>Ga0209394_1000080_pt1 | contig 90185 bp, 89 predicted proteins | sample JNZ201metaG_FD_184122 | JGI IMG/M metagenome (GOLD analysis project Ga0209394, IMG submission 184122) | Hot spring microbial communities from Jinze hot spring, China to study Microbial Dark Matter (Phase II) - JNZ 20120812A (SPAdes) (version 3) ...
TATTTTGTATTTGTAGCTACTGTGAAATAGTAGGCTAATTGTTACGTAATCTAAACCCATAGAGGTATAACTCATAAATAAACCCCTGAGTGCATATAAAAGTTTTGGTGACCCTGGGTTTCCCGAGACCCATGGCAGGCCGTGAGGAGGGAGCTCAGGGAAAAAGCGGTGACACGCACCAAAAACCTAGGACGGGAAACGGTAAAGTATCGATATTACATGATTAAGTAGTTGACTGCGGGAACCTCCCATATAGTATCCTGGTTAGTAGGGCACTTGAAGCATTATCTCCACTTACGTTAATAGCAGTCCTTATAGCGTCGAGTATCGGGTCTACAGCCAATATTATTGCTATTCCTTCTAATGGTAGCCCTACAGTTGAGAGTACGAATGCTAGCATTATTAGCCCACCACCGGGTATTGCTGCTGTCGCTATTGACCCTATAAGTGTTGCTAGTATTAGGAGTAAGAGTTTATCAAAGCCTAGAGTTATCCCGAAGAGTTGTGCTACAAATAATGCTGAGAGTGCTTGGTATAGAGCTGTACCATCCATGTTAACTGTGGCTCCAATCGGTAATGTTATATTATATATATCTCTAGGTATACCCATCCTCTCAGCAGCCCTCATATTTACTGGGAGTGTTGCGGCAGAGCTCCTAGTAGTAAATGCTACGAGGAAAGGCTCAAGCTGCTCCCTAAAATACCTCCTAGGATCTAAGCCTGCAATCCAAACCATTAGACCATATAATACTATAAAGTGGAATAGTGTAAATGTATATGATGCTATAACAAGCTTAATATAGCCTTTAGCAATCTCTGGTCCATAAACACCTACAAGCCATGCGGAGTAGCCGAATACAGCAATAGGAGCATAGTACATTAGTAGTGATACTATCTTAATAAAAACCCTACTACCAGCCTCAAGGAATGATCTTATTGGAGCCCCTGCATCTCCAAGCAGGGCAACTCCTAGGCCGAAGATTAAGGTAAATACTATAAGCTTAAGAGCACCACCAACAGTTAATAGCTCTGAGAAGTCTATTGAGAAGAATGACATGACAATGTCAACCCAAGTAGCAGGCTTAGGAGGCGTATATCCTGGAGGAACCTCTAACCCAATCCCCTCACCAGGCCTAAATACTAGGCCGGAGACTACGCCAAGACTAGCTGCTATTATACTAGTCCCTATGAAAATTATAATAACTATTACTAGTATACTACCAAGCCTTCTAAGATCTAGGATACTAGCAACAGCATAGCCTATAGTGAAGAATATGAGAGGTGGTATAATAGTTCTAAGTATTCTAACAAAAATATCACCAAGTATTTTAAGATCAGAGACGGTTTTACCACCAACGTATCCAAGAAGCCCCCCAATAATTAATGCAATAACCATAGCTACTACAATGTACCTAGCTTTCTTAATCTCAACGCTCACCTAAATCACACCTTCAATTAGAAACTTAACCTTTAACTCCTATATACTTAATTCCTATATTAGGAGTATCCTAAGTTTTATAATATGTGATTGTAGTAGGAATGAGAATTTGTAAACTTAGTTATAAGCTTGAAAATATAGTTTAACCATTGGTGTTTCAATTTGAGATTAGCTATACTCGGTACTGGTCTTATGGGGAGCTCTGCATCTGCTAGGTTGAAGGAATTAGGTTTTCATATTGTGTTATGGAATAGGAGTATTGAGAAGACTGAGGTTATTGCTAGAGATTTAGGCGTTGATATTGCTAGGAGTATTGTTGAAGCTATTAGTAGTGTTGACTATGCTCTAGCATTCTTAGCTGATGACTCAGCTCTATTATCTGTTGTCTCATCAATCCCTAGGGCTGATGGTTTGATATTTGTTAATTTCTCTACTGTAACACCCAAGGCTAGTATTATGGCATCTGAGTTTTTAAGCACTAGGGGTGTATGCTATGTTGAGGCCCCTATACTAGGAGGGCCTAGGATTGTTAGAGAAGGTAAAGCTATAATATTAGTATCTGGTCCAAGTCACTGTGTGGGGAGCATAGAGGGGATTCTAAAAGCTCTAGCATCTGATATAATATTCATCTCTGAAGATATTGGTAAAGCTTCAGCACTTAAACTAGCGTATAATAATATGCTTATAACCTCTATAGCGTCACTAGCAGAGTCTATAGTACTAGCAGAGGCGTACGGCTTAAGCCTCGATATTGTGAAGAATGTATTCTCGAAAACTGTATTTAAGGATTTAGTAGAGAGATACTTTGATAGACTGATAAGTGAAGAAATACCAACAGGATTTAAGTTATCTCTAGCAGCTAAGGATATGGAGTATGCTAGTAGAGCAGCGTTCGATAAAGGCATCCCCCTACCATTAGCATCAGCAGTAGAGCAGCTATATATGCTAGCCTCGAAGGCAGGATTAGGAGATAAAGACTATACTAGGATATACTTATTCATGAAGAGGTTAGGGTTAAAAACTTAAACCATATAAATATCTAGCTAAGTATTCAAGCCGGCATATAGACTGGGTTATCCATAGTTGCTACTCTTGTCTCAGACTCTATTAGGGCTCTAAGATTCTTAGGTATACTAAACATGTGCTCATGAGCTTTAGAGTCGTAGAATCTAGTATTTATGTTATGTCTTCTGAGTAGGTAGTCTATATCTTCAGGCTTTAGTTCTAGAGGATTCCTAGTATTAGATGCTATAACGTAGCCCCACATAGCGCTAAAGCTAGGTATAAATACATGGTAGTAAGTTGCATACTTAAAGACCCTCCTAATAGTACTATATATGATGGCGTGAGTTTTCGGTGTATTAGTTGGGCTTGTAGCTTGAGTTACGAATACTCCATTATCCCCTAATATCTCCGATATTCTCTTATAGAACTCCAGCGTATAGAGCTTATATGATGGTCCAGCCTCTATAGGATCTGATAAGTCTGCTATTACTACATCAAAGCTCTCGCTAGTATTGAATACGTAGTCTAGGGCATCTCCTATAATAAGGTTAAGTCTCTTATCGTTAAATACTCCTTCGTTCATGAAGCTTAAGTACTCTCTACAAACCCTAACTACTTCTTCATCAATATCGACCATGACAGCTCTAGATACACTATTATACTTTAAAACTTCTCTAGCTGTCGCCCCCTCCCCACCGCCTAATATGAGGACGTTTCTAGGGTTACCGTGTAGGAGCATTGCTGAGTGTACGAGTGCTTCATGGTAAATGTACTCATCAAACTCTGATGATTGAGTCTTACCATCTAGTACTAGTAGCCTACCGAACTCTGTAGTCTCTAGCACGATTATATCCTGGTACTTAGATCTAGTTCTATATACTACTCTCTTCACACCCTTAATATGGCCATAGGTTGGTGTATCCCACTCTATAAGCCATAGCCAGTTACTCAAATTACATCCCCGTACTCCATCATATTAACTATAACTTTTAACCTGTATACTTTTAACCCATTCTAGGAAGTCTTTAACCATGACCTCAATAGGTCTCCACTCTCTCTTTAGATGCCTACTAGCATACCTATACCTTAATCTTAATAAGTTAATAGTAAGAGATAGGGGTGATCCTCTAGGGGTAATATAGCCAAGACTATATAGAGATAGCTTAATGATTAAACCTAGAGGTATTCTTAAACACCTCCTCTTAAGCTGCCTACAACCCTCAGATACTAGATCAGCCATATCAGGGTAATATGGTGAGACAGTATTCAGCCATAGCCCATCATACCTCCCTTCGATGGCCTCAGCTATTACCTCAGATACGTCTCTAACATGTACTATAGGTAAGCCTATTCCTATCCTTGGAGCTAGTCTAAGCTTTAGTAGATCTATGAAACGCCTCCACTCTATGTGGTAGGCCCAGGGCCCCATAATTAATCCAGGTCTAATTATCGACCACTTCCCCTTAACATCTACTCCCCTAGATACTAGTAGCTTCTCGCCTTCAGCCTTAGTTAGCTCATGGTAGCTATTATGCCTATGGGGTTTATCGTTTAGATGTTTCTCTTCCTCATACACTATACTACCAGGCTTAACCCCTAATATCTCACCTATGGCTCCAATACTGCTAACATATACTATACGGGATCCTAACTCTCTAGCAGCCCGTATACCTTCATCTAGTAAGTATACGTGGGCTTCTCTAAAATCCTCAAGCTTACCTGTTATCTTACCTGCTATATGTATATATGCGTCTCCTTGCTGCTCTGCTAGTCTCACATAGTTTACCCTATCATATAGTCTAATGTCTACGCCTAGGTTTCTAATATACTCTGCTATAACCCTCCTCTTAGCCTCAGAGCCTCTCCTACCAACAACTATAACCTTATAGCCTCTCCTAATCAGCTCCTCAGCCAGGTTAACCCCTAAGTAGCCTATACCTCCTACTAATACATACTTCATATCATCACAAGCCTCGCTAGAGTTATATATAATGTTATTAGTGATAAAATACTTGTAAACCATATTAGCCAAATTTCAGCTATTACTAGCTCAGGCTCTGATAGTGGTACTCTCGATGTTAATAGGACTGGTAGGCTTAAGGGAGCTCTATGTGATATTTTAGGCTTAATAATCCATCCATCCATGTATACTGGCCTCTCAAATCCTCTTCTCTCTACAAACCCTATAGTTGATACTTTGAGGAAGCCATTTAGGGCTATTGGAAGCCCTGCTATTAGAGCTATAGCCTCAACCCGACCTATAATAGCTATTGATGCTATAGCTGCTCCTATTGTAAAACTACCAACATCTCCATTGAAAGCCTTAGCTGGGTATAGGTTAAAGTATAGTAAACCTATTATTGCCCCTAATAGGGCAATACCAAAAATAATAGCATTTATACTCTCCTCAAATCCAGCACTGTACTGTATGTAACCAGCGAAAACCATAGCTAGAGCCATAATTAGAGCTGATGCTAGCATAACACCATTATGAGTATCATACATATTAAACCCGTTAGTAGAAATAGTGTAAACTATTGGTAAGAGTAGAGGGTAAACTATGGTAAGCCTAGCTAAACCATCAAGTGGGATTAGTGGCCTAGGCTCATAAACGCCTAGAGCAATTATTGGAATAGATGGTATGATACCTAATAAAATCTTATAACGAGCTCTTAAGACTAGAAAATCATCTAGGAAGCCTATAGAACCGGCTAAGATAATAGATAGCGTAAATGCTATAGCCTCAACCCTAAACCCATAAATATATACTAGTATAGATGATACTATAAGAGAAAACATAATAGATAAACCTACACTCTCAGCAACTTCAACACGGCAAGGTTTATGAACATCTAAGCCAACATGACCAATAGACTTAAATAATTTAATTAAGAGGAGTGATGAAAGAAAACTTACAATTAAGGCAGTAGAGAAGACATAAACAATCAAGTCTATCAATTAAACCCCCCAAACCTATAAGCCATAATTGAGGCCTTTAAACTCTAAAAGATTAAGGTATAATTGGTGGGATGAAGAAACGCAAACCGTGTGACAATAATGATCGGAGGCTCTCACACGACCACCGTTTGTCCCTAGATGTAACATCTAGGGACCTAAACCTCTCTCACGCGGATTTATGCATCAGTGTGGAGTCATGAGTGTCTGTCTACCAATAGCGCAAGGGCTTCCACCTATGTTTAGTTCTGAGCGGCTTGGAGCATTTCTCTCATCGCTTTCCAGGCTTTTCCTAAGCTTATAGGTATTTCCTCGAAAAATTAAGGAGAAAACAGCCCAAGCTTTAAGTTAAAATTGAATTCTAGAATCTAGGGTTTAGACTTGAGTATTTCAAGGGTTTTGAGAGTATTAGGATCTGCGTTAACTGTAGTAGTCCTTCTACTAGTAGTATTGATTGTAGCTAGACTCGCTGTGCTCGCGCCTAGATTAGCTCTAGCTACAGTATTCATACTAGTAATAGTAAGTATTATTATGTTTCTAAGCTTAGTGTTTAGAGTTATTAGAGGGATTCTAAGAAAGTAGTATTTAAGATTTAATTCTACTAGTTACTTCTTCTACAAGCTCTTTTATAAAAGATTTCCTGAGAGTCTCTCTATAAGAGTATAGTTTCAAGTGTATATCTTCGTAGTCTGAGAGTAGATATGTTGATATAATTGGTGTTGATGCTATATCTACTAGCATCCTCAAGTATGTTGATGTTTCTATAATGTCACTTGTAGGCCCTAATACCTCCTTAACTATCCTTCTCGGAGCTCTCTCAGTAATTATATCACTACTATTTAAGCTTAGGTTCCTAGTTATCCTATATATACTCCTCTCTACTACACTACTAAATACATCATTATCATGGAATACTTCCTCTAAGACTCTACCAATATTCTCTACACGCTTCCCAACTCTCTTCTTGATTTCAGCTATAACCTCATCTGATCTTTTGATTAGTGATATTGGTAGTAACCTCCTCTCGTGTAGTAGCGGCTTAGCCCATCTCCTCCCAATACTAGACCCTTTCAAGTTTAGTATCTTGATTAAACTCAATACTTCAATATCATCGAAGTATATTATCCCTTCTCTTATGAGATCTGATAGTCTTATAGGGTTTAGGAGCTCTCCTAGATTTGAGACTGTATTATCAAATATTTTACCTTCAAGGTTACTCCATTCTACGGCTATCCTAACTATTGCCCTATCTAGGGCTAGCTGGATACTTGTAAACTTATGGTGGTAGTATAGAGATTTATACATCTTGAACCTAGCATCAAATACATCCTCTATAGTTGGTAATGCTTTAACAGGTAAGCTTATATCTGGCTTTGACTCTATAACTGTAACCTCTAAGCTTTCAAGAACTCTATCAATGTCGATATATCCATATATAACCCCAGTGTATTTAGCGTCTCTAACTAAATAATCTAGCCTATCAACATCTACTATGTTATTAGATAATATTTTATTAATTACAGCACAGGCTTCAAGCTTAATCCCTACCTCGACATCTATATCTTTTAACCTCCCAGGACTTATAGACTCTAATGCTAGCTCTAAGAGATAGCTTAAATTACTATACTCTATACTTCTAGACATATCAATTAGAGATTCTATAAAGTACTTAGTGTAAGCCTCATGAATCTTAGTATACTCGCCAAGCTTAATAATAGCGTTCTTAGCCTCACTTAGGCTTCCTAAGATGCTATCATCACTTAAACCTCTAAGCTCAGGGTTGAATATTAGATCCTCTATAGTATCCTCACTCATATGACTAAATGGGGGATGGCCTAGATCATGTAAGAGTCCTGCAAGCCTAGCAACCTGAATAAATGTAGAGTATACTCTATCATCACATTTTTCAAAGAGAGCACTACAAACTTTAGAGCTCCTCCTAGAAGCCTCAATAACCCTATAAGCCATCCGGGAGGCAAGGTGCATTACCCCTAAGGAATGCTCAAGCCTAGAGTGAGTAGCAGATGGGAAAACTAGGTAGCTTAAGCCAAGTTGTTTAATCTCATGTAGTCTCCTAAGAAATGGTGTCTGGAGGATCCAGTACTCAGCTTCATTAATAGGGATTATACCATGAATACTATCTTGGATAACAGCTCTAGGCTTATATATCCCTAAGAATTCTGGCCTCAAAGACTTAAACCCTAAGTTAGAGATAATAGCTAAAGCTATTAACCAATAAGATGATAGGTAGTGCTAGAATGTGATCTGGGATTTTTAAATAGCTAAGATTTTATTTTAAATTTAGATAATTTAACTAGTATTGGTGTAGTGCTTGGCTTTCAAGCTACTAGAGTACTATAGTCTATGGCATGATTTTTTACTTGAAGGCTTCGAGTCTGGTGTTACTGCCTCTGAGAGTATAGGCTTTAGCTTAGAGAGTGTTAGAGGCGTACTATTCTGCGGTCTTGGAGGTAGTGGGATTGTAGGCGATTTTACTAGAGCCTTAGAATACGTCTATGGCTCTAAGCTCCCTCTAGTCACTATTAAAAGTTATAATCTCCCACTCTGGTCTAAAGACTATATTACATACATTATAAGCTACTCTGGAGATACACTAGAGACTATACTATGCTTTAAGAAGGCTTTAGAGCTAAACTCTAGAATTATAGCTGTTAGTAGTGGCGGCTACCTGGGCAGAGAAGCTTCCAGATTAGGATTACCATGGGTTAAGGTTAGGAGCGGTCTACTACCTAGAGCTGCCCTACCATTAATGCTAGGAGGTCTACTAGGCTCTCTATCTAAGCTGAATATAATGGATATACCTGAGGATAGCCTACTCGAGGCATATAATACATTAAGGAACACTATGGCTGATGATGCAGAGCCCTACGTTAAAGTAGCATATGAGAGTGATATATTAGTAGTCGGAGGATGTGGAGTTTATAGTATAGTAGCTGATAGGTGGAGGCAAGAGTTTAGCGAGAATACTAAAATGCTAGTTAAGAGCGAGATATACCCTGAATCAGCACATAATGATATAGTTGCATGGCAGACTAAGAGAAGTCTAAAGATAGGATTTATAGCTATAAGAGGAGGAGACCCTATATGCGATAATATAGTAGATATAGTAGTAGCTAAGTATAGAGAACATGGACCCGTAGCTGAGCTAAAACTAGGTATGCCTAGTATAGCAGAGCTCCTTAGAGGAGCACAAATAGGAGGTATAGCATCAATTCTTGTAGCTCAGAGAAGGAGTGTAGATCCAGAAGCAACACCAGTAATAGCTGAGTATAAGGAGAAGCTAAAGAAGGTAATAGATTTAATTTAGACTACATAGATTTAGACTCACTCTCAGCTCTCTTAAGGTTCTTCACTATTAAAGTCTTTGTGAGAGTTCTCCAAGCTAGTAGCCATACTACTGCTAGTATTAAGCCAGCTATTGTTACTAGAGCACTTATAGTACTCGGTAGTCTCTGGGATGCTGGTATAGATACTATGTATGCTATAGATACTACCCCAGCATAACCCATGAGCATTACTAGTAAAGGCTGCTGTAAAGCCTTTATAATATTTCTAAGTTTAAAAGGAGGCTTTGACATACTAGCCACCTATAATCCAATTATCTTAGTTAGGATCTTAACCATAGTTAATGGTTTAAATATTAGATTTTGTACTAGCTTATGTAGTCTAAAGTATCCTAAGGCTATCTCAGCGTGAGCCTGAGGGGTCAATGTTGATATTAGCCTCCTCCTCTCCTCTACACTAAGCCTCTTAGCCCATTCTAGTAGCCTCCTCTGAATACTTATAGCCTCGCTTAACCTTAACCTACGCAGCTCTCTTATAGGATCTAATCCTTTAGCTAAAGCCTCTCCAGCTATATAGCCTGATATTATCGATGGCCTAATCCCCTCACCTGTAAGTGGTAAGACATATCCTGCAGCTTCTCCAACCTTAACTAATCCATTAATATATCCTAACCTTAACCCCCCAATAGAGACTACAGCGGCTTCTCTCTCTACAACTATACTATTCTTAAGTCTAGAATCTTTACTGATAAACTTATCTAGTAGCTTCCATAGAGTATTATGATCCCTAAAGCCTCCAACACCAACCTCAACATTATCTCCATGTGGGAAGACATAATAGTAGCCTAGGATCTCTGTATCAAAATATATCTCTATAGTATCCATCTCTACATCTCCTAGTGAGCCTCCTAGAATATACTGTACTACAGGTATCCTCTCCCCCTCATAGTATGGGAAGCCTCCAGAGAATACGCCTCTCCTAACATCTATAGTCTCGCCTCCAAGCCTAGCTACCCCACTCTTATGATTATATCTAGCCCTATAGTATATGTCAGCTCTAGTCTCTGAGAGGATGTGCTCTAGAAACTCTCTTTTATCAATAATGAATCCGTTAAGCCACCCTCCAGCCTTAAATAACTTTAGTCTATCAACATATAGCTTAACATAACTTATCTTATTTAAAACAATACTCTTAGGTATACCAAACGGTATATCACTAGTTACGGGGACACCTCTACCGCAAGGCTTAACAGCTAATCTATCATGTACCTCGATAATTACAGGTTTAAATCCAGCCTTAGATATAGCGTATGCTGCGCCAACCCCTCCAGGTCCACCGCCAATAATATAGAATCTATCAGGCAAACTAGAAACCTCAAAGTTGAAGATATCTAATTAGCCTTTAAATTATCATATTAAGAGATCAGTAAGGAGTATCCTTATATTAATAGGTTAGTGGGTTAAATGTATAGCTACTTAACCTTAATCCTCCTCTCAACCTCTAAGATAATAGAGTCTGGAGGTCTAAAGCCTGACTCGATATCCTCTAGTAACCTCCTCCTCCTACTAGAATCGTGTATGAGCATAGAGGCAGCACCTCTAACCCAACCTTCACTATACTCAGCTATTATTCTCAAAGCATCCTCTATACCAATATTATTCTCTCTCGATATCCTCATGGCTATGAGGAGAATAGCTGCTGGAATACTCCACCTTATATCAAAGAGTGTAAATCCACACAATCTAAGACACCCTACTACAATATGGTTACTGAGTATAGTAGGGGGAGGCTACATAGTATTAATGTATTGATCTCTAAATTACCTAATAGTATCAAATACTCATTTATTTGGATTTTTAAGTTTGAGTATTCTAAGTTGTTCTTGGTGCCTAGTTTGGTACTTAATATTGTCTTTGATGATATTCATAAGCTTCACTCTGACCCCTCTGGTAGGCATCCCGAGAACCCGTGGAGGCTGGAGTATGCTCTCTCAGCTCTAAGAGATTCTAGTGCTTGGAGCCACATCACTATACATAATACTCCTGAAGCTAAGGTTAATCTCTTAAAACTTATTCATGATGAAGACTATATTAGGCTTATTGAGAGAGAGTCTAGATTAGGCTTCCACTATATCGATAATGATACATACGTAGCTGAGCATACATTTAACGTAGCAGCTAGGTTTACTACTGCAGCTTATGATTCTAGTATTAGGTCTCTAGAGAATAGAGAGTTATGGCTTATAATGCCCAGACCTGGAGGGCACCACGCTGGTAGGAGTGGGTGGGCTATGGGAGCACCTACTCTCGGCTTCTGTATCTTCAATTATGCAGCTATGGCTGCTAAATCTCTACTCGATAGGGGTTTAAGAGTTTTAATCATAGATTTTGATGCTCACCATGGCAACGGGACTCAAGACATATTCTGGTATGAGCCTAGAGCCCTACACTTCGATATACATGAGGAAGACATATACCCGGGGACTGGGTATGTTGATGATATTGGAGGAGAGAGTGCTGAAGGCTCTAAAATCAATGTACCCCTCCCAGCTTATAGTGGAGACCAGCAGTACATGTGGGTTATAGAAAGGGTACTTAAACCCCTAATAGAATCCTTTAGGCCAAATGCTATAGTAGTCTCTGCAGGTTTCGATGCTCATGTAGGGGATCCCTTAACGCTACTTAGAGCTACTGAGAAGACATATGAGGCTATAGGCGGGCTACTCAGAGACTTATGGGTTGAGGGTAGGATTAAGGCTCTAGTATCTAACCTTGAAGGTGGATATGGTGAAGGTCTTAGGAGAGGATTTACATCATATATTGAGGCATTACTTGGCATTAGGAGGTATAGTGGGGGTATTGAGCCTAGAGAGCCTCCTGATAGGATTCTAGGAGAGCTTAGGAAGATTCTTAGTAAGTACTGGGGTATAGGAGTCTAGTACCTCTAACCCCACTACTGGTATAGTATATAAATAATATCTCTAGAATCCACGTAAACTCTTGGGAGTATAGTTGCTTGAAGGCTTAAGAGACGCTATTAGAAAATTTATTACAGGAGGCCATTATGAGAGAGCAGTAGAAGAGTTTATTAGAGACCTACAGAAGGAGCTTATTAGAGCCGATGTCAACATTAAACTCGTCTTAGATCTTACAAGAAAGATTAGAGAGAAGGCATTAAAAGAAGAGCCTCCTCCAGGTATAAGCCGTAGAGACTGGTTTATTAAGATTGTATATGATGAGCTCTCAGCATTCTTCGGCGGTGATATAGAGCCTAGAGTAGATCCACCTAAAACACCCTGGATAATACTACTTATTGGTGTCCAAGGCTCAGGTAAGACTACAAGTGCAGGGAAACTAGCACTATACTACTCTAGGAAGGGGTACAAGACTGGACTCCTATCTACAGATACTTATAGGCCTGGGGCACTACAACAGCTTAAAACACTAGCTGAGCTCTCAGGAGCATTATTCTATGGTGAGGATAATGGTGATCCAGCTGAGATTGCTAGGAGAGGTGTAATGGACCTTATAGAGAGGGGGGCAGAGATTATAATAGTTGACACTGCTGGTAGGCATGGCTATGGAGAAGAGGCTGCTCTACTAGAAGAGATGAGGAGAATAGCTGAATATATTAATCCCAACGAGATTATAATGGTTATAGATGCATCTATAGGGCAGAAGGCTTATGATCTAGCATCTAGATTCCACAAGTATACTCCTATAGGTGGAATACTAGTAGCTAAAGCTGATGGGACAGCTAGAGGTGGAGGAGTACTATCAGCTGTCGCGGCTACAGGGGCAGTAGTAAAGTTTGTAGGTACAGGAGAGAAACTTGATGAACTAGAAGTATTTAGACCTAGGAGATTCGTAGCCAGGATACTAGGATTAGGAGATATTGAGGGTTTACTAGAGAGAATTAAGGCTATAGAGGAGGCTAGAAAACTAGAAGATACTGCAAAGGAATTAATGAAAGGGAAGCTAACACTAAGACTCATATATAGTCAGTTTAAAACTCTAAGAAGGATGGGCCCCCTAGCTAAAGTACTACAGATGCTACCAAATATACCACTAACATCTGAGACTCTAAGAGAAGCAGCTAAGCTAGGAGAAGAGAAGATAGATAAGTGGATAGCAATAATGGAGAGTATGACATATGAAGAGCTAGACAACCCTGAAATAATAGATAAGAGTAGGCTTAAGAGAATAGCTATAGGAAGCGGGGCTACAGTAGAAGAAGTCAAAGAGCTAATAAGCTACTACAAGAATCTAAAGAATTTAATCAAGAAACTTAGAAGAGATAGAAGTATAATAAAAAGACTAGGATTAGATATCTCTGAAGAGTCCCTCAATTATCTCTAAGGAGAATATATCCACAGGTAAGGATGTTTTCTTCTCAATTTTCAAGGAAATGTTTATAGCTTTGATTTCCCTGTTTAATTCTAAGATGAACTCTGTGTAGTGATGGGAACATTGCTCTAAGCTTTCCAGAGCTAAACCTAGATGAGAGCCCTGCGTCGTTGGGCTCGACGGCTATCCATGAACCCACATGGATACCTAAATCTGCGCGGGCGAGGTGGAGGTTTCTAGATGTGACAATGAACAATAATAAAATGATAAGAATGAAAATCTAGGAACAAACGGTTAGCATTACTAGTATCCTCTTCCTATAGTTCTAGCTTGTATACTGAATATTGATTGTGATGGGCTATATTCTAAGACTCTCCTACAATAATCTATGTCAACTCTTTTGCAGCACATAGTAGCTCTCTCTTCTAACTCTCTTATGGCCTCATTACAGTTTATTGTTCTAGTATAGTATACTATATATGCTTCTCTAGATGCTAGTCTACATGCTTCACCTATGAAGTATTTTGATGCTGTTGGGTGATCCATTATTATCCTATTGAAGACAGGTTTGAGTATGAGTGGTAGTAGTGTTGCATCTGCTCTTAATGCTACTATTTCTCCTACTAGCTTCCTCTTATTCTCTCTTATATTCTCTGCTAGTAGTCTTACTGCATGAATATTTAAGTCTGCAGATACTACTTTTGCTTTTCTCAAGCTAGCAATATGTATAGAGTATCCTCCAACACCAGAGAACATGTCTAGGATAATTTCATTATCTGAAACCTCCTCAGCAATCCTCCTATGCTCTGTTGCGAGTCTAGGATTAAAGTATACTTTAGCTAAATCTACATGGAATAATAGCCCATACTCTTTATGTATCGTCCTAGTCCTATTCTCTCCAGCTAAATGCTCAATCCTCTGAGCTCTCACCTCACCCCAGGTCTCGTATTTTAGTAGAGCTACTTTAATTCTAGGCTGCTCACTCATTATATGTAATGCTGCACTCTTATAGACTTCAACATCTGGGATTTCACTTCTCCAATTGAAAACGATTATATCGCCTATAATGCTATAACTTGATAACCCTCTAAATAATTCACCTAGCGGCTTAGGCTTAGTTATTGGCTTTAACTCAGCACTCGTAACCCTAGCCTCAATACCTTCTCTAGCTAATACCTCTAAAGCTCTACTAGCATCAACTACTGGTATACAGACTTTATCATCTACCCTACTAAACTTAAACCTCCTATCAATAACTCTATGAAAGCTTAGTATTTTAACTACTCTCTCGGTATTAAATTTATTAACTTCTACACATTGAGATCCCATGATAACACCGTTAAGACTACTTTAAAAGCCTATACTGTATATCCTCTATTTTACTCCATAAATGCTCAATATTAAATTTGTACTGTTGGGCTAAGGCCTCTACCGGTATAGGCTTACCGTTAGCAGCCCTTAGTGTATAAAGTATAGCTTCATCTCCCGTAATCCACACTTCATGAGGCGCTATACCCTTAATAATATCGTTTCTCAGTTTAACATACACTACCACCTCTGGGAACCATATGGTCTCAAGATTGACATCATCAAGCCTGTAAGAGCCGTAATGTATAGTTTTTAAAGCTACTCTAGCTAACTCTATATAGAGTCTACCCCAGCCTACTCTCTTAGCTAAGGATAGGATTACGTAAGCAATCCTCCTAGCATCTAGTGGTCCCTCTCCTAGAGTTTCTACTATCATCTTCTCCATATAATCCCATTTAGGACCCTCAAGTATAGCCTTAGTAGTCTTATTAACTGCTTCACTAGCTAATCTTAAATCACTTTTATCGGGGGTATCATATGGTGTATGGTATATACTCCTAGATTTCCTACTCCATAAGCTGTGTATACATAGTGTTGGTATACCTATAGATGCTAGTGAGAAGCTATCACACTCAGGGCACTCACAGCATCTTTTCTCAGCTAATACTAAATCTGCGTATTGGGGGCTACCAGAGACTATTATTGGATCTAGAGATGCCATATCATAGTTAATATAGACTCTAATCTTATCAATTAAATCTGTATCTAGTAATTGTTTAGCATAAAACCTACTACCCCAAGCCCAGTACCATGAGGCGTAGCCTAGAGCACCATACTCCTCAGCTGTAAACGATAATAGCCTAACTGTTAGCTTACTCTCAGATAATATCTTAGCAGTTATAATAGCTTGAGCTAATCCAATAATATCATCTGAGAATCCAGAATACCACTTATCATGATGAGCTCCTATAAGGATAATATCATCAGATGAGCTAGGAATATTAGCCTCTATAGTATAACCAGTGCTCTCTATAACTCTAGAATCAATACTTAAACTAATCCTATTATTACTTGAAAGCTTAGAACTATACCCCCTCTCAACAATAACTATAGGGATAGGAGTTGGAGAGCCAACTCTATAATTGAACCCCCAATAGCCATTAGTAACTATAGCTCTAGGAGCACTCTCAGACTCAACTATAACAGCTAAAGCACCAGCCTCAGAAGCATGCAACACTACAGACTTTATATCATCAGGGTTTTGAGGCTCATTAACAATAGCTACTCTACCCTCAGGGAAACTCCTCCAAGACTCAAGTCTAACAGGATTACCCTCAACCCTAAACCACAAACCCTCAACACTACCTGACTCAACATAAGGAGCTATACCTAGGAAACTAGGCTTAGGATCTAAGCTAGCACTCTTAAGTTTCCAGGATAAGAGAGGAACTTCAATAACTCTAGTCTTAACACCAAGATAAGACTCAATAATACCCCTAATTTTCTCAACTTCACTAACCTCCTCATAAGAACCAGGATTAATAGTAGACTCGGTGTAGAGCTTATCAACTAAGACTCTAAGATCACTAAGAACACTCTCAATACCCAATCCAACATATCACCCGGTTAAAAATTACTAGGGTAAACTTTAAATTAAAATTATAACTATCTCTACTCACATTTCATCTATTATAATTTACGAATATCCACATGACTATACTTTATATAGTGCGGGGGGTGGGATTTGAACCCACGCAGGCCTACGCCATCGGGTCCTCAGCCCGACCCCTTTGACCAGGCTCGGGCACCCCCGCACCCTATATGGGTACTCTCTGAGTACCCACTATACATCTCTTGTCCTAGGGCTATTAATGCTTTATTTTTAACTCTAAGAGTATCTATGTGTATGTTAGGTGCTAGATTTGAGTGAACAAGATTTAGGTAAGGCTATAGTTATTAGGGTATCTAGTTTAGGTGACCTGGTTAGACTTGCCTCAAGCACAGCACAAATGATGCTTATAATGCCAATTTATAGATTTAAGCTAAAAGGTAAGATTATATACGCTATACAGACGATATATAAGGACTACTATAAGCTATACGGGCTACCAATAATATACTACTATATTGAAGATGGTGAAGCAGTAGAGGATAGTAAAGCTAAATATATACTAATCAAAGTAGATGAAACAGGAGAAAAAATAGAGACAACAGATAAAATAAGACCGGGCTGGATAGGAATCCCAATAATAAACCTAACAGAGAAACCGCCATTCATACCAGACGATATAATACAATAAAATAGACATGGGAGAGAGATAATATGAATCCATTTAGAAGTCTGGATGGATGAGAGACATCTTTACTGAATATTCATCTAACATAACCTAGATGATAACCCTTTAGTATTATAGCTTATATCCAATAATTTAAGCTATTAGAGATTACTCGTGGATCGCTAAGAGAAGGGAAGCAATATAGAACTTTATTTTCGTAATTTATAGGTTCTATAGAGTTAGGTTATCTTTAATACTAGTATCTTTGTGTTACTTAGTTTTTGCTGTAGCTCATTGTAACTCTCTTTATCTGCTATTATGAATGCTGCTAGGGTTATTTTTGATTTAGTCTTCTTAGCTAACCCTTCTACTGCTAGTATTTTATCTATATCATCTAGTTTTATATCTACTATCGCTATATTTGTTTCCTCACCTATACAGTCTTTTGGTATTATTATTGATTTGAGCTCCTTATACTTCTTAGATTTATAGTGTATTGTTAGGAATCCTCCTCTCTCTAGTTTTGACTCACTCTGTATATAGCATATTTTAGCTTCAGTATTTAATGCTATAGTTGTTGCTAAGCTTATAGCATCATGTGATAATGCTATTATAGAGTTAAGTTTCATATTACTATTGAAGTTAATAGTATCTGTTATTATGTAAGCTAATATATTTGTAAAGCCCGGGGATCTAGCTAGTATGTGGTATTCTCCTTCAGCGCTATTAAGCTCATTATCAATTATAGACTTTATTATGTTAAGCTCTCTAACCTTATATAGAATCCTCTCGGCAGTATCCTTCTCTGGGACACTATTTAGTGTAGCATATCTCCATAGGCTTTGGAAGTGAATACCGAGCATTTTCTCTAAATCTCTAAAACTATAATAGTAGGAGAGAACTCTTAATAGTGTAATAGCCTCCCTTCGAGGGTCTCTAGACTTTTCTAACTCGGTAACCACACTTATTCCTCCAATACTAAAAAATTATAACTTAGGAGGGAATTAAAAAAGTTAAACTGTTTAAGCTATTATAATGGTATATATCTCTCTACTTGTAATATCTTGAATCCTGCTTTTTCATAGAATTTATCTGCTATTAGGTTATTTGCTGGATATGTAGCTACTAGTATACCCGCTCCTCTCTTCTTAACCTCATCTTTTACTTTCTCTAGTAGAAGTGTAGCTACCCTCCTCCCCCTATACCTCGGTTTTATATATATGTCTGTTATTAAAGCTTTTATTCTTGGGTTATAGAATAGCCTATCTAATATCTCTACCCTTATTACACCAGCTATCTCTCCTGATTCTACATTATACGCTACTAGTATTAGGACATTATCTCTGCCTAGCGACTCCTCTATATACTTCAGTGCTATATCATGTAGCTCGTCTACTGTTTTAAAATGTGGATCTAACTCTTCATTTAATATTTTTAGCCTTGCTATGAGCTCTGCTATTTGACTCTTATCGTTTAAGTTAGCATACCTAACATCAATCTCCAATACTTACACCTCCTTAAGGTAGATGCTAGTGAATTTCCTAAATCCTAGCTTCTCATAGAACTTCTCAGCTATAATATTAAGTGTTGGAAATTCTACAGCCACATACTTTATACCTTGCTTTGATAACTCTCTCATTGCATACTCTATAAGCATACTAGCTACTCCCCGACCTCTCTCCTCTGGTACTACGTAGAGCTCCTTTAATAACCCTATTCTACGTCTTGCAAGCATAAGATTCTCAGTTATAGTACCATATATGTATCCCACAACTCTACCATTAATATCAGCCACTAGTGTTAAACCCTCACCCCTAACCCTAGACTCTGATAGTTTTAAGGCAGCACTGTTAGCGTCCCCTGCTACCTCCATTGATGGATCAAATTCTTCATTAAACATATAGAATCTTAGAATTAATTGTGCTAGAGATCTAATATCACTCTCTACAGGCTTCCTAATAGCTATCCTAGACTCATACATTTAAACCACCTCTACAGGCTTCTCTATGAGACCAGCCTCCCACAGCTTTCTCCACTTCTCTCTAGTCGTGAATATTATTGTTCGGGCTCTCTCAAGCTCCTCCTTATATGTTATAGTTCTTCTAGCTAATCCTAGCTCTATAGTTTTAACAGCTACAGCCGCAGCTTCCCTAGCGTAAGCCTCCCACTCCTCCATTGTTGGTAGTATATAGTCTTCTCTTAACCCCCTCTCTTCAGCATACCTAGCTAGTTCTTCAGCTGCAGCTATTAGAGTCTCATCAACTACAGCTTTAGCCTTAACATCTAGTAATCCTCTAAACATAGCTGGGAATACTAGACTATTATTTACTTGATTCGGGAAATCACTCCTACCAGTAGCTACTATCTTAGCCCCAGCTTCCCTAGCCTCCCATGGCCAAATTTCTGGTACTGGGTTTGCTATAGCAAATACTATAGGATCCTTATTCATCTCTCTAACCCACTCTTTCTTTATTACACCAGGTCCCGGTGTACTAGCAGCTACTAGTATATCAGCTCCCTTTAAAGCCTCAGCAGGACCAGCTCCAGGTTTTAATCCTCCACCTCTAGTCTCAACAGCTATCCTATACTTCCATGGGTGTGTTAAGAATAGTTTATCAATATCATCTCTATCAGGATGTAATACACCTTTACTATCAAGCATAGCGATATTACTAGCTGGTACCCCCATCTTTCTCAGAACCCTATATAGAGGTATATTAGATGCTCCAGCACCAAATAATATAATCCTACTACTCTTAAGACTCCTACCAGTTAGCTTAGCAGCATTTATAAGCCCAGCTAGTACAGCTGCAGTAGTACCCTGCTGATCATCATGCCAAACAGGAATCTTAAGTCTTTTCTGAGCTTCTTCAAGTAAAGTGAAGCACTTAGGACTCTCAATATCCTCAAGATTAATGCCTCCAAAACTAGGCTCAAGCCACTCTAGTAGAGTAAGAAATGATTCAAGACTACGAGCCCTATGAACAATACCAATAGCATCTACACCGCCGAGAAACTTAAAGAGTAAAGCCTTACCCTCCATAACTGGGAGAGCAGCCTCAGGACCAACATTACCCAAGCCTAAAACCCTAGTACCATCACTAACAACAGCAACAAGATTCCACCTATACGTTAACTCAAAACTAAGCTCAGCATCCTTAGATATAGCTCTAGAAGGCTCAGCAACACCAGGAGTATACCATATAGAAAAATCATCCATACCCCTAACAGGAACCTTAGGAATAACCTCTAACTTACCACTATAAAACCTATGGAGATCTAAAGATAACTTAAACCAATCCCTCTTAGAGCTCAAGCAACACTCCACCCCTAAATCCAAAGTTCTATAAGAAGGATAGAGTTAATTAGTGTATACTATGAAAATATATATTAAACATAGATATATTACTATATATACAAACCATAGTACTACTCTCTACGAACTCTATATCTTGGATTTTACATTACTACGTCATTCTTCACACTAGACTCCTCAGAGCTATTAACTGTTGATAGTACTCTTAAGCGTATAATATTCACCATAATCTTCAGCTTAGGAGTTGCCTAATGCAACTATTTCCGGGTTTTATGTTTGTTTACATTAGTTAATTTCAATTCTTCGGCCATAAGAAAAATCTTATGAACACACCTCTACTATTCTCAATGTTGGGCACTAAACAGTATCCAAGCCTTGCGAAACTAAAGCTCAAAACTCAATCGTATAGAGGTTTAGCTACGAGACATATGCCTATAGCTAGACATCCGGCTCCTCATATGGCTTGATGAATTTTCCATAATCTAACAATAAGCTAGATAAATATAGTAAAGACAGAAGCAATAAAAAATTGAAATGAAAGTAAAGGAAAGTAAAGTTATATAGGCTCTTACCTCTCTGAATAGTTGGGGCGTCTTTATTGTGTGGTATTATTGGTATTTGTGCTATTAAGCGGAATGTTGCGCCTATGATTTCTCTTGGTCTTAAGAGGCTTGAGTATAGGGGTTATGATAGTGTTGGTGTTGCATTGGTACTTAATGAGAGTAGGGTTCATGTTTTAAAGGCTAGGGGTGATGTTGATAGTTTCTTATCTAGGTTTAAAGTTAGTGAGTTTAAAGCTTATACTGGGTTAGGTCATACTAGGTGGGCTACTCACGGGGCTCCTAGTGATGTTAATGCTCATCCGCATACTGATTGTAGTGGTAGGATTGCTGTTGTACATAACGGGGTTATTAGGAATTTCTCTATCATTAAGAGTATCTTAGAGGTTAGGGGTCATAGGATTACTAGTGAGACTGATACAGAGCTTATAGCTCATTTAATTGAAGATGAGATTCCATTCTCATCTAACTTTTTCGAGGCTTTTATTAGAGCTATCTCTAGGCTTGAGGGTAGTTATGCTCTAGCAATTATTAATAGCAGTGAGCCTAATAAGGTATATTTCGCTAGACTTAAGAGTCCGCTCGTCTTAGGTCTAGGTGATGGTTTTAATATTATAGCAAGTGATATCCCAGCAGTAATAGAGTATACTAGGAGAGTTTTGACGCTAGAGGATGGAGAGGTAGGGTGGATTACTCCTACTGAAGTTAAGTTATTTAAGTTAACAGATGATGGTATAGCTGAGGTTAAATATGAGAGTATAATGTCTAGGGTTAGGTTTATAGAGTGGAGTTTTGAGGAGGCTACTAGGCTAGGCTATCCACACTTTATGCTTAAAGAAATAGTTGAGCAGCCAAATGCCATAAAGAGTACTTATGATGGTAATATCGATGACCCAATTGTTAAGTTGGCTGCATCTCTCTTAAATGAAGCCAATCATATAGTCTTAGTTGGAGCTGGTACTAGTTACCATGCTAGCCTCATAATATCATATTTCTTATCTAAGATTGCTAAGATTAAATCTACTCCTCTAATAGCCTCAGAGTATAAAGTTGTTGAAGATTCTATAAGCAGAGAGGATGTCATACTAGCTGTAAGCCAGAGTGGAGAGACATATGATACGTTAGAAGCTATTAGGGCATTTAAGAGTAGAGGGGCTAAGGTTATTGGTATAACTAATGTTGTTGGGAGTGCTTTAAGTAGAGAATCAGATATAGCTATATATATGAGGTGTGGTCCTGAGATCGGAGTAGCCGCAACTAAAACCTATACATCACAGATTATGGTTGGTAGCATCTTAGCAATCTATAGTGCTATCGAGAATAAGAGTTTAGATAATAGTAGTACTAGAAACCTTATAGATGACTTATCTAAAGCCTCAGATATACTAGGATTATCTATAAAGACCTCACTTAGTATATTAAATGATAATCCACTTAGAGGTATTAAGAGCATGTATATACTAGGTAGAGGTCTTGGATCTATGATTGCTAAAGAAGCTTCACTTAAGGTTAAAGAGATAGCATATATACATGCTGAATCCTACCCTGCAGGGGAGAGTAAGCATGGGCCTATAGCTCTAGTAGAGGAGAAGTTCCCCGTATACTTTATAGCTACAAGTGATAGCCTAGAGATTATAGGTAATATTATGGAGATGGCTTCTAGGGGAGCTAGTATTGTTGTAGTTAAGCCTGAAAACGTAAATCTCAATATTTCAAGCTCTCACTCTATAAATGTAGTTGATATGCCGCCGGTTAATAGCTTACTCTTAGAGCCATATACTCTAATACCATACTTCCAGCTCTTAGCATATAAGGAGGCTGTAGCTAGAGGCTATAACCCAGATAAGCCTAGGAATCTAGCTAAGACAGTAACAGTAGAATAATACTTACTCTAGGGGCATATTCTTGAATAGTGATAAGTTGAAATTAATCCTAAGCATACTTGAAGAGTATAAGAGCGAGCTCCCAAAACACGGCTGGTATCCCAGGGATGGTTTAAGTCTAGAATGGTGGGCTGGGCTAAAAGATTCATTCCACATAATACTAACAGCTATACTTGTAATGAGGACTAGGTGGGTATTAGCAGAGAGAGTATTCAATAAGCTTAGAGAACTAGGATTAGATAAGCCTAGCGTATTAGCTAAGATGAACTATGAAGATCTAGCATTAAAACTCACAGGTATAAACTTCAAACTCGACAAAGCCAGAGTAATAGTAGAAATATCTAGGATAATAGAGGATCTCAATATAAGTGAACCAGTCGAAAATCTTAGAATAAGACTCTTAAAGATTAAGGGGGTAGGCCGTGAGACCATAGACTCAATACTACTATACGCATTCAATAAGCCAACAATACCAGTATCTAACCAAACAAAGAGAGTACTAGAGAGACTCGGCATAAAGCTAGGCTCATACGAGAGAGCTAGAGCCCAGATACTAGAAGTAGCTAATAAAGACATCTATAGCTTAAAACTACTACACGCCTCAATGACCGCCATAGCTAGAGACTACTGCAAACCAAAGAAACCCAAATGTAACAAATGCCCATTAAGAGGAATATGCTCATACCAATAATGGGCTTAGAGCTCAGCTCAAGCCCAGAAATATGTCCCTTAATCTCTCCCCAGAAGCTTTCAAAGATGGGTAGGTTAGCCTCTAATAACCTCTACGCCGATAGGAGCTATTCTCACATCACCTCCCACTCTCCATCCTAGTCTGGTAGGATAGATTATCTCTCCACTTAGGAGATCTAAGCCTTCAGCCTCTCTACCCTTAAATATTAGAGCCCATGCTCTCAATATCAAGCTATCACTCACAATCCTCTCCTCACTCCTTACACCTAGTTCTAGTAGAGTGCCTACATGTATTCTAGATATAGGTGTCGCAATATCACACTTATATGACAAAACTAGGCCGCCATATATCATAGTATAAGCCAAAATCTTATCCTTAACACTTAAACCCTCAATTAAATCATCATCTCTATCAATAAATGCCCTCAATACAGCTTCCCTAACATGTCCTAAGACCGGTATCCTATCAGTATCTAAAACAGCAGATACAACCAGACACTCTCCCTCAGCAAGCAGAGCTGAGGGCCTAACACTAATAACCAAAAATAATCCACCAAAAATAACCTATAAAACCCGAGACTTAAACCATTATTTCTTTGGACATCCAACTCTTAGGGTGATAACTAGGCAAAACCTTATGATAGAGTTAAATATTTTAACTATACATGATAATAGTTGAGAAGCGGTTACCCTCCCTAAAGGGACTCATATAAAGGGCGATGACAGTGCCCCTAAAGGGGGAATAAGATTAGGAAGGAGCCTAAAGTATTTCCCTAAAGGGAATAGAAAGAAGGGAATAGAAAATAGAGGGGATTGAGGGATGTTTTTAGGCGAGGTTGAGAGGATTGCTGGTAAGTATATTAGTGATGTTTTAGCTAAGCTTGTTGAGATTCCTACAGTCTCGGCTTGGGGAGGTTCTGAGATGGTTGAGGGTGCTAATCTAGTGTCGTCTCTACTTAAATCTCTAGGTTTTAGGGTTGAGGTTAAGAGTGGTGGGGGTAATCCTGTTGTTTTTGGTGAAATTGGGGATGGTTCTAAGACTGTACTCATATATAATCATTATGATGTTCAGCCACCAGACCCCATGGAGTTATGGGATAGTGATCCATTCGAGATGGTTATTAGAGATGGGAGGATTTATGGTAGAGGTGTAGCAGATAATAAGGGTAATATTGCTGCTAGGCTTGCCGCACTAGAGATCCTACTGCCTCATATAGATGAGTTAGATCTTAAAGTCAAGTTTATTATTGAAGGCGAAGAGGAGGTAGGTTCCCCAACGTTAGCTAGAGTTGTTGAAGATAATAGGGAGTGGCTTAGAGCTAGTGGAGGCATATGGGAGACAGGTTATGTTAAGAGAGATGGGAGACTCTCTATAAGCCTAGGATTTAAGGGTATGATATACTTTGAGGCATCACTGAGGGGGGCTAATAGAGATGTTCATAGCGGCTACTCACCTATAATCCCTAATCCTGTTTGGAGAATAGCTAGAATGCTAACTCTACTAAAAGATGAGAATGGTAATGTCTTAGTACCAGGCTTCTATGATGGTATTGATAGGGAATTCTTAGAGACTGGTGAGATTATGCTTAGAGAAGTTGATATAGGAGACTTAGAGGCTATGGCTTCAGCCCTAGGGATTAAAGAGTTTGTTGGAGGCGTTAGAGGAGTTGAAGCTCTTAGGAGACTATACCTAATGCCTTCACTAAATGTTTCAGGCCTATACTCGGGATATACTGGTAAGGGGTCTAAGACTATAGTACCCTCAACAGCATCTATTAAGATAGATGTGAGGCTAGTCCCGGGACAGAAGCCTGATGTTATAATGGGTAGTATATTAGAGTATCTTAAATCTAGAGGATTCCAGGATATCGAGGTGAAAATTGAGAGTATGTATCCCTCAGGGTACACTAAGCCTGGGGAGCCTATAGTTAAAGCATCTATAGATGCAGCATTAGAAGCTTATGGTGTCAAGCCAGAGGTATTACCTATGGCTGCAGGCTCTGGCCCAATATACCTGTTCACTAACATACTAGGGATTCCAATGACTGGGGCTGGTGTAGGGTACTATGACTCTAGGGTTCACGCGCCAAACGAGAATATTAGATTAGAGGATTTCATTAGAGGGGTTAAACATATAATCTTAACATTAATAAACTTCGCTGCTATAACACGTTAGTTATATTACTTCTCACTCTTACTTTTACTAACCTCACTTTTCTCTACTGTCTCCATTTTAGTCTTTAACCTATTATCTCTTAGATTCTTTATTCTCTCAGCTACCTCAATTATATTAAGCCATGGTATTATCTCGCTTGGCTCATTAGAGTTTAATGCTTCATATGCCCTCTTTATAGCATAATACTCTATACGTCTTAAGACATAATCTACTTCTATCTCCTCAGCTTCAGCCTCACTTGTAACAATCCATACTCTCCCATGAGCTGGGCATACAGTCTCTCCTGTCTTTAGCTTAAATAATGGTAACCCACATATTGGGCATGTCTCTGATAGCATTGAAGCTCCTTCAGCTATTAACCTAGCCATCCTCTTAACAATCTCTGGATCTTTATAGTAATCTTTACCTTCACTCAATACTAGTCTCCTATTATCTCCTCTACTCCCTGTAAGGTAATAAGGTTAGATTTACAGTTAAAACTTTAAGGACTAAAGCATGAGCTCTAACCGAGATATAAAAGTACTCTTATTTGGCTTATCAACAGTAGAGGCTATCCCACTATACCACGCATACCCTGGTGGTGTAGCATTAAGAATACTAGTTAAACCTACTAAGAGTATAGAGTGTTTAGAAGATTTTAGTTTTGAGATATGTGAGTGGATTAAGGGGCCACAATTATTCCCCGATATTAGTATCCCAAGCTCTATACTAGTGAGGCTTACCACAGCCTGGAAGCCTAGCATGATTATGATCGATGGCTTAGAGCCTCTAGAATCTCTAGATTTAAGTATCATAAGGAGTACTATTAAGGATAAATTCATTGCTACCAGAGCTCACGGCTACACTGATATACCAGTAGGTATAGATTACGTCCTAGTAGAGGATATATCTAGACTCGTAGGATTAGATTATATTAGGAGAAACATTATAAAGTTAGCTGAGAAATTATTAGAGAGAAGAGTAGGCTTTGAAATACAAGTCTACGCAATAAACCCTTACCTTGAAGAGCTTGGAGAATTAATTGAAGTAGCTGAGATACGTGAAATACCAATACATATACAAGTAGAGAATCCTAGAGGCGGTGGCCCCGTAATAAGACTCTATGAAGAGCTCTCTAAAAAACTAAAATATGTATACATACATACCAGGATATATGATGCTCTAGATACCCAATGTCCTAACTGTAAAACCATACTATTATACAGGAGTGAAGGCATACTTAGGGGTATAAACATATCTAATAGTAAATGTCCTAAATGTGGATATACTATAAGATTAGAGGGGAGCGCGAAACCTAAGACTAAACCTACAATAGTGAGATTAACTAGAGGGAGGACAGTATGGTATAATCCTCTAATGTATGTCAAGTAGTATCTTTAAGTGTTTAAATGTCCTCCTCTTAACAAGTAGTTATGGGTTATTAGAGTTGGCGGTAATAGTCTCAGGATCTAGAGATTATTCTAGGAGTATCGCTAGGGCTATAGCATTGAGACTAAATTTAAAGTTAGTAGATGTTCTTAGTAAGAGGTTCCCCGACGGGGAGCTATACGTTAGAGTAGTTAATGGATTAGAAGATGAGCATTATATCATAGTCCAGTCTATGGAACCCCCCAGTAGTAATTCTATCATTGAATTAATACTATTACTAGATGCTTTAAGCGAGTTTAAGCCTAGAGAGGTTACACTAGTAGCCCCATATCTACCCTATGCTAGGCAGGATAAAGTATTCTTGAGAGGCGAACCTATTAGTGTTAGAGCTCTACTTAAAACATTTAAAACACTAGGCGTTAATAGGCTTATCACAGTAGAAGCTCATAGTCCTACAGCTCTCTCATACTTCCCCGGCGATGTAATAAATATTAGACCACTAGAATACATGGCTAAACTAGTAGGCTTTAGTAGCGATATACTAGTAATATCGCCAGACATAGGTGGGATAGATAGGGCACGTAGAGTAGCGGAAGCGTTGAATGCAAGAAGTGACTACATTGTAAAGAGGAGAGATAGAGTAACTGGGGAGATATTAGTAGAGCCTAGAGAATTAGACCCCAGAGGCCTAGAGGTGCTCATAGTAGATGATATAATAAGTACAGGCGGGACGATAGCTGAAGTAGCAAGAATACTAAGAGAGAAGGATGCTAGTAAAATCAACGTAATGACTGTACACTACCTAAACATAGAGGGAGCTCTAGAAAGAATTCTAAAATTTACTGATAGAATAATAGCATCAAATACAATACAACCACTATATCCAGATAAGATAGAGTACATAGACGTTATACCCCTAATATGTGATACACTAACTACAATATTAGAGAGAGTCTAAGTGATAGTTGTGGGCCCGGGGGGATTCGAACCCCCGACCTCCCGGTTATCAGCCGGGCGCTCTACCAGGCTGAGCTACGGGCCCTCCAATAATCTTGTTATTACTGAAGCTTAATAGCTCTTCCTAGACTAGATTTAGTGTAATTAGCTTACTAGCCCATACCCACCCTTGAGGTGCCGGGTATGGTGCTATTATGTAGTCTCCTCTCCTTGGCTTAACTTTAGTACTCCCATCAATGTTGGGTATTACTATAGCTTTATCTGTTATCTCTAACATTTCCTGGTCCATTATTGAGTCTCCTATACCTATGCTTTCTAAGCCTACAATGATGGGGTTCTTCAATAGCTCTAGTATAGCTTTAATTTTACCATGGTGTGATCCTACATGTATGAATCTATCCCCCACTACAATATTTAATCCCTCTTTTCTTAGATCCTCCTCTCTCTCTAATATACATCTCCTATCTTTGCTCCATAGTACTTCTAAGAAGTATCTTCTTGTAGCCAATATAGCTGTAGGTTCTGGGAGGAGTACTATTTGCTTAGCTTCTGAGGGGGAGGCTTTAGATAATCTTATGTAATCACAGTCTCTCAATATTCTCTCCAATCTATCCTCAAATTCTCTTATAGGTAGGCCTAGAGCTTTACACTCAAACTCCTCTAATCTTAGAGGGTTATCAGTTACTATATATCCTCTAGGAGCACATATGGCTCCACCCATCTCAGTAATAGCTATAAGCTGATCATATGGGGCAATATTACTCCATAAGTGTGAGACTTCAGCTAAAGTCTTAGTCGTTACAGGGATAACTTTAACTCTAAGCCTATATAGAGTCTCTAAAGCCACACTAATACCATCAATCCTCCCATCATAACCTATCATACTACCATCTAAATCTGTAAATATAAGTTTAGACCACTTCAACCCATACAAGCCCCTAGCCAGTAGTAATATCTAGAGCCATAGAACTTAACATTAAATAACGTGATATAACTTTAGATGGATCTACTCCTTCAAGTGAATATATGGGCGGTCGTGGTGGATCCTCATAGTAGTGATAGTTCTCTATTAATGTACTTTTAATTAACGTCTTGATATCGCTATTGGCTAAGCTAGAGTAGAATATTGCCCCTAAACTTTCAGCAGCCATTCTAGCAATATGCTCGTCTCCCTTCTCTGAGTGTATATGAGGATTCCTAGTCATAACCTGGATTATCTTAACACCCTCAGGTAACATTTTACAAGTTCTCTCTCCAAACTCTAAGCTTAAGTAGCAAGACTCTAGTAGGTATACGAGCTGGTATGTTTCAATTGCATATTTACCAGCCCATTGTATACTCATAGCTAAATCTATTGTCATAGCATGCTCTCCACTATTAGCTGTCTTAACTACATCTGTTTCAATCCTCCTATATGATGTTATAGCTTTATTAAGAACACTATTAGTATGAGCTGATACCCTACCCCACTTCCTCAAGATTATATCTGAAGGAGGCATTTTACTCTTATAATGCCATACTATCCTAACCATTGAATACCTGCTATTAGCCATAGCTAGCCCTGTATAGTAGGCTAGAGCATATTCATGAGCAGATCCTGGTATGTAATTATCTGAGTCAATAAAACCAACATATCTAGCTCCCAGCCATGAAGCTACTAATACTCCTAACACCACACCCTCACCTTTACCATACCTAACACCTTTACTATCTAGAAGTTCTTCTAGAATAGTGCCAGATAATGCCTCATTCCAAGCTTCATCTCTCTGATGTACTACAATAGCTCTCCTCTTAGTAAGTTTACTATGAGTCTTAATAATCTCTAATTCATGCTTATAGACATTTACTGGATCAGTAGATGATGCTGAGACAATTATAATAGGTGAAGCTAGTGGGATAGCCGATATAACACCCTCAAGTAAACTTAAATCCTCATCTTTAACGGGAATTACTATAGCTGTCTTACTGGCATAATCTAATAATACATCTCTATTAAGCCCAAAGACTGTATCTCCTCTTATTAAACCTAAATTATCTAAGCTTACAACTTCAGAGACATCATACATGAGGATAGCGCCAAACCTATCAAACTTAACAGGGATCCTAAGTAGCAATTTAGACCCCTAAACAATAGTATATCTTATAGAATATTTAATTCTTAGATTTAAACCTATCTATCATAAACTCTTATAAACTCCAGCCTTATAAACCCCTTTTAATGGTGCGGGCCGGTAGCTCAGCCTGGAAGAGCGCTCGGTTTGCACCCGAGAGGTCCCGGGTTCAAATCCCGGCCGGTCCACCAACTATAATTCCACTATACGAGATACTATATCATATAGTTGTGGATCTTTCTCCTTAATCTTCTCTAAACTCCATGGAGGCCATCCCCTACTTTTAACAGATTCTAAGACCCTCCTAATCCATGACCTGTATATTTTACCACAGTTTCCGTGATTCTTACAGCTATTCTCTATGAATATACTTATTGTTTTCTCTGCCTCATCTAAACCTAAACCCTTAATGTTAACAAGGTACCTACTAATAACATATAGTATTAACCTAGACCTACCATCTGGAACCCCAGACTCAATAATCTTATCAACCCAAACAAACCTTCTCCTAACCTTAACCTTGCCATGAGCCTCCTCACATAAACTTTCATCGGGACACATAGACTTAAAGAATCTCTCTAAAGCTTCAATACAATTCTCAATACTAACACAAGACTCTACAACATGATCCCAGCTCACTAATATCCCCTAAACTGCTAAAACTCAAAGCCAGATATTAAAGGGTTCAGGGGTAAGTCGGTCATCACATATCAGTGTCGCTCCACCCTCCTCACAACCCACATATAATCTAGGTAAAATAAAACTTAAAAGTTATAGAATTACCTAGAACTCTCCAAGATTCTAAGGCTTAAGACTTAACAGAAATTTAGAGAAGTCGAGCTCTATGTGTTCTTTAGCTGCATTTTGGATCTTTATCTATGTGAACGGTTAAGTCTATATTATTTCTTTTTAGGAAGTCTGTTATTTCATCAACTATTATGTTGGCTGCCTCTAGGCTTAGATTACAGGGAGCTACTACTGTGGCGTCTCCCGCATACCTACCCGGTACTAGCATTCTCACTCTTAGACTTATTATCTTAAGCTTTCTACTCTCTAATTCTTCTCTTATCCTCTCTTCTATACCCTCTACAGCTACATCTGATATCTTGAAGATGAGATCTCTTGATTCTCTAAGTATAGCTACTAGTAAGTATCCTAGTATGAGTATTCCGCCAGAATAATCTATGATGTATGAGTATGATGCTCCAGCATAGGCAGCTATAGCTGATACTAGACCTTCTAATACCTCACTCCACCCAAATACTGCTAGTGTAGACCCACCTATAGGATCAAGTCTTGCAATTAAGATTGCTATAGAATATAGGAGAGTTCCTAGTATAGCGCTATATGTAGCTCTCACATCAACACTATAAGGTTCTGGGAAACCCATAGAAGCTAGTGCTACCCCTAGAGATGCAGAGTATATTATAAGAATGCCTAAGGGCCCACCATAAGCTATCCTCCAATGCCCATAGTGGTGATCTACATCTGGAGGTTTTAGTGCAGCTCTAGTAGTTATAATAACAATTAAACCACTTAGAAATGCAGCCACGCAAGTAATACCGTCTACTAAAACAGCCTTAGAACTAAATAGTATAAATCCCATAAGCTTCACAGTACCGCCTAGGAATATAAATATGAGAGCTACTAGCAATATCCTAATATTCATTGAAGTTCCTAGGCTCACACTACATCCTCCATAAAGATCTGTGTAGACTTAGAGTTATAATAATAAGAGGCTAAGCTTACCTCTATAACTAGGGAGGATAATGGGGTTACTTGAGCTATTATCTCTAATGTTTGCTCTAGCAGCTATAATGGGCTTTATTACTGACAGACTTAGGCTCACTGTTCTCCCAGGCTTCCTACTAGCGGGTATTACTATTAAGATTATTTCAGATAACACGTGGCTAAGTTATTTATTTGGGGTTGATAGTAGTACAGTCTCTAGTCTTGGTTATAACCTTCTACTATTTAGTGGTATACTAATAGCTTTCGAGATTGGTAGAGAAGTAGGATCTGTAGGGTTTGATTTTAAAGTTGCATATATTGTCATTTTTGAGTCTACCCTTATACTAGGTTTAACATTAATTGCTACAAGACTACTAGGTATTAGTACTATCGAGGGTCTAATCATAGCTCTCGCTTTCATATCATCTAGTACTATTACCGTATATAAGCTAACCTATACGTTAAAGTTAGAGGATGCTAGGAGAATAGCTTTAACAATGACTACCCTAGAAGATGCTGTTCTACTATCAGCATTAAGTCTAACAACTCGGGCTGGAGAGAACCCTATTACTATCCTCGTACTAACAGTTATCTTAGCCCTCCTAGGGGCCCCAATTTTTAGAATAATATTCGAGAAAATGCCTACTAAGGGGGAGTATGGGACTATAATAGCTTTAGCCTTAACACTTGCATATTCTAGTATAGCTCAGTTATTCGCGACACCATATCTTGGAGCATTTATTGCAGGCTACTTCTTTAGTAGAGCACTTGGAGGTAGAAGTATACTGGGGCCTCTCACAGATATCATAATGCTACTGTACATGATATCTGTGGGAATACTTTTACCTCTCCCAGGCGCTATTAGATTAGAGATTACATTAATGCTTATAACACTAGTTGTTTTAGCCATAGTTGTTAGAGTAGTATCAGTATTCTTAGTAACACTTCTAATAATGAGAAGCTCATACTATGCCTCAGCTTTAAGCTTACATATGGCTAGCATTAGTGAATTATCACCTCTAATTGCTATAACAGCATATAGTACTGGGATGATACGTGAGGATACTGCTGCCTCCCTCATACTATTACCACTAATCACTATATCTATTGTTAGTATAGCTAGTAGTAAATGGGAGAAAGTTGCAGTATTAACTAGTAACCTCGTACCTATAGAGATTCCATTACTAATACCAGAGAGTGTTTATAAGATAGGAGTAGATATTATAGTAGCTTCAGCTAAGATAAGCGGCCTACTACTAGGTGTAGTAGTAGCCACAATACTAATGGATTTATGGAACCTAGGCTTCCTAGGTATCCTACTACTCATACCAGTTAGTATAGTAATATTCAGGATCTATAGGGTTATGATTAGAGAAGCGTTTATGATTGGAGAGATCCCAGCATTAATAACTAGACTCCTAGTGATATTAGTGGTAGCAACAATAGCAACATATACATTACTAGAAGTAACTAAGCATCTAGTACATCTAAGATGGATCATAGGAGTAGCCTACTACATACTAATAGTTGCTTTGACAATAGAAACACTAATAGTAATTAAGAGGAGAATAGAGAGGATTATAGGGAAGAAAAGACCACCACTCTAATATTCTAGATTTAAGAGCTAGACATGTAACGTTAAATTGGAATATAGACACCAGTAGAGCTTTAACCTGGAATCGATAGGTGAGTTAAGGATTTGGATTTAAAGAGAATTGTGATCCTATCATATGAGGAGATAATAGAGAGAATTAGGGCTAGATATTCTCGAGCTAATAAGAGTGAGATTAGTAGACTCCAAACTATCTATAACATAGTAACCTCTAGTACCCAGAGTGTTGAAGAGCTTAGTGATGTATTGAGAGGATTGCATAGCTTCTACTGGAAGCTTATTGAGATAGAATTTAATAGGAGTAATGTTGAGGAAGCATTAAGATGTGTTACTAGAGCTAGAAGACTCTCTAAGAAGTTCTGGGAGAAGTATAGATACCTAATACTAGCTTCTACTAGTAGAGAGTCTCGGAAAGTTTTAAGAGAGGGTAGAGGTAGAATCCTCTCACTATATAAGAGATGTAGGAGGCACCTTCTCCTACTTAAGAATCTTATCGTATATCTACAGAGATTACCAAGTATTAATCCAGAAGAGCCCATACTGATAGTAGCGGGTCCCCCAAATGTAGGTAAATCTACTTTTGTGAGAAGTATCTCTACAGGGAAACCTGAGATTGCAAACTACCCCTTCACTACGAAGCATATAACAGTAGGTCATAGAGATTATGGTAGGTTTAAATTACAAGTTATAGATACGCCAGGCCTACTAGATAGGTCAGTAGAGGAGATGAATATTATAGAGAGGAGAGCTATAGCAGCCTTAGGAGAGCTCAAGGGGATCATACTCTTCCTCATAGACCCGTCAGACCAAAGCCATCTGGATATAAATAGACAATTTAGAATAATTGAGAATATAGTAGAAGTATTAGCAGATAAGCCATTATTCATAGGAATTAACAAGGTAGATATAGCCTCAAAAGAGCGCATTGAGGAGGCATTAATGAAAGCTGAAGAGCTAAAAGCCAAAGGTATAGCTCTAAATATATATAAACTATCAGCTTTAAATAGAGAAGACGCTAGTAATGTAGTAGATGATATAGTATCTAAATGTAAACTCTAGAACAATATACCTCAGCATAGCTAGACTAGGTTTCTTTCCATTAGGTTTTTGTAGGTCTCTCTAGGATGCTTAGAGCTCTTAACGCAATCAGATATGTGTTAGCAGTATTTTTATCCAATCTCAGTTTCTTCATAGCTTCTGTGTTCTCGTGAGCTGGTTGTTCCTCTCAGTTCTACATATACTGTTTTTAATCCGTAGAGTTGTACTTTCCACACTATCCTCTCTATGATTGAACTCCTGAATATGGCTATTTTTGTAGCTACTACTTCCTTTTTGTGACCCTAAGTTTCCGAGACCCATGGCAGGCCGTGAGGAGGGAGCTCAGGGAAATGGCGGTGACACGCACCAAAAACCTAAAACGGGAAACGGTAGGAGATGGTTACTACACTATATCTATAAACTGAGGACTGTTAACGTTAATATTAGTTTGATTAGAAATGTTCTATTTAGTTTACCTTCTAGACACCAGAGCTCTTTATTACCGCTTTAAAAGGCTTATTCTCTCCTCCCTCTAGTATCTTATAATCGTAATCTTCTAGTATTAGTTTTAGGAGGTTTAAGACTGTTATGGTATGTAATGTTAGCATAGCTCCATATATTGTTGATGTGCCTTTTGCTAGTGATAAGTATAGTGGTATCATATCAGATGCATGTCTATCTAGGGCTGCACCAGTACTTATATCTTCTATTAGCTTCTTGCTTGCCTCTTCTCCTACAATTTCTGCTCTCTTACCTGGAGCTCCTAGACTATCAGATCCTATTACAGTATTCTGGAATATAGCCCATACTGTTACCCCACTTCCAGGTCCTAGGTGTGGATCTTTTCCTTCCTCATAGTACTCTAACTCTACTATAGGCTCTACTCTAAGCTTCTCTCTTATAATACTACTAGCTGATTTAGCCTGCCTCTCAGAGACATGTCTAGGAAGTTTTACGGCATGACTCCTAATATTTATACTCTTTAACTCGCCCTTCTCAATGAAATCTCTAGGTTTAAATCCTTGTGGTGGATTCTCTATAGTAGTTAATACTAAACCTCCCCCCTTAGGGTAGTGTCCTCTTTTCTCTACATGAATATTGAACTGGTAGCCTAGACTAGATACTAGCCTAGATAAGACTTCCCTCATGTAATCTATCGTAGGGGCCATTGGGACATCTGTTCCTCCCCTAATCTTAACTATTACTCTCGTATCTGCAAATGCTAAGACTGGTAGGATAGCCTGTAGGACTAGTGATATGCTACCAGCAGTCCCCACATCGAAGACGTAGTTACCTCCACGGATAGTACCTGGGTAGAATTCTAAAGTTAAACTCCCAATCTCTGCTCCCTTAACCTTACCATTACAGAGTAATGCTATAGCCTTAACAGCTGTAAGATGCTGTGGTCTAAGCCCAGGATTATCCCTCTTAACCCTAATATTATAGATTCTTATAGGCTTACCTGTTATAGCTGATAACGCTATAGCTGTTCTAAGAATCTGTCCTCCTCCCTCACCCATAGAGCCATCAATCTCTACTAGCCTCAATATTAACACCTGCAAGCCTCTTAACTCTCAATGTAAACCCTATATTCTCTAAGTCGTTCATTATAACTTTAGGTACACACTCCCACCAGTTACCCCCTCTAGCTACTAAATCTCTAATAATACTACCATTACAAACATCAGGCTTATAGAGTGGAGGCTTAAGTGCGGCTAAACCCATATCCTCGAAAAGCATTAATACAAGCTCATTACCTGAAACAACACCATCAAAAGGTGGTAGTAGCATTCTAAGATACTGAACCCAAACCTTATGCATTTGAATATCCATAACGGGGACAATATAGACCCTATAGTAATCATCTCCCAGCTCATGAGATAAAACCTTCCTAAGGAGTAGTACCCTCTCACCTGCTGTGAGAGGGTTAGATAACGTGTAAGACTCCTGAGCAGAGCCAACAACAACAATAACCTCATCAGCAAGCTTTAAAGCATACTTAATAGTACTTATATGGCCATAGTGGGGAGGCTGGAACCTACCGGGAACAAGTAACCTAGCATACTTACTCAAACTATTTAACCCCCTCTACATGCTATAATCAACCCCTTTTATAACTTTAAATAAGAAACGATATACCTTAAGTATCTTACTTATACTATACCTTTGCCGTAAATATAGTAAGAATTCAGACTAGGATTAACCTTCTATAAGCATCTCAAAATGCATTTAATTAACTTTATTTAATTAGAATAATTTATTTTTCTAGTAGGATATAGTATTTGTGGTGTCGGTATGAACCTAGATTCTATTGCTTGGAGTTTAGTTAGTTATATTGTAGAGCTTTCTAGGCTTGATTGGAGAGTTAGAGAGGCTTTTCATAGATCAGGTTGGAGTAGAGGTGTTGTAATTGGTATGGGTAAAGCATCTATTCCGATGGTTAGCGGGTTGCTAGGCTCTTATAGCTTTGATGGTGGTGTAATTGTTACTATTAGAGGTTCATCTAGGAGAATTGAGGGTTTAGAGGTTATTGAAGCCAGCCACCCTATCCCTGATGAGTCTAGCTTAAGAGCTGGTGAGGCTGTCTTAGAGTGGGCTAGAGCTTCTCGTAATAGTAGGCTTATAGTATTAGTCTCTGGTGGAGCCTCAGCACTGGTGGAGAAGCCTCTAGATCCTCTAACACTAGATGATATTAGGGAAACTACTAGGCACCTCCTTACATGTGGCGCATCTATCCATGAGATTAACTCTGTTAGGAAACACCTCTCAGCAATTAAAGGCGGTAGGCTAGCTGCAACAGCTTATCCTGGAGAGGTTTTAGGATTATATGCTAGTGATGTTCCAGGGGATAATCTAGATGTTATAGGCTCTGGACCTACAGTAGCTGATCCTACAACTTTTAGTGATGCTCTAGGAGTAATATTAAGGTATAATCTAGCAGGCATTATCCCAGATAGAGTTTTAAGATTCCTTAATGAAGGCTCTAGAGGATTAAGAGAGGAGACTCCTAAGCCAGGCTCGCAAATCTTATCTAAGACTAGAAATGAACTCATAGCCGGGAATATTGATGTCTTAAGAGGATTAGAGTCTAAGCTTAAATCTCAAGGATTCAATACTATAATACTAACGTCTAGGCTTGAAGGTGAGGCTAGAGAAGTTGGGAGAGCTCTAGCATCTATAACATTAGAGGCTATGAGTAGGGGGATACCTATAGCTAAACCTGGAGCTATCCTAGCTGGAGGCGAGACTACTGTGAGGGTTAAGGGTAAGGGTAGAGGTGGCAGGAATATGGAGCTAGCATTCTCATGGGCTCTATCAATGAGATATTGGGGTGTTAGAGAGGAAGCAGTAATATTATCAATGGATACAGATGGAATAGATGGAGTTACAGATGCTGCTGGAGCTATTATATCCCCAGCTATAATAGATAATGTTAGGAGTCTAGGCTACGATCCATATAAGGTTCTAGAAGATAATGATACATATACTGTACTATTAAAAGCTGGAGGTCTAGTAAAGACTGGACCTACAGGATCTAACCTGAATAGTATACAGGTTATTTTATTTTAAATTAAAAACAATCAACCTATTATCACATCCCGGGAATCCTACTAGGGTAGACCCCTTAATCATAATATCTCTAAGATCTTCAGCATTACTTGGAGCCAAGGCATTAGCTAGAGAGTCTGCCTGTTTAGGGTCCGCTAAGCCTGCTATTATAAATCCAGATGATTTAGCTGGGCCTCTAGGAGATATTCTAGGCTCAGTCCACGGTATGTCTGGTAGAGATACTATTACTCTCTTAGCTCTCCTTACAGCCTCAAATACTAGCCTAAATATATTATTGGTGTCTATGTTAACTCCCTCGAGATCTATAACAATATTCTCTATCCCAAGCCTCTCTATGTAGTCGTAAATGCTTAGTGTTAGAGCTACCCTAACTTCTACAGGCTCTAATCCCTTTACGCTAACTTCTGCTATATCCCCGCTTCTAATCTTCTCTAATATACTCCTAATCCTATCCTCTATATCCTCTATAGCTGCCTTTGGAGCTCCTAAATTAATTATTAGGGCTCCATCTAGTCTCCTAGCTATACTCTCACTTACAATTCTAGATCTTCTACCATAAACCCATAGTATCCACGGTTCTTCTAGTTCTAATACAGCTTTCGAGTATGCTGAGCACACTATAATCTTCTGTCTCCAGTCCCCTACTCTAGTTCTAAGTAGAGCTCTAGTTACTGATGAGAAGCTACTAAAGCCTACGAGCTCCCCAATATCTAATCCATTACACTTAGGGGGGTCAAGAGGCTTAAATGAGGCATAAGCTAATGTTATAGTTAATCCTACAGGCCCTAAACCCGATATTAGCCCTAATCCTATAGACTCGTAGGGTTTTGTAGATATAGATGCTCCTATAATAGATGATATTAGAGAAGTAGAGTAGTATAAGATTCTTAGGGGGCATTGAAATCTACCTAAGATAATAGCATCGATAATATAGAGTATTAATGCTGTAAGTGCCAGAACTGTAGGGGACCACCTAGTAGGACCCTTAAGTATATCAGTTAAAGGCTCCCCAAATTTACCCCTATATATGATGATTGCAGAGAATATAGCAATAATAGTTGATATAGCTACGAGTATTAAAATAGCTAGCTGAAGTCTAGGATTAAAGCTTGCTAACAAGACAAAACTTGTGGCTGCAGGAACAGCTATTATAAAGCTTCTAGTAGTATAAACTATGATTATCATAGAAATAAGAGTAATAACTAGAATTGATATAATCTGAGCTGTAATAGCAATCAACGATGTTAATCCCGTACTAGGTGGTAGAGTATAACCTATAATACTGAGGTAAGCTAGATAAAGGAGTATAATGAATAATGCTGTTATAATAGTAAATTTAAGATAGTTCCTTAAACTACAAGCTATACCCTTCCCCCAATATAATCTATGAGCTAAAAGGAAACATATTAAAAGGTTAAGGGTTACTACTAAGTTTAGGGATAATAACTATTGGATAATGCTAGCATGCTTCACCCAAGGATTAGAGATATTTTATTAAAACTAGGCTATACTAGACTATTCCCGATACAGGAGAAAGCTATCCCCCCAATACTCTCAGGCTATAACACTATAATCGTAGCCCCTACTGGTAGTGGTAAGACTGAAGCAGCATTAATACCTGTACTCTCACTTATGCTAAGTGAGAGAGATAAAGGTACCTTAGGCAACTACATTAAACTAATCTATATTACACCCCTTAGAGCCCTAAATAGAGATATAGCTTATAGGATATCGAAGCTATGTGAATCTCTAGGATTTAGAGTATTAGTAAGGCATGGAGACACAGGTCCTAGTATTAGGAGGAAATTCCTAAGAGAGCCTCCAGATGTCATGGTAACTACTCCAGAATCTCTGAATCTACTATTGACACTTAGAGATTATATAGATATATGGGGTAATGTAGGCTGGGTAATAGTAGATGAAGTTCATGAGCTCTTAGATAGCGAGAGGGGAGCAGAACTCACGGTTATATTAGAGAGGCTACAGAGAATATCTAGGAGGAGGATTCAGAGGATAGGATTATCAGCTACATTATCTAGGAAGAGTCTCACCGAAGCCTTAAATCTCCTCTCCTACGGTAGATACGTTAGCATAGTTGAGGATAGCCAAATTAAAAGCTATGATATTAGTGTCGATGTAGTTGATTATACTAATGAGGATAGAGTTTGGGATAAAGCTATTAAGAGAATAGCTGAGATTATTAATAACACTCCCGGATCTATCCTAGTATTCACTAATACTAGATCTACAGCTGAGCTTCTAGCCTCTAGCCTCTCAAACATAATAGGTGAGAGTAGTGTAGGAGTTCACCACGGTAGCTTATCTAGAGATATTAGAGAGTCTATAGAGAGAGATTTTAGAGAGGGGAGGATTAAAGCCCTAGTAGCAACTTCTAGTATGGAGCTCGGAATAGATATTGGTAGAGTTAATCTAGTAATGCAGTTCCTCTCACCAAGACAAGTTATAGCTATGACTCAGAGAGCTGGGAGAGCAGGTCATAGGCTGGGAGAGACTAGTAGGGCAGTTATAGTAACTATTAATAACATATTCGAGATCCTAGAATCAGGTGTCATAGCCTTTAGAACATTTAAAGGAGACCTAGAGGATATTAAAGCCCATAGAACATCATATGATGCAATGGCCCACCAGATAGTTGCTATGACAGTTGGAGGTATAGCCAGGAATATAGATGATATACATAGGATACTAACATCAACCTATACATTCAGCGACATATCTATAGATGATGTTAGAGGAGTAGTAAATCACTTAGCAAGCGTTAAGGTATTAAATGTAGACTCTAATGGTAATATTAGAGAGTCAAGGAGATCTAGAAAGTACCTCTATAGCGTATCCATGATACCAGATGAGAGGACTCTAGAAGTTATAAATATAGTAGATGAGTCTAAGATTGGAGAGGTTAGCGAGGTTTTTATAGAAACAATCCTGCTACAGTCTAAAGACTCTAATATGCTCAAATCTAAAGGGGTAAGTTCAGATAGATTTAAATTCGTACTAGCTGGTAGAATATGGGAAGCTCTAGACATAGACTTAGACAGTGAAAGGGTAACTGTTAAGCCTATAGCTGAGGTTGAGGGCGTCATACCATCATGGGAGGGTGAGCTTATACCCGTAAGCTATAAGGTTGCTAGAGAAGTATGCTCTCTAATGAGTCTACTAATGCAGGATCCCTCTAAGTCATCTAAGATACTAGAACCTAGGAGGCTTAAAGCGTATGAGTCTAGAATTATAGATGTTCTCGAGAATACTAGGAAACTCTGGGGTGTAACCCCCACATACTCTAGTCCCGTGATAGAGGAGGTTAATAACTTATCTGTACTACATGTATGTTTAGGATCTAAAGGTAACTTTACCCTAGCACTAGTACTATCTAAGCTTATGGAGAAGTATAAGCCTGTAGAATTTGAGTATATACCTTACGCTATAGTATTTAAGAGTACTACTGGTGTAAGCGGAGAATCTATCGCTGAGGCATTAGAGAAAGCTAAGAGCCTAGATAAGGGTATAATATTATCATTAATATATGATTATCTAAGACCAACAAAAGCATATATGATTAGATTCTATCATGTAGCTAAGAGAATGGGAGTTATAGATCCCGAAGCTGATGTACGCCAAGGATTAATACAGAAGCTAATTGAAGCTTACAATAACTCAGTAGTAGAACGTGAAGCCATAAGAGAGATGATATATGATAAACTAGACTTTGAAGCATTAGAAGAATTCCTTAGAAACTTAGATAAGCCAGTTGTAGTAAGTCTAAATAATCCATCACCCCTAACACTAGAAGTATTAAGAAACCCAAATATAAGGAGGGATACTGCAGCAAATATTAAGATGCTAGCACTAGATTACATAATAGAAGCTAAGAAGAAGCATATAGAAGCTAAAGAATCACTACTACTATGTATCAAATGTGGTAACACCTTTAAACGGAGAGTTTCAGATATTAAAGGGAGAGTTAAATGCACTAAGTGTAATGAACTAACACTAGCACCACTACCAGACACAGAGTGGGGACGTAATACAGTAGAGATTTACAGGAAGTATTTAAGGAATGAAAAACTACAGAGTGAAGAGAAGAAGATAGTAGAAGAAGTAATGGATAGAGCAGGACTGTACATGAGCTACGCCGCATACGACCTAGGAGGCTATGTAGTTAAAGCATTAATGGCCCACGGTGTAGGCCCTAAGAGAGCAAGGAGAGTTATGGAGGCTTATATTAGAGGGAAAGAGAGAGCATTCTGGGAGGAGCTAATAAGAGTTGAAGAGGAATATGTTACAACGAGGAGATTCTGGAGTTAAGATAATATATTTTAGTATATGTTACTGTTGAGTAGAAGGCTGGCTTGCCTCTTCTCTTTTCTCAACTTTCTCAGGATACTCTACTTCAATTATTATTAGTAGCTTCTTTGGCTCTAATACCTCATAAATATCGGCTGCGATTGCTGATAGTCTTGCCTCTAGGTCTGTTAATCCTAGTACTCCTTGTGGTAGTATAATTTTTAATGTTTTACTCTGCCCATCATACTCTGCTCCTACACTTGCGTAGTGTAAGCCTAGCATTCTAGCTGCTAATATTCTAGCTTTATCCTCTATAGTCTCTACTTTCTTCATTATTTCTAATGTTATTTTTAGTGTTTTACCTGCTAGTGGATGGTTCATATCTATGTAGGCGAATCTCTCAGTTATCTTACTTATCACCCCTCTCCTTCCCCCAATCTCTATCTCTTCTCCTACTCTCGGTCTTATATTGAGTCTTTGTAGTTGCTTTAATGGGACTCTTACTACTAAGTCTTCTCTTCTCTCTCCATAAGCTTTTTCTGGGGGAGCTATGATTTCTCTTCTCTCTCCAACACTCATCTCTGCTAGAGCCTCCTCTACTGCAGGTAGTAGGGGTGATTTACCGTATACTATAGTGGCCTCTCTATATGTCCTATTAGGATCATAGATTCCAGCTTCTCTAGCTATAGACTCTATTGTCGTATCTACTACTCTCTCCCTCCCCTCTTCTAATGCTACTATGGTATAATTGACTAGTAACATATCTCCCTTATTCAATCTCTAAACACCAGAGATTCTCCACTAATATCAAGCCTTAATAAGCTACAATTCTAAATCTAATCAAGGCTAGAGTCTACTATGAGCTCTGACATATTAGAGGTTATAGCTAGAGGTATTAAGTTTAGAGCTAAGGGTCACCCTAATATAAGAGCTACTCATAGATCTACATTTGAGATAACTAGAGAGGATTACTTAACAACTAGAGGAGACTGTATAATTGGCGTGGGCTCTGAGGTAGCTTCATCAGATCTCCCAGAATGGTTTAAGGAAGCTATTACTAGAGAAGATTCTAGGATAATAGCTATACTATGCACTAATAACATATGTGATGTGGTAATTGGGAGAGGATCACCTAAACTAATACTCTCAGATAATACTAGAATGGTATTTAGAAAATCAACATATATAGGCCCAGAGACTATAATGATAGGAGCTAGTAAAGCTGCAGGAGAGATTAGAAGAGACTTAATAAATAAGCTAGTTACAGGAGGAGTTCTAGAAGTAACAATATTAGTAGTTTAAGCTAAGTATCCTAAAACTCTTATCTTAGCATACCCTATTCGTTTTAGCTTTTAACCTCATCTATGTAAATCATAAATTTGGGGATTATATATTGGAGCCTATAGGCATAATTGTTAAGCGTGAGAGTAGCTTAGCTGAAGAAGTTGCCCTTAAGGTTGTCAAGGTTCTAGACTCTTTTAATGTTAAATTTCTTATAGAAGAGAATGTAGAATATAAAAGCTTATCAGACTACAGTAAGTTTAACCTACAGGACTATGTACCTGGGAAGCTTATAGTTATTGGCGGCGACGGCACACTACTTAGAACCCTCCTAAAGATACAGGATAAGACTCCGATAATAATGGGTGTAAGAGCTGGGAAGAGGGGATTCCTACTAGATGTAGAGAGGTATGAGGTAGAAGAGAGAGTTAAAGATTTCCTACATGGGAGATATAAGGTTATAGAGTACCCTAGACTATCAGTCTACGCTAATAATAGGAAACTATACTGTATACTAAATGACTCAGTAGTAATATCTAAGATGGCTAAAATGGTTAGATTAACAGTCTCTATTGATGGTCAGACAGCTATGAGAATTGACGGTGATGGTGTAGTAGTATCTACAACAGTTGGGAGTACAGCATATGGGCTTAGTGCTGGAGGCCCCATTATAGATCCTAGACTTAATGTTATACTAGTAGCCCCATTAAATCCAGTACAGCTACACCTCAGACCTATAGTTATCCCAGGTGACTCCCTCATAGAAATATCTCTTACAGCTCAAAGTAATGAAGCATATCTAAGCCTAGACGGTCAAATAGTAGAAGAGCTACGCCCAGGTAGTACTATAGCTATAGGACCCTGCCCTATAAGTGTTAGAATAGCTAGGTTTAGGTGGTGGGAGAACTTCTATGAGAAACTATACACAAGAGTACTCACATACTGGTAACACTACAATAATAGTAGATACAGGAGCAGTTTTAGCAGGACTACCACTAATAATAAAATGCTACACAACACCACAAGTAATAGAAGAAGTTAAAGACAAAGAGAGTAAAGAAGTAGTAGAGAAAGCATTAGAATCGGAAAAACTAAAGGTTATAGAACCACCTCAAAGATACATAGACAAAGCAGTAGAGATTGCTGAGAAAGCAAAAACAGTAGGTAACCTAAGTAGTACAGACATAAGCATAATAGCATTAGCACTAAACCTAAAAGATAAGAACATAGATGTAATAGTAGCAACAGACGACTATAAACTACAATTAACATTAATAAAAGCAAATATCAAAGTAACTAGTATAAGGTATAGGAAGATAAGAGAAGCCTCAATTAATACATGAAATAAGCCATACATCTAGAGCTCATAACCAGTTCAACCATCTACTCTATACTACCGTTTGTCCCTAGATGTTACATCTAGGGACTTCCACCTCGCCTACGTGGATTTAGGTATCCACGTGGAGTCATGGATGGCTGTTGAGTCTAACGGCACGGGGGCTCTCATCTAGTTTTAGCTCTGAGAAGCTTGGAGCATTGCTCCTAATTGCTTCCCAGGCTCCTCCTAAGCTTATAAGCATTTCCTCGAAAAATTAGGAAGAAAACAGACCTCCACCTAGACTATTAATAATAGTAGGAGTACTTCTCTCCAACTTGTACTCATAGAATACGATAGAGACATGATGAGAGGCTATACTATCAAAATAAAGCATGAACATTTTAGTCTAGTATGAGATTATAAACCTAGGGGTCTGCTTGAGGATTCTGAGAAGCTCTCTTAATATATCTACTAGGAGTCGCTTCGAGGTTATAGATATTACTAGTATGATCGAGAACTGGCTTAGAGAATCTAATGTAGGCAATGGATTACTACTAGTATATACACCTCATACTACGGCAGCTCTAGCTATTAATGAGTATGAAAGCGGGCTAAGACAGGATATCTTAGAGATGCTTAAGTCTTTAACTAAACCAGATGCTCATTGGAGACATAACCTGATAGATAATAACGCCCACGCTCACTTAGCTAACGTAATAGTAGGCGGAGATAAGATAGTCCCAGTAGAGAATGGTAAATTAACATTAGGAACATGGCAGAGACTACTATTTATAGAGCTTGACGGTCCCAGGAGAAGAGAAGTAAGACTAGTCTATGTAGGAGAATAGAATTCAAAAATCATCAATAACCTAATGTAATTGTTTTGGTTTTATAGTTGTTTATATTAGTTTATGTTATTCTCTGGGTATAGAGAAATCCTATAAACTACCTCTACTATTTTAAATGTAGGACAAGTCGAGATGTGGGGTGCCCGGGATCACCCTAAAAGCCCCTAAGGGTAATGTAAACTAAAGGCCAATGCGGAGGAAAAGAGATGAGGCAATGAACCTATATCAGAGCTGAACCCATCTCCATATACTCTTCCCGTTATATACTTTAGTTTTTCATCTTAATCTCTCTTAATCTAAAACTCCAATATAAGTTTGTAATAGTTAAGTGAGGCTCGCGTGGTCCGTAAACTCTTCATTGCGTGAGCTCTGCTAACCCGGCGTAGCTCATAGCCATGGTTATAACTAGTATTTGAAGCTTTTTAGCTTATTATATGGAGAGTTTAGTATCATAGCTCTGGTAGTATAGGAAAAGCTTAAAAGGTATACTGTAAACTACTTATCTTAGTGTTTAGAGGTGAGTTTGAGGTGGATACAAGGATAGCTAGATTAGTAGCATTTAGCCTCCTAGTGTTATTAGTTTTAGCTAATACACTTTTATGGGTTTTCCCTGTTGAAGCTCAGGTAACAGAAGTTACTATAGGTGCTCTCTACCCTCTAAGCGGTGATCTAGCAACATTTGGTAAAGCTAATGTTGAAGCCTTACTTATAGCCCTAGAAGATGTTAATAAGTGGATGGCTGATAATAAATTCCCATTTAGGTTTAAGCTAGAGGTTAGAGATACTGCCACAGATCCAACTACAGCAGAGAGTTTATTCAGGACACTATATGGAGCCGGGGTTAGATACTTCTTAGGCCCTATGAGTAGTGGAGAGCTTGGTAGAGTAATGGGTGCTATGGAGGCTGCAGGTCTTAAATCGGTCATAATAAGTCCTTCAAGCACTTCTCCAGCATTAGCTAAGAAGGATTCAGTGTATAGGTTCCCGCCGCCAGATGAGTTTCAAGGTAGAGTATTAGCACTACTCTTCAAGGCTGATGGAGTTAAGACTCTCATTATAGTTTATAGGAGTGATGATTGGGGTAAACTACTAGCAGATATTACTAAAAGTGAATCAGAGAAGATTGGTATAAAAGTTGAAGCCTCTCTAGGCTATGACCCTAAGAGCCCAGACTTTAAATCATTAGTTGAAACTGTTAGAGGCATCATTAGTAGACTTGTAGCTGCTGGAGTTAAATACGAGGAGATAGGCTTAAACATTATATCATTCGAGGAAGGCATAGACTTCCTTGTTGAAGCAGCTCCTAAGCCCGAGTTTAGTAAGATTAAATGGTATGGTAGTGATGGCACAGCCCTCTCAGCTAAAGCTACAGGCACTCCTGTAGCTGCTGAGCTAGCTGCAACTACTGTATGGAAGAATACTATAACATTCGGATTAACAGATATAGCTGTTAGGCTATTCTGGACAATTAAGGATAAGATAGGATACTCCCCAGACCCATATAGTATAATTAGCTATGATTGCCTATGGGTTCTAGCACTAGCCATAGTAGCTGCAGGAGGACCAGCTAATATCGATAAAGTCGCTGAGCTAATACCTAAAATAGTAGAGTTATATGTGGGAGCCTCCGGTAAAATAACCTTAAATGAGTTCGGTGATAGAGCTGGAAGCGACTACGCTATTTATACAATAAAAGAAGTTACTCCAGGAAAGTATGATTGGAGAATAATTGCAAAATATGATTTCGCCACTGATAGAATAGTAACTCTTGAGAAAGATCCCCTAGCTGAGAAACCGGTAACAATACCAACAGCTTACCCTACGATTGACATGACTAAGTTTATGGCTCTACTCCCACCAACACCTACTCCGACTCCTACTCCAACGCCGGCTCCAGCTATTTCACCAACACTCGTAGCGGTAGTAATAGTTATTCTAGTATTGGTAGCGTTAGCAGCATACTTCTTATTAAGGAGAAGGTAGGGGATACTAAAATTAAATTTTTATTTACCTTATTTATCTCTTTTTCTTAGTATTATCATTATGGGGTGGTTAAGATAAATCAGGTTACTGATGTAATTCTTGAGGTTAACAAGGTTAGTAAGTATTTTGGTAGTTTGAAGGCTCTAGATGATGTTACATTAGCTTTACCTAGAGGTAAAATTACTCTACTTATTGGGCCTAATGGCAGTGGTAAGACAACTCTTATTAATGTTATTAGTGGAGTTTTAAGTATTGATAGTGGTAGTATAATATTTGAGGGTAGAGATATAACTAGGCTCCCTCCACATGATAGATTTAAACTTGGTATTGTTAGGAGTTACCAGATACCTAGACTATTCCAAGGTCTTAGTGTCCTAGAGAATACCGTAGTAGGAAAGGACGGGAATCCTGGTGAGGGTATGATCTACGGGTTACTTAAGAGAATTTGGTATAATTATGAGAAGTCTTCTATTGAAGACGCGCTCGCTAAGCTATTATTCCTTAACCTCATACACTTACATGATAGGAGACCTGGAGAGCTTAGTGGTGGTCAGATGAAGCTTCTCGAGCTATCAAGGAGTATTATGGCTACTAAGCCTAAACTCATACTCCTAGACGAGCCCGCAGCAGGGGTAAACCCTGTATTAGCTAAAGAGATTATGTCTATGATTAGGAATATTAGGGATGAACTTGGAATAACATTTTTAATTGTTGAGCATAGGCTAGATATAGCTATTGATTATGCCGACTACGCTATAGGAATGCATCTTGGTAGAGTTATAGCTCAAGGCAAACCTAAAGAAGTTGTTGAAGATCCTAAAGTTATCGAGAGCTACCTAGGTGGCTAATAATGTCTCTCTTAACTGTAGAAGGATTAAATGCAGGTTACGGTAAGTTTCACATACTATTCGATATCAGCTTAAATATTGAAGAGAAAGAGATTCTCGCAATAGTAGGCCCTAATGGTAGTGGTAAGAGTACACTGCTTAAGGCTATAACTGGGATAGCTGACGTATATTCTGGGAGAATAACGTTTAAAGGATCCGATATTACAAGACTCCCTCCACATGTTAAAGCAAGGATGGGTTTAGCATATCTCCCCCAAACTGATAATGTATTTACAAACTTATCAGTATGGGAGAATCTTAAGATGGCAGCCTATACTCTAGATGAGAGTATAGCTAGAGATAGGATTGAGGAAGTTCTAAGCTACTACCCCATACTGAGAAGTAGGTTAGGATTTAAAGCTAGGAGTCTTAGTGGTGGTGAGAGGCAGATTCTAGCCCTAGCTATGACGCTAATAAGAAAACCTGAGATTATAATGCTAGACGAGCCTACAGGCAACCTAGCACCTATAATAGCGAAGGATTTACTAAAGAAGATTCAGGCACTTAGGGAAGACTTAGGTAAGACTATAATCCTCGTGGAGCAGAATGCTAAAGCAGCATTAGAGATTAGTGATAAAGCTCTACTACTAGTAAGTGGGAGGATTGAATATAGTGGTTTTGCAAGTAAGCTACTTGCTGATACAGAGCTTAGTAGAAAATATCTTGGGCTAAGGTGATATTATGCCTATTTTAAGTATAGACTTCCTTATTAATGGGTTAGCGTCTGGAGCAGCACTAGCACTCTTATGCTTAGGCTTAACTCTAACATATATGACGACTAAAGTCCCTAACTTTGCACATGCAACTATAGCAGTAGTAGGGGCTATAGTTACACTCCTACTACTAGATTGGGTATATATAGGTTTGAGGGGAGGCGCAGTCTACTATACATTATATATTGTAGCGCCTATACTCTCAGCTTTAATTGCTGGACTCCTTGCTCTAACTATCTACATAGCTATTTTGAGGCCTTTATCTAAGAAGGGGATAGGAATTATTGGGTTAATGATTGCTACGTTCGCTCTAGATATAATAATCAATAATATTTTAACCCTTATACTACACTTAACACCTTCAAAGTATATTGGGAAACTTATAGATGCTAGTGTTAAAGGCTATGGGGTTCAAGTTTATATTCCCATACTCGACGTTAATATCTATCTTAGTAGACTCTTACTACCAATCATTGCAGTTATCTTAACTATATCACTACACCTATATATGACTAGGACTAAGTTTGGTATAGCCATGAGGGCTTCAATAGAGAATCCTCAATTAGCAAAGGCTCTAGGCATAAATGTTGACTTAGTATATGCTATATCATGGTTCTTATCAGGAAGCTTAGCTGGACTAGCTGGAAGCCTTCTAGCTTTCGAGTTTCCAGGTATTAACCCAGCGGTAGCATACCTATATATTGTTAGCATATTTGCTGGTAGTATTCTTGGCGGGTTAAGTAGTATGTATGGAGCTCTAGCTGGGGGATTAGTCGTTGGAGTTAGTGAAGTCTTAATCCCGGTAATGATACAGAATATCTACTACACTATAACAGGTAGTGTTATAGACATTATTAGATATCAGAAATTTATAAGCCTACTAATTATAATCATAGTTCTCTTAGTAGCTCCTCAGGGGCTTGCTGGAGTTAGCTGGAGGAATCTATTAGCTAGGGTGGTTAGAGTTGGTTGAGCTCCCAATTATATTCATGGAACTAGCTAATATGCTTATATTCATTATCGTAGTTTTAGCATTAAACCTAATGGCTGGCTACGCGGGGATACCAAACTTAGGTATGGCCCTCTTCGTCTATATTGGAGCTTTTGCGGTAGCAGGCTTAAGTGTTAGATTTGCTATTATCCTAGTTAACATATTAAACCCTGATTTTATTGAGATGATGAGGGTAACACCTCCATATAAGTATGCTGTAGGAGAGAGTCCTATACTAGATATAATATTATTTAAAGTTACAGACCCAGCTGTTAATAGACACCTGGTCCCAGAGTTAAATAGCATAATTGGGGATAGTATACCGCTATCAATAATGATATTAACTTTTATCCTAGCCTCAGCTATAGCTCTAGGAGCAACATTAGGACTTATAGTTAGCTTTACCGCTGTGAGATTAAGAGAAGATTACCTAGCTATAGTCCTACTAGCATTTAGTGAAATGCTTGTCCAAGTATTCTTTGCACAAGTAGATTGGGTAGCTGGTGGTAGGTATAATACCTGGGCTCTAACACCATGGCCTCAAAAACTATCACAATCTTTAGGGAATCTATTACCAAGTGGTGTTAAGCCAGAGCTCTTTATAGGCTTAATAGTTGCTATTATACTAGCAATAACTACACTCATTTATACTGAGAGGATAGCTAATAGCCCTATGGGTAGGGTTTTGAGGGCTATGAGAGATGATGATTTAGCACTTACAAGTTATGGTAGAGATATTGCTAAGATAAGACTTAAGGTTATGATGGTTGGATCATCTATAGCAGCTCTTGCAGGAGTAGTTTACGTGTTAAGTGTTCAGCCTGTAGTTAAAGCTACTGACTATACTAGAGCTACCTGGACATTCATCCCATGGGCTATGATGATACTCGGTGGGATAGCCAATAACTGGGGTGTGATTATAGGGGCAGTAATAGTATATATTGGTAGGAAGCTTATAGAAATTCTAGCTCCACCAGCATTTACTACAATCTTATCTTTTATCGGAGTTGAGGTTACTGGGACCACAATAGATATCGTGAAAGCTGTTACAGTAAATATTCTAGTCGGAGTCGTAATAATATTGGTATTATATCTAAAACCTGAAGGTATAGTGCCTGAGAAGCCTAGTAAAACTTTACCTAGAAAAACTTTAAATAGTCTTATTGAGAAGTTTAGAGGGTCTAGCTCTTAATCATTTTTCTCAGAACATACTTAAGTATACCGCCATGCTTATAATACTCGACTTCTACTGGAGTATCTAGTCTAGCTTTAACCTTAAACTCTACTATATCACCATTACTCTTCCTAGCCCTAACAGTAAGTATCTTACCGGGAACTAAGCCTTCCTCAATCCCTACTATATCATATTCTTCACTACCATCTAAGCCTAGCTTCTCAGCATTCTCTCCAGGCATAAACTCTAAAGGTAGGATACCTATACATACTAGGTTACTCCTATGTATTCTCTCAAAACTCTCAGCTATAACAGCTTTAACTCCTAAGAGGAAGGGCCCCCTAGCAGCCCAGTCTCTACTACTACCCACGCCATACTGTTTACCAGCTATAATTATTAATGGTATATTAGCCTCTCTATACTTTTGTGATGCATCATATACGTGTAGCTCCTCACCTGTAGGCCAGTACCTTGTCCAAGCACCGGCCTTACTAGGAACTAGCTTATTTCTAAACCCAGGACTATCGAATGTTCCCCGAGCCATGACATCATGGTTACCTCTTAGACCTCCAAATGTTAACCCTTGCCTCTCAGGGTCTATATTAAAGACTTGTCTTATGTAAGTTCCTGCTTTTGAATCACTAGCAATCCTACCAGCTGGACTTATATGATCAGTATTTGTCCTATCTGGAGCCCAAACAATGACTCTAGCCCCTCTAATATCTCTTAGAGGCTCTACTTCTAGGCTGAAATCATCTAGGAACGGGGGTCTCCTAATCATTAAGCTCTTATCACTCCATTCGTATAAGTCACTTGTTGGAGCTTCAAGCTTTTCCCAATTCTCATCTCCAGAGTATATATCCTTATACTTCTCTCTAAACATCTCTACGCTTAAGGTCTTATCTAAGACACTATTAACCTCATCTATACTAGGCCATATATCTCTAAGGTATACTGGGTTACCGTTAGGATCATATCCTAGAGGCTCATTCTCGAAATCTATATCTATTCTACCTGCTAACGCGTAAGCTATAACCAATGGTGGGCTGGCTAGAAAACTAGCCTTAGTTAATGGGTGAATTCTACCAGCAAAATTCCTATTACCACTTAATACAGCCACAGCATATAATCCAGTCTTCTTAACTGCATCTTCTATAGGTTTAGGCAGTGGACCACTATTACCTATACATGTTGTACAACCAAAACCTACAATATGGAATCTTAGAGATTCAAGATAAGGCATAAGCCCAGATCTCTCCCATAACTCTTCTATAACCCTACTACCTGGAGCATTACTAGTCTTGACCCAAGGCTTAACAGTTAAACCTCTTTCGACAGCATTCTTTGCTAGTAGACCTGCAGCTATCATGAGTGCCGGGTTACTCGTGTTAGTACAACTCGTTAGAGAAGCTATAGCTATAAAACCATCTCTAATCCTACCTTCAACACCATCAAATGATATTGTTAACTCTACTCTATCTCTCTTCTTCTCCCTCAAATAATTAGCTATCATGTCTGAGACTATTTTTGAAGCTTCTCTTAATGGTATCCTATCCTCGGGGTTAGCTGGTCCAGCTATACTTGGCTCAATATCACTAATATCTATCTTTAAAACCTCACTATACTTCGGTATACTAACGCTCTCATCATACCATAAGCCTACTCTCTTAGCATATAACTCTACGATTTTAACATGATCCTCTCCTCTACCAGTTAAGAGTAGGTATTTTAATGTATTACTATCTATGGGGAAGAATCCTATTGTAGCTCCATATTCTGGAGCCATATTAGCTACTGTAGCCCTATCTGGTACTCCTAGCTTCCTAACACCAGGCCCTATAAACTCTACAAACTTCCCTACAACATTCTTCTTTCTCAAAAACTCTGTAACATATAATGCAATATCTGTTGATGTGACACCCTCTCTAGGCTCACCTTCAAGCCATACCCCCACAACTTCAGGTAGTAATATATAGTTTGGCTCTCCTAATATAACAGCTTCAGCCTCGACACCTCCAACACCCCAGCCTAATACACCTAGAGCATTAACCATTGGGGTATGGCTATCAGTGCCTAGTAGGCTATCAGGGTATGCCCATAGATTACCTCTATAATCTTTAACCCATACTACTCTAGCTAAATACTCTAAGTTAACCTGGTGAATAATACCCTTACCTGGTGGAACAACATTAAAGTTCTTGAACGCCTTCTGAGCCCATTTAAATAGCCTATACCTCTCAATATTCCTCTCATACTCTCTCTTAATATTCATTAAGTAAGCATACCTAGTACCATAGTAGTCTACTTGAATACTATGATCTATTACTAAATCAACTGGAATAGCTGGGTTAATCCTAGAGGGATCAACTCCAAGCTTAGATACAATATCCCTCATAATAGCCAAGTCGAGAATAGCAGATACCCCAGTTAAATCCTGCATTATAACCCTCTCGGGATAGAATGGAACCTCCTTCTTACCAGCAAAGCTATGCCACCTAGCTATAGTGTTAATATCTACATCTCTAACAGTAAACCCGTCATAGTGCCTAATAGCATTCTCGAGGAGAACACGTATAGAGAAAGGTAAGCTATCATAATCGCCAAGACCTAGACTAGAAATCTTCCTTAACTCAATAATCTTAGCTTTACCAGAATAAGTTTCAATATAACCCTCAAGCTCTCTAATCAAATCATACACTCTAACCACCAAATATTCACTAAATACTTAAACCTTAAGAATACGGATTATAGCATTAAAACATAAAGCCTATAGAGTAACTAAACAAGTATATGGAGCCGGGGTGGCCGAGCGGTTAAGGCGGCGGGCTGCAGAGGATAAGAAATAGCCCATCGCAGAAACCCGTTAAAACCCGGGTTCGAATCCCGGCCCCGGCTCCAGTAAACCTTAATAAGCCTCCCAACATAACTATATTAGGAAGCCGCGGTAGTATAGCCAGGCCCAGTATGCGGGCCTTTCGAGCCCGTGACCCGGGTTCAAATCCCGGCCGCGGCACCATAAGCACACTTCTACAACCAAGGATTACTATTTAGATGAGAGAATAATACAGGCTTCTCTATAATGGCATAAAGATTCTCCATAAAGCTTCAAAGGTTTGATTATGAGACTATATAAGCTTTCATGCTAGTATGTTAAAGATGTAACCTAGAGGTGAGGTTATAGTGAAGAGCTCAAGACTCACATATATAGCTTTAGTTCTAGTAGCCGTAGTAATCATAGGAATGGTAGGCTATTTTTATTTCTTAAGAGCTCCTGAAGCACCTCCTAAAGTAGAGACTCCTCTCAAAGAAACTCCCGTAACCTTTAAGGAGATAGATGTACTTAAGATCTCTCAGAGAGCTGATCTCTCTACAATAGATGTCCAAGTAGCTACTGATGCGCCAACGCTATCTGTTTTCGGGCACGTCTACGAGACTCTATTTAGAGTCAAGTTTGACGAGACTGGAACTCCTACTTTTGTTCCACATCTAGTAGAGTCGTATACGAAAATCAATGACACCCTTTGGGAGTTTAGGCTTAAGTCAGGAGTGAAGTTCCACGACGGGAAACCTCTCACGGCACATGATGTAAAGGCTAGCTTTGAGAGAGGCCCTCAAGTAGGAAGTCTTCCGAGGATCCTACTAGGATTCATAAAGGAAGTTCAGGTAGTCGATAACCTAACTTTCAGATTAGTTTTAAAGTACCCCTTCGGCCCTATGATAGCTCACCTTTCTCACCCATCTACTGCTATTATTCCAGCTTGGGTTGCTGAGCGTTTCCCCAATGCCCCTATAGATAGCACAGCTTACATCATAGGTACCGGGCCTTACAGATTCGTTGAGTATAAGAAAGGAGAGAGGACAGTTCTCGAAGTTTTCGCAGATTACTGGGGCCGTAAGCCTACAGTGAAGAGAATCGAGTGGGTGCCTATTCCAGACGATTCAACGAGAGTATCCTTCTTAGAAGCAGGTACAGTGGATATAGTAACTCATGTTCCACCTCAATTCGTTAATCTACTTAAAGATAAAGGCTTTCAGGTTGTTCAAATCCCAAGTGTTAGAGTGATATACATAGGGATCAACGTCGAGAGGATCCCCGATGCTAGAGTAAGGCAAGCTCTCAACCTAGCTGTAGACAAGGAAGCCATTGTGAAGCACATCTTAGAAGGTGCTGGAAGCGTAGCATCTGCCCCTATTCATCCTTCAGTCTTTGGCTACTCAAAACAAACCCCATACCAGTATGACGCCGCTAAGGCTCGTGAAGCTATAAGAGCGGCTGGATGGGAAGGTAGAGAGCTAGTTTTCATTACTCCTCAGGGTAGATATCTGAAGGATAGAGAGATAGCTGAAGCTGTGAAAGCCTACCTTGAAGCTGTTGGTCTAAGAGTTAAAGTTGAGGTTATGGAGTGGGCTGCCTACATATCTAGAGTTACTACTCAGAAAGACTTTGACCTCTTCCTCTTAGGCTGGTCTACTGTGACTCTAGACGCTGACTACGGCTTATACTCTCTCTTCAGATCAGGGGCCCCGTTCAATAGAATGCAGTACAGCAACGCGGAAGTTGATAGACTCCTTGATGCTGCTAGGGCTGAAAGCGACCTAGCTAAGAGGGCTCAACTATATGCGGAAGCTCAAAAACTTATATGGCAAGACGCTCCTTGGATATTCCTACACTATGAAGACATAATTGTAGCTTTTAAGCCTAAGCTTGTAGACATCGAGATTCAGCCAATTGAGAGATGGATCCTTACCTATGCTATGGTAAGAGAAGAGAGCAGATAACTCTAGCATGGTAATTAGAAATGTTTAGATATTTTCTTTATAGGCTTTTTCTCTATGTCCCAACTCTCTTGATCATGCTATTTGTAGTTTTCATTCTAGTAAAAGCTCTTCCAGGCGATCCCATAACGGTTATGTATGGAGAATTTGACCCTCCACCCGAAGTTAGAAAAGCGTTAGAAGAGAGGCTAGGGCTCGACAGACCTCTGCTGGTACAGTACATGCTCTACGTTATGAGGATACTCCAAGGAGATTGGGGTAAATCCGTGGGTACCGGCGAGGAGGTTCTACGGTTAGTGTTGAGGAGATTTCAAGCAACACTAGAGCTAGCTGTAGCTAGCGTAGCAATCGCTACTTTTATAGGACTCTCACTGGCTTTAATAAGCGCATGGAGACCTAACTCTTTAGCTGATAAGATAATCAGGATAGCTAGTGTGGCTAGCTACTCGATTCCGGTTTTCTGGTGGGGTCTCATGTTGATCCTCATCTTTGCAGTCTACCTACAATTACTGCCTCCAGGAGAAAGAGGAGGACTTAAACATCTAATATTGCCTGCAGTCACGTTAGGTGTAGTCAGTTTCGGAATGATAGCTAGAGTGTCGAGAGCTTCAATGCTTGAAGTTATGACGCAAGATTACGTGGTCGCAGCTAGAGCTAGAGGGCTAAACGAGGTCAAAGTCCTTTTAAGCTATGTAATGAGAAATGCTATTGTTCCTATTGTAACTATAATTGGACTTAGGTTTGGGGTCTTGATGAGTGGAGCGGTGATCACAGAAACTGTTTTTAAGTATCCAGGCATAGGTTCTATGATCTATGACTCGATACTAGCTAGAGATTACCCTGTTGTTTTCGGGGGTATTTTATTCGTAGCTATAGTAGTGATGACGGTCAACTTGCTCGTAGACATCTTGTACTATTTCGTGGATCCGAGGGTGAAGTTAGAGAAAACCAGAGTGTGAGGAACTGTGAAGTCTTGGACTTACCTTAAAGGGCTCGCTCGTATTGCTTACACTAATATGCGCTTTCTGAAAGCTCTCAGCGGAGATGTAACTACGCTGATAGCTCTTAGTATTGTGCTTGGAACTTTTTCCGCAGCCTTTATTACTACAGTCCTCCTTTATACTGAAGTAGTTTCAGAAAGCTTATATGCGGGCATAAACTTAGCTAACAGACTTCAGCTTCCAAGCCTCAAGCACCCGTTAGGCACAGATCATCTAGGTAGAGACTTGCTAGTGAGGATAATATTTGGAGCTAGGATAGCAATCTTAGTGATCTTAACGTCTGTGACAATAGCAGTAGTTTTAGGGACAACTATAGGTCTGCTAGCTGGATACATAGGAGGCTATGTAGACCTGATAGTTTCGAGAATAGTTGATGCTCTCATGAGCTTTCCAGCAGTATTGCTAGCGTTAGCTATAGTCACAGTTCTAGGACCGGGTCTTGAGAGCGTGATCATAGCGATAGGAATAGCCGAAGCTCCAATTTTCGCCAGACTTTCAAGAGGTCTAGTAGCAGTAGAGAAAGAGAACTTATATGTAGAAGCTGCGAAAGCAATAGGAGCAAGTCATATCAGGATATTAGTAAAGCATATATTACCTAATATAGCGGGTCCTCTTCTAGTTCAAGCCACGTTCACATCGTCATCAGCCATTCTCTGGGAAGCCGCTTTAAGCTTCTTAGGTCTTGGCGTTCAACCTCCAACTCCAAGCTGGGGTTTGATGATGGCGGAAGCTAGGGCTTATATGAGAGTTGCTCCCCACGCTATAGTGTTCCCAGGTCTCGCTATATTCTTACTCGTCTTTAGCATTAATACATTAGGAGAAAAGTTAAGAGATCTTCTCGACCCGAGATATAGAGCGTTAATGAGCAAAAGCTAAGCTGTAAGGTTCAGTAGCGAAACTTGAAGTTGTGAGAGGTTCACTACGGCTAACGGATGTAAGGTTCAAGGTAGAAGTTTATCTAGGTTATGACGGGTTTCCTTCCTCAAACTCAAATCTAGAATATAGTGTTTTCGTCCTCTCTAGTCAGTTTTGGATTTGAAATGTGATACTAAGCTCTCAAAGCTAATACTAGCTCTGTGTGGTAGAAATGTTATAATTAAATTTCATATACTCTCTGTTTATGGCATGAGTATTTTTATTGTTAAAGATTTGATTATAGTTACTATTATTATGGCTCCTAATCCTAGTGCTGCTACTCTTAATGCTGATTTTAATATGTTTTCTCCACTTATCTTAGCCATGTAAGCTCCTAGTATTAACAGTATTAATATTGACATAATGTTAGTTAAAGTATATGCCATACCTACACTTATTATATTAGAGTATGCTAATAGGTATATTGCTGCTAGTATTGTAGGGAATATTATTACTCCTATTGAGCTCATTAATGCAACATAAACTGGAACTATTACCGTGACCTTCCCATATATTGATGATTTTAAGCTTTTACCTATAGCTCTCTCAATCTCCTTAAATTCTCTTATTCTCTCAGCTCTTTCACTTAAAAACGTCCCAACAAAACCAGACATAAGGCCGAAAGCTAAGCCTCCCCCAATTATAGCTAAGCTCATAACAAGCGGGTCTAAGTCTTCCCTATATGTTCCAATATTAACTCCTATAGCTGATATAATGCTATCTATAGAGTTCATGAGGAAGAGCCTCCTAGCAATAAAAATAGCATCTGGACTAGCTTTTAAAACATCACGTATAAAGTTAAGAGGGCGTCTAGAAAAACTAAAACCAGATCACCTCTAGTTATAAATTCTCTATAACTAGAAGCCTCTTACTATTTATGCTAAACACTATTATTAAACTCTCACCATTAACATTAACAGAGAGCTTCTCATCAAGCAACCTATAACTACAAGCAGGACACCTATAATATCTAAAGAGCTGCTTAATACCACTATTACTCTTAACAGTTTCACTTATATAATCCATATCAACTTTACATCTAGGGCATAACACTCTAACTCTACTACTCATACTACAATCACCAAACTAGCAACTATGCCTACAGTCTTCAAACTCTAAGTCCGATGTAAATATATTACACTAGAGCTAAAAACCCATAATGAAATAAGAGGATACTCTCTTTCTATTCCCTTTAGGGAGTATAATTATTCTCTAAATATTACTATTTTAGAGTTTAAATATTTAACTCTATCATGGGCTTGCTCGAGGGTCGCTATGAACGCTCCCAGAAGATGATGCAATCCTAAGACCAATCCAGAAGATAAGAGATGAGGCAAATATATCGGAGCTGAACCCCTGTTTTATAATAGCTTTATGTGGAGTTAAAAAAAAGATAGGCTAGACTGTTATGAGTACCTATAAGTTTATGCTTCTACTTCTTCTCCTCCAGGTAGTTTGAATGGTGCTTCTGCCTCTATTTTTGCTGGTAGTATTTCATATTTAAATGCTGCCCCATAACTCTCTTTTTAGTAGCTCTCTTATCGCTATTCTTATTACTTCACTTCTACTAGAGTATCTTCCGGCTTTTACTAGCTCATCTATTCCTTTAACATACATTTCTGGCATCTTCACCGTTATGAGTCTCAAATCTCTCCCCGCTTATTTTATCTAATATGATGATCTATTTAGGCGATAATCTCCGTATCTCTACCTCTAACTATCATTGAACCCGTGATTACTTTGTTATTATTCTTAATATTGAATCCTCCACTTGATTTAAACCCTTAGAGTTAAAGAGTTAATAGTGTTAGTATACTCGTAGTACTTTATGGTGGTGGTTTGAGGGTTAAAGTCATTACTGGTAGTAGGCTTCACGGAGGCTTCTACTATATTGGTAGGAGCTGGGGAGTTTACTATGGTGGCCTAGGCTTCTACTCTGAGCTCCCTAAGCTTGTCTTAGAGGCTTGGGAGTGTAGTGATACTAGGATTTATAACCTAGATGATTTCTCTAGCGTTATTACGGGTGTGTTAGATAAGTTAGGCTTAAGTAATGTATGCTTAATGGCTAAAGAATCTATACCAATACATGTAGGTTTAGGTAGTACTACTCAAACCCTCCTAGCAGTAGGCGTTGCTATAGGGAAACTTAAGGGGATAAACTATAATATTATAGAGTTAGCTAAACTACTAGGCCGAGGTAGAGTGAGTGGTGTAGGAACACTCCTATTCAAGTATGGAGGATTTATATTAGACTCAGGAAACCCTGACATTGGGGGACCTAGGACCCTACTAAGGCTAAGAGTACCTGGTGAGTGGAGATTCGTAATACTAATCCCAGAGGCTAGGAGAGGTTTGAGTGAAGATGAAGAGTCAAATATACTAAGAGAGCCTATAGAGCCGAGCTCTCATATTAAACAACTTATGAGTAGAGGGGCTCTAAGACTAGCCTCAGCTATAGCTAGAAGAGATTTACAAGAAGCTTTAGAAGGACTAAGAGAAGTTCAAACTGGAACAGGCCTCTACTTCTCAACTATCCAAGGGGGAGTATATAGGAGTGACCTAGAGGATCTCGTATCTGAGGCTAGTAAGGCTGGATTAGTCTTAGCTCAGTCAAGCTGGGGGCCAACACTATATACTATAACGAGTAAAGAGTCAGCTAGGGCTGACGCTAATATGCTATTATTGCTAATGAGGGAGCTAGGTATTAGAGGTAATGTATTATTAGCTAAGCCTAGGAATATGGGTGCACGCGTAGCTTTGGGTGGTTAATATTTAAGCTCTAATTCCTTGTATTTGCTTTTCAACTTCATCTATCATCTTAGCCACAATATAGACTATCTCTGGGCTTGCCTTAATCTCTATAAGCCTATCATAGATCTTCCTAAGTTTATCAATATCTCTAGCTCTATATGCTTTTCTAGCCTCATCATATAGCATTATATCTTCTCCACTAACCTTCATGCACATCTTTTATCTCCTTTGATTCTAGGGTTCCTGAAGGTTATAAGTATTAGTTTTAACCTCTATCACCAATCAGATATACCCTTATTAGGGTTAAGGATCTCTCTAATGTCTAGGTGTAGTGCTTGAGTTTTAGTATTGAAGCCAAGATTAAAGAGTTGATTAGGTTAGGGTTAGATCCTTACCATGTAGCCTATAAATATATAGTTACTAGTAGAGCCGAAGATATAAAGGCTAAGTATTCAGATCTACCCCCAGGCTCAGAGACAGAGGACTATGTGAGTATTGCCGGCAGAGTTTGGCATATAAGGAGGCATGGTGGTATAATCTTCATAGACTTATACGATGAGACTGGCAGGATCCAGCTTGTAGCTAGGAGAGATATAGTGAGTGGTAATAGTAAGCTAGAGTCTATAGTCAGACTATTAGATAAGGGTGATATAATTGGTGTTAAGGGTAAGATAATAAAGACTAAGACTGGAGAAGTCTCAGTACTAGTCAACGATATAGATATACTATCTATAGCCTGGAGACCTATACCATTCCACGAGTTTGGAGTTAAGGATCCAGAGCAGAGGTATAGGGAGAGGTATATAGACATAATGCTTAACTCTAAGATTAGGAGAGCAATAGTAAGTCTCTATAGAGTAGAGATGGAGATGAGAAGGATACTTGACGAGAAGGGATTCATAGAAGTACATACGCCAAAACTACAGCCTATCTATGGAGGAGCTCTAGCCAAACCATTTGTAACAAGGATTAATACCCTAGATATGATGGTATACCTTAGTATAGCCCCCGAAACATACCTAAAGAGACTCGTAGTAGCAGGACTATTCAAGGTATACGAGATAGCAGTATGCTTTAGAAATGAAGATATAGATACTACACATTACCCAGAGTTCATACAACTAGAAGCTTACCAGGCATTTGCAGACTGGAATGATATGATGAATCTAACTGAAGAGCTTATAGCTGAATCTGTTAAGAGAGTCTATGGGGACTATAAGCTAGAAGTAGAGCGTGGAGGAGAAAATATAGTTATAGACTTTAGCAGGCCATGGAAGAGGATAAGTCTTGAGGAATCAATAGAAGGAGTTCTAAACACGAGTATTAGGGGGAAGAGTAGAGAAGAGCTTAGAGAGATAGCATCAAGCTTAGGAGTTGAAGTTAGAGATGTGAGGAGAGGCAAGATACTAGAGAAGCTATTTGAGAAACTAGTTGTTCCAAAAACTACAAACCCAACATTCGTCGTACTCTTCCCAAGAGATATAAGCCCACTAGCTAGACCATATAGAGAAAACCCAGACTATGCTGAGAGATTCGAGCTATACATTAACGGCCTAGAAATAGCCAATGGCTACACAGAGCTTAACAACCCAATACTACAATACTACTTCTTCAAAGAAGAAGAAGAGCTCAGGAAACTAGCTGGAGGTGAAGCTGAAATACACCCAATGGATAAAGACTATATAAGAGCCCTAGAATATGGTTTACCACCAACAGGAGGCGTTGGTATAGGGCTCTACAGACTCCTCATGGTCCTGAACAGTCTACCATCAATAAAAGATATAATACCATTCACGATAACAGCACCAGAAGACGTGAAGCTCGTATCAGAAGAGCTACAGCACCTATTAGAATACTATCTAAAACTCGGAAGTAATAAGAGCTAGAAATTCTAATACTAAGTCATCTTATTTAAGCTAAGGGAAAAGATTCTCAATTATTCTAACTTAGGAGACTCGTTTATATAAATAAGTTTTGTCTATTATGGTTATTAGTGGTGCTATTGGTGCCGGTTTTAAGTAAAGCTGAGAAGCTTAAGTATAGGATTCTTGCTATTGAGGCTTTGAGAGCTATTAGGAGGCTTCTACCATATTCTTATAGGAGGTTATCTAGAGAGATTGATTTCGACGAGACTCTCCTAGCTAGGTATTCTAGTGGTTTAACAGTTCCTAGCTATGATGTAGCTGTTAAACTTATAAGTTCTATTAGGAAGGCTCTAGATCCTGCTAGGATTACTATGTTAAAGATTGGAGAGTATAAGGGTTTACTAGACTTAACACCGCTACTCTCAGATCCCCACATGTTGAAAATCTTAGCCCTAGAGTTTTACGAGAGGTTTAAGGATAAAGATGTAACTAAGATATTGGTCCCTGAGACTTCAGGGATCACGCTAGCCACATCACTAGCCCTAACATTTGACGCTAACCTGGTAATAGCTAGGAGAGTTAAAGAGAATCCAATGATAGAGTACCTAGAGGAGCATATAGTTGAGCCTCCATCAATTAAAAACATATTCTATATACCTAAGGGTAGTATTAAGAGAGAAGATAGGGTTCTACTAGTTGATGATATTGTCCAAAGCGGGCTCACATTATCTGTAATGAAGAAGCTTGTCGATAGAGTAGGCGCTAAGCTACTAGGGGTAGCAGCTATAGTAGTAGTAGGAGATGAGTGGAGGAAGAGAGTAGATATTGAGAAGATTGAAGCCCTAGTTACAATATCTAAAACATAGAGATCATTGAATCAACTAAATCAAAGTAATATATTCAGGCTCATTACAGGATTACTTATAACCTTGAATCATATAAGTTAAAATATGGTGTTTTATAGTGGCCATTACTAGGAGAGACTTTATTAGATTAGCTGGAGCTGGTGCTATAGGCCTTGGTCTAGGATTAATAGGGGGCTACTGGCTTAAATCCCGTGAAGTTACAGCTCCCGTACATGAGGTTACACCAACAACACCTCCTACTACAACACCAGCTCCTAGGAAGATTAAAGCCCTATGGATTTATGTTGGACCTATAACAGATATTGGGTGGACTGCAGCTCACCACGAGGCTAAAGAGAATGTTTCAAGAAATTTCACAGCATGGCTTGAAGCTAAGCATATAGAGAAAGTTAGTGAAGCCGAAGCTAAGAGTATAATAGAGGTTGAGCTTAGAAGAGAAAAGTATGATGCGGTATTTGCAACGAGCTACGGGTTCAAGTATGCTGTTGCAGAATTAGCGCCGAAATATCCTGATGTAAAATTCTATCATTGTAGTGGTGAGTGGGAGTGGGATGGTTTCAGAAACTTACCTAATGTTACAACATATTTTGCAGAGTTCTACCAGCTCTACTATCTTAATGGTATAGCTGCCGGTGCGGTTACAGAGTCTTGTAGAGTTGGCTATGTCCCAGCATTCCTCATACCAGAAGTTGTGAGGCATATTAACGCCTACGCTCTAGGAGCAGTATATGGAGCTAAGCTTATGGGTAAGTGTGGTAATGGAGAGAAGCTTGAAGTATATGTTACTAGACCTCTCCTAAGCTGGTTTAACCCAGATAAGGCTAGGGAATATGCCGCATACCTTGTAGAAAGGTATGATGTAGATGTAATAGCATTCACAGAGGATAGTACAGCTATACTAGATAAAGCTGAAGAATATATGGCTCAAGGTAAGAAAGTCTATAGTTTTAGCCACTATAGTAACATGTACGAATACTATAGGAGGAAGGGTATAATCTTAAAGTCACACCTAACAGGTCAAATAGCAGACTGGACACCAATATATGCAGACCTTCTAATTAAGCTATATGTTGGAGCATACAGAAAAGAAGATATATGGACTAGGATTGGCGACTATACAGATATAAAGTGGAGGAGGGGAGTAGAAGAGTCAACAGCAGGCTTACCAGAAGGTACAGTTTACCTTGCACCACTAAATACAGCTGTTATACCGCCTAAGGCTGTATATGAGATTAAGAGACTATATGAGGATATGAAGGAGTTACTCTTCGAGCCATTCACCGGACCTATAAGGGGTTATATTATAGATGATGAGGGTAGACCTCAGGAAGGAGTAAACCTTAAGGTTGAGCCTGGAGTTAGACTTAGTAGAGATGACTTATGGTATATGAAGTGGTTCTACGAAAAGATAGTGTCTCCTGCTTAGCTAGCTGAGGTATATAGATGTGAGAACTAAGATATTAGAAGCAGTTAATATAACAGTTATTTACCCTAATGGTGTTAGAGCTAATGATAATATAAGTATATCTGTTAATGAAGGTGAAATATTAGGCCTTCTAGGAGAGAATGGTGCTGGTAAAACTACACTTGTAAAAGTTATATCTGGGATAATTAAGCCAACTAAAGGTGAAATACTATTATATGGTAAAGAAGTAGAGTTTAATAGCTATAGAGATGCTTTAAAAAGTGGAATATACTATTTAAGCCAGAATCCTCAACTCATTGAAGGCTTAACAGTACTAGAAGATATAGGTTTAACATTAACACTAGCAGGCAAAAGTATGAGTAGGGGGAGTATAGAGCAGTATGTAGCTAGTATAGCTTCAAAGTATAATCTAAAAGTTGACCTTAAAGCTTTAAGCGATAATCTATCCGTGGGGGAAAGGCAGAGAATTGAACTAATAAAACCAATACTACTAGATTCTAAGATTATAATACTAGATGAGCCTACAACACACATGTCCCCGCTAGAAATAGAATCATTATATAGCATGCTTAGAGACTTAGCGGGTAAGGGTAAGAGTATTATATTTATTACTCATAAGATTAGAGAAGCTACTAGTGTATCTGATAGGATTATAGTTATGAGGAAAGGGAAGATATCAGGTATCATTGAGAGAGATAAATTTGACCGAGAGGTACTATTAAATCTAATGTTTGAATCAAATAATACTATTAATAAGCTAGGCTTAAGGTATGCTAAGCCTAGAGAGTATAAGTCTAATATATTAGAAGTTAGGGAGCTATGGGTTAAGGGAGACTATGGAGATCTAGCTCTTAGAGGCATTAATCTAAGTGTAGGCACTAGTGAAATAGTAGGAGTAGCTGGAATAGCTGGGAATGGTCAGAGAGAATTATTTGAGACACTAGTAGGTTTAAGGAAGCCTATTAGGGGCTCTATAATTTTTAATAATGTCGATGTAACCTCCAGTAGCCCACGTGATAGGATTAAGCTTGGCCTAGCTATAGTCCCAGAGGATAGACTAGGTTGGGCTCTAGTTCCCGGGCTTAACATCGTATCTAATATAATCTTCGCCTTAACCAACGTAGACTCTACTCTTAAGAGTTACATTATTGACTGGGGTATGGCGTGGAGGATAGCTAAGGAAGCTTTAGAAATAGTACCTATACAAGCTGATAGTCTAAATACTAGTGTAGAGTCTCTAAGTGGTGGTAATATGCAGAGGCTTATCTTAGCTAGAGAGCTTAGTAGAAAACCCAGGTTGATAATAGCTATGAATCCAACAAGTGGCTTAGACTATGTAACTAGTATCAATGTAAAGCAAGTCTTAATAGATTACGCTAGTAGAGGTGTAGGGATACTACTAATATCTGAGGATCTAGATGAGCTAATTGAAGTATCTGATAGGGTACTCGTTATGAATAGGGGGGCTATTGTTGGAGAGTTTATGAGACCATATAGCTTAGAGAATATAGCCAAACTTATGATAAGCTAATCTAGGGAGGAATCTATTGGAGGTTTTAGAGAAGAGAGCTACACGGGGAGAGATTATATTAAAGGCTTTAATTGGAGCTCTCACAGGCTACATTATAGCTATTATACTAGCATCTATAATACTAAACCCCTCCGACGTATTACGTAGCGTACTATGGGTATATATGAATACTACGCCTATAACCACTGCTATACTATTCTCTATCCCTATAGCTGCGTCAGCTCTAGGCTTAACATTAGCTTATAGAGCTAAATTTATTACTATAGGAGCTGAGGGTCAGGTTATTCTAGGCTCAGCTGTAACCTTATGGTTTATAGCTTACTCAGGCATAAACCTACAACTCCCATATTCTATACTATTGGCTATTATACTAGCATCTATACTCGGAGCCCTATGCTCTCTCATAGTAGCACTCCTCAGGATATATGCTGGAGCTAACGAGATACTATCTAGTCTAATGCTTAACTTTATAGCTATGTATACAGTAAATTACCTAATAGCAACTAGTTGGAGGATAGGCCCATTTACTATAACAAAGTCTATACCTGAGGAGTATAGGCTGAGCGTTAGCTTCATAATAGCTACTCTCATAGTCTTAACACTACTAACATGGTTTATACTAGCTAGGACTAGGTTTGGATTATCTATAGAGGTTTATGGTAGAGCTCCGAGAGCAGCAGAGACATACGGTTATAGCCCTAAGACTATAATTATTGGCGTATCTATCATATCAGGTTTAATGGCTGGACTTGGAGGGGCATTAGCTATGTTAAGCTTCCAGCACCACCTAACACCAATGAGCTCCCCGCCGGGATATGGGTATATGGGTGTATTGGTTGCATGGTTATCAGCAAATAACCCAATCATAGCTATGGTGGCTTCTATATTCTTCTCAACTATAGTTGTCTTAGGTAGAACACTCCAAGCTATTGGAGTTCCTTTAAGCTATGTTTTAGCAATACAATCTATGATAGTCCTCTCAACTCTAGTAGCTGTAGCGACAGCTAAGTATACTATAAGATTTAGGTGGTTTAAATGGTAGACTTAAGTTTACTACTCAGAATATTATCTAATGCTATTCCAATAATGCTATCAGCTTATGGAGAGCTCCTTGTAGAGAGGAGTGGTAGAGTTAATCTAGGAGTAGACGGTATTATGGCTCTAGGTGCTAGCATATCAGTACTAGTATCAGCTATAACAGGTAATACTATGTTAGGACTCATATCAGGTCTAGCTACTGGTCTAGCTGCTAGCATATTATACATTATCCCAGTTATAGTATTCAGAGTAGACCAAGTAGCTACAGGCCTACTACTAGTATTCCTAGCGTGGGGTCTAGCAGACTTAATTGCTAGCATTGGTTATAGAGTATCTCCAAGCATACCTATTGGCTCACTACAATATAATATCCTAGCTCTAATAACAGTCATAATACCCCTAATATTATGGCTCTTAATGTATAAGACTTGGATTGGAGTAGAGATTAGAGCAATAGGCTATAATGAGATCTTAGCCAGAGAAAGAGGGTTAAGAGTTGATACTATTAGAGCTATAATGTTATTAATTGGAGGAGCTTTAGCAGGACTATCTGGATCATATATGGCCTTAACATTATATAATGGAAAATACTTTACAGGAATAACTGGGGGGTGGGGGTGGCTAGCTATAGGTTCAGTAATCCTAGGCTACTGGCACCCAGTAGGAGTAGCAGTTGCAGCATACTCAATAGGATTAATATTAACCCTAAGACCATACCTTGAAGCCATGGGGCTAGGACCCTTATCAATATCAACACCATACATAATGGTAATATTATCATTAATAATAGCAGCATATATATCTAGAAGTCCTCGATTCAAACCACCTAGAATCCTATGAGGATGCTATGGGTGCCTCCACATATGGGGGTATAGTCTCTTAAGATCGCCTAGTAGTAGTTGATATGCTTTACTCCTATGGGAGTATCTATTCTTCTCCTCTATACTCATCTCAGCATATGTCCTTGTTGATCCTTCAGGTATAAATATTGGGTCAAAACCAAACCCCATATCTCCTCTTGGCTTATCAGCTATTACTCCACATGTTTCCCCCACATATACTTTCTCTAGTGGTGGTATGATTGCTGCTAATGCTGTTTTAAAGCACGCTCTCCTATCCTCTATTCTCTCCATTAGTTTTAGTATCCCCTGTACTCCAATCTTCTTATAGACATAACTAGAGTATGGACCCGGGAACCCATTTAGTGAATCAATGAATAAACCCGAGTCATCCACTACTAAAGGCTTCTTTATATTAAGGTATGCTATTCTAGCTGAGTATAATGCTATCTCTTCTAAGCTATCTGACTGTATCTCTTGTTTCTTCATTGTTAATATTTCAGCTTCTACCCCGCTACTCTCTAGTATTTTTAATGCTTCTAACCCCTTACCTCTATTCTCTGTCACTATACTCAACTTTATCTTAGAGCTCCCCATACTGTTCTCCTCTCTTCTACATATCTACCCCTTAATCTTATTTCTTTAGCTCTCTCTATTATCTTCTCAGCTCTCTCTCCTAGTATACTCTTGTAGCCTCCTATAAACGCCTCATACATATCATAGGCTATCCCAGCATGTGTGCTCTCAACAGCTCTCCTATAGAGGTGTATGTCTACAGCTAGATCTTCTACATCTTCAGTGAAATCTGCTAACCCATAATCTACTAGTTTGAGCTCTCCACTCTTTGATACTATAAAGTTTGATGTTGTTGGGTCACCGTGTGAAACTCCAGCTTTATGCAGCATTCCTATAATCCTCCCAGCTACTCTAGAATACTCTACTGCTTTAACCTGATCTATATTAGTATAATCTTTCAATGTAACCCCCTCAATGTACTCCATTACGATTAAGCCTATTGATGGGAATACTGCTAGCAGTCTCGGAGCCTGTATACCTCTACTTAGAGCATAAGCTATAACTTTAGCCTCTCTCCTAGTCCTCATATAGACTAGAGCTTGAGCTAGCTTAGGGTGCATGTAGGGCTTACGAACTCTATACTTGAATATTGCAGGTATACCCATAAAGTATCCTAGTCTAATCTCTGACTCGGCCCCCCTCTTAACTAGAGCTAATTTACTAGTCCACTCTGAGAATATTCTAAGCCAATCTTCTGCTATTATAGAGCTCAATACTTAAACCTCTACTGGTGGGAAATCATAGTACCAGGGTATATCTACCTGATCTATCCTCCACCTCTGCCTTATAAATGCTTTTGAGGGCTCAATAGTAATACCCCACTTATAAGCTACTAAGCCTGTTAAGGCTATCATAACGCCATTATCTCCAGTATAAGCTTTAGGTATGGGCTTAAACTCTGCACCATGAAGACTGGCCATTACAGCTATCTTCTCATTTAAGAGATCACTAGCAGCAACACCTCCAGTTAAGAGTATCTGCTTCTTACCAGTATGTGCTAACCCCCTCTCTAAGACCTCAACTACTGAAGAGTATGCTATCTCACGTAGAGTAAAGCATATATCCTTAAGCTTATACCCACTCTTATATAATCTTAGTGCAGCTGTTAGGAGTCCAGAGAATGAGGAGTCCTGACCTTTTACAATATAAGGTAGACCTTCAATGAAGTCTCCTCCCTCAGCACAATTATCGATAGCATGCCTCCCCCCAACAATATATGGTGGAGCGATCTTAACCTCTCTAGCAAATGTATCTAACAAGTTACCGAGAGGCATATCTAGTGTCTCACCGAAAACCCTATACTTACCCTCAGAGTATGATACAACAGTAGTATTACCTCCAGCTACATAAAGTACAATTGGATCCCTGAGACTAGTTAAGAATCTAGCAATCTCAATATGGGCAACAGCGTGATTAACTGGTACTAGTGGTTTACTATAGTAGCTTGATAAAGCCCTAGCTACTGATGCTCCAACTCTAAGCTGTGGACCCATACCTGGACCTAGGGCTATAGCTATAGCATCAATATCCCTAACTGTTAAACCAGCCTTAGCTAAGGCCTCTCTTATACACTCACTAGCGACTTTAGAGAAGAATGGTGCAACTTCTCTAGGTAGAATACCTCCTTCTCTAGGCGTATATACTCTTCTAACATCTGATAATATATAGGGCTTATAATCACCTACTATTGCTACTCCGAAGGTGTGTGCTGTAGACTCTATGCCTAGGATTATTGTCAAGTCTTCTTCCTCTTATCTTTCTCTTCGGCTTTCTCTTCTCTCTTAGCTATCTTCTTAGGCAGAGTTGGGGCTACAGGTTTAGTTATAAACTCTGTGTAACTACACTTCCCGCAGTGCCATCTTTCTACAGGTTGCATATGGTGAGCCATAATACTACCACATCTAGGACACTTCTTATTCTTAAGTCTTATACTTCCTTTCTCTACATCTATAATATACACTTTATGGATGTATGTTTTGAGTTCTTTCTTAGCCATACTAGACACCCTCAGGTCTTAAACCACCATTCTTCCTAATAATGTGCTCTGGCTCGAATACCTTAGCTCTCTCGGTAGTATCATAGATGTGGACAATAACTTTAGAAATCCCAACTCCATACTCTGTCTTAATCGATCTAACATATATCCTCTCAATATCAACATTTAGTATCCTAGAGAGCTTAACTCTAATATCTAGCCTACTAGGCGTCGGCTTTAGGATATGATCTACTCTAATAGTTAACTCTCTCCTACCAATAAGACCATTATACTTATCTTCTAAGACTTCACCCTTAATCCCATCAAAGTCTATTACTCTACTAGTACTTAACACCACTACTTTTACCCAGTCAGAATTTGCATCTTGTGATCCTTATAAAGTTGATGATTGAATTCTAGATTTGAGACTATATAAGGCTCTAATGCAAAGAGGAGGTCTAGGGAGCTTAAGTGCCAGTAAAAGATCCAGAGCTCATAGCAATATTTAAGAATAGGGTATTACTCAAGAAAGTCTGTAGGAAGTGTGGAGCACTAAATTCAGCAAAAGCTATCAAGTGTAGGAGATGTAGGAGTACAAATCTTAGATTTAAGAAGGCGAAGTAGCTATACTCTAGTATTAGTTAATGTCTCTAAAGCAATGCTAGCCGCTACCTTAATCTTCTCATTTAATATGCTCTCATCTAGCCTCCTATAATTTAATGGGGAGTCTACGACTACAAGTATAGCTCCACTCTTAACGCCCCTCATTCTACTAATAGTGAATAATGTAGAGCACTCCATCTCAACAGCTAGAATGCCCCTCTCACTCCAAACCCTAGCAAACCCGGGACTCTCACTATAGAAGGCATCACTAGAAACTATAGGGCCAACATGGTAACTAGTATTACTCCTAGAAGACTCTTCAACTAATAACCTTAATATATCGAAGTCTGGGGCTGAAGGACCGCATATGAGCTCACCATAATACTGATAGTAGATGCCACCTGGGTAATAGGCTGCAGCAATAGGGATAACTATGTCTCCCAGCTTAATACTAGGAGTTAAAGAGCCACATGTGCCAAGCCTAATAATGGCTCTCGCTCCTAGCATTATGAGCTCCTCGAAAACAATAGCTGCTGAAGGCCCCCCAATGCCATGTGTGGCTATAGTGACTGGGATGCCCTTATAGTAGCCAGAGTATACTAGGAGTCCTCTATTATCATTGACTAGCCTAGCATTTTCCAGAAAATTCTCAGCAATAAACTTAACCCTGCCAGGATCGCCCGAAGCTAAAACCCTACCAGCTATGTCCCCAACTGATGCTTTAATATGAGTAGGCTTCCTCAACTAGTAGTCACCACTAGTATCACTAAACGTATACTCCTAATAGTTTTTAGCCTAGAATGCTCTGCGAGTAATCTAAGATTAGATGTGATGTCTCAGAGGTAATGTTAATAATATAGTATGGTTTCTGAGAGTACTCACGATCTATAATACTTTTATAGGATTTACTAGCTTATCTCCTCTAAGCTGTAGCCTAGCTTCCTAGTAGCGTGGAGTGCTGTAGCGAATAAAGCATCAGACAATCTATTTAATACTTTTATTAAGAGACTATCTACTTCAAATCCAGATTCTCTCAGATTTACTAGTTTCCTCTCAGCCCTCCTTACTAGGGTTCTAGCTACATGTAATGCTGCTACTCCAGGCGGCCCCCCAGGTAATATGAATTTTCTTAGAGGCTCACTATAGTATTTATCACATATGTCCTCTAGAATCTTAACATCATCCTCAGACACCTTTAGCTCTCTCCCCGTTATACTAAATCCTACTCTGAATAGTAGACTCTGAGCATATCTTAACTCATTATCATACTCTTTAGTCAATTGATCTAGTAAACTCCTCGCTAAGCCTATCATCGAGTTCGCTTCATCTAATGCCCCATAGAACTCTATTAGTGGATGACTCTTAGGAACCCTCTCACCCAGCCTAGCATATGTATACCCATTATCTCCACTTCTAGTATACAGCTTACCCACGATTAACATCCCTAAGCGGATGAGAAAGGTGGCAATTAAAAATAAATCTATATAATTAGTTATGGTTAGGGAGAGTTTATGGAGTAACTGGTGGTACTGGGCTTAACCCCCTAGCTATGTATAACTCGTATAGTGCACCAGAGTATGCTATTATAACTATTACTACTGCTACTATTACTAATATAGATATTCTATCCAGTATTGTCGCCTTTCCAGGGCTATGAGGATTCATCATTACGACTGCGGGCTGTGCTAGTGTTATCCTAGACCCTGATGCTAGTGATCCGAAGAATTGTACGAGGAATATGAGTCCGCCCGTAGCAAATATGAACGCACCTATAGCTGCTATCTGCATTGGAACTACCCATTCATTAGGCATTAGGCCTGCATAGGTTACATCACTAGTCCTCCTAGGGCTTCCATATAGTCCTGCAATGTAGTATCCTATACTGAATAATGTCATACCTATAAACCATAGTGTTGGTACTGTTAGTGATAAACTCTCTAGTATTAACTTTCTACCATATAAATCTCTTAGTAGCACGTAAGTGTAGGCCATGAATGATAAAGCTACAGCTGTCCCTACAGTGGTGTGGAAGTGTCCTACAATCCATACTGTATTATGGACAACATTGTTGAGCTGGTAACTTCCATTAATAATCCCCGATATGCCACCACTACCAAATGCTATGAGGGCTAATATTAGACCTGTAAATGCTGGATCACGCCAAGGTAACTTAAGTAGCCATCCTAGAAGCCCTCCGCCACCCCTAGCTCTAACACCTCTCTCAAGTGTAGCTATTATATTAAATGCTGTTAGCATACTTGGAGTAGCTACTACTAGAGTTAGAACAGTCTGCAGATACTTAACGTATGGATTAATACCTGGATCAGTTAACTGGTGGTGCGTGCCTACAGGCGTTGAGGCTAATATAAAGATCGAGAATGATACCTTAGCCATAGTATCACTGAAGAGAGGTACACCTAGAGCCTTAGGTACATAGTAGTACCATAGTGTTATAGCTGGTAGTAGCCAGAAGTAGACTAATGCATGACCAAACCACCAGAAGTAAAGTCTAGACTCTAAGACATCAGTATTAGAGCCTAAGATACTAGCTGGTATATGATTCTTTAGAACTATGAAAACTAGTGGTGTTGTAGCCATAATCCATACAATATAGGTTGCTAGCATACCGAAGAATGGTAACGGTATAGCTGAGTCCGGGTTAGCCCTCCTCCACTCTAAGTATGCTATGAATACCCCAGCAGCTAGAACCCAGCTCCCAAGTATTAGTAGGGCTGCGCCTAGGTAGAAGAGTGGATGCGCTATAAGCGGTAGGTAGAATGTGTATAGTACATTAGCCCACCCAGCTAATATAGCTATAGCCGCTAAGATAGTACCAGTAACCATCACTATTAGGCTAATACTTAATAGTCTTGGTTTAATATTAACACCTATAACCCTAGGCGTTAGGTATGCCGATAATCCTACAATATAGAATGTTGTTAGTACTATAGCAAGTAGTACTCCATGTGCTGTTAGTCCCCTATAGTATAGCTCATGTGGAGAGTTAGATAAGCCAATCCTAGCTAGAGGCTCATATAGGTTGGGAAAGTATGGCGTCCTGCTAGCGACCTGTAAAACTCCGAATATCCCGCCTAATAGTAGGGCTACGAATGCTATAGCTATAGTAACCTTGGCATAGAAGTCTTCCCTAAAAGTATATACTCTACCTGACTCCACTAAAATCACCCCCATCTAGTAGTAAGCTACTCCTCTCAATTAAGAGAGTCCCCCTCATTAAATGATGTCCCACACCACAGTACTCATGGCATATGAATAGGTAGCTACCCTTAGCATTCTTAGGAGGCTCCCACACAAACTCTGCAACATATCCCGGGAAAACCATTACATTAATACTAGTTCCTACTACGTGAATACCATGTATAACGTCTCGGGAGTATACTCTGAACGTAACTCTAACAGGGTCTTTAAGCTTAATCTCCATAGGTATAAATACAAACTGTGCAGCTTCTACTGTAACCTCATATATACCCGGCCCGACCTCTCTAACCCCAGGTGTTAGATCTATTCCTCTAGCCTTAGCCTCCTCTATAGTGTAAGCTTCACATGAAGGATTCAAATTTCTAATAAAGCCGTAATAAGCCATTGCTGCCGAGAATCCAGCAACAACTGCTACTATTATAAGCACCCATATATACTCATATACCATCTCTCCCCTATGGTACTCCATAGAACCACCCTCCCCTAATGAGGTGTAATAACACATAGATCCAAGCCAGCACTAAAAGCGCAGCCCACAATACTAGCAATAATAGAGTAGCTCTAGGAGGCTTAGACTCCGAAGACAAGCCTAGCGCCTCCTCGTTAATAAGTAAGCTAATACAACTACTAATGCAACAATAATGGCAGCTATAATGGCAGCCAAACTGAAGGGAATCCCCCTAGCTTCAGCAGTCGGTGTCGGTGTAGGTGTTGGTGTAGGTGTTTTTTCAAATCCTAGAAGTGATGCTAGATATGATTTAACTATATTAACTCTAGGATCTCCAGGCTTACCTGATAGAGTTGACATCAGCGTAAATAGCTCATCCCATGTTTTAGGATCGCCAAATCCCCTCTCTTTAACCTCAGGTCCGATTTCTTTAGCTACAAGCTCGTCAAGGCTAGCATACTTACCGGCATATACTTCCTTAAATTCTTTGACTATATCGCTCCAATCTTTAGCTATACCACCACTTCTATGGCATACTATGCAGCCTAAATCCTCAAAAGCTCTCCTAGCCTCATCCTCAGTAGGTTGACTTAAGACTATTGATGAGAGTCCAGACACTAACAGTATTAGGAATAGAGATACTAATAATATAATATACTTATCTCGAATGATATATCACCTCCATCTCCGCTCTAATAGATAACATCTATGCCTTAAAAACATTTGCTTTCTAGAATATATATATAAGAAATATGTATTTCATTCTTTGATTATTATGTAGTTATAAGTTAATCCTCACGTAATCTCTCGTATAGTGTTATTATACTTTCATATGTTCTACTTCTTAGTACCTTTCTCACCACTTTTCCCATTGATGGATTTGTTTTTAGTACTTCTCTAATTACTATCTTTAACAGTTTTAATCCTTCAGAGTTGAGTTTTTCATGTTTATCAAAGTATTTAGCTCTCTCTACTGTAAGCTTTTCTAGGATTTTTAATATTCTATCTTTACTCTCTGATTTCATTATAGGCCCTCTTTCTGATATACTCCCTCGTAGAGTTTGTGTGGCTTTCCTTTTAGTTTAATAAATATTATTTGTGCTATCCTAGCCTTATGCTCTATTGTTACCCCTGATTCATTATACACTATTAGTAGTCCTTCTCCTCTACCGTGGTAGCCTGGATCCCATACTGCGCACTTCACGTCAACCCCCATTCTTAGTAGGCTACTCCTCGGGAAGCATAGTCCTATAGTATCCTCTGGTACTTTTACCGCCTCGCAATACCTAATCCTATATGCTCCCCTTGGGAGATGCCATAGCCCTTCTCTGAGCTCTACTAGTTTAGGCTTTGGTATAATCCTATCTTTTAAGCCTAAATGCCCTGGCTCTTCTATTATGTTGACTTCACATATGCTTAAATCTATTCCCGCAGGTTGTATAGAGTCTAGATCTACTCTATCAATATACTCTCTAGCTTCATGTCCTGGGAGCACCATTAGGGGAGACACCATTACCAAGTTTTAGATTCTTAGGTTTAAATTGAGTCTAGGTCTATGGTGATTAGAAATGGGGAGGCCTGTTATAGCTGTTCATGGCGGTGCAGGGGCTTGGAGGGGGCTGGATTTTGACTACAAGCTTGTATATGATGCTATTGAGGAGTCTATAGTTAGGGGTCTTGAAGCATCGCGTACTGGTAACTGTATTGATATGATTGTAGAGTCTATAGCATACCTCGAAGACTCCGGATTATTTAATGCTGGTGTTGGTAGTACGCTAGACTATATAGGTAATGTTTTAATGGATGCGGGGTTAATGACTAGCTATGGTAAAGCTGCTGGTGTAGCCTCAGTCTCGTATCCAAGAAATCCTATAAGATTAGCTAGGCTAATTTTAGAGAAAACTCCGCATGTCATAATCTCTGGTCCTTGGGCTGATGATATTGCTCGTAGGTTTAGTTTAGAGAAGCATCCTGGGCCTAGTATTAGAGCTCAGGCTATGTGGAGAGATTTAAAGAGTGGTAAGATAGAATCACCTTGGGTTAAGGCTAGAATTGAATCTGCTAAAACTCTAGGCTATGATACTGTAGGTGCTGTAGCTCTTGATAGTAGTGGGTGTTTAGCTGCTGGTGCTAGTACTGGAGGTGTTGCTTTAAAGCTTCCTGGTAGAGTTGGTGATAGTCCTATACCAGGTGCTGGTTTTTATGCTGATAGTAATATCGCGGTATCTGCTACTGGAATAGGGGAGACTATAATATTATCAATGACATCATTAAGAGTAGCTAATCTATACGCAACACTTGGGATATTAGATAATACTCTAAGAATTATTGTTGAAGAGCATACTAGGAGATGGGGTCCCGGAACACTAGGGCTTATAGCCTTAAGCTTTAAGGGTGAGATATCAGGGTATTATAATACTGAGGCTATGCCATGGGGATATGCAAGGCTAGGTGAGGAGATTAGAATTTTAGGTTTAAATGTTTAAACTCCTATAAGCCTAGGTTTAAGAATAGAGTTTAGGCTGGGTGATTTAAAGCTAGTGGCTAATGTAGATGAAAACATATACTCTATGCTTAGACCATATATTGCTAGGTGGTTTAAGGAGAAATATGGGAGTTTCACCGAGCCTCAGAGGCTAGCTATACCTCTAGTTAAACAAGGTAAGAATGTATTAATATCGTCACCTACAGGTACTGGTAAAACTCTAGCCGCATTCTTAGGTGTTATTGATGAAATCTTCAGGATATATGAGGAAGAAGGGGGGCTCGAAGACTATGTGTATGTAGTCTATGTTAGTCCTCTTAGAGCTCTAAATAATGATATGAAGAAGAACCTGTTAGAGCCTTTAAGTGAGATTAGTAATGTAGCTAAAGAAATGGGATTCAATATTCCCGATATTAGAGTTGCTGTTAGGACAAGTGATACTAGTAGCTATGAGAAGCAGAAAATGCTAAGGAAGCCTCCACATATACTAATAACTACTCCTGAAAGCTTAGCTATAAGTCTCGTAGCTCCAAAGTTCAGAGAGAAGCTATCGAGAGCTAGATGGATTATAGTAGATGAAATACACGACTTAGCTTCAAGTAAGAGAGGAGCTCATCTAATGCTTAGTATAGAGAGGCTAGATAATACTATTTACTCTACTGCAGGGAGGTGGTTACAGAGAATTGGCTTATCTGCTACAATAGCTCCTCTAGAAGTGGTTGCAGGATTTTTAGGTGGCTATGTTAATGGTAAGCCTAGACATGTAGAGATTGTTGATGCTAGATTCGTTAAGCCTATAGATATAAGAGTTATAGTACCCGATGTAGACATTATAAGAGACCCACCTGATAAGGTTAATGAAGCTATATATGTTAAGTTAGCTGAGCTCATAGAGAATCATAGGACAACACTAGTATTCACTAATACTAGGAGTGCTACTGAAAGAGTTGTTTTCAAACTTAAGAAGATAATAACAAATAATAACCTAGTAGATATGGATAAAATAGAAGCCCACCACTCAAGTATATCTAGAGATCTAAGATTAGAAGTAGAAGATAAACTTAAGAAAGGAGAGCTTAAGGTTGTAGTATCTAGTACAAGCTTAGAATTAGGCATAGATATAGGCTATATAGACATTGTAGTACTACTAGGCAGCCCTAAGAGTACTACAAGACTACTACAAAGGGTAGGAAGAGCAGGACACCACATAGCACAAGTTAGCAAAGGCAGAGTTATAGTTGTTGATAGAGATGATCTAGTAGAGTGTACTGTTCTAGCTAAAAGCGCTATGGATAGATTAATTGATAATGTAAGGATACCGGAGAAACCACTAGATGTCTTAATACAACATATTGTTGGATTATCAGTTGAGAAAAAGTGGAGAATAGATGAGGCTTACGAGTTAATTAGAAGAGCATTTAACTTCAAGAATTTGAAAAAAGAAGAATTTATAGATGTGCTGAGGTATCTAGCGGGGAAGTACAGTTTAGAAGATGAGGGAGTATACCCTAAAATATGGCTAGATGAAGATGAGGGGGTTTTTGGTAGAAAAAGAGGTGCTAGGATGATATATCAGCTAAACTCTGGAGTTATACCCGATGAGGCAAAAATGGTTGTTGTAACTACTAGTGGGAGATTTGTTGGTAATCTTGAAGAAGAATTTGTAGAGATTCTAGAGCCTGGAGATATATTTGTCTTAGCCGGTAGAACATACAAGTTTCTTAAAACTGATGGATTAAAAGTTATAGTAGATCCTGCTGATGGAGCCAAACCTACAGTTCCAAGCTGGTTTAGCGAAATGCTACCCTTAAGCTTTGATAGTGCTCTCAAGGTTGGCAAATTTAGGAGGCTAATAGGTGAGTTAATATCTAAGGGTGAAGAAGGTGAAGCTCTTAGATTGCTAATAGAAAATTATAAGCTTCAAGTAGAGGCGGCTAAATTTATAATAGACTATATTAAAGAACAATTACTCTATATTGGGGTAATTCCAGGAGATGATTTAATATTAATAGAATACTTCTGGGATGAAGGGTGGAACATAGTATTCCATACACTATACGGTAGGAGGGTTAACGATACACTCTCTAGAGCTTATGCAAGTAAACTATCAGATATGCTATTAGTACCTGTTAAAGTATCTGTAACAGATAACGGGTTTATGCTAACATATATCAAAGATGTAGAGCCAAGTAGGGACTTGATATTAAAACTATTAGAGTCTATAACTCCAGATAATATTAGAAGTATATTAGAGAAAGTCATATTAAATACTGAACTATTTAAGAGAAGATTTAGGCATGTAGCTGAGAGGAGCTTCATGATACTTAGAAGATATAAGGGTTACGAGAGAAGCCCTGAGAGAATACAGTTAAGCTCTCAACACCTACTAAAAATAATCCTAGAAGATTACCCAAACATACCGCCAATTAAGGAGACATTAAGAGAAATCTTAGAAGACTATATGGATATAAAGAATGCAATTAACATCCTAGAGCGGATTGTGAGAGGAGATATTAAAATTGAAATTAAAGGACCCCTAGAGTATCCATCGCCTATGGCTCATAATATTGTAGTAAAGAGCTTCAGTGATGTTGTCTTAATGGAGGATAGAAGGAAAATACTTAGAATGCTATATGAGAATATTCAGGCTATAATTAGTAAGAGAGCTACTGGAATTCAAAGCAAGTAGAGTATCTAAGATAATTATCACTATGTTAAACTTAGGTGAGCCTTGTTTAGATTATCGATTAGTATTATATTAGAACGCTACTATGTGTCTTAGTATATCTGTTCTCGTTATTATACCTGTAGGCTTCTTAGTCACTGGGTTAATTATTAGTAGTCTACCTACGCCATAGAAGTCCATTATCCTCATTGCCTCAGCTATACTCTCTTTACTACTTATAGTGAATACTGTACGTCTCATATACTTAGATACTGGGGCATTAACATCTTCATTATTTGCTACAACCATAGCTATATCAGTTGTCGTTATAAAACCTACAATATTCCCCTCATCATCTATGACAGGAGCTCCCCTAATACCATTAACATATAGTGTTCTAGCTACCTCTCTCAAACTATCTTTTGCCTTAACTGTTATTAGCCTCTTAGATCCAACATTCTCTACTAGCTCCTCGGGTATAACAGCCATTTTTGTCATTTCAACTAATAGCTCACTAGCATTTAAGTCTCTTCTCTTTATAATCCCTTCTATAACTAGCTTCCTCCTAGGTAAGCTCTCAATCCTAACCCTAAGACCTTCCTCAACAAGCGTTAAGTCACCCATAACCTTTACTAGAGCTCTAGCAGGCTCTGCAGAGAATAATCCTATTATCTCCATAGATATAGCAGCTAATCTAATATCCTCTCCATCTCTAAATACTATAACAATACCATAACCTGGTTCTATGAGCTGGGGAGCAATACTCTTAATAGCCTCGTAAGCTTTAAGTGTTGGGACGTAGCCTCCAGCAGGGCCTGTACGACTCTCTACATACCCCATACTCTTAAGCCACATAATTATATTCCTAACAGTACCCTCATCCTTACCTAGAATCTTTGCAACCTCTCTACTTTTAACCATTCTCCTACTCTGATCATATAGCTTAACAAGAACCTCTAATACCTCTCTATGAACACTCCTAAGCTGGTGCCTATACATTTTCCCCCACCCATATTTTACACTAATCTCTACTATTCTATACTAACAAACAGAGTATATATATCATACGTTATATAAAAGAATCTTAGGATCGGTATAGAAATAGTTAAATTTTAATAATTAAATTTAAAATAATTTAATAGTGTAGAAATTTAATCTAGAATTTCTTATGCTTTAAACTTCTAGCGGTTAATATATTATTTAGTATCTTCTCTGGTATATTAAATACTTCTCTAGCTATCATTCTAATATAGGAGTCATCTGGGAGCCCCCTCTTCTCTAGTTTAAACTCTAAGGCAAGCGCGTGTTTTAAAGCCTCTTTACTTATTCTATCCCTCACTTCGCCATTACTAATAGCTTCTGCAATTTTAAATGCTATATAGAATTTAATATAGTTTTTTATTGTTTTAGACTTCTCAGGATATATTTTTAAAGCTGTTTTTATAAGATTTATAAGCTCATCTTTACTAGAAAAATTAAAGAATACCTCTGTTAACTTTAATCTAAGTATTCTAGATAGAGTATTATCGTCTACATCTCCTAATATAACCTTAATCTTCTCTCTAGCTATTTCTAGAGGCTCTTTACTCATTATATTAATTACATTCTCATATTTAATCTCTTCTCTAAAAATTTTATCAAAAATATCTGGATACTGCTCTTCTAAACCCATACCGTACCTACCAACAACATATAGGCTAGCAAGCTCCTTATCATATAAGTCAGCTGGATTAGCGGCCCCCTTTAATGGCTTAATAGATTCTCTATTATAAGCATCCATAAGAATCCTAGTAACGTCAGATCTAGATAATGATCCCCCAGACTCCTCCCAATACTCTATAATATTATTCCATACATCCATAAGCACGTTAATTCTCTTCTTAACATCAACCTTACCTTTAACCATGCCCAAAAAGCCACCCCAGCATGATCACAGCTATTTATCTCTACTTACTCTAGCTTTCTATTCCCTCTAAGGATTATCAGATCTACTGCTTTAAAGTTTACCCTTCTATTCCTCCCTTTCCTCCATGATTTTTAATAGAGGCTTTATAGATATTCAATTTGTCTCTAGATATTTCATATCTAGGAACTTCCATCTAGCTCACATAGATATGTTTATCCATATGAATTCATGAATAGTTTTTAAATCCAACTGCACAGGGCTCCCATTTAGGCTTATCCCCTGGGAAGCTTGGATTACTGCTTCCCAGGCTTCTTCTAGAATATAGACACTTATAATGCCTATAAGCATTTCCTCAAAACATCAAGAGAAAACAACCTCTCGCTATTCTCTAGATCTCCAACATCCGGTGAGCTATATTATCATTTTTACTTTCATTTAATTTTCATACTAAAATTCTCCCTAAGTTTATACCTATGCTATTCATAATAGCTCTTTATATTTCCATTTGAGGTGGTTTTATTCTATGAAATGCTATAGCTAGTAGAATAAATCCCCATAGTATTACTATGCCTCCTACCAAAATATAGGGACTTATAAGATATCCGCTTAATATTATGGATGCTAGCAAGCCTATAATAAATATTACATACCCGCCTAGTAATGTTAACCCTGAGGTCTTGAATAATCCTTCACTTGAAACCTCAGATAATCTACTTAGAGACTTATATAGGAAGTATAATCCTATAGTGACAGCTATACCAGATATAATCTCTATGATAATTAAAGCGATCATTATAATAACAGCAAAAACAGCGCCGAGGAGTGCACCAGCCGGATTCAAAGAGTCGGAACTATTAGAGAAAATTATGTGTATAGAACCAATACCAATGAATAATATAGCAATACCTATAAGAGCAAATATAACGAATAGTTTAGCATTCCTAGATATGGACTTGTCTCCATAAATTTTAGATAGATTATAGAGAGAATAGACTATTAATATTAAACCTATAATTGCGAGGAGAGGCAAAACAATACTTGCAACCATAAAAACAGAGCCTATTAACCCCAATAACCTGGCAGTCCCAAACTTGACCACTAAAACCACTTCACACTCTCTCAAATTCTATCTAATTCAGCAGTAATAACATTACATGGAATATTTGGGGTTCTGATAGTCTATAGTCAAATGGCTCATATATTGTTAATAAATCCTACTAATACCAGTATTTGAATAGTTTCCCTATAGGCTTTACTAATTACATGTACTTATAGGTTTTTGACACACCTTAATCTATAACTTTTAGGTTTAATTTTTAATTCAAAGGGGTAGATATTGTTTAGTGTTGAGGAGGTTTTGAGAGAAGAAATTGAGGTTATTGATGCTGAGGATTGTGGAGATATTAATGATTGTATAAGGTTATGCTATGAGCGTAAAGTGCTGAGAGTTAGGCCTGAGATTTTAGAGAAGATTAAGGGGGTTAGTAGGGATTGTGTCATTATCGTTAGTATAGACTGATTTCTCTGTAAAAGTTTTAAACTGTTTTAGTTACTATATGTATGACAAGTTCAAGTGTAAGATGTACGGGTTTGAGCGAAACCCACACTATGCAGCCTGCCTAAACCTATTCTCCGCCTCAATGATAGCTGGGTAGCTATTAGAAACTAAAGTATATTCCTATTCCTCAAGGCGGGCTCGGCGGTGTCCGCTAATGTACCCCCTCAATGACTCCGCGGTAGGTGAGCGGGTGCTGAGGAGAAGGCCCGTGTTGAATATATTCAAAACGGGCAACCACTGATTTATTAAGGTTAACTCTATGGTTATTACTGTGGGTCTGGTGGTTTGAGTAGGTTATTAGTGTTTATGTTAGATTCTAGGCTTATATATGCTTGGGTATTGCTTACTCTCATATTTGGGCTTTTCGCTGTTATTGCTTCAGCTGTGTACCCTCTCTTTAAAGGTTCTATTGAGGATTTTATCTCTAGTTTTATTGAGAGTAGGCTTCCTGGACCTAGTATTAATCCATTCCTAATACTATCTCTTATCTTAGTTAATAATTCTATTGTAGTAATTGTTGTAGGATTATTATCTATAACAGTTTTGGTTCCATTAGCTGTATTAGCTTTTAATGGTGCTATAGTAGGTTTTATTATATCTCTTACTAATGATAATATGGGTTTAAGTTATCCAGCAATATTCATATTACTAGCACCTCACGGTATAATTGAGGTCCCAGCTATAGCCTTAGTCTCATCAGTATTTATAGCATTCTTTATTGGTGGGCTTAAACTATTCATATCTATACTGCCTAGGGTTATAGTCACATCTCTCATAATGATATTTGTAGCTGCTATAATAGAATCTACAGTAACATTAATGTTAGGGTTAATATTCATGTCCATATTTAGGTGAGTAATGTGCTAATACCAATACTATTACTACTAACTATAACATTAAGCCTTGCTAGTACATCATATGAGCTCAGAGATAGGCAATCCTTAGACCTCTTAGATAGCGGGTTATATACTCTGAGAGTTAATGGTTTAGACCTAGTTAAAGTACGGTTAGAAGCTAATATGTACAATGTGAGTATACATGTAGTGAGTTATAGTAATAACCTAGACATAATTCTAATCCTACTAAGTAGAGGTAATGTCTCAATAAGTAGCTGGGATCGAGAACTAGATGGAGGCTTAAGTATTATTGTAGAGTTAAGAGTACCTCACTGTAATATTACTTCTATCCCTACAATTTATAGGGGTATGAGTGAGATACCTATACCAATAATAGGTGTATACTGTAGAGATGGGGGACCTGGATATACTGTTACTATCAAGCCAGTTATACTCCACGATTCTATCAAGGCCAGTCCTAACAGCTGGGTTTCAGTAAGGGCATATTCTAAGAGTTTAGACTATGAAGCCATAGTCATATATGGAGTCTATATGGGGTTAGGCCAAGAGAATACTACTACTAGAAGTGTAATATTAACTCAACCTAGTATTCTAACCTCAATAACCCCTCTAATAATAGAATCTACGAGTAGAAATTATTTTATAATCTCAGAATTTATATCTAGTATTAATTACCTTAAATTAATAGGTTTACTTACTATACTTCTATTCGTGATGGTGCTAGAATTTGGAGTTTTTAGAGAAGGTAGTTAGAGCTATTAGACTAGGATACCCAGTAATGATCTATGATGATGACAATAGAGAGGCAGAAGTTGACCTAGTATACCCTGCATGGGCTGCAGACCCAGATGTAATTTATACATTAAGAGTTGAAGCTGGAGGTCTAATATGCTATGTTACAGAGTCTAGAGTTACTAGTATTCTAGGACTCCCCTGGGGTGACGAGATCCTAATGAACTACGGTAAGCTGGCTCTCTTAGCGAGTAAGAGGTTAAGGTATGGGGATAGGCCTGCCTTCACCATATGGGTTAACCATATTAATGTCAGGACTGGAATTAGTGATGAGGATCGAAGCCTAACTATTCGTAGACTTGATGATATAGTTAAGCTAATACATGAAGGTAGGATTGAGGAGGCTAAGAGTATATTCTACTCAGAGTTTCAGGCTCCAGGGCACGTTCCAATACTTGCAGCTAGAGACTTAAGAGTTAGGAGAGGTCATACTGAGATTAGTATAGCATTATTTAAGATTGCAGGACTAAGACCGAGTCTAGTATTAGCTGAAATGCTCTCTAGGGGTAAATCTATGAGTTTAGAGGAGGCTAAGACTATAGCCTCAAGTAGAAGTATCCCCCTAGTTCTTGGGAGTGATATTATTAAGTGGTGTATGAGTAGTGAAGTGTGTTGGAGTAGTTGATACAACTTTCGCTAGAGTAGATATGGCTAAAGTTGCTATTGAAGTATTAGAGAGAGAATTACCAGGCTATAGGATTGTGAGGCACACAGTGCCAGGTATAAAGGATATACCGGCAGCCGCTAAGAGATTAATAGACTATGGTTGCGACGCTATAATAACATTTGGCTGGGTCGGATCACACATCATAGATAAGTATAGCTACTTAGCATCAAGCATAGGCTTAATAATGCTCGGCATAATGACTGGCAAAGTACTAATAGATGTAACAGTACATGAAGATGAAGCTGAGAAACCTGAAGACCTGAAGAGAATAGCCATAGATAGAGCTAGAGCACATGCAGGCAACCTAGTAGCACTTATTAGAGGCGGAATGCAAGCATTAACTCCAAAAGCTGGTACGGGGGTTAGGCAAGGCTACCCAGATGTAGGACCTATATCTTGAACTCTTAAAACCCACACACCATTATCCTCGTCATATAATAGTAAACCTATCTTAGCTAGCTTCCTAAATAGCTTACCAGCACTCTCTCCTAGAGATGACTCTATTAGTGTTGAGGCTTCATCAACATCCCTAATACTAATACTTTGAACTTCTTCTCTAAAACTCTCCCATAAATCAGAGTCTATAGCTATTCTCTCACCGCCATACTCTAATACTATAGCCCCTTCTTTCTTAAGCTTCTCAAAGAACTTCTCAGGAGACTTCATCCACTGAACATCTTCACTAAAAACTACACCTTGACTTTTAAGTCTCTCAATAGCCGTTATAGGCTTCTTAGCTTCTCTTACAATTGTCTTAGCAGTCTTCTCCTTCTCTTGACTAATAGATTCTAAGATTGTTATAATATCTGATATCTTCCTAGAAATATCATCTATTTTACCTGTATATGGGTTCATGAGATCAGATACTATTCTCTCAATTCTCTTACCTATAGCTTCTGAGAGCTCTTTAACACTTAAACCCTCGACTTTCTCTCCACGTTCTTCTAAAGCTTTCTTAACCACACTTTTCACATATTCTGAGACTAGATTATACCCCTCTCTCCTACTTATAGCTTTTAAAGCCTCATATTCACCTCTACTAAGCTCAATCTTAATTATAACCTTATCTTCGGTCCTAGACAACTATATCCCTACTTAAAGTTTACTAATCCTAGGCTATTAACATATAATGATTCAACTAGGGTAAAAGTAGTAGTAATATTCTCTAAAGTCTTGTATTACTTTAACAATTAGGGCTATAGGCATTCTAGTGGAAAGTTTCTTATAACATAGTAGTGTATTGAATTCACCTATGCATAATGTCTAGTGGTACTTTCTGTATATACTTATATTAGCTTTTAAGGGTTAGATATTATCGTTATGTGAGGGATCTTAATGCCTAGTGCTAGGCTTGCCATAGTCGTGTCTGAATTTAACTATGATATTACTAGGATTATGCTTGAGAAAGCTTTAGATCATGCTAAGTTTCTCGGAGCTGAGGTTACTGTAATCTATAGAGTACCTGGTACTTTTGATTCGCCCTACGGCGTTCTTGAGGTTATTAAGCTTGACTATGTTGATGCTGTAGTAGTTTTGGGTGCAGTGATTCAGGGTGAGACTAGGCATGACGAGGTTGTAGCTCATCAGGCTGCAAGGAAGCTATTAGATCTTGGAGTCCAGTATGGTAAGCCTGTAACTCTAGGTGTTATAGGTCCTGGAGCCTCTAGGATACAAGCCTTAGAGAGAGCTGAAGAATATGCTAGGAGAGCTGTTGAAGCTGCAGTTAAACTAGTTAAGAGGAAGAGTTTAATAGAGAAGATTAAGTATGAGGGTAAAACTATTATTATAGAGTAGGGGGAATAAGATTATGTAGAGTAAAAGGTGTAAATTAGAGTTGAGACTAAAATACGCTACAAGGATAACCGTCATAGAGCTCGTAGGCTATAGAGAGTGGACTGAGAGTCTAGGGAGTGATAGAGAGTGGTTTATACAAGAAACACAGGCAACCCTATATAAGAGCTTACAGGAGGTAGCCTCAAGGCTTGGGGGCTTTGTGTTACCAGTTAGATATGACTATATGCTAATACTAGCTTCTAATATTAACGTAGATGATCACCGAGAAATACTAGAGATAGCATCTCAAAACTCAAAAGTAGAGGTTAGGATAGCTAGCTCATGTGATAAAACCCCTCTAGGAGCAGAGAGGAGAGCATTAGAAATACTTAGAAAAATAAGAGGGGATGGCCTAGCATATGAGGTATGTAGTGATGACGAAATAGTAGTAATAGCTCACCTAGATGTTAATAATATAACATTAAATACGCTAAGCGAGGGAGTAGTAAAGACTTATCATACAATGCTAAATCTTATAAGTAGACTAGCAGATTTAATAGAGCCTAGGGGGGGCGTAATACAGTATTTAGGAGGAGATAATATACTAGTAGTACTACCAGTAGAAGAGTATTTAAGCTCAGCTACTTTACTTATTAGAGAATCAAATTTAAAAGCTGGGCTTGGCATAGCTAGAACAGCTCGAGAAGCCTTAAAACTAGCAGCACAAGCACTTCACGAAATTAGATCTAGAGTAGATAAGCGTAACATGGTAATATCATATATTGACTTATAATGAACATTAAATATCCTAGCATCTATAGGATTATAAACTGTGATTTAAAGTTATAAATTATAGGATTAGAGTATGAGTGTATTAGAGCTTAAAGTAGCAGAGGCACACCCTACAGATGCTGGGAGGAAGATTGCTAGAGTTAGCTTTACAGCTATGTCAAAGTTAGGTGTTAGAAGTGGTGATTTCATCCAAGTTGAAGCCAATGGTAGGGTCGCTGTTGTTCGTGTCTGGCCCTTAAAAGGAGAAGATATAGATAAGAATATTATTAGGATTGATGGTTATCTAAGAGAAGCTTTAGGTATTAAGATTGGAGATGTTGTTAAGGTTAGTAAGGTTGATAGGATAGAGCCTGCAACTAGGGTGACTCTAGCTCCCGTAGAACATCCTATTAAGGTATCTAAAGATCTAATAGGTTATATTAAAGAAGAGTTAATTAATAAGCCCGTTAGCCGTGGCGAGCTTATAGTTATTCCAACACTCTATGGCTATATTAACCTAGTTGTAGTCTCAACTCAGCCCTCACAAGTTGTATATGTATCTCAGGATACAGAGATTACTATTAAGGAGTCTCCAGTTACTTTAGAGAGAGTTACTCCTAGAGGAGTTCCTCGAGTAACATGGGAGGATATTGGTGACTTAGAAGATGCTAAAGAGAGGATTAGAGAAATAGTCGAGTTGCCTATGAGGCATCCCGAGCTCTTTAAACACTTAGGGATAGAGCCTCCTAAAGGAATACTATTATATGGGCCTCCAGGGACGGGGAAGACGCTATTAGCTAAGGCTTTAGCTAACGAGATTGGAGCATACTTCATTACTATAAATGGCCCAGAGATTATGAGTAAATTCTATGGTGAAAGTGAGGAGAGGTTAAGACAGGTATTTAAGGAGGCGGAAGAGAACGCTCCGGCTATCATATTCATTGATGAGATTGACGCTATAGCGCCTAAAAGAGAAGAAGTTGTAGGTGAAGTTGAGAAGAGAGTAGTAGCTCAACTCTTAACATTAATGGATGGGCTTAAGGAAAGAGGAAAGGTCATAGTCATAGGAGCAACTAATAGACCTGAAGCCTTAGACCCAGCACTTAGGAGGCCCGGGAGGTTTGATAGGGAAATAGAGATTAGACCTCCAGATAAGAATGCTAGAGCTGAGATACTAAGAGTACACACTAGATATATGCCCTTAGCAGAGGATGTTGATATAGATAAGATAGCTGAGATAACTCATGGATATACTGGTGCAGATATAGCTGCATTAGCTAAAGAAGCCGCTATGGCTGCTCTAAGAAGATTCATTAAATCTGGAGTCGTGGACTTATCTAAAGCTGAAGAGATCCCAGTAGATATACTTAGGAACCTGAAAGTTACATTAGCGGACTTTATGGAGGCTATGAAGTTCATTAGACCGTCACTTATGAGAGAAATTTATGTTGAAGTCCCAGAGGTTAGATGGAGTGATATTGGTGGTCTTGAAGATGTAAAGCATGAGTTGAGAGAGGCTGTAGAGTGGCCATTAAAATATCCAGGTCTCTTTGAGAAAATGGGTATAAGGCCTCCTAGGGGTATTCTACTCTATGGTCCTCCAGGGACAGGTAAGACTCTACTAGCTAAAGCTGTAGCTACTGAGAGTGGAGCAAACTTTATAGCAGTTAGAGGACCAGAGATTCTAAGTAAGTGGGTTGGAGAAAGTGAAAAAGCTATTAGGAAAATCTTCGAGA
>Ga0209394_1000081_pt1 | contig 90080 bp, 71 predicted proteins | sample JNZ201metaG_FD_184122 | JGI IMG/M metagenome (GOLD analysis project Ga0209394, IMG submission 184122) | Hot spring microbial communities from Jinze hot spring, China to study Microbial Dark Matter (Phase II) - JNZ 20120812A (SPAdes) (version 3) ...
TTTACGCCTTTGCCGATTTTGTCTCCTTCCTTACGAAATCCATGAATTCATCCCTACACTCAACCAAAACTTTGTGGAAAGCTTCGGCATATTTCTCCATCAAATCAAGCCCATTAGGTGGACCAAATGATTCGGTGCTGTGCCCGAGCACGACCCTTCTTCGGCAAATGTCGGATGCAACTGGATATTCATCGGGGTCATACTTTATGCCCTTGCGTGCGTAAGGGCAACTCCATGGACACCCTTTCCCATACCCATCAAGGAACTGGAAGAGGCTCTGTGCTGGCACTGGGCGCGTTTGCCATGCCTTTATCGGCACACCCTCCGCATTCATAACCTTGCACAGAATGTCACGAAATGCATCAATTGAAATGTCGTCAACTCCCAAATCCTCTGGGCGGACAAGGATCGGGTAGAAGAAGTAGACATGCGTCCTATCTGGCGGGACATATGGAGGCTGCACACCCGGAATTTCACGCAGCTTCCTCGTCAAATACTCGCCATTCCTTATCCTCCAATCGGTCATTTCCGGCAGCCTGCGAAGTTGCGAGCGTGCAAAAGCAGCTTGAAGCGGGTCAAGGCGATAGTTCCAGCCCATCATGTAGGCGTTATATTCCCTCGGTTTCCCTGGCTCAACATATTCGCCAAACATCCTCGCACGCACTGCCAACTCATACATCCTTTCGTCGTTGGTAGTGAACAAGCCACCCTCCCCGAGTGCTGACAAGCATTTTGAGCCATTTAGGCTGCAGCCGGCGCAATCGCCGAGTGACCCGACTGGACGACCTTTGTAAGTTGCGCCATGAGCCTGTGCGCCATCTTCAATCACCTTGAGACCATACTTACGGGCAATTGCGCAAATCTCGTCATAATCTGCCGGAAGACCGTGCAAATCAACAGCCACAATCGCCTTTGTGCGTTCAGTTATCCGCTCCTCAATCTTTGACGGGTCAATATTGTAAGTTTTTGGGTGAACATCAACGAAAATTGGTATGCCATTTGAATGAAGCACGCACGATGCCGATGCGAGGAATGTGTCAGCCGGGACAAGCACTTCATCACCGGGACCAATCTCGCACGCCACAACGCAAAGGTGCAAAGCTGCCGTCCCAGAATTGCACGCTAAGGCGAATTTCATCCCAGTGAATTCAGCCCATGCCCTCTCAAGCTCAACTACATCCTCAAACGGGTATCGCCATGGCGATGCCCTCTCAAGCGCCTCCATGACTGCTCGCTTGTCATCCTCGGTGATGTGCGGCCACGGCTTTATCATCCCTTCGGGGACAACACGATTGCCGCCATTTATTGCCAACTTCGCCACAATAAATCACCCCCGCAAAATCAATCATGAGTATTCTCCAACCATCACCTTCCGTGCATACCTCCCACCCTTGCTTGCCAACTCAAAAGCTTCAGCGATGCCCTCAAGTGGGAAACGATGCGTAATCAACTTTTGCGCATCAATGACTTTCCTTCGGAGCAAATCAACAGCCTCACCATAGAGTAAGCTACACGGGTTGTGGTCGGAGCCAACGAGCCTCAGTTTTCGGAAGTGAAATTTGTCAATGTCAAACATCAAAGTCGCCCTCGGTTGCCATTCAACCCCGATAAATGCGATAGTCCCTCCAATGGCACAGACTTCAACAGCCTGTGGGATGCCCACCGATGGCTTTATCGTCACCAAAACGCATTCAACGCCATCTGGAGCAAGTTGCCTCAACTTGCTCACCACATCCTCTTTGTCCGGATGAAGGATTAAGTCTGCGCCCCACTCTTGCGCGAGCTTCAACCTTTCAATGCTCGTTGAGGGATGCGAGACATAGATTTTGCCCGCACCGCATTCACGGCAAAGCTTTAGTGCCATCAATCCAATTGGTCCAGCACCAATCAGCAGCACAGTGCTGCCCAACTGAACATCAGCATCACGAACCAACTGAAGGGCGACTGTCAACGGCTCAACCAGTGCACCTTCCTCGGGTGTTAAGTCGGGGATCGGATAAAAGAATTTGGCGGGCTTGCACACATACTCAGCGAACGCGTCGCTGCCGCTATATTGGCGCTTAGTGCAATACCTTAGCAGCCCCTTAGAACATGCGTTGCAACTGCCACATGGCACTGAACTGACGCCGGCAACGATATCTCCCACCTTCAACTCGGTAACACCCTCACCGATAGCCACGACTTCGCCCGCATACTCATGCCCAGCGCGATACCAATGGTCGGCTTTGCGGCTGCGAAATGCCTCAGCATCTGTGCCACAAATGCCGCATGCGATTACGCGAACTAAAGCCTCCCCGGCTTTCGGCTCTGGCATGGGGACATCGCGCAACTCAACCTCTCCCGGCAGACGGAAAAACGCTGCCTTCACTGCCTTCCACCCCCTTCCACGCCGGCTCTTTAAGGCTCCAAAGCAAAGTTTAGCATGATCGCACCGAACTAAGAGGGCACGCTCCTTTGGCTAATCAGTATCGCCATCTTGCGGAATCGCCAAATGAGTTTTGGCGCCATCTCGCCAATGACCACTGACTAAAGTTGGCGGCGTAGAGAGGCATGATAAGCTGCCAATGGTTGAAAAGAGGGTTATCATTGAATAGCGCTGCAGCTCAAAGGCGGCATAACATGGGGTGATATGAAATGCGCGCGGTGAGTGTGTTGTGTGTGGCATTGGCACTGAGTATTCCAGCAACACTGTTGGGGCAGGAAGTTGGACCGAAGATACTTGATCGCTCATTCCAAAGACCGGGTGCGAGGGCTTTGGGAATGGGTGGCGCATACCTGCTCGCAACTGACGATGCAACTGCAGTTGCGTGGAACCCAGCTGCACTCGGCAAGGCAAAGCGTTTCTCCATACCGATTGAGCTGACTGGGCGCGCAAATTTTGATGTGCGAGATGTGAAAGACATCACTGACGACCTTGAAACCATCCGTGACCAAATAACGATTGACAACATTGATGCGATTCGCAAAGCCTTTGACAGCGTGCGCAACATCGCACGGAAATACCCGACCATGCTTGGCTCTGTGGTGCCAATCGGTGGCGTGTCATTTGGCAGATTCGGAGTGTCCATCACTTCGGGTGCAATCGTGAAGGTGGACACTCGCTTGGATTCGGCAACCGGCGAGTTTGGATTACCTCCATTGCCGACACCAAACCTTTATGCTCGTGGTGGCGCAATGGCATTAACAAGCGTTGGGCTCGCATATGCTCATACATTCAAAGGCGGGATTACAGCAGGTTTGACACTGCGCGGCGTCAGGGCTGACTTTGCCGGCTTCCTGCTCGGTGCAACGACCGATCCATCAGCGCCTGACCCGATTATCGGAACGGACTTTGACCGCGTGGATAAAACTCGCTTCACATTTGATGTCGGAATGCTGTTGGAGCCGCCAGTTCAACCGCCTGCGACTAAAGTTCGCTATGCTGCGGTTGTGCGCAACCTATTGCCGACGAGATTTGATTTGCCGGCTACATCAAACGGTAATCCAGTTGGTGGATACAACTTCTCCTTCCGCCTCAATCCACAAATTGACGCCGGGGTGCTGGTGGAACTGCGCGGGCGAACAATTGGCACATTTGAGCTTCATAACATCACATCAAGCAACGGAGCGAACATGTCATTGCACGCTGGCATTGAGCATTGGCTTGGCAACATGTTTGCTATCAGGTGCGGCTATGATGACGACGGGTTCGTGTTCGGTTTGGGGATCAACCTGAAGTTCATGCGCATTGACATTGCCTCAGGCTTCAGACCGCGTGAGCGCTTGGCTGGTGGCGTCAGGCTCACATTCTAAAGGCATCACAGTTGACATCTGTGCGGGCGCAAAGCTGCCCGTGCCCGCACAGGTGCACTATCACACCTCACCTGCTGGCATTTCGCTCTCTTCTGGTGGTGTCTCCTCTTCCTCAAGCAACTCCTCGCCTTCAACCATGCCGACTTGAAGTTGCAGCTTTGAGCGGTCTTCAATTCTGGCTATCTTGCCGTCACGAATCCAAACAACCCTGTCAGAGACATCAATCATCTTCAAATCGTGCGTTGCCGAAATGATTGTGACTCCCTTTTCCTCATTCAGCTCTTTGAGCAGGTCAATGATTTCCCTTCCCGTGCGCAAGTCCAAGTTCCCAGTTGGCTCATCAGCGAGCACTATTGCCGGGTCATTTGCGAGCGCCCTCGCGATAGCCACACGCTGTTGCTGTCCTCCGGACAACTCCGCCGGCTTGTGATTCCATCTCTCAGCCAACCCGACTCGCTTCAGCAACTCCATTCCCCTGTCAAGCCTTTCATCCTCGGGTATGCCTGCGAATGTCATTGGCAGAGTCACATTCTCAAGCGCAGTCATAACTGGTATGAGGTTGAATGTCTGAAAGATGTAGCCGATCTTTCGGCAGCGCAACCATGCAAGCTCATATGCATCAAGTTGCGCAAGGTCAACCTCGTCAATGAACACCGTCCCCTCGGTCGGCTTATCAAGTCCCCCGATCATGTTGAAAAGCGTTGACTTGCCCGAGCCAGAGGGTCCCATGATTGACACATACTCACCACGCCTTATGTCTAAGTCAATTCCACGAAGCGCCCAAACCTTAACCTTGCCCATGACATAGACCTTATGCAAGTTACGGCAGCGAACCGTGAACTCCACAACTTGCTCATTAGTTTTAGCCTGATGAACATCGCTGCGCCTCTCTTGCTCAGCCACTTTTGTTCCCCCCTTTACCGATTGTTTGAGCAGCCTCCATCATAACGCCTTTGACATCTTGATGCACCGCCGCCCATTCAACAACTGCAACGCGGTGGTATGCACATTGTAAGTGACGCCGCTAAACTTCCGTGCGCAGTGCAGCAGCCGCCGGCAGCTTTGCTGCATATCTCGCTGGCGGAACGCCGGCAAGCATTGAAAGCACTGTCCCGATGAGAGTTGAGATGAGCAACCAGCCGAGCAAGCCGATCCCGTGCTCACCATAGATTGCCCACTGCGTGTCCACCCAAACATTCCAACCGACGCCAAAGCTTGCCCTCAATAGCGCAACAAGCATACCAACTATAGAGCCAGCGAGTGAACCAAGCAAGCCCATCAAGCCCGCCTCTATCAAAAACAGGCGGACGATGAATTCATCAAGTGCACCAAGGCACTTCATCGTGCCAATCTCCCTATAGCGCTCAGTCACGCTCATGAGCATTGAATTGACTATGCCAACGAAGCAGATGAGCATAGCCATAGCAACAAGCCAGTTATACCTCGCCAAGTCCTCATGCGTAAGTTGGAAGCCGACTTGCCCCTTTGCGACTGAGCGAGCAATCGTGACCATAGTCGCAACTGACATCAGGAAAGCGACGCTCAAAAATGTTGTGGACGCTGTGACGATTGACCTGCCCAATCTGATCAGGATGTTGCGTGCGCAAATTTTGAACGCCTCTTTCCACGGCAAAGTTATCTGGCGCTTTATCTCCTCACGGCTCAACCCGAATATGCGTTCGCCAGTTGTCGCCATAGCCACAATGCCCCCTCTCAAAGGATGCTTAGCCATCAATTCATTTTGCAACGATGTGAGCATAACTGACATTCAACTCAAGATGACATGCCTGAGCGAGCGATGTAGCTTTTTGGCTTAAATCACCAATGCGCCAAACTTAGTATGTTGGAGCAACCCAAGTTGGAGGGCGATGAACCCATGCCGGCGAACTTGCCGCCTGAGTTTCTTGAAGCGCGTGAGCGCTTTGAGCGCGCCGAAACTATAGCGGAAAAAATTGAAGCCATTCAGGAGATGCTCGCCCTGCTCCCAAAACACAAGGGCACTGAGAAGCTCTATGCCGACCTGAGGAGGAGACTCTCAAAGCTCCGCCAAATGGAGCAACAGGCAAAGCGTGGCAAAAGCACATTTAACCCGACAGCGCATATCGTAAGGCAGGGTGCCGGGCAAGTCGCTTTGGTTGGCTACCCAAATGTGGGCAAGTCAAGCCTATTAAACGCCCTCACAGGGGCTCAATCCCGCGTGGCTGATTTTCCATATTCAACGCCACTACCGGTGCCGGCAATGATGCAGTTTGAGAATGTGCAAATACAGCTCATAGACACGCCACCAATATCGCACGAATACTTTGAGCCATGGGTTGGAGACTTAGCGAGGAGGAGCGATGCTGTTGTGCTTGTCGTTGATTTGGGGAGCGATGATTTGCTTGACCAAGTTGATGTCGTGAGGGAGCGCCTCAGGCAGATCAAGGTTGAACTCGTATCAGAGCTGCCAAATGATGCCAACTGCGACAAGCGCATCGCATACCGAAGGACAACAATAGCAGCAAACAAGGTTGATGCTGATGGCGCATTGGAGCGGCTTGAGATACTGCGCGAACTTTACGGCGACCAATTCCTCATCATCCCGACTTCAGCCATAACTGGTGAAGGGCTTGATGAGCTGCGCAGGACAATATGGCAGATGTTGGATGCAATACGGGTTTATACGAAACGCCCGGGGGAGAAGCCAGATCTATCTTCACCATTCATCCTTAAGCGAGGGAGCACCGTCCTTGACCTCGCAGAGGCAATTCACAATGACCTTGCCGAAAGGTTAAAATGCGCAAGGGTGTGGGGCTCCGCCAAGTTCCCCGGGCAATCTGTTGAGAGGGATTATGTCCTCCAAGAGGGAGACATAGTTGAATTGCACGCTTGATATGGAGAGTGCCTCAAAAGCCATGTCCGCCTCAACGCAAAACCAAGTCGGTAAATGGCGAAGTTTTGCCGTGAACGCTGCTCAGGGATAATGCACAGATAGCGGAGATGAGGAGCGTGAGCGCTGAAAGGAGAATACAAGTGCGCACTTTGAAGCACTCACAAGTGCTTCGCTTAAAGCCGATGCGCGATGAGAGCGTCGCTTGGGAAGTTGATGAAAATGGTTTGGTCAGAATTGAAAGCAAGCACACCGGGTTGGTTGGGCGTCTTCTGGGAATGCTGTTGCGCTTCAAAGCAAAGAGGCGCATAGAGCTTGATGAGCTCGGCTCGCTCGTTTGGCTGATGTGCGATGGCAGGTGCACAGTCGGCGAGATCGCACAGGAGCTCATAAAGCGCTACAAGCTTGAAAAGCGAGATGCCGAGATATCACTCATCACTTTTATTCAGCAGCTGATGAAGAGGCGCCTCATAACTGTAAAGGTGACTCCGGAAATTGACGAAGATGCAAATGGGAAGGCAGACTCAGCAAGTTAAGCTGTGCGCCGTTGTGCACAGCGTGAATAAGCCCTGTGGGGGTGAGGCGTTGATGGGTGACAGAGATTGCAAGGGCGGCAACGGTTGGAAGAAGTGGCTAAGGCAGCTCATCCTTGCGCTGATCTTAGTTAGCTTTGCAAATCAATTCGCATTGTTGTTTACGCTCACGGAGGAAGGTATGGGGATTCAATTTGCCGCTCGCACGATGCCTCTGGGTTACGGTGTGCGAGGCAAATACATAGCGATATGCGATATGCTCATAGCAGCGCTCTTCACCATATGGCTCATTAGGGCTGCGCTGTATGGACAGTTGAAACAATTGAAGTGGCGCAATTACCCACTGTGCCTGCTTGCGTTGCTCGCAGTCGCCGTCCTCTCGACCCTCAATAGCCATAGCGTGTGGGGAGAGCTGTTTGACAAGCTGACGCAATACGGGTTGAGCGCAAAGGGGCTCATCAAAGCGATGTTGTTTGCCGAGCCATTCCGCGAAGCTGCAACTGAGCTAATCCAATGGACGCTATACCTCGCAGCATTTCCTCTCCTCGCTGTTGCGCTCATCCAACACGCAGACGATGATGAAAAAGCCTTCCTGCTTGATGTTGTGCTTCTGCTCACGCTCATCAACGAGGCAGTTGCAGTTTACGACTACATTGTGCGCTCAGACCCAACTCAAGTTGCCGGGTTGTTCGGCAGCCGAAACATTTACTCGGGTTATCTTGCCTTAACGCTCCCGCTGCTCCTCTCACATTCGCTGCACAGCAGGAGCAATTTGCGCATGGCATTGTGCGCAATCGCTGTGCTGCTCGGCATGTTTACGAGCCTGTCGGGATGGTGTTGGTTGGGGCTCACCCTCGGATTGGGCATGGTGGCATGGCTTCACTCAAGGCGTGCCGCTTGGGTTTGGGCGATCGGTGTCACCGCCTTCCTGTGCGTCACATTCGCGTTCCAGATGCGATTTTACAAGGAAGCGCTCCCGCATGTCTTTGACCCATACGATGATGAATTGGATGTGCGTAAGGAATACATTGAATGGCAGGCTGCATTGAACGGGATATCTCAGGATGCACCGCCACCGAGATCAAACTTCCCACTCGGCTTCGGCGCCGGAGGTTACCAAATCAACATCAACGCTTACTACGGCAGCCTTCCGAACAAGGAGAAAATGCCTTTTGATTCAAACAGCCTCTACCTCGTCGTTGGGATGACACTCGGCTTCATCGGGATGGCGACGCTCCTGTTCATGCTCATTCACAACGGCGCTCTGGCTATTGAACTTCACAGGCGCTCAGGCAGCGCTTTTGGAAAAACCCTCGGGGCTGGCATGGTTGGAACCGTTGTGGCATTCGCCATATCAAGCATCTTCACAAACCTGCTCGTGCGCGGCACAGGACCGCTAATCATCTTTTTCATCACCCTGCTTCACGCCTCGCGCAATCATATTCGCACCCAATGACTCATCCGGCGCATTACGCACCTGAGCCTTGCACTTGCTTAGATGGATCGGCTTCATGCAATGCCCAACAGGCGTTTTCGGACGAGGTTGAGGAGTGCCTTGCAAGCCCTCTCCTTTATGGCACGCCTATCACCGCCAAATGTGTAATGCTCGCAAATGCAACCGCGCTCATCCGCAACGGCGATGAACGCAGTCCCAACTGGCTTCTCGGGTGTTCCACCAGTGGGACCAGCTATGCCAGTCACCGCTGCACCAATGTTCGTCTCAAGCAACTTCCTCACGCCCTCAGCCATTTCAATCGCACATTGTTCGCTCACCGCACCATGCTTCAATAGCGTCTCCTCACGCACGCCCAGCAAGCTGCGCTTTGCATCTTCAGTGTATGCCACAACGCTTCCCCTCACATAGCATGAACTTCCGGGGATATTGGTGAGCGCGTCCGTTACAAGCCCACCAGTGCACGACTCAGCCACTGCTATCGTCCAATTGCGCTCCCTGAGAAGACTCCCAACAATTCCCTCAAGCGCCTCATCGTCAACGCCGAAGATGTATTCCCCAATCCTTTCTCTTATGCGCTGCTCAACGGGCTCAATCAGCGCTATCGCCTCGTTGCGATTTTTCGCCCTCGCCACTATGCGAATCCAAACCTCGCCCTCGCAGATGAGCGAACCGACGCTCACATTCGCACATCCCATTGCAACATCGCCTATGCGCTCAATGAGAGCCGATTCGCCCAAACCGAAGCAGCGCAACGTTTTAATCACGGTCACAAACCCGCGCTCACCAAGCCACCTCTCAAGCTCGCCAAGCACATGCTCTTCAAACATCGCCTTCATTTCCCTCGGGACACCCGGCATGGCTATGAGCAATTTGCCATCTCGCTCCACGAGTATCCCGGGGGCACTCCCAACTGGGTTCGGTATTGGCTTTGCCGAGGCTGGCAAAAGCGCCTGCTTTAGCGTGCTCATCCCGATGTGCCCTCTATGTCTGGCAATGCGCTCGCGCAGCTTGGCTGCGATCTCGGGATGCTCAACCAAAGGGACGCCAAGCACATTCGCGAGTGCCTCTCTCGTGATGTCATCCGGGGTTGGACCGAGACCGCCTGTGACGATTACAACCTGAGAGCGCTCAAGCGCCTCCCTAAGCACCCACGATAGCTGTTCAAGCTCATCGCCAACCGCTGTTATGCGCGCCACATTGATTCCGATGGCTGATAGCCGTGCAGCCAAGTATGGCGAATTCGTGTCAACAATTTGACCCACCATCAATTCGGAGCCCACCGAGATTATCTCTCCCACCATCCGCATCACCTCTTGCGTCCCTTTCAATTTGCTCCACTTGCATCATGATGTATCGTTTGAGCATATCACGCAATTGCTGCGGAACAACGCATCACATTCATCCCTTAAGCGCACGGGGTGGGGCGAATGGAAAACCGCGAACCGGGTGAGCTTCGCGAAACGCTGATGAGAATTAAGCTGCTCGCGATGGATGTTGATGGCGTGCTCACGACTGGAGAGATAGTCCTGCTTGATGACGGGAGCGAGCTTAAGGCATTTGATGCAAAGGATGGCGTCGGATTGCGTTTAGCGTCGCTTGCTGGGATAAAGACAGCGTGGGTAACAGCGAGGCACTCCGAGTGCGTCAAGAGGAGGGCTGAAGAGATAGGGGTTGACTATGTCGTCATGGGGAGGTTCGATAAAGTGCCCATGTTTGAGGAGATACTTCGCGCTGAGGGAATTGGCTACGATGAAGCCGCATTCATCGGCGACGACATACAGGACATACCGCTGATAAAGCGATGTGGGTTTGGCATCGCAGTTGCCGACGCGCATGATGAGGTCAAGCGGTTCGCAAAGTATGTGACGAGGAGGAATGGCGGGAAAGGAGCAGTGAGGGAAGTTGTTGAGCTGATCCTGAAAGCAAGGGGCATTTGGAATGAGGTTGTAGGAGAACTCGTCGGTGACCCGAAGTGGGCTCTGTAGCATTTAGAGGGGCTCGCCATCGGTTCGGTGTTAAGCCTGTTCCTCAACCTCCTTCAAGCGGTTCACCAACTCAATGAGCGTTCCCTTTCTCACAGCGTTATGCAATGCTTCCATCAACTTCATGTAGAAGTGCAGGTTGTGATAGGTCAGCAGCCTTGCGCCGAGCATCTCACCGGAGCGCATCAGGTGCCTGATGTATGCCCTTGAATAGCGCTTGCAAACATAGCAAGAGCAACTTGGGTCAATCGGCGATGCGTCATTTGCATACCGTGCGTTCCTCAAGTTGAGCCTGCCAAAGCTCGTGAATGCCACACCAGTCCTTCCAAACCTCGTCGGAAGGACACAGTCAAACATATCAACACCGAGGCTGACAGCCATCGCCATATCATATGGCGTTCCAACCCCCATGAGGTATCTCGGGGCATCCTTCGGGAGCATGCCAGTGCTCAATTCAACGAGCTCAAATGTGAGCTCCTTTGGCTCACCGACACTCAACCCGCCAATCGCATAGCCATCAAACCCAATGGAAAGGGTCAGCTCAATTGATTGACGGCGCAGGTCATGGTATGTTGAGCCGTGCAATATCCCAAACAACGCTTGGTCATCGCGGCGGCGCGCTCGCTTACACCTTTCAGCCCACGCAGCCGAGCGCAGCATAGCTTCCTTCGCCCGTTCGTATGGGCATGGATATGGGACAACATCATCAAAGCACATGATGATGTCGGCGCCAATCGCCTCTTGAATTTCCGTAATGGCTTCTGGTGTGAGCCTATGTTCACTCCCATCAATGTGCGACCTGAATGTGACACCCTCATCATCAACTTCGCGCAGCTGCGCAAGGCTAAAGACCTGATACCCGCCGCTGTCGGTCAATATTGGGCGGTGCCACCCCATGAATTTGTGAATCCCACCAAAACCCCTGATCACTTCCACACCCGGGCGAAGATACAGGTGGTAGGCATTCGCCAGTATGATCGCCACGCCGAGCTCCTCAAGCTCTTCGGCGCTCATCGCCTTTACGGAAGCCTGCGTTGCCACCGGCATGAACACGGGTGTGAGCACCTCACCGTGTGGCAACGAAAGCATCCCTATGCGAGCGCTGGTCTTTGCATCCTCGTGAACGATTCGGAATGAGATGGCTGATGGCGGCATGGCGCATGCACCGTCAATGTGATCGCCGGATGCAAACTTCGCTTGCCGCTGACTAACTTGCACACTTCACTGCCATCGCGTGCGCTTTAAAACGCTCATGCGCAGCTCGTGAGAGCCATCTGGACGAGCATACTCATAGTAGAGCAAAATTTCGCTGCCCATATCAACGGCATCCATGTAGCGCAATGAGCCGGTTGAATGTGGGGACTTTAACAGCGGTGCGTCAACGCTCACCCTGATGTAATTGCGAAGGTCAAATGTGAGCGCAAGCCCAGTTTTCTCCTCGTAGTTCTCTTCAACCGTTGCGCTGCCGTCGTAAAAAGCGATGAACACTGGCGGCTCGTATATGAGCGTGCTTATGCGCGCAGCATATCCATCCCACTTTCCCGGGTTCGGCTCAAAGACTATTCCGTGCCATTCAAAATTGACCCCATCAGCGCTTGTGGCTAAAGCCGTAGTTGACCTTGTAAGACCTGTGGCATACACATCGGCAGTTGCGTGCATTTGCCTCTCAAGTTCCGGAGTGATAACTTCCGGGCGAGGCGCGCAGCTTAAGAGCATGAATGTGCATCCGCCAATGAAAAACACATAAGGGTCTTTGACGCCCTCAACACCAACATCTTCGGGTGAGAGCACTTTCACCCTCCTTGATGGATCAAAGGCATCCGGCGAGTCCGCCTCCATCATTTCAATCCTCCACTTGCCATCCTCACCGACAAAGCTGATGTATAATCGCCACCTATCATTTGGCGCCTTGACGAGGGACGCCTTCTCAATTGATTCGGAGTTGAATTGCTCCCTCGTCGCCTCCCAGATTGTTTTGAAGTTGATGCCATCGTCGCTCACAGCCACCCTGCATATTGCACCCCTGCCGAGCTCCCTCGGCTTGCGCAAGCGATAGTAGAGGTAGAAAAGCTTTGTGGCGTCATCGTATATGACGCTGCATGCCCCAGACCACCACCCAAAGCCGCTGCTCAATGGCTCAACCACTGTTTTCCCTTCCTCGGGATTGAACTCAGGCAACACCGAGAACATGCGCTTGAATGGAAGGCAGCTATCAGTGAACTTCATCATGCATCACCCCAACCATGTTCAATAACTCATGTGAGCTGCCATCAACGCCGGCGGCGAGCCTCCGGCAACGAGCAACTGAATAGCTTGGGCTGTATCTGCCTCCCGGATTGGAGCAGAGCGTCAGGGATGAACGGCGCTGATTTCAAACTTTAGCAACGCACTTACCTATGTCATACTTTGGCATGACGCATCCACCTTAAGATGTGCAGGGATGCGAGGTGAGCAAGATGGGCGATGCTCAGATGAACAGGCGCGAGTTCATAAGGCGAGCTGCGCTTGCTGCAACCGGCACAACGATGGCGCTGCACGCTGCGTGCAATGCCAATGCGGAAACGGAGGTGAGAAAAGTGGGGCGGATAAAGCAGTCGGTATGCTGGTGGTGCTTCGTCAGGGGTGACATGAAGCCGGAAAAACTCATAAAGGAGGCTGCAGCAATTGGCTTCGCATCAATTGAGATGGGTCCGCAGCAATATTGGGACACGATACGAGAGCACGGAATGAAGATAGCCATCATCGTCGGTCACGGCACCTTGACTGATGGCTTGAACAGGAAGGAGAACCACAAGCGAATTGAGGAGGAGCTCCTGAGGAACATTGAGCTGGCTGCAAAGTATGAGATACCAAGCCTTATCGTCTTCTCCGGAAACAGGCGCGGCATATCGGATGAGGAAGGGATTGAAAACACGGTTGAGGGATTGTTAAGGGTGGTTAAGGCTGCGGAAGAGAAAGGAATCAACCTTTGCCTTGAGCTGCTCAACAGCAAATATGACCACAGGGATTACCAGTGCGATAGGACTTGGTGGGGTGTGGAAGTGTGTAAGCGCGTGAATTCTCCGAGGGTGAAGTTGCTCTACGACATCTATCACATGCAGATAATGGAGGGCGACCTGATCAACACAATTAGGCGCAACATCAATTTCATCGGGCACTTCCACACTGCCGGCGTTCCGGGAAGGAGAGACCTTGACGATGAGCAGGAAATAAATTACCGCGCAGTTATGCGCGCTATTGCAGCCACGAATTATGATGGCTATGTCGGACACGAATTCATCCCGAAGGGAGACCCAATACAGGCACTCAAGCACGCGTTTGAGGTTTGCAACGTGTGAGCATTAATCGGGCAGCATTCATTCGCCGAGCAGCGCTTCTGCAATGCGCTCTCCGTAAGCTCTGGCGTTGGATCTCGCCTGCTCATCCGGCTCGCCATCAACTCTGATGAGCATTGGCTCAATGAGCTTCATGGAATGATGATACGCAAAAGCCAGCTGAAGCATCTTTAAGCACTGCTGCGCATCGCGTTTGCAGCCGGCCGATGTGAACAAGCCGACCGGCTTGCCCGAAAGCCCTTTGCCCTCGTAAAGGGCGATTGACTCATCAATGAGCTTCTTTACCTGCCACGCCACATTGCTGAAGTATGTTGGCGAGCCGACAGCGAGCGCATCGGCTTCACTCAACTCCTGCGGTGTGCAATCCTCAGCGCGCTTCACAACTGCTGTCACACCCTTTGCCCTTGCCCCGTTTGCTATTTCGTTTGCGAGCATTTTCGTGTGCCCACTCCCGCTGTAATATACGACGAGCAGCTTTTTCTTTGCCATCCAGATCACCTCTTGCCCTTGCGCTTTAGCACGGTCACTATCCTCCTCATAGCTTCCTCAATCAACTCATCCGGGTATGTGAGCGAGATTCTGAAGTATCCTTCACCATGCTCGCCGTAGCCACTTCCGGGAGTAACCGCAACTTGCGCCTCATAAAGCAGCATTGTCGCAAACTCAGTTGAAGTTCCATAGCCATCCGGTATGCGCACCCACACATACAACGAACCTTTCGGCGGTTCCACATCCCAACCAATCTCACGGAATGCGCTTATCACCAAATCCCTTCGGCGCTGGTAGATGCTCACAATCCTCCTGACGCATTCTTGTGATGATGTGAGTGCCTTTGCACCGGCAAGCTGTATTGGGCGCATGACGCCGGAGTCAATGTTGTCCTTAATCGTCCCGAGCGCCTTTAAGGCTTGTGGGTTGCCGACTGCGGCAGCGATGCGCCAACCAGTCATGTTGTATGGTTTGCTCAGCGAGAAGAATTCAACTGTGCACTCCTTAGCCCCGGGGACCTGCAACACGCTCGGTGCGACATAGCCATCATAGGTGATGTCAACATATGCGGCATCGTGACATAGAAGCAAATTGTGCCTCATTGCGAATTCAACGGCTCGCTCAAAGAACTCAAGCGATGCCACCGCAGCTGTCGGGTTGTTTGGATAGTTGAGCCAGATGAGCTTTGCTCTCTTGAGCACATCACTTGGTATGGCTTCAAAATCCGGCAGCCAGTTGTTCTCCGGTCGGAGCGGCATAAAGTATGGCTCACCGCCAGCCATTATCGTCCCAATGCTATACACGGGGTAGCCCGGAGCCGGCACGAGTGCAACATCACCGCTGTCAATGAACGCAAGCGCTATGTGAGCTATGCCCTCCTTTGAACCTATGAGCGTCAGCACCTCGCTTTGCGGGTCAATGTCAACTCCAAACCGCTGCTTGTAGTAGTGCGCTACAGCTTTTGGGAAAACATCCGATGGCCAATCGCTGCCGTAGCGATGCCTGTCCTTATCATTTGGGTCAATCAATGCCCTTATCATCTCAAGCACGATGTGATCCGGAGTGGGGTTGTCAGGGTCACCTATGCCGAGGCTTATCACATCCACACCTTTAGCCCTCAATTCCCTGACTCGCTGTCCGAGTGCCGAGAAAAGGTAAGCCCCAATCACATCGAGCCGCTTTGAGAAACGCATGACCTCACCCCCTCCACAACACTCCCCCTGATAAACCTCACTTTGATAGGGCTGCACTTAGCCACGCATCGTTTATATCGCCCTCAAAAACTTCTTCAACCGGACCTTTCATATACACTTGCCCATCCTCACTCCAGTGCACTTCCAATGAGCCACCGGGAAGGTAAACCGTTGCCTTTCGCTTCGCCCTCCCGGTGACAACCGATGCAACCAATGATGCGCATGCGCCAGTGCCGCATGCCAATGTCGCTCCCGCACCTCTTTCCCACACCCTCACCTTGAGCCTATCACTTGAGATGACTTGGACAAACTCAACATTTGTGCGATTGGGGAATGCCGGATGGAACTCAATCTTCGGACCAAGCACATCCACTGGCACGCTCGTGACATCTTCAACGAATATGACGCAGTGCGGATTGCCCATTGAGACAGCCGTCACCTTTATCACTTGTCCATCAACCACAATCTCCTCATCAATGGCAAACTCCTTGTCACCTCGCATTGGTATGTCTGAGCGCTTCAGAGATGGAATGCCCATGTTCACTTCAACGCTGATGACACTCCTGCCGCGCGTGACCACCCTTACAGTCCTTATCCCGGCGAGCGTCTCAATGTGCATGACGCTGCGTTTAACACGCCCGTGTTCGTAAGCCCACTTGGCGAGGCACCTTATGCCGTTGCCGCACATCTCAGCTTCGCTTCCATCCGGGTTGATTATCCTCATTCGCAGGTGAGCATCACCTGAAGTCGGCGGCATCGCAATGAGCACACCATCGGAGCCAACACCAAAATGCCTGCTGCACACCTTCCTTGCAAACTCATCAAGGCGCTCAATCTGCAGCGGCGACTTCACAGCATCAAGCAGGATGTAATCATTGCCCAACCCGTGAAGTTTATAAAAGTGGAGCGGCATCTCCATTCACTCCCCCAATTGCTGTGATGGCGCTGTGCGCTTATGATTTTTACCCCATCACCAATCTCCAACCTATTTCAGCACTGCCGAAAACATCCTCACAATGTTCTCAGCCACATCCTCAGCGCTCATCCGCTCAACATTGATCCACCTTATGTAATGGCGTTTCTTGAACCAAGTCCTTTGGCGCTTCTCAAACTTGTAACTGTTGTGCTTGAACTCCTCAAGCGCCTCTTCAAGTTTCCTTTGACCGAGCACCACCGGCGTGTATTCTCTATAGCCGAGTGCCTGCATCGGTTTAAGCGATGGCGAATAGCCGGCATCAAGCAACCACTTTATCTCATCAAGCAGACCGGCCTCAAGCATCCAGACTGCCCTTTCGTCTATTTTGCGCCTCACCCATTCCTTTGACGCCGTTAAACCGACCACGAATGCGTTACGCCTCAGTGCAATGCACTTCACATCTTTTCCCATACGCCAATGGTGTGAGATGGGCTTACCGGTTAACTCGTAAACTTCAAGCGCACGCACTATGCGCACAAGGTCATTTGGATGTATCTTTGAGGCTGCGAGTGGGTCAACCGACTTCAAGCGCTCATGAAGCGCCTTTGTTCCGAACTCTTCCGCTTCTCTGCGAAGCCGTTGGCGCAGTTCCTCACATGGTGGTGCAATCGGGAGGTCGTAACCCTCAAGGAGCACCGACAGGTAAAGCGCTGTCCCACCAACCACTATTGGCAGCTTGCCACGAGAGTGTATCTCACAGATAGCCTTCTCGGCGTCACGCAAAAACATCGCCACATTGTATGGCTCATCTGGAGCGACAACATCAATCACATGATGCGGTATGTGCCTCCTCGCCTCAGCACTCGGCTTTGCAGTGCCGATATCCATGAACTTGTAGACCTTCATTGAGTCACAGGAGACAATCTCGCCATAAAGCTGTTTGGCGACGATGAGTGATGCCGATGTCTTTCCGAGCGCGGTTAATCCAGTTATGACGAGGATGGGTCGCTCGTTTTCGCCATCAGCTTGCATATGGCATGCCCTCTCCAGCACAGGCGAAAACTGAAATGGCAAATTGCAGCCAGCGCCTACCTGTAAACCCCGTGCTCCCTCAATGCTTCCCACATGGCAATTATGTTTTGTGGTGGCACATCCGCTTGTATGTTGTGCACGGCTGAGAAGACGAATCCACCGCCATCAGCGAGGTGCTCAATACGCATCTTGACCTCTTCCTTAACTTGTGACGGTGTGCCCATCGGCAATATGCGCTGCGTATCAACACCGCCACCCCAGAATGTGAGTGCATCGCCGAACTCAAGCTTGAGCTCCCTCGTGTCCATGTTTGCTGCCGCGACTTGGATCGGATTGAGGGCATCAACTCCGACCTCAATCAAGTCGGGTATGATTTCGCGGATGCTCCCACACGAGTGGAAGAAGATGAACACATCGGCTCGGCGCTTTATGGTCTCAAAGAGCTGTTTTAGCCTCGGCTTGAAAAGCTTTCGCCAGGTGTCCGGGCTGATGAGCAAGCCATGTTGCCCACCATAATCATCGCCCTCTTGGACGACATCAATCACATCTCCAAGCAAGGATAGAGCCTTCTCCCAGTAGCGCAACTTGAGTTCCAATATTTTATCCATCAGCGCTTCGGCAAGCTTCATGTTGGCACGCAGGTCACAATAGAAGTTTTCAAATCCCCTAAGCCATAAGCACATCTCAAGCATCCCCGGACAGATGCTCCCAAACACAACTGGGTAGCCCTCACTTCGCAGCTTGAGCGCTTCCTCCCTCACGCCGGCAAAGTAAGCGTCATCAACCGGGTCCGGAAACGGATGGCGCTCAATGTCATTTGCACCCTCGGCATTGCTCAATGGTGACTCACAGATGTCGTAATACAACCCTCTCTCCCTCGGCATCCTCCTGACTATGCCCCATTCATCCCGGTAGTAAAGGAACTCATCATCCTGCCACTCAACGATTGCAGGCTTTGAGGGCGGATTACGCCTCACGCCACGCACATCCACTCCGAGGAGCTTGACCACATCATCGTCAACACATGCGAGCTGTTGTGATGTGTGAAATATCCTCACTTCAACTTCTGGCAACCCAAGTGCTCTCCTCAAACGCTGATATGCAACCCTGTGTATCCCGGTGACCGATGTGGCTCCCAAATCAAATGGCACTCTGTCCGGTTCGCTGTGACGAAGAGCAATCAGTAACCTCTCCCTTGGTGTCACCAATCGCACCCCCAATGCCCTCGCAGAGTAACGCGCTTTGGTGCATCATTGCCACATGTAACTTATCATCACATGCGAACTCGGCACTGCATAGCCATTCTTCAACATGCGCAAAGGCGCTCAAGTTCAATGCCCAACTTCCTCAGAGCATACCCAACGAGTTTGATATGGTCGCCATAAACGACAGTCGCATGGAAGCCCCTCAACTTGCTCGCAAATTGAAGCGTGTCGGCATCAAACCGAACGACTATCTGCGACCTGCACACCGGAAGGAATGGCGTCTCAACGATCTCACCGTGGAATGCGACCCAGCGCTTCCCCTCAAAATCTGGGATGATGACGCTCACCTTTTGACCGATGCGCATCTCAACCTTTGTTGCAGCTCCGTGATCGGACTCAAAATGAGTCAACAGCCTCACGCGCTCCCTCCGCCTTCCATCCATTACCGTCGGCGCTGTGCAATGTGCAAGCAGTATCGTTTGCTTGGATGGGAAACATGTATTGCAGAAGAATGTGGGCAAGCCGGAAATGAAGTGAGTGAGCACTCCAGCGGGTATGTTTACGAAATCGCCCTCGCAATATGCCATGTAGCCGGCATCATTGAGCAAAGTCAGCGTCATGCATGGCATTATGCCAGCATAGCTACCCATACATCCGGCTACGGTTATTGCGTGGGCATCATTTTTGCGCAACAGCTCAAGGAAGATGTGCGTCAGCAAGAATGCCTCAGCGATTGAACTCAAAGGAATTGCCGGTATCACATTCGGTAGACGCACATACTCCTTTGCAGCAGCCACCGCAACTTCAACTGCCTTCTCATCCTTGCGCCTCTCTTCAATCATCTTCGCAAGGTCATTTACTGGAACTATGAGCATGTCAAACTTCCAGAGCGTCTTTGCGCGCTCAACTACCAAAGCACCACCAGCCCAAGCGCCAGCTCCGCCAACGCACACGATTTTTCTTCCGAGGGCATTCCGAAGACCATACAACGCCCGCAAACGCCAAGCCACTTCACTCAAGTCGTCAACAACCACATCTTCGTATCCGACGGCTGTTTGCGCGAGTTGATCCGTGTGCCTTCGCAAGAACCTCGGATGAACAATCTCGTGCCATAAGTAATACCGACCCGACTTAAACCTCACGAATATGAGCAGCCATTTCCCCAACCCGGCTAAAGTCTCATAGACATCCACCCAGCATCCAGCTGCATAAGTGAGCAAGACATCGGCTTTGCTATCCTTCAAACCTTTGGCTTCATCGGCGTTGCGAACGGTAACCGTCGGAAGGATGTCAATTGGGAAAGTGCACAACCGCTTAAGTTGCGATAGCTCACTTTCAATCTGCGAAAGCTCCTTCTGGATGTCGCCTTCAGTTTCGAGCCCACCCCAATGACGCCAACTTGAACGGGGTCTAACCGGACGCCTCGGAAGAGAGTAGACGAGCACCGGCTGCACAGTCAACGGAATTGCGCCACGCATCGGTTCATACTTGGCAAGCTCACCAAGTGCCAATGGTTGAGAACCAGACCTTGCACTCGCACGGTTTACAAGCAAAGTTGATGCGAGTGCACCTATCCCAAGTCCGACAAACTCACGCCTTGTCACCTGTGCGGTTAGAGAGCGTTCCCAATCGCTACGGTGCTGATCTTTGTGATGCTCACTTGACGACATCTCCATCATCTTCATCATCCCCCTCACATTTTGCTTGCCCAAGCTTTCAAGTTCAACCTAAAGTTATAGCACGCTTCAATTACTGCGGGCATTCACTCCCACCGATGCTGTTGCTTAGCAAACGGTGATTAGAGATTGCGCATTCGTCATTCATTGCGAAGGCGAGCCATAAAGGATGGACGATTTGCTTGCCCGCAAAGATCTCCCCGTGTAAGTGAAGATACTCGGTGGCTTAACGCCACCCTGTATTCAACCGTTGTGTAACCCGAAGTTAGAGCACATTAAACGGGGAGTTTTTAAAGGGTTCAAGGACGCGCTTACTTCAACAGTTGGCAAGGGTTATACTGCAAATCAGGTGAGATGCTTATGCGGTGCCCAGCATGTGGAAGTGAACACAGAGGTGGTGCTGTTTATTGTCCTTTTACAAGTGTTCGCTCATCTTTCCGTGAGCGCCTTTCACCGGCGGTGCTCATTGTCATCGTTCTTTCAGCATACGCTGCAAAGAGCTGTAAGCAGCATTTTGCACCCCACGATTGGCAGCAAAGGGATAAACTGTCAGTGATAGCGGTGAAGCCAAACACAGGTGACCTCGCAGAGCTTGAGCGCTCAGTGTTTAACCTTGTAAACAATGAGCGCAAAAAGCGCGGCTTGGCTGAGCTCGCGTGGCGTGAAGATTTGGCAGCTGCAGCGCTCTCTCATAGCCGCAATATGGCATTCAGGAATTTCTTCTCCCATGTTGACCCGATAGAGGGGGACTTGGGAAAAAGGTTGAGGAGGAAAAACTTGCGGGTGTCCATAGCTGCCGAAAACATCTTTTGTTGCTGCAACTTTACCGACTACGAAAAAATAGCCTCAGAATGCGTGCGAAGTTGGATGAACAGCAGGGGGCATCGCAAAAATATTTTGTTGACAACGGTCAAATTCACCGGCGTTGGCGTTGCAAAGTCAAATGACGGAAAAATCTACATAACCCAAATTTACATTGCCCCATAAAGTCGCTAATTTGCATGAAACTTGGGAAAAAGGAAACCTGCGCAGTTTGGAGGGTGGACGGTGGTCTATACGCGACGCTTTTGCGTGGGCTGAAACTAATCCTTAATTTGGGGTGAAGTTGTCATGACAAAATTCGCCAAATATGAGCAATATGTTGGCAAAAGCATATACGATGAGGCAGTTCCAACGCCGTTCGTCTTCATTGACTACGATACCCTCCAAAGGAACATCAACAAAATGGCTTCACTTGCCGAAAGTAACGGCATAATGCTCCGCCCGCATGCTAAGACACACAAAATTGCTGCAATCGCAAGGATGCAACTTCAGGCCGGTGCAATCGGATTAACTGCCGCAAAATTGAGCGAAGCTTTGGCGTTAATTGATGCTGGGATAAAGTGCAGCTACATGATTGCGCAGCCATTCGTTGGGCATGTCAAAGCGGAATGTATGGTCAAAATGCAAGAAGAATGTGAATTTTTGGCATGTGTGAGCAACGAAGAGGTGGCTGCCGAAATTGGCAACGCTGCAAAGAAATGCGGAAAAAATGCCAATGTTGTCCTGATCGTGGATACTGGTTACGGCAGGTTCGGCGTCGCGCCAGAAAGGGCAGCTGATGTGGCGGAAAAAATTGCCCGTATCAGCGGGGTTTGTTTCAGAGGGATTCGTTCACATGATGGGCGCACATATCACTTGCCAACTCATGATGAGAGGGTTAGAGCGGCAAAGGAAGAGTGCGAGATCATGGCGAGCCTCGGGGATAAGTTGAAAAGAATCGGGATAAATTGCGAGATAATCAGCGTTGGGAGCACTCCGGGGGCATATTGGGCTTTGGAAAACGGATGGGCGAACGGAGTAACCGAGATGAGACCGGGAAATTATGTCTTTCACGACAGAATGCAGATAAGTTTGGGAGTTGCGAGCCTGAACGACTGTGCCATCTTCGTGATCTCATCGGTTGTGGCAATTCCGAGGAAAAACGAGGCATTAATTGATGCCGGCTTGAAGACATTGAGCGGGACGAGGGACAGATGGTCGGAGGGCTACGGAATGATTGTCGGAAAGGATGGGGCAAAATTGGTCAAACTGTGGGAGGAATGTGGTCTGGTTCAGTGCGGCGAACTTCGCATCGGGGAAAGATTGATGATTGTGCCAAATCACGCCTGCGAAATAACGAATCTCGCCGAAGCCGTATTTTTCGGGAAGAATTCCCAAATTGAAGGCTTTTGGATGGTGGAAGCGAGAGGAAAAGTATGGTGAGCAAGGTGGCGAAATTGATAATCATTGCCATCCCATTGCTCATCTTTATATTCGGCTTCATTTACGGGCGTTTCACGGCGATTAAAATCGTCAAAATTCGGCAGCAAAAACCCAATAATTTGCGCATCGCTGTGATGAGCGATTTCCACATAGCAGCTGGTGGCATCGGAGCGCTTCAAGCAGCAAAATGCCTCAAGCTTGCGGCAAAATATAAACCGGATGCGATTTTGTTGCTCGGTGACTTCGTGACCGGGAAGGGCGGGGTTCAATACATCAAATCGGTATTTTCTGTGGTTGATTTGCCAATTTACGCAGTGCCCGGAAACCACGACTACTGGACGGGAATTGAGCTTGTCTCAAGGGCTTTAAGGGATGCCGGGGTAAAATTGCTCGTGAATGATAGCGCCATATTGGAAAAGAATGGCGAGAAAGTTGCCATTGTGGGCATAGATGACCTTTGGGCCGGAAAGCCGGACTTCAAGAGGGCTTTTGCCAATATTCCCCCAAATATACCCGTGATTTTGCTCTCCCACAATCCCGATGCAATCCTACACCCACACCATGTTCGTGCAATGCTAATCTTGTCAGGTCACACTCACGGCGGCTTTTGGTGGATGCCATACAGGATTAGGTGGCTATTTTGGAAGGCCACCGGGATAAAATTCATACCTAAAACCGAATTTGGCTGGCGTTTTCCGTATGGTTTGCGAAAGATTGGCGATACATTCATCTACATCACCAGCGGTGTGACAAAAGGCTATGCCATACCTCGCTGGTTCACGCGCCCCGAAGTTGCAATAATTGAGTTTCATTGACCTTGGTAATGGCAATTTTGTTTAGTTCGGCATTTTGCACAATTTGTTTGGTAAAATGTTGGACAATAGTTCAATTGGATGGCAAAAAATAGCCAAAGTTCTGCGGAGGTGGGTTAGTGATGCGTGTTCTCGTCACGGGGGCATCTGGTCAACTTGGCAGGCATGTTGTTGCACAGTTGCTTGAAAGGGGATATGCTGTAAAAGCACTCATAATGCCGGGCGAAAAACTGAGTGACGAGCTGAAGTCAGAATGCTACGAAATAGTTGAAGGGAACTTGATTGAGCCCGAAGTTGCCGAAAATGCGGTTAAAGATGTTGAGGCTGTAATACACACCGCAAACCTCGTTTCTCCCCTTCCCGGGATGAGCGATTGCCAATTTTTTGCCAACAATGTTCTCTCAACCTACAACATCGCGAGGGCATGCGGCAAGAGAGCCGAGAAGATAAAGCGACTTGTGCATGTGAGTTCGTCGGCAGTTTATCCGAATGATTCCCACATAATTGCCACTTGCTACAACCCGGTTGACGAGCTTCATCCGAAGCGTCCTGTCGGAACTTACGCCATAAGCAAGCTAATTGGCGAAGAAATTGTCACTTCCGTTGGGAGAGAGACGAAGTTGCGCTTTAGCATAGTTCGCCCGTCCGGAATTTGCTCAGGTGATGCAATCCTGCACCGATGGAGCGTCAAATTTGTGTGTGCAATATTGCGCATCGGACAACAGCACCCAGAAAGTGCATTATTCATGCCGAATGGAAGGGAACTTTGGCGTGAACTTGAATCCGAAGCACCTAACGATGCACTTTGCGCAATTTATGACTCGGAAGGCAGACCTTGGCTTCAGCAGCCTGTGGATGTGCGGGATGTGGCACATGGCTGCATATGCGCATTGGAAAGTGATGCAGCAATCGGAGAGGCGTTCAATATAAGCGCCCCAAGAGCCATCCCGTTTGATGAAGCTGCAAGGATTATCTCCGAAGTGACCGGAAAAATGGTGGTTAAACGCAGAGTGCCCGTCCGCTGGGTTTTTGACCTTGACAACACAAAGGCGAAAGCGATGATCGGGTATAGACCGAAATTTGACATAGAGCAAATGGTCAAATCCGCTATTGAAAGCGGCAGCCAAAGTTCTTGCCCGATTTGTGATCAAACCTAAGTCACACCCTTGAATGTGGGGCAGCTATCAAGCTACCGGTAATGCCGCTATCCACTGGCCGGGGCAAATCGCAAATTGGCGCTAAAATTCCCCATCTTCTCGCAATTTTTCAAACTGCGCCGGAGCTCAACTATCGGCTGGCATAATCGGATAGCCCTGCAATCCGATGTGGCTGCTCAAGTCAATCAGGATACAATTGACCTCGTTAGCGCCAAACTTACACCTGATAACTCCAGTTACAGCAGTTGCGCCCGAAATGGGGCACACATCATTCGGGTCAATCCTAACTATGTCAATCACCCTGTCTACAACCACTGCCATGCGCATTTCGTTGATGCTCACCACGATGAATCTCGTTTGTGCGTCCCATCTTGGAGTGCCTATGCCAAGTATCTTTCGCAAATCAACGACTGGGATATGCCTGCCTTGCCATTCAATTGTGCCCTCAACTGGCTGCGGCAATTTCGGCAAGCGCAATACTTCGCACCGCCGCAACACCTCAGCCACTTGCTCAATCGGCATTGCAAATACCTTATCACCAACCTCAAACGCAAGGACATAAGCCCATTTGATGGCTTCCTCCCCGACTGCCGCCTCAGCGCGCGGCAGCTTAACCCCGCTCGCACGGATGTATTTGAAAAGCCTCATGACGAGTTTTTGCGCGTCCAATATGGTTGCGAGGCTCCCATCGCCCAATTCAGCTGCGCCAATGAGGATGTCAACCCTGTTAAGCAGCGATGGTAGCGGCTTCACAACTATTTCCTGCAACCCAATGAGCTCATTAACCACGATGCCAGCCCTCATCCCGTAAGCCTCAGCGAGCACGACAAATTCTTTGTGCTGTCTCGCAATGTGACGGGTGAAAAGCTCACCTATGCGCAGTAATGGCACAATGTCGCCATTCACCCTGTAAGCCTCAACGCCACCAATCGTTACAATGTGCTCACCGCGCAGGCTCAGCACGCCCTTTATGGCTTCTATTGGGAAGGCACACAAAGCCTCGCCAACCCGCGAGAGCAACACCTGCAATATCGCGACCGTTATGGGAAGGCGCATGCGAAATGTTGTCCCAAACCCATGCCTCGTTTCTAACTCAAGCATTCCACCGAGGTTTTCAATGGAGCTTTTAACCGCGTCCAAACCTACACCCCTTCCAGAAATGCGCGTCACACGGTCAGATGTTGAGAGACCAGGTTGGCACAAAATTTCAAGCAGCTCTTGGCTTGTCAAAGTTTCAGGGCTAACTCTTATGCCGATTGACGCTGCTCGCTCCGCCACCCTCTCAACATCAATCCCTTTACCATCATCACTCACTTCAATGATGATCCTGCCCCCCTCACGCCTTGCAATCAGGTGTATGTTACCGACGGCTTCCTTCCCGGCTCGCTGGCGCTCCTCTGGCGGCTCAATCCCATGGTCAACTGCGTTTCGCAAAAGGTGCATCAATGGCTCTGAGATTGCCTCAACGATCGTTCTATCCATTTCAACATCCTCACCATCAATCGTCAACCTAACCTGCTTACCCGAAGCCCGAGCGAGTTCCCTGACGAGTTTTGGCGCCCTTGAAAAGACAAACCTTAGCGGTATCATGCGAGCCTCAAATATGCCCTCTTGTAATTCGCCGAGGCGACGGTGAAGGAAACGGTTCGTCCGTTCAAGCTCCTCAAGCAATCTGTCACCTTTGAGCCTTTCACGAAGCTGCCTTTCCAATGTGGCGTATCGTGAGCGTATGACGACGAGTTCACCAACAAGGTTGAGCAACTTATCAAGCTTCTCAACATCAATTCGTATCGTCCTAATGGCACCAACAACTGGGGACAATCCCCTCTCAGGCACTGGCTCGGTTAAAGTCCCCTTTGCCAGATGATCACTTGCAACGGATATCTTGGTGCTTGTTTCCTCCGATGGGCTAACCTTTGCTTCGGCTAAACGCTTGACGACGCCACCAACATTTGACACAGCCGATGCAATCTCGTCCTCGCTCGCATGGCTTGCAAGGAAGAAGCTGCAGGCAATGTCGTAACTTTCCTCCTGAGATGGCTGTGGAAGCACAGCTATGACCTCTCCAAATTCTGAAAGCGCATCCTTTAGGCTTGTTATCTCCCCTTCAAATTCGTCCATCCTCATCGGAACGGCAATTTCGTAAAGGTGCATCCCTGAGCTTAGGCACTCAATTGCCTGCTTCTCCTGATGCTCCGTTAGCACTTTGGCAACATGCTCCGGGAGCGCATATCCCTCATAGGTCTGCCCGACATGCTGCTCATGCCTCTCCACCGCCATCCTTGAGAGGCATTCTGAAACGGACTTCAGGAGGGCTTCATTAAGCTGTGCGCCGCTCCCAAGCTGTGAAATAGCCAATTCAAGTGCATCAACACTTTGCAGCAACGCTTCAATGACCTCCTCAGACAGCCCCATCCCGCCAAAACGCAACTTATCAATTACGGTCTCCATATTGTGCGCTAACTCTTCAACGCACCTCATACCGACGAATCCAGACGAGCCCTTTAGCGTGTGCGCTATTCGGAAGAGCTCACTCAACAATTCATTCCGTGTGCTCCTTTCGTCCGTCCCGCTCTCATGCAGCTCGCACAGTCCCATCACCAGCTCATTCATCCTCGCAATCAGCTGTTCCGCCTCGCTGATGTAGTCATCAAGCAACTCACCGAAATCAATCCCGCTCATTCAGGTCAACCTCCAGCAATCCATTTCCTGCTACGGGTTGCCAGACAGCGCCTCGTAGTCAACATCATACTTCTCGCAGAGAAACCTTATCAACCTCTCAACCTGCTCCTTCATATCAACGAGCACTTCCCTTCTCCTCTCACTGCTCAGCGTCTCATCCGAAAGCACATCAACGAAGTCGCTAATGAATGTGAGCGGTTGAAGTATCTCATCAATCGTTTCGCGATAATGCCCGATTGGCGCCCCCTGCAACACACCGGATAGACCAGTGAACTTAGTCCCGACTTTGAGTCCGCTATCAGTGATGAGCAACCGGCGCAAGTCCGCCTGATGCTGACAACCGCGAAGCTTGAGAACGCTTATGACCTTTGCGACCTCGCTCTCAATTTCGGCAAAGCCTATGTAGATGATCGCATCGGCGATGAATGAAAAACCGACCTCGGAGATGCTCGTCACTCCAGCCACCTGTGTCAGTTCGTATGTGACGAGCGTTGTAACCCCCATCCACTCCAAGAGCTTGACGAGAGAGTATGCCAAATCCCTCGCAGCCAATTCATCATCAACTGAGCTGAGCAAATCGGAAAGGCTGTCTATGACGAGCCTTCTTATGCGCAGCTCGCCGCACCACTTTACGAGCTGATGAATTACCTCCTCAGCACTCGCGCTCATCGGAAAAACATGTTCAATGCGAACCACGCCACGCCTTACATAGCTTTGAGAGGCTGGATCAATCGTGCGCATCATTTGGAGCAAACGATTTGGGCTCTCTTGGAATGTCAGGAGCAATCCACGCTCACCCTTTGCAGCGCCATCAATGAGGAAGTGCAAAGCGAGCATTGTCTTTCCGGCGCCCGATGGTCCAGCTATGAGCGTCGTTGTGCTCCTCACATAACCGCCCATCAGGAGTTCGTCCAACCCCGGAACCCCACTTGACACCCTTTCAAAATCCTTCGCCCTCTTTTTCCTCACCTTCAAATTCGCCCTCTTAGGGCGCGGGCATGGGAAGACACAAATTCCGGAGTCGGTTATCCTGTATGGATGGCGTCCCTCAATGAAGCTCTGTCCCCTCGCCTTCCTCACTTCAAGCCAGCGCCTTGCACCGCGCGTGCCAGCCAGCGTGATGTGGTTCAGCCTTATCACAGTGTCAACCACATACTCCTCAAAATCAATTGCGCTCGGTTCGTGGGTTGTCATCTCCTTCGTCAGCAGCGATGTGAAGCCGAGCAGCTTGAGTCCATTAACAAGCGAGTGGAGTAATTCACGAAGCTGCACTTGGTTTTCGGTGATGCGATGAAGATGTGTAATGCTGTCAACAAGTATTCGCTTTGCACCTATCTCGTCACGCATCCTCTCAAGCAGCCCATCGGGCGAGCGCACCATCCTCTCAAGCAGTGGCGGCGATGTGCACACGATGCGCAGCTTTCCATCCTCCTCCATGCGCCTCAAATCCCAACCGAATGCCATTGCGTCCCTGTAAAGCTGCTCCGGGAATTGCTCAAATGTGAAGACGATGCCATTCTCACCACATTGCGTTATCCCGTGAACGATGAATTGCAAGCCGAGCGTCGTCTTGCCGCTCCCAGGAGGACCTTCAACAAGCACAGAATTGCCCCTGAGCACGCCACCGTTGAGTATCTCGTCTAAGCCAATTACGCCTGTTGTCACCCTCTCGTTCATATTGGCATCCCTCATGAGATAGCCCTTGGGCATTGTCGCAATTCCGAGGGCACTTCACCCAATGGCGATTTTAACGGACACAACTTTGGCAGTAAAATGCATTACGGCTTTTTGGCATGGCACCGATTGCCATGCGAAACCATTTTGAAGCCAACTTGTGAAATGGTTGACAGTAAACTCCTCAGCGGATGGGGGTGGTGAAATTGAACGAGGTGGTTTACGAACACAGGTTGTCATCTGGGCATCTATTGCAACTCGTTCACGGCGACATAACGGAGGAAGCCGTGGACGCGATAGTCAACGCGGCAAACTCCTTCTTGAAACATGGCGGCGGAGTCGCCGGAGCTATAGTCCGCAAGGGCGGCAAGATCATTCAAGAGGAGAGCGACCGCATCGGCTATGTGCCAGTTGGAGAGGTGGCTATAACGACGGCGGGCGCATTGCCAGCCAAAGCTGTCATTCACGCTGTCGGACCTCAATGGGGCGAAGGCAACGAAGATGAGAAGCTGAGGAGCGCTGTCTACAAGAGCCTGAAGCTGGCTGATGAGAAGGGATTTGAGAGCATAGCGCTGCCGGCAATAAGCGCCGGCATATTCGGCTTCCCAAAAGATAGGTGCGCATCTGTCATCCTGCAAGCCATCGTTGACTTTTGCTCCGAACACGAGGAAAGCAAGCTGCGCACAATACGCATAACCATAATTGACGAGCAAACCCTAAAGCCTTTCCTGAACGAGTTCATCAAGCGCTTCGGCGAAGCCGGTAAGAGGGCGGTGTGATTCCTGCGCAGGCACATGTCGCTGAGCTTCAGCCACCGCTTTCCTTCAGCGAAACCCAAAAGGTGTATCAGCAAATGCAGCTTGCTAACGCAGCATAATGTATGCGATGAGCCGAGGCAGTGCGCCAACTTGCCTCACCATCATGCAATTAGCGAGGTGCTTTCAAAGCATGCCAAAGGTGCTCCTCCCGAAGGCATACAATCCAAAAGATGTTGAGGCGAAGTGGTATGAGCGTTGGGAGAGAGCCGGCTACTTTTACGCTGATGCTGACGATAAGCGCACGCCATATTGCATCACAATACCGCCACCGAATGTGACTGGCTCACTCCACATGGGACACGCGCTCAACCATACGATACATGACATTGTCGTCAGATGGCAACGGATGCTCGGAAAGAATGTCCTATGCCTTCCGGGAACAGACCACGCCGGCATCGCAACGCAGGTTGTCGTTGAGAAGGAGCTCGCCAAGGAGGGCAAGACAAGGCATCAACTTGGGCGGGATGAGTTCCTAAAGAGGGTATGGGAGTGGAAGGAGCAATATGGCGGTGTGATATTGAGTCAACTTCGCAAGCTCGGATGCTCATACGACTGGCGCCGTGAGCGCTTCACAATGGATGACAACTATGCCAAAGCTGTGCTAATGACATTCGCTCAGTTGGCAAGCGAAGGCTTGATTTACCGCGGTCACAGGGTTATCAACTGGTGTCCGAGATGCCTGACCGCATTGAGCGACCTTGAAGTTGAGCATGAAACTCATCCATCAAAGCTTTGGTTCATACGCTACCCTGCTGCCGATGGGAGCTATGGTATAGCTGTCGCCACAACTCGCCCCGAGACGATGCTCGGAGATACAGCCGTTGCCGTCCACCCAAGTGATGAGCGTTATAAACACCTCATTGGCTCAACCGTAATTTTGCCGCTCATGTGGAGACCGATCCCGATCATAGCCGACGATAGAGTTGACCCATCATTTGGCACGGGTGCCGTTAAAGTGACGCCGGCTCACGACGCCACCGACTTTGAGATAGGTGAAAGGCATGGCTTGGATAAGGTCATGGTGATTGATGAGTTCGGAAGGATGACGGAGCAAGCTGGTAAGTTCGCCGGCATGGACAGATACGAATGCCGCAAATCAGTCGTTGAGGAGCTTGATAGGGAAGGATTGCTCATCCGCACTGAAGAATATGAAGTGCCACTTGCACTATGCTATCGGTGTGGGACTGCAATTGAGCCTCTACTATCGGTGCAATGGTTTGTGCACATGAAGCCGCTCGCGGAGCCGGCAATTGAGGTCATACGGAGCGGGAAGATAAAGTATGTCCCGGAACGCTTTGCGAGAATGACGATTGAATGGCTTGAGAACATAAGGGACTGGTGCATATCAAGGCAGATATGGTGGGGGCATCGCATCCCGGTTTGGTATTGCCGAGATTGCAATGGTGACAGGGTCAGGGAATGGCACCTGCCGACTGGCGAGGTGAGAATAAGGGCGGATGTTGATGCCGAGTGGTTTGTTGCGATTGAGCCACCAGGCTGCTGCCCGAAGTGCGGGAGCAAAAACATCATTCAAGACTCGGATGTGCTTGACACATGGTTCAGCTCAGCCATATGGCCACATGCCACGCTTGGATGGCCAGACAGGACAAGGGAACTTGATGTCTTTTATCCGACTGACTTGATGATAACCGCAAGGGACATCCTCTACCTCTGGGTCGCACGGATGATCATGACCGGGTTGAAGTTCGCCAACGACATACCATTCCGCACGGTCTATGTTCACCCGACGATCCTGACGAGGGAAGGAAAACGCATGAGCAAATCGCTCGGGACGGGCATTGACCCGCTTGACTTGATTGAGCGCTATGGAGCTGATGCGCTGCGCTTTGGGCTAATCATACAATGCGAACTCGGTCAGGATATAAGGTTCAGCGAAGAGAGGCTTGATATGGCGAGGGACTTCGCTAACAAAGTCTGGAATGCAACTCGCTTCGTGCTCATGAACATCGGTGATGAGGCATTACCACAGTTGCCGGCAATGCCGGAGTTAAAGCGCCTGCCGCTGACTCTGCCGGACAGGTGGATTCTCAGCAGGTTGCAGCGCGCCATCTCATCGGTCAACCGCCACCTTGAGGAATGCGAATTTGACAGGGCTGCAAAGGCAGTCTATGACTTCGTCTGGGACGAGTTCTGCGATTGGTATATTGAGATCAGCAAGTGCGCCATCTCTGGGGCTGATTCGGAGCGCGGAATGATTGCGAAAGCCATCCTCTGCAAGGTGCTTGATTGCGCCCTCAGGTTGCTGCATCCATTCATGCCATTCGTCACCGAGGAGCTATGGCAACACCTGCCACATGAAGGCGAGAGCATAATGGTCTCCCCATTCCCAAAGGTTGACGAAGGGTTAATTGATGTTGAAGCGGAAGTGAAGATGGATTGGCTGACGGAACTTGTGTCGGCAATAAGGAACATCAAGTCGGAGATGGGCTTTCCGAGAATGCCCTGTGATGCCCTCCTCTTCGTTTCGGATGAGAGCGCCAAACGGCTTATTGAGGATAACCTCTGGTGGATAGCCTCCCTCGCTCAGCTGAAGGGCATTGAATTTCACGGCATTGAAGAGGCACGCCCAAAACTTGCAGCATCAATAGCCTTGAGGGGCGTTGAGGTCTATGTGCCGTTGAGCGGCGTGGTGGATGTGAACAAGGAGGTGGAGAGGGTGAGCAAGCAACTTGCAAAGGTGATGTCCGAACTTGAGCGGGTGACTCACAGGCTGCAAAACGAGCGCTTCCTGCAAAATGCACCGAGCGATGTTATTGAGGCGGAAAGGGCTCGCGAGGCTAACCTGAGGGAGCAATTGGAGCGACTGAAAAGCCGCCTTGATATGCTTAGGGAGCTGCAGCCGTTGGCTTGATGGCTTTTGAACTTGAACCCAACAAGGGCGCGCAAGATGGAACATGACAAATTACCCATCCGAGCGGCTTTTGGCAGTCGGATAGCTTGGGCAAGGGGTGAAACATCAATGCGCCATAACACCGTCAAGGAGAAGCTGAGGAAGGGCGAAGTGACAATCGGCGCATGGCTCTCCCTCGGCTCACCGACGGCATCGCTTATCATGGCTCGCAGCGGCTTTGAGTGGCTGGTCATAGACACAGAGCACGGTCAAATAGGATACGATGCGATGCTCCATTGCATTCAGGCAATATGCCTCACTGAATGCATACCATTTGTGCGAGTGGCTTGGAATGACCCAATGTTGATTAAGCGAGCTTTGGATGCAGGTGCGCTCGGGATCATTGTCCCTATGGTTTGCAATGCCGAAGAGGCAACCGCAGCTGTGAGGGCTTCCTTTTTCCCTCCAGTTGGAATGAGGTCAGCTGGTGGCGCACTCGCGCCGAACTTGCACGGCTCAGATTACTTTCGGAAAGCCAACGATGAGATTTGCCTCATAGTTCAGATTGAGCACTTCATGGCAGTTGAGCGCGCAAGGGAAATATTGGGCGTTGACGGTGTTGACGGCTGCTTCATCGGACCGAATGACCTTGCAGCTTCGCTTGGATTGCTGCACACCAACTTCAGGAAAGAGAGAAGGTGGATTGAAGCAGTTGAACATGTGCTCAATGTGGCAAACGATGTTGGCAAGCCAGCCGGGATACATTGCGTTGATGCCGATGAAGCTGTTGAGCGCATAAGGCAGGGATTCAAATTTGTCGCGATAAGTTCTGAGCTGCGCTTTATGAGTGCCGCTGCAGATGGAGCTGTCAAACATGTCCTGAGCCAGCTGCGCAACCAATGAGGATTGGACAACTTGATTTTGATGGCATTCGGTGACGCCCCAAATGCCACAGGGGCTAAAATTGGGCATTGAAGGATTTGGCATGTTAAAGGCACAGCCAAAGCCTGACGGAGGTGCTCACTATACAAACATTGGCAAAGAGGTGTGGTGAGGCAATGAGTGGGAAGGTGAGGGTGGCGATAATCGGTGCCGGTGAGATAGCTCAGGCTGCGCACCTACCCAACTTCAAGGCGCATCCGAATGCTGAGCTTCTGGCAGTTTGCGATGTTGTCAAGGAAAGGGCGCAACGCACGGCAATGATATACGGCATACCGTATGTTTATGACGACTATCGTGAATTGCTCAAACGCGATGATGTGGATGCCGTGTGCATTGCTCTCCCCACAAACTTGCACGCTGAGGTGGCAATAGCTGCCCTCAACAGCGGTAAGCATGTGCTGTGCGAGAAGCCACCGGCGAGGAATGCGAGAGAGGCTCAAAGGATGGCTGAGGCGAGCGAGAGGAACTCACGCCTGCTCATGTATGCACTGCAATGGCGATACAGGGCTGACACGAAGCTCGCAAGGGAGATGATCGCAAATGGGGAGCTGGGGGAGGTCTACTGCGGGCGCGCAGTGTATTTGAGAAGGCGCGGCGCACCATTGGGTTGGTTTGCGAGCAAGGATGCCGGAGGTGGCGCATTGTTGGATGTCGGCGTTCACTTGATTGATTTAGCATGGTGGCTGATGGGGAATCCCGAGCCAGTAGGGGTCAGCGGGGTGACATACACAAAGATAGCGCTTGAAGACCTTCGTCCTGGAGGGTGGCAACCGGCAGATGTGAAGGAAGGGCTTAAGCCATATGGGGAGTTTGAGGTTGAGGAGTTTGCCACCGGCATGATCAGGTTCGCAAACGGCGCTACGATGTCGTTTGACATTGCATGGATGCTCAACATCAAAGGGGAACAAATGTTGTCAGTGGACATCTACGGCACCCGCGCCGGATTGCATATCCCACCACTTGAGCTTTATCGCGACATGGGTGGCTATGCAGCCACAGAGGCGCTGAGCGTGGATGCTGGCAACCCATACAAGGCTGAAGTTGAACACTTCATTGAATGCATACTTGAAGGCAAGCAACCACTCACAGATGCGTGGCAAGGGGTTACAGTCATGAAGATGCTTGATGCAGTTTATCGCTCAGCAAAGGAGAAAAGGGAAGTGAAGCTGACCAAGTGAACGGGGTGAGCGATTTGTGACCGGCAAGGAACAGAGGGAGCGACATGACTCAAAGGCAAGGCGTGAAAGGCAAGAAGCTGCGAAGGTGAAAGCGCCCGAGGGTATTTCCGGCGTTACAACGCAATCGCTGCTCAAGGCTGTAAAGGCTGTGGCAAAGGAAGCCAATGTTTCGTCGGTGCTCATTTGCGCCAGCTCACACGAAATCATACCCGCCATTGAAAGTGTCTTGGACACGGATAGCTGCATACTCGCCGCCGATGAGGACATGCTCACTGATGAGGTGAAAGGGAAGTTCAAAAGGACGGTTGACCTCCCCAGCATTCACCTCACACGGCTCGGTCAAATCAAAGTTGCGCTTTTGCTCGCCCTGACAAGGAACATTATTGACGCTGATGATGTGCTCATATGCCTTGCCGGACAGCCGAGGGCGTCACACCTTGACACCATGATGCTCATCTCGGTAAAGGATGAACTTGAGCTGTTCACATCGGGTGCTGACCTTCTCTCGGACGATGTTAAGCCAGAGGTCTTTGAGCGGATTGTTGAGATAGCGATACAGCTTGCTGTTGAAGGGCGTGAGGGAAGACCGGTTGGGACGATGTTCGTCATCGGCGATTCTGAGAATGTGAAAGCGCACACAACGCAGCTTGTGCTTAACCCATTCGCCGGATACGATGAGAGCATAAGGAATGTCCTCAACCCCGACATAACGGAAACCGTAAAAGAGTTCAGCTCCATTGATGGAGCGTTCATCATTCGTGGCGATGGCGTTGTTGAGTCGGCTGGCACTTACATCCAGCCCGGTGGGCTCAGGGTTGAAGTCCCAATGGGTTTGGGTGCAAGACACATGGCAGCAGCGAGCATAACTGCAATGACAGGTGCCATCGCCATAACGGTATCGTCATCAACTGGGACAGTGCGCATATTCCGCAATGGCAACATCGTGATGGAGATTGAGCGCCCGAGGCTCTGAGAAGGGATGAGTGAGGCTGCCCCACCACAGCGCATTGATGGCAGTGTCATATCGGATGAGCGTTTGCAAGTCGCCATCGCTTTTTCCTGTGCAGTCATGCTTGTGATTGCCTCAGTGACTATTCCAGTAGATAGGGACAAACAGTTTGCGGCGTATGTCGCCCTCAACTTCCTGCTGTGCTTCATCTTCCCTATGGCGCTTACAAGGGCGCTCGGCTGGCAATGGAGCTATGTCGGGCTGCGCATTGGCTGCCTAAGGCGCGGTCTGATGTGGATGGTCATCGCCCTGGTTGCCATGTTGCCGGCATTGATCCTGTGCGCACGCATGCCGCAGTTCCAAGCATACTACCCATTCCACACGCCGGCGAAGTATAGCATTTTGGCGTTCATCAAATTCTCCATCGGCATGACGGTTTACATGTTTGGGTGGGAGTTCCTTTTCCGCGGCTTTATGCTTTTCTCGCTCAAGCGTCATATCGGCGCATGGGCGATAGCGGTTCAGGCACTGCCGTTTTGGTTGGCGCACATCGGAAAGCCTCATGTGGAGTTCTTGTCGGCACTTCCCGGGGGAGTGATTTCGGGATTCATCGCATGGCACTGCAACTCCTTTCTCCCGATGTTTGTCATCCACTCGGCGATCCACTTGCTCCTCAACCTGTTTGTCATTCTGGCGGGAAGCTAACTCGCTCAAGGAATGAATCCAGCATGCCAAACTCGCATAAGCTGAGGGACACGGGATAAAGCTGCGCGCTATCATCAATTGGTGAAACAAGTTTCCAAGCGGCGAGCGAACTGTAAAGGGACGGGATGAGCAGTTAAAGGTGGAGCGGCGTCAGGTGGGATAGGGGGTTGTAAGTGTGTTAATCTGATGTCATCCCGAATGAGTGCGCTATCTAACGGGGGGTTATGCGAATATGCGTTATGACTACCAGTGCCTTGAGTGTGGCGCTTTCACAGAGCTTGAGTGCAGTATCTCTGAAAAGGATGAGCGAGAGAGAAATCTCAGGTGCGCATCGTGTGGGAGTAAAAGTTTGAAGCGCATATTCAACGCTTTTATACCTCGCCAAGGCAATGCGAGTTCGTGTCAGTCATGCACAAGCTCCTCAACGAGCGCATGTCAGACATGCCCATTATCAAAGTGAGCGACCAATATGCCCTGCTCCAGTCACTCATCATGGGCTCAAGGCGCACTTGGAAATGCATCCCCCCGGCACGCGGCAACAATGATGCATGGGAAATAAATTGGGCACACTCACGCAATGGGAGTAAGCATGTAGGTGGGGGAAGGTGAAACGTGAACCATCCCGCTAATAACGCGAGTATCTTCAAGTCAAACGGGCATTCCACCGAAAGATGGCATGAGCGTGTCGGCGAAGCTGCCATACTCATTATCTCCTTGGCGAGCATTCTGCTCATAGTGCTGGTGGGCATTTTCGTCCTCAAGGAGGCAATCGTGGTCTTCATCAACCCGAGCATAAGGGCTGAGGTGAGCTTCCGTGAGCTCTTCTTGAAGATGGCTTGGCAGCCAACCTCTGAGCCGCCAAAGTATTCTCTCCTACCGCTGGTTGTCGGAACGCTCAAGACAAGTCTTGTGGCGCTGTTCATTGCCTTGCCGCTCGGCATGCTTGCCGCTCTCTTCATTTCGGAATGCGCGCCAAAGTGGTTGGGCGAATTCGTCAAACCAATCGCAGAGCTGCTCGCTTCCATCCCATCTGTGGTGATCGGCTTCTTCTGCCTCATGAGGGTGGCTTCGTGGGTTGCTCATGTTTATGAAATTGAATGGCTGCGTGAGGCTTTTACACCGAGCAGGTTGAATGCGCTTGTGGGTGGCATCGGAATATCAATCGCGGTCGTTCCGATCACATTCACGCTTTGCGAGGAGGCGCTTCACAGTGTCCCGGAGAGCTACCGCGTAGCGAGCATAGCTCTCGGCGCAACTAAGTGGCAAACGGCTTTAGGTGTCGCCATTCCGACTGCGATGCCGGGTGTCATCGCTGCAGCCCTGCTCAGCTTCGGGAGAGCATGGGGTGAGACAATGATTGCGCTGATGGCTACCGGAAATGCCCCGATGCTTGATTGGAACATATTTCATTCGGCAAGAACACTTGCAGCCACAATCGGCGCTGAAATGCCGGAGGCTGTGGTTGGAAGCTCACACTACTATGTGCTTTTTCTCATCGGCGCAATATTGCTCTCGGTCAGCTTCATCGTGAACGGCGTTTCGCAATTGACCATTTCAAAGCTGCGAAGGAAAATCACGGGTGGTTAGAGTGAACCCGGGCACAGTGTCGCGCGGGCGGGTTAAGGGCGCTGATGTTGCCGGAATGGCTTTAACAATGTTGAGCGCAATCGCAACCTTAATCATCGTCTTGATGCTCGCCATCATTTTGATTGACCTTGTGAGCGGCGGCTACAGGAAGCTCAGCTGGGAATTTCTGAGCAAGCCGCCAGAAAGCGGGATGATGGGCGGTGGGATATTCCCAGCCATCTTCGGAACGCTGCTGCTCGTCATCTCCATGACGGTAATAGTCATGCCTGTTGGTGTCTTGACGGCAATTTATCTGAACGAGTATGCCCCAAAGCATGCCCTCATCACAAAACTAATACGGGCTTCCATTTCAAACCTCGCCGGTGTGCCATCCATCGTGTATGGCATGTTTGGGCTCAGCTTCTTCATCCTTTTCATCGGGAAGGGCATTGACTCACTCATCGGGGTTGAACTCCTCTTTGGGCAGCCATGCCTGCTATGGGCTGCAGCCACCCTCGCAATCCTTACACTGCCGGTTGCTGTGACCGTTACGGAGGAGGCACTGGCTGCAATACCTGAGGAGCTGCGTCTGGCAAGCTATGCTCTCGGTGCAACAAAATGGCAAACGGTATGGCGCATTGTTTTCCCGAAGGCGATGGGCGGTATACTCACGGGCGCAATATTGACTGTGAGCAGGGGCGCCAGTGAGGTTGCGCCACTGCTATTTACTGGGGTTGCATACTACCTGCCGCAACTGCCGCTATCACCGACAAGCCAATTCATGCATCTTGGGTATCACATTTATGTCATGGCGACTCAATCCCCGGATGTTGAAGCGACGCTGCCATTGCAATACGCAACTGCCCTTGTTCTTTTGGCACTCACATTCATGCTCAACCTGATTGCCATACTGATCCGCATACGGCTGCGCGTTGCCACTGGCGCTGCATAAGGCAAGATACTGTTTGGTGCGAATGCTGATTGAGGTGAAGTGGCAATGAAGCGGCGCGTTGTGTTCGTATGCGAGAGAAATTCGTGCAGGAGTCAAATGGCGGAAGCCCTCTTCAGGGAGGCAAGCAAAGGGCAATTTGATGTGGCAAGCGCCGGGTTGAACCCAGCCGCTGAAATTGATTCAAACGCCATCTTGGTAATGAAGGAGAGGGGGATTGACATCAGCTCACAGCGTCCAAAGGGGCTTTCAGAGGTCGGTATCGTCGGGAGCGATGTCGTCGTCACGGTTGGGCTTGATGTGAGCACCGATTCGTTGACCGGCGCCCCATACAGGATTGAATGGGACATACCAGACCCAACTGGAGCACCAATTGAAGTGTATAGGCGAACGAGGGACTTAATTGAAGCGCGTGTGAAAGAGCTGTTGAAGCAGCTGAGCACTGAGGCTAAGGTAAAGTTTCGGATACGAAACCTATGGCTGCACTATGGTGAGCGTGTGGCGCTGAAGAACATCAACCTTGACATCCCGGCTAATTGCATCTTTGCAACCATAGGACCTTCCGGGTGCGGTAAAAGCTCCTTCCTGCGCTGCCTGAACAGGATGAACGACCTAATACCGGATGCGCGTGTGAGCGGTGAGGTGCTCCTTGATGGCGTCAATATCTACGACAGGGGCGTTGATGTGGTTGAATTGAGAAGGAGAGTTGGGATGGTCTTCCAAAAGCCAAATCCGTTCCCGATGTCCATCTTTGACAATGTCGCCTACGGACTTAGGATTCACGGCATCAGGGATAAGAGGCAGCTTGCTGAGAGAGTTGAGAAAGCGCTTCGTGAGGCAGCCCTCTGGGATGAAGTGAAAGACATCATTTATGAGCCGGCTTCAATTCTCTCCGGTGGACAGCAGCAGCGCCTTTGCATAGCCCGCGCACTCGCCGTTGAGCCAGATGTGCTGCTCCTTGATGAGCCATGCTCAGCCCTTGACCCGGGCTCAACGCTGCGCATTGAGGAACTGATGCTTGAGCTAAAGGAACGCCTGACGATACTGCTCGTCACGCATAACATGTTTCAAGCATCACGCGTTGCCGATATAACCGGCTTCATGCTTGATGGCGAACTTATAGAGGTCGGACCAACAAGCCAAATATTTGAGAACCCGCAGGATGAACGCACCGACGCATTCATACGGGGGCGCTTCGGATAAGCGTCAAAAACTCTATTTCACATCGCCATCTCAAAAAGCCGTGTGGCGATGGATTGAAGGTGGCGCAACTGCTCATGTGTCCCAAGCTCATACACATATCCGCTTGCCGGCACAGCGACGATGCGTTCCCCATGGTTGAGCATCATCCTGACGGCATCCGTAAACTCGTATTCGCCACGCTGCGATAGCCCAACTTCGGGAAGGTATGAGAAGATGCGATTGCTCATGACAAACACCCCAGATTGATTCCATCCAGCCTTCTTCATGGGCGGCTTCTCAACTATGCCGGTTACAAGCTCACCCGACACCATTACATCTGCGCCGTGCGAGACATCTTCAAGCCAGTTGATGAGCATGCACACCTCGCAATCGCCGCGCTCAAACCTTTCCCACAGGGAAATGTAATTTCTCGGTGACGCAATCACATCGCCCCATGAGAGCATGAATGGGTCATCACCAACAAATGCCTCAGCGAGCTGTAGTGCCCTCGCAGTCCCTTCTGGCTTCTCTTGGACAGCGTAGGAAAGGCGCATGGAAAATGCCTCATCACCGTATCGCCGGACAATCAGGTCGCCAAGGTGTCCAATGACGATGAGCAGATGCGTGCACCCAGCCATTTTGAACCGGCGAAGCAAATGTGACAGGAATGGTTCACCACCAACCTCAATCAAAACCTTCGGGACATTCTCAGTGATGGGGAGTAGCCTCGTCCCTTTGCCGGCTGCGAGTATCACTCCCTTCCTCACGCCCTTCAACCTCATGGCGCATCACCGCCACCATGCCCCTTGCGACCTTCAAAGCCGTTGCAAGCTGCCTCTCCCTATCAGAACCCTCGTCAAGCTTAGCCTTTAAGGCTTCAAGGAGTGCTGCCCTAATCCAAGGTCCCGCCGGTATGCCGGCTGAAATTAGTTCGCCACCGGTCACATCCGGTTGAGCATTCCTGTAGTTGGTTATGTAGGCAATGAGCGAATCCGATGCTTGTCTGAAGCCCGCTGCAAGGGCAACTGCAAGGGCATATATGACAACCTCAATCGGGAATGCATCCCACAGCGATTTGATAGCGCTCGGGCGCATCGGAATATTTACAGCTCGCAGTGTCCCACCGACCGATAAGCTGCTTAGCAATGCCTGAGTGTGCTTTGCGCTGAGGGAATAACGCGCGCAAAGCGAAGCCACCTTACTCGCTTCAGCTCCATCAACCAACGGCATAAAGTATAGAAGCCATCTTTCGTAGGTCACATCGGCAGCCTTTGCCAACTCCTCAGCCCTCGGCAGTGCCTCAAGTGCTGCGCGCTTAAGCTCCGCATCAAGCGAGAGCGCATCGCTAATCCAATGAAGCATGTCAAACTCTGCCATCCTAAAAATGCACGCTGTGGGATTATGCTCATTGCAAATCCTCATCCACTCATGCTTTATCCTGTCGGGCGTTAAAAGTGAAATCATCCCAGCCTCAATTGCCTCTCGCATCAGGTATTCGGTGTGCGGCTCAATCTTGAACGAAAAGCGCTGTTCAAACCTCACCGCCCTGAATGCCCTTGTCGGGTCGTCAATGAAACTCCGCTCATGAAGGATGCGTATTATCCCGGAGCGCAAATCTGACATGCCACCACAGACATCAAGCACATCGCCGAATCGCTTCTCAGTTATGTGCACGGCTATCGCATTGATTGAGAAATCACGCCGAAGCAAATCCTCCTCAGCGCTTGCCGGCTCAACCATCGGGAGGACAGCCGGACGGTTGTATCTCTCCCTGCGGCATGTGGCTATGTCAATGTGCCTCCCATCCGGGGTGTGAATTGTGGCTGTTAAAAAGCGCTCATGAATGGTTAACCTCGCCCCGAGCAGTTCCGAAAGTTCCCTCGCTATGGCGATCCCATCGCCCTCAACGGTAATATCTATGTCAAAGTTGCGCTTCCCAAGTATAAGGTCGCGAACAAACCCACCAACGATGAAAGCCCTCCATCCGAAGCGTTCGGCTATATGTCCGACCATCTGGAGGGACTGAATGAGCCACTTTGGGAAGCGCTCTCTCATTAAGCTACTTAAGTTCAAGCTATCCTCACCTTTGAGGCGAAGTTATGCAGCATACGCTGTAAAGCTGCAGACCAATGCCTCATTGCGATGTGTAGGCAAATTTATGATTAGTCCGAGAGGGCAACTTGCGCTTACCTTTACGCAACTCCTCCATAAGCGCTTCATATGAATCCCTGTCCAACGGCAGCTCAACTGGTTCTCGGAGCAATGTGGACATGATGATGGCGTTAACAAGCTCAACCGACTTTATCCCTTCTTCGCCCGTCGCTAAGGGCTCCCTGTCAGTGATGATTGAGTTGATGAAGTCCTTCACGAGAACCGCGTGTCCCCACTCCTCCTGAGGAGCTTGCACATCCTCCCATGTAACCTTTGGGGGTTTACCCCAGACCTCGGGGCACACCCGTATGAACTCAAGGACCGAGCCATCAACCCTGGCTATGCGTATCTCTCCGTCGTAAACGAGCCTCCCCATTTCACCATTCACTTCAAACCTTGATGCGCCCGGGTGACTGGCAAGCGATGCTTGGAAGAGCACCTGCGCACCATTCTCGTAAACGAAAATGGCGCTTGCCAGATCTTCCGTCTCAATGTTGTGTGCAAATGTTTCAGCCATACCAATCACCCATTTCGGCATTCCCATCCACCACTGGTAAATATCAAGGTCATGCACCGCTTGATTTATGAGCACACCGCCACCTTCGCCCCACCATGTGCCCCTCCACGCACCTGAGTCATAGTAAGCCTGTGTGCGCACCCCGATCGTCTCATACAACCCGCAAGATATCTCCCCCAACTCCTGAACGAGCTGCCTGACCAACCTATCCTTTGGGTTCGTTCGCCTTTGAAAGCCAACTGCCAATTTCTTCTTCGCATCCATCGCCACCTTTACCATCTCATCGGCTTCCCTCACCGTGACCGCAAGCGGCTTCTCACAAAAAACATGCTTGCCAGACTGAAGTGCTGCAACGACCTGTTCACGGTGCAGGAAATGCGGTGTGCATATGAAGACGGCATCCATGTCCTCCTTGATGAACTGCTCAAAGTCGGTGAACAACTTCCGCACACCCGCCTCCTCGCCAACACTTTTGAGCAACCCCTCGTTTATGTCACACAGGGCTTGCACTTCAACTTCCTCCATCCCATTCAGCGCCTGCAAATGCACTCTACCCATGCCTAACCCCACGATGCCGACCTTCACTTTCTCTCCCATCACTGTCACCTCCATTAAGCTCCGACATGTTAACGAGGCATGACAATGCCCGTTGTCATGAGAAGCAAACGGAGTGATGCTTCCGAGGGCAAGCGTCAATCGGCAGGCGCAGTCATCTCCTTGAACCATCTCTCAATGAATGGCTTCAGGTGACGAGGTGGCTCACCCTCTCTAATCACGACTTTACATTGCCGCCTTTCCTTCGCCACCTTTTCCATAACCTCAATCCATTCCTTCGGGATTAACTTCAACACCTCCTGAACGAGTTGCGGTATGCGTTCGGGGAATTGGAGCATCATCTGGTAGAGTTGGTTGAGCTTAGAGCTCTCCCATTGCCTTAGGAGCTTTAATCCGCGCATCCTGAGAGCCATTACATAAATGCTGTCAATGCATGCAGCCTTCAAGCCCTTGAGCAACCCGCTGCCATGCCTCAACTCATACTTGAGCGTGTTCCAGTTTGGGAAAATGGCTTTGAGTATGTGTCCGATTGAATAAAAGCGTTTCATCCCTTCTATGGCGCACCTCTGAATTTCGTATAGGCTCATCTTGCCCATAGCTATCCTCGCATAATGCCCGTTGGTGAAGAGCCAGTTGAGAAGCTCGTAAGGCGGTTGGAATGGTCTAAATGCCCTTTCCCATTGCCTCTTTGTCTCGTAATCCTGCGAGCCCGGCAACTCAACAAGACATGTGATTTGTATCGTCTCAATGCCCATGCGCTTTGCCCACTCAACTGTCTTAAAGATGCTCTCCCTCGTATCGCCGGGCAAGCCGCAAATGAACATGCCGTGAATCTTTATGCCGTGAGAATGCAATACCCTTATCGCCTCCTCCATGTCCTTGAGCGATTGCTGCTTCTCAGAGGCGCGAAGCGAGTCTTCGCTTATGCTCTCAAAACCGATGCACCACCACTCACATCCCGCTTTCTTCATCAACTTAATCAACTCAAGACGCTTTGCCGCAGCCACTTCGGCTTGGCATGTCCATTTGATTGGAAGCTTGCGCCTGATGATCTCTTCACAAATGCCATTTGCCCAATCTTTTATCGCTGGGAAGTTGTCCGATGAGAAGAAAATCCATGTGATTCGCCCGTCGCCCCTGCCCTGAACTTTTAATGCGTGCTCAATTGCATCCACAACCCTTGCCGGATCTATGCTCCTGTTACCTCTTCCATCCCTCGGCCATACGGCGCACCATGTGCATTTCCTCGGGCAACCATACACGCCATGAATTGAAATGACGCACCCCCTCCTTACCCCGATGACTTTCTCCCACTTTGGCAGCGGCAGTTGGTTTAGCTCTTCCCTTGTCATGAGCTGCGCTGGCGGATTGTGTATCTTTTCATCGCCAAAGCAATACGAGAGCCCAAAGATGCTTTCAAAACTTCTCTTACCTTCAAGCGCCTCAAGCAACTCAACCAAGCTCCTGTAGCCCTCACCCCTGATGACATACGGAACATAGTCAAGTGCCTCTGTTGTTGGTGCGAGCGTTTCCGGCGTCATGAGTGCGTGAGCAAAGTGAAAACCACCAGCGACAACCGGCATACCCATGTCAGAGAGCTGCTTTCCGAGAATTAAGCCGTGCGTGGCTGTGCAACTTAGCACGGATATGCATGCCATATCAAAATTGCGCGCTATTTCTTCAACTTCAATCGGTGCCCCTTCTCCGCAGTAGACGACGGTATCATAGCCGAGTGAGTCAAGTAAACCGGCCATTTGGGGTCCAGCCCTCGGTATTACCCAACCTTTGAAAACATGCTGATCGCCATAACCGTAGGGGAAACGGGATGGCTCTATCCACGCTATACGCCTAATTTTCCTGTGAGCCATCATGGCCACCTCATCAGAACATCTCAAATCACGCGCCCCAAGTTGGGGACTCGGTTTGCAACATTTTAGTGTAGCGGTTTAAGCTGCCGAAGTAAAATAAAGCTTAGCCTCGCCATCGGTTTCTTTCGGGACGCCCTTTGTGTCGGAAACGAGGTGTTAATTGCATGGCTGAGAAGATAAGCCTTGCAAAGCCATCACTGAAGGAGCTTGCCGAGGAGAAAGAAGTCCGCAGCAGAGCGATGGTTGTAGCATGGTTGCTCATACCACCATTAGTCATGTGGATACACCACGCCGAGATACGCCTCGGAGGGTTACGCGGACATACTGCACTTGCAAACACCGCATTGCCAGTTGGGGCATTCTTCGTGCTTTGCATGTTGGTGCTCCTCAACGGCATTTTGGCGAGGCTAAATCCAAACTGGCGTTTCAGGCAGGGTGAACTCATCCTTATCTATGCTGTGCTTGCGTCTACGAGTGTCATTGCGTCATCTGGCGGAATGCATTTCCTCGTTCCAGCATTAACTGCGCCAATCTATTATGCCTCCCCGGTCAACAACTGGCAGGAGTTGTTTTGGAGCTACATACCAAGTTGGTTTGCGCCACAGGATAAGGAAGCCATACGGATGTTCTACATCGGTGGCACTTCCGTGCCACTCATTCACTGGATTTTGCCGATGGCTGTCTGGAGTGCCTTTACGATAGCGGTCATGATGTTTACGCTGTCACTTTGCATCCTGTTCAAGCGCCAGTGGATTGAGCGTGAGCGCCTCACATTTCCAACCGTAGTCCTTCCCATTGAATTGACGAAGCCGAGGTTTGAGGCGCTGTGCAACCGTTCACTTTGGCTCGGCTTCACATTGGCATTCACACTCGGGACTTGGAACACACTGAGCATGAACTGCCCGTCATTGCCGATGATTGATGTCCGAGGGACACTCTGGGACATTGGCAGGTATCTTACGGATAGACCATGGAATGCCATCGGCTCCATGCCGATGACCTTCTACCCGTTCATAATCGGCATCGGCTACTTGCTCAGCTTAGAGGTGACCTTCAGCTGCTGGTTGTTTTACTTCGTCACGAAGCTTGAGAGTGTGATTTGCGAGGCAGTCGGAATATCGCAGCTTGGGCGCGGTGGAATAAGCCGTTATCCATACATCGCCCATCAAGGTGCCGGGGCATTTTTAGCCATTGCCGTGCTCAGCGTGTGGATTGGCAGGGCGTATCTTGCCCAAACACTCAAAGTTGCGTTTGGACGGAGCGGCACGGCGCATGAGAGAAGAACCGTCATCACCGCTCTTGCGATGTCGGTATTGTCCTTCTCCTTCCTCATCCTGTTTGCGCGCGTTGCCGGGATGAGGACATTGGTTGCAGCGTTGCTTTTTGCGCTATCGTTTACATACATGCTTTCGGCAACACGCTTAAGGGCTGAAGCGGGCAATGCATGGCTATTTGGACCTCATGCGGACCCATATACGATTGTGACGACAACGCTCGGCACAAATGCGCTCACGCCGCGCGAACTCACCATCATGGCATATCTGCGAAACATAGCGAGCTTTGACCTGCGCTGCCTGCCGATGCCGCACCAGATGGACGCGCTCAAGATGGCAGACATTGCTAACTTGAGCCAAAGCAAATTGCTTTGGGGCATCGTCATTGGGGCTTTCATCTGCGTTCCCACAGCCTTCTACGGCGCCTTGTCGGTGTGGTATAAGCTTGGGGCAGCCGGGAAAGCAGATGTCTGGCGAGTCTACATGGGGAGGGAGCCATTCATGATGCTTGAGAGCTTCCTCCGCCAGCCAGTCCTCCCGGACTTGCGCGAGACGCTCGCCATCGCAATTGGGTTTGCGGCAACTTGCATGCTGACATTTGCGAGGGCTCACATGCTCTCAATTCCCATACACCCATTTGGGTATGCCGTCGCAAACACAGCTACGATGCATAAGGTGTGGTTGCCATTTATGATCTCGTGGGCATTCAAAGGCGTGTTGTTGAGATACTTTGGGACGGCAGCATACAGGCGAGCACTGCCGTTCTTCCTCGGATTGATACTTGGCGATTTCGCTCACGGCGGTTTGTGGACGCTCGTTGGATGCTTTGTTCCGAACATGCGAGTCTATCCGATGAACTGGTGAGAGCAGGTCACATGCGCCAGCTTTGGATCGGCGCTATACTCTCAGTGATGCACAAAACATAACGGCGCTTTGAGAGCAACCGTGAGCAGAGATGAAGGGGTGAGTCAACGGTGAACCGAAGGAGCGCCATGCAGCTACTGAGGGCGTGTGCATTGGTCTTGGCAGCTGCCATTGTGGCTTTCCTGATCGGCTGCGGTGAAAGCCTTGAGGAGAAGAAGGCGAAGGTGGCTGAGGCAATAGAGGAGCTTAAAGCCAACCCGGAAAACTTTAACGAGCTGTATGAGAAGCGTTTCAAGGATTACGCCGATGTGGCTGTTGAGCCCGTCGGAAAACTTTTGAGCCACGATGATGAGAGGGTGCGTTACGCTGCGGCTGTCATGCTTGGCAACTTCGCCAAGTCGGGCGGCATAGTTTACCTGCGCGAGGCAAGGAAGGACAAGAGCCCGAAAGTTCGCGCAGCTGTGGCAGAGGCACTTGGAAAGATAAAGGGCGGTGAGGCAACAAGGACACTGATTGAGATGGTTAAGGATGAAAACACCGATGTGCAAATTGCAGCGATAAAGGCGATGGGCGGCTTGGATGATGAGGATGCGGTCCCGGTGCTAATCCCATTTCTCGGTGATGAGCGCAAGTCTGTGAGAGACGCGGCTGTTGAATCGCTGAAGGGGCTCGGAGTTAAAGCGCTAAGGGCGGTTATCCAAACAGCCCAGTTTGGGAGTGGCATTGCTAAGGTTGAAGCGCAGCGCACCTTGAAGCTGATAAGTGAGCGCTTTAGAGCGGCGTTAGATCCGCAGAGTTCCGAAGGGAAGGACAGGCTTGTAAGGCGTGATATGTGCCGCTACTTGGGGCAGCTGAGATACAAGTTAGCTATAGCCGATTTAATGGACCGCCTTTCAGACTCAGACCCGGATGTGAGGTCAGCTGCTGCCGAAGCCCTCGGCAAGATAGGCGCACGAGTTGCAATTCAATCTCTAAAGAGCCGAATGAATGATACCGCTGAGGAGATGAAAGTGAGGCTGAGCGCTGCTGTTGCCCTCGGCAAGATGGGCGATAAAGAGGCAATTGACTTCCTCATCAACATGCTCTCCGAGCAGGATGAGACATTAAGGGTGCGTGCTGCAAGTGCTTTGTCGGAAGTTGGCTCACCGGCTGTGAAGGCACTATTAAGCGCCATGCACTCAAAGGAGGATTTGAAGCGCTGGGGGGCTGTAAAGGCGCTCGGCGAGATGCGCTGCAAAGATGCCGTTGATGAGCTTATCAAAACCGCAAAGGACAAGAATGAGGATGTGCGCATCGCTTCGGTCGTCTCACTTGGAAGGATTGGCAGCTTGGATTCTGTACCAGCTTTGCTTGAAGCACTTGGGGACGAATCAGAGAAGGTGCGTTGGCACGCGTATAATGCACTGCAGCAATTTGGCACCGAAGCAGCTCCAACCGCGATTGAGATGCTTAAGCGCACAAGTAAGGCTGAGGCAAAAGAACGCATCATAAGGCTGCTCGGCATTTGGAAGGCAACGGCAACCGCCGATGAATTGCTTTACCAACTGCGCAGCCAATCCGAGAAGGTGCGTGCAGCTGCCGCATGGGCGCTGGGAGAAATTAAGGCAACCGTAGGTGCTAAAGCGCTTTTGGAGCTGCTTGAAAGCGACAAAAGCGTTGAAGTGAGATGTGAGGCTGCACATGCCCTCGGGAAGATGAAATACAAGCCGGCAAGGGATTCGTTGCTTAAGGCATTCGTCGCAGCTCAAGATGCCTCTCTCAGGGCTGCGTGTATGAACGCCATTGCGATGATTGATGGGCATGCATACTCGGAAGCGGACCTTCTCAAGGAGGCGATGACAAGCATACCGGATATGAATGTGCGTGAGCGCGCTGCCATTCAACTGAAGCACATTGAACAAGTGCCGGCTTTGTGAAGCCGGAATGCCTTTAGCCCACAAATGCGCTGCTGCACTTACTTTCTTAAACCAGCAAAGGTTGGATGGTAACAAAACTTTGCCCCGGAGTCATAGGACAAGGTGATGGGATGTGCCCTCTAACGCTGACTTAATTAAGTTGCTTGTGCGTGACCTGCTTGTGCTCATTTTTGTTGCGGCTGCATGCTACACCGACTGCCGATACAGCAGGGTGCCAAACAAACTCACATTCCCGTTCATGGTCGCAGGCATTGTGACAAACTTGATACTGGATGGTAAAAATGGTTTGGCAAGTTCCCTGATTGGGCTTGGGATTGGGTTAGGCATATTCTTTGTGCCATTTGCGATTGGCTGGTTTAAAGGCGGCGATGTCAAATTCTGCATGGCTGTCGGTGCAATCAAGGGGAGCGGAGCCCTGTTTTGGGAGTCGTATCCATTTTGGGCATTTCTCTATGGGGCGGCAATTGGAGGGGTAGTGTCAACTGTCATATTGATGAGGCGGCGGCTCGGGTTTAAGCCATTCGTGCGCCTCATGAACTACTTCCACATGCGCTATGTTGTTGGCGTGCCAGTTGAGTATGAGCACGAAGATGAGACGCGCTTTCCGTATGTGATAAATCTTGCACTTGGGTGCATTCTTGCCATGATATTAGAGGCAACATTCGGGTGCGCAAATCCATTCCTTAGAGGAAGGTGAAAGCTGTGCCGAGAATGCTGCGCATATCAATTCTCCTCGGGGTGATATTCATTGTGTTTCTGGTTGGGCGATTCCTCTGGCAAAGGGGCAAAACACCGCCACCGAAGCCAACGATTGAATATGCGAAAGTCGTGATAGCCTCCGTTGACATACCGGCGCACACGGTCATAACTGGTGCAATGGTGCGCGAGGACAGACGCCTGCCGAAGGAAGTCCCGCCGGGGGCGTTTAGCAAAGTTGACGATGTTTTAAACCGAGTTGCCAAGGTGGACATATTTGCCGGCACACCGATAATGCAAAGTGATGTCACACAGCCAATCTCGCAAGAGGGTTTGGGCACACTCATACCAGAAGGATATGTGGCAGTTGCTTTGCCGATAGACAATGAGGCGCTATATCGGATGTTAAGGACTGGCAACCATGTGCGTATAATCGCTTCATTTGGTGGGCTGCTCTCGCAAACGATAGTTGAGGATGCGGTCGTGCTCGGCGTTGACACGAAGGTGATGAATGTTGAGCTCGGTGTGCGCGGTCAACCGCCAGAAGGCGCACAGCAACAAGCTCAACAGCAAGCGCAACAACCATCTCCGCTTCGCACACTCCTTTTGCTTGTCCGCCCAGAGGAGGCGGAAAGGATAGCACTTATTAGCGGTCAGACAAATGTGCGAATTGAATTTTCGCTGCTATCGTCACGCCCGCCAGTCCCGATACCGACACCCGAGCAACAGCGGAAGCACCCAACGATGGCAAGAGACATTCATCCGGCTGTTGAACAGATAGCTGCAAAGGGGGCTGGGATAACACCCGAGGAGCTTGACAGAGTCTTCGGCAGGGCAAGTCAACCAATGCCATCCCCGGTGCCACAGCTCCCGCCTGTAGAGCCAGCACAAATTGTGGCTGAGGTGCACGGCAGGTTGCTCTCGGAGTTCGCACCGCAAATACGCAGCATACGAGAGGAGCAAGAACGCATCCGCCAAGAAGTGCATGCAGTGCGAAGAGCTATCTCAAGCGCTGCCACAGATGCTCAACTAAAGCAGCTCATGGTTGAAGTCAGCGAGCGCTTGAGGAATGTTGAGAAGGACATTGAAAGTTTGAAAGTCAAACCAACGGAAGCTGCAGTGCCACCCACTGCAGAACCAAGAGAGACTGTGAGGATATTCCTTGGCGCGCAATCCATACAGGCTCCGGTTGGGCATCCAATTGAGGCAGTGCTGAAGCAATGATGCGTTGCCAAAATCGCCTTTCAACTGAGGTGGAAGGGCATGATGAGGTGGAATGCGAATAGGGACGCCATTATTGTAGCAGCAATTTTTGCGCTCTTGATGGTGAGCGCAGCGCGCTGCGAAAGCACAGCAATTGAAGTTCCGCTGCGCATGGATGTTGGCGAGACCATCAAGCTGCTAATCGGCTCTGAATTTGACTTCTCCGTCACAGACCCGACGGTTGTGCGCCTGCGCAAATCGGATGATACGCTCCTAATTGAAGCTATCAAAGCCGGTCAATCAAGCATCTTCGTGAATGCGAAGGAGAAGCAATATCACCTCACGGTGCAAGTTGGCACGAAAGCTGGCGAACGGACGAGGGAGCCTGAAAAGCCAGTTATAACTGGGCTTGCTCCGACGGCTGAGCAAGTGCAGCGCGCCATCGGGCTACCAACAGTGCAAGTGAGGATGGAAGCCGGAAAGATCGTCCTTGAGGGGACTGTCACAAGCGAAGTTGACAAAGAGCGCGCAGAGAAAATCGCAGCTCAGTTTTCTCCAAAGGGCGTCATCAACAACATAGTTGTGGAAAAGCGAAAGACACCCGAGCTGCAGTTGGAAGTTGTGAGCATAGATGTCCTGAGCAACCCTGTGGTCATGACGGCTCCGGGGGAGGGAAAAAGGATTGAGGTTGAATTGCCGGTTGGGGTGAGCATGCTCATTGAGGCTGCAAAGGGGACAATTGAACAGGTCGCAATTGGCAACCCGGAGCTTGTGGGCATTATAACGCCATCAAAACTTGAGCTGTTGCTCGTTGGGAAGAAGGAAGGGCAAACGAATGTGATTGTTTGGGAGAAGGTAAAGGTTGAGGGCGTAGAGAGGCTGCTCTGGACAAACTTCTGGTTGCGCATTGTCACCCTGCCGGAAAAGAAGCCACCGGAGCCAATAAAGCCAAAGCCGACTGCCGAGGAAATAAAGATGCGCATTGAGGATGCCATCGGCATCCCGAATGTCACAGTTTCGGTATATCCACACGATGAAGGCTTTGTGGCAGTCCTGCGCGGTGAAGTGGAAACCGAAGATGAAGCTGCTTTTGCCGAACAAGTGGCGTCGTTGTGGGCGACGAAAGTCATCAAGCATATTAAGGTGAGGGCTATTCCACAACCCATCCCGCCAGAAATTGAGAAGGCGAAGAAAATTCAGGACATGATTGGCATGCCGCAAGTTGAGGTGAGGATTGCCGATGACAAGATAGTCTTGACCGGCAAGGTCAAGCGAAAAGAGGATAGGGACAGGGCTGAGGAAATCGCGAAGCTCTTTGGGGCAGTCATCAACCAGATTGAGGTGGAGAAGCCGAAGACAGTTCAACAGATACTGGTTGAGGTGCGAGTGCTTGAGGTTTCAAAAACAGCGCTTGATAAACTCGGCGTGCAAGTTGGTGAGCAAATAACTGCCGGTGTGGCTGCAGGCGCTGTGGGCATAACCGGCGTGAACATTGAGGCTGGTCAAATTACATTCGGAGAAACACCACAAACGCCGCCCGGGGGTGGTTTTGGTGTCGCAGTTCCCGGTGTGTTTACAAGGCTCTCACCATTTGCCATGCGCCTGAACATGCTTATTGAGAGGGGTCTTGCAAGGCTGCTCGCGCGCCCACAGCAATTCGTCCTTGAAGGGACAGATGCAACCTTCTTAGTTGGCGGCATGGTGCCAATACCGGTGACAACGCTTGTGACTGGTGCTGCAGCTGGTGCGCTTGGCGGCGTGCAATTTGCGCCGTTCGGGATAATGCTTACGCTTCACCCACGCTCAACAGACGCCGGGGAAATATTCGTGCATTACCGAGTTGAGTCATCAGCGCCGGATTACAGCTTAGCCACCACAATTTTCGGGGCGAGAGTTCCGGGGTTTAGAATGCGCCGCCACGAGGACAGGGTCTTGCTGAGGGATGGCGATACGCTTGTCATATCCGGTCTCATCCAGGAGGAGGATAGGCAAAACTGGAGACGCCTGCCGTTGCTGTCATCTATACCAATCATTGGAGAGTTGTTCAAGAGCCGAGAATTTCAACGCCTGCAATCTGAACTTGTGATAGCGATGACTGTGCGCCTGTTTGATGAGGCTGTTAGTGAGGAAGCATTGCAGCTTTATGAAGAGGTCCTTAAGCTGCCACCGCTGCCAACGCCCGCTGCACCTGCTTTCGGGATTGGTGGCTTCGGTGTTGGAGCAATCGGTGGTGCCCCATTCGGCATTGGGAGATGAGAAAACGGCAGAGCCATAATGAAGGATGGAGGTGGGAAAGTAACGGTGGATAGAACGCCACTGCCAAATCAGCACGAGGTGATAGAGTCGTGCCGACAGTGATAGTAGCTGACAGCCTGACTGAGTCAAGGGAAAACATAAAGGCACTCCTTCGCACCGATCCGACGATTGAAGTGGTTGGCGAGGCACGAGACGGTGATGAGGCATTGCAGCTTGTTAGGTCGTTGAATCCGGATGTGCTCGTAATTGATGCTAACATTGCCGGCGCAGATATTGTTGAGGTGACTGAAAGGGTTTCTCCGAATGTCGGTGTTGTGGTCATATCGCTGCATGATGACAAAGCTTTGCTAAGGCAGCTTATGCGAGCTGGTGCAAGCGACTTCCTGCTCAAGCCAGTCGGAAGGGAGGAGTTGATTGACGCTGTCAGGGCGGCAGCAATGCGAGTTCAAAAGTATAGGGCAATGGCTGCTGGTGCTCCTGAGGCTCGCGCTGGTCAAGTCATAGCTGTTTACAGCCCGAAAGGTGGGTCTGGTAAGACAGTCATTTCGTGCAACTTAGCCGTCGCGCTCGCAAAGCATCATGCTGGTCCGGTTTGCCTTGTTGACTTGAACTTGCAATATGGCAATGTTGACATGGTGCTAAATTTAACGCCACAGCACACAATTGCAAGCCTCGCTCAGAGGGAAGGCGAACTTGACCTTGAAGTCCTTGAGAAACACCTAACCATACACGAGGATTCAGGGTTGAGGGTGCTCGTTGCGCCATCAACGCCACAATATGCGGAGACTGTGACAGTCTATCTTGTTGAGCAAGTGCTATCGTTGCTCAGAAAGGGCTTTGACTACATCATCGTGGATCTGCCAACAGTCCTTGAGGACTACTCAATGGTAGCGTTGGATACGGCTGAATACATCATCTTGGTCACCGAACTTGATGTGCTTGCAATACACAACACGAGGATCGCGCTTGAGATACTGCGCCAACTCTACTCACCGGAGCGAATCAAGGTAGTCCTCAACCGTTCAAACAGCCAAGTTCAAATAACCCCTGAGAGGGTTGAAGAGGTTCTTGGATGTTCACTGCTTGCGCGCATCCCGAGTGACGGTCGCCTTGTAGTATCATCGGTTAACAATGGCACACCATTTGTGCTTACACACCCGAATGCCGAGATATCGCGCGCAATCGTGCAGCTGGCATACTCCATCATGGGAAGGGAAGCGCCACTTGGGGAGTTCATCCAACCAATACAGCAGAAGCGGCGCATACCGGTAATCGGTCCGCTGATTGATTATCTCCTCGGACCAAGCTAACCACGGTCTCTATCAACTTATGGGTTAGCCAACCCGTAAGTGAGATACACCGAAACTTGCATTAACGGCACCGCAAGGATATGCCACTGGTGGTAATGCAGCGCCGTTGCTTCAGGTGCCGACTTCGCACACCTGAACCCTATGAGCAATGAGCGCCCCCATGGATAATGTGTGCCCCTGAATGTGCACCGCAGCGATGACGGAAAGTTAGCCCAAGAACCACCCCTGTGCACCTTCAACTTCTCACCGTAGAAGGCGTCATAGACGGTGCCTTCCTTCGCCCCCGGGTATGGCTTATACCAATCGGAGGTCCACTCAGCTACATTCCCAACCATGTCATAGCAGCCATAGGGGCTAACACCCTGCGGATAGCTTCCAACGGGCTTCAAGCCTCTATGCCCACCGTTGCAGAATTTGTATGGGTTGTTTTTGTCATCGGTGAATTCGTTTCCCCATGGATACATCCTTCCATCTGTGCCCCTTGCAGCCTTCTCCCACTCGGCTTCGGTTGGCAGACGCTTCCCAGCCCACTTGCAATATTCAACTGCATCATACCAACTCACATTGTTCACCGGGAACTTATCTTGCCCCTCGGGATACTTCCCACCCTCCCAGTGAGGTGGCGGTGGATAACCGGTGGCATCACAAAAGCGCTTGTATTCCTCGTTCGTAACCTCGTAAATGTCAATGTAAAACGAGGGCACATAAACCTTGTGTGCGGGATACTCATCCGCATACGGACCAGCCTGCCCACCAATGTAGTTGACGCCCATTATGAACTCACCAGCCGGAACAAGAACCATATTCGGTGGTGCTTCAGTGCCAGTTTGAGATTGCGAATGCAGCACCAACACACCGATGAGAACACCAACATGTAGGGCGAATGCGCTACCCACCCACATCATGACGGACACAAACCCTTTTCGCACCATGCATTCATCACCGACCCCATAACTTTATCCCGCAGAAAGAGCTGCAAGCATTTCTCCATCCACTGGTCATCAACAGAGTTCACTTGGGGAACTTCATCACGCTGCTCATAGAGGTTGGAATTGCAGCACAGCGCATAAGTTGCAAACTTCACGCATCGCAATTTAGAGCCGGCGCGGGGATTTGAACCCCGGACCTGGGCATTACGAATGCCCCGCTCTGCCGCTGAGCTACGCCGGCATGCCTTTACACCAAAAGTTGATTTTAGCGCTTTCACCGACCAACGCAACAGCGCGTCACTTGTGCATACCTTGCGGGTCAGCCGGAAACTGCAAACCTGCTTAAAATGGCTGCTTCACTTCTGCGCTTCCTGTGAGGATGTGTTCCCTGACTGAGTTTGCGTCACATTAAGCGACAAACCTATTTCCACAGCAGCCTCGTCCCGATTCCAAATGACGGGCACTTCAAATATGCGCTCAAATAGGCGTGCCGGCACGATAGTCCTGTTAAGCAACAAGAATGGAGCTGGCTTGAGCAGCAATGATTCCCCATTGATTGAGGCTTTAGGATCGTCAATCCTCAGATGGATGCGCTTGTTATCCCATTGGGCTAACACTCTCTTCTCACTATTCACCCACTCAACTGAACCACCCGCAAATTCAACAATTGGTCTGAATGGCGTGAGTGCCGTCCCAAAGAGCAAGTATGGTTGGACATCTGTGCTCACTGCTTGCCCACCGCACTTCACCGATATAGGTGTGCGCGGTATCACAAGCCTCTGTCCGGTGCGCAACTTGATTGGCTCGCGAAGGCTATTTGCATTCATCAGCTGTTTCAGCGTCAACTTAAACTTGCGCGCTATTCCGCATAGGGTGTCGCCGGGTTGAACAGTATATGTGAAGCTTGACCTTCGCCTCGTAATGACGATAGTTGGTCGCTCCACGCCTCTTTGCACATGGATGCTCGGTAGAGCTGCCGGAGCTCTGCGAAGAACTCCTACATCAATCGCCCTTGAGCGCCTCGGTGGGGTTGAAGTTGGCAATGCAACCTGCGTTCGCTGGACTTGCGCACGACCATGACTGGGAGAGACCGCAATAGCAGATTGCTGAGGGAGCACATCACGAGCCTTGACTTGCCTTGGCAATGCACTTGCGATGGGTGTTTGTCTCTCGGATGGCTTAACCATTGCGATGCCATAAACTGCTGGCTGCACCGCTGAGGGCGCTCCAACGGAGTATGCTCGCATAGCTGCTTCGGTTACCCTGCTAACAGATGTAGGGTGCACTCGTGCAAGCTCACTTCGGCTCAGAATTAACGGCTCGTTGGCTTTCGGTGAAGGGGATACAACCGGAGAAACCCCCGCAATCGGTGAAACGATCTCCGGCTTTGGCACGCCAATAACCTCCATCTTAGCGGATGAGGAACGCATCGCCCGCGCAGCTGTCATATCCGCAACAAAGACCGAGCGAGTCGCCCTTGGCAGCTCCATTGGCATAAGTTGGGCTATAGCAGATGGTGCGGGCTTAACCGGCTTTGAAACTGCCTCGGTGCGCCTCGTTGCTGACGAAAGTAACCTCGGCTCTGGTGTTGGTGCAGCCGTAACTGGGCGCAACACTTGCGAAGGGACAACCGCTGCAGGCTCTGCAACCCCCTTGATAACCTCAACACCCATCCCCCTGCCAACACTCACCCTCCTTGGCAAACTCACCACACCCACACCGACATTCGCCAGCTCTCTCACTTCGGATGCCGGCAGTGTCACCCTTGCACCAGTTGAAACTCTCAAAGGTTGAATTGCACCTTCACGCATCACTGTGCTCCACTTTAACTCCGCTCCGCCCTCACGGCTCAACACCGGAAGCCCAACAGGCACACCCTCCCTAACAGCCGCCTTCAATGGCGCAATCATTGGCTCATAGCTCTTCTCAAACTTGGTGAGCGATTCGCCTCGGACTACAGGTGTTGAAAGCAATTGCACCAGAGTGCCACTCACCGATAGCCTTGTTGGCGATAGCTCAACACTTGGCAGCTGTCTTGCTCCACCGACAATCGGTGCGGGTATGATTGAGATTTCAGGAGTAGGTTGAATTGCGCCTTCACGCATCACTGTGCTCCACTTTAACTCCGCTCCGCCCTCACGGCTCAACACCGGAAGCCCAACAGGCACACCCTCCCTAACAGCCGCCTTCAATGGCGCAATCATTGGCTCATAGCTCTTCTCAAACTTGGTGAGCGATTCGCCTCGGACTACAGGTGTTGAAAGCAATTGCACCAGAGTGCCACTCACCGATAGCCTTGTTGGCGATAGCTCAACACTTGGCAGCTGCCTTACTCCACCGACGATCGGTGCGGGTATGATTGAGATTTCGGGAGTAGGTTGCTTTAGCGGCGCCCTCGCTTCACCCAATTGAGCAGGTCTTGCAATTATGACTGCTCCATAGGATGGCTTCACCAGTGGGCGTTCGCCACCCCTTGGGCTTGTCTCTGGGCGCTGTATGACCGCTTCAACGGATTGATTTCTCACTGTAACGAGCACTTCAGGTGACGCGCCCTCTTGACCCTGCCCATCCACAGCCCACGCTTGAAGGATATAAAGACCATCGGGAAACACCGGCGAACCACCGATAGCGGAAGCTGTATCCCAAAGCACAGTTGCTTCATATATGCGTTCTCTGAACACGCCACCCTTAGCGTAGAGGATGTAATGCTTGCGCTTTTCGTCCTGTGAAGTCGCCTTAACGCCGACTTGGGCAAGCTGCCTATCGTCTTCAAATCTCGCAATGATTGCGACCACACCCCTAACGACCGAGCCACTTTTTGGCGAGAGTATTTCGGCTTTCGGCTTCGTTGTGTCGGCACCTTTGTAAATTGTCACGCTCGCCTCGCCCATGCGGTTGCGTGCATCAAAAACTCGTATCGTGATCGTGTGAGGACCGTCTCGGAAGAATGTCGCATCCCACTCAAGCGTTTCCTGAACAGATGTGGTCGGCGGATTGTAGGTTAACCCTTCATCACCCCTTACGCCATCAACATAGGCTTCAGCCCGTATGAGCGGAGTCCCATCGGGGCTCCATGCTTGATACACAATCGGTATAACCGTCTCCTTCACGAATGTAGCGCCATTTTGTGGGGCGACGATTTGAACGCGAGGATTGCCTTGCGAAGCTTCTTGTTGGTTGGCTATGCCATTGCGCAAAAGTAGCGTAAGGCACATTATGGCAGCAAGTATTGGGGCAAAATATTTATGCCTTCCCTTCATCCCTCCCATCTTGAGCACCTCCCACATTGCACAACCACCGCAAGGCTGTGCAGCATTAAAACTTCAGGTTGCAGTGTAACGACTTTCAAATGCTTTGTAAAGGGATAGCACCATAGTGACTTTAGGGCATTGTGCAAGCTCATGCGTCACCATTGACTATGGAGCAAACTCAAAGATTAGCCTGCAAAGCACGGCTACGAGCTACTCACGAGCCTTCAGTGCTACGGGCTGCCCAAGGCGAGAAAGGGTGACCAAAAAGGATGAGCAGCGAGAGAGCCCTTGAAAGTGAGCGCTTGCGTTCAAAGGTTGCAGCAATGCCGGATTGCCCGGGAGTATACATGTTCAAAGATGGCGATGGCAAGGTCATTTATGTCGGGAAGGCATCATCCTTACGAAACCGCGTTCGCAGCTACTTCATTTCAAGTGCTGAGCGCAGCCCATGGCATCATAAGTTGAGGCAACGCATGCGCGATGTTGAATACTTGGTAACGCGCACCGAAAAGGAGGCGCTAATACTTGAGGGCAATTTGATAAAGCTTTACCGACCACAATTCAACATACGCTTTAAGGATGACAAACGCTATCCGTTCCTCAAGATACCGATGCATGAATCCTTCCCACCGCTCCTAATTGTTCGGACGCCGAAGGATGATGGAGCACTATATTTTGGTCCTTTCACCTCCGGCAAAGCGCTCAAGGAAACGGTTGACATAATCAAGCGAGCTTTCGGGATGCGAGTCATGGTGCTCATCGGCGATAGGCGTCTGAGCGGTTGCCCATGGCGTGATACATCAAAGCGCATGCCGAGGGCTTGTTTGGAATACCACATAATGCGGTGCAGCGGTCCTTGCATTGGAGCGATAAGCGAGGAGGATTACAGCAGGGTTGTCAGGGAAGTTCGCGCCTTCCTTGAGGGGAGGCACACAAAGGTTGTTGAGGAGTTGCGCCACCAAATGATGGAGGCTGCCGAAAAACTTGAATTTGAGCGCGCCGCGAGGATAAGAGACCAAATATTCGCCATTGAAAGGGTCGTTGAAAAGCAAAGCGTTGTCATCGGAACTTGTGAGGATGTGGACGCATACGGATATGCCGAAAGGGGCGGATGGGCTTGCATACAGATGCTTATCGTGCGTTCCGGAAGGCTGATAGGCAGTGAGCCGTTTATCGTCCACTCTACGGATGCAAAGTCACCCGCCGACCTGCTATCGGCATTCCTGAAGCAGCATTATTCATCGCTTGTCCCAATACCGCAAAGTGTCATCCTGCCAATGCCGATTGAGGATGCCGATGTGATGTCCGAATGGCTCTCTGACAAGCGAGGGGATAAGGTCACAGTGCGAGTTCCAACGAGGGGCAAGCTGAAGGAGCTGCTTGACATAGCGCAGCAAAATGCAGAGCAGGCTCTGATTGCCGAGCTTGAGCAGAGTGAGCGCAAACAGCGCCTCATTCAAGAGGCATTGGAATCGCTGCAGCGCTACCTATCGTTAGACCGTCAACCCAAGCGCATTGAATGCTTTGACATCTCAAACTTGCACGGGCATATAGCCGTCGGCTCAATGGTCGTGTTTCTGGATGGTCGTCCGGACAAAAGCTCATATAGGCGGTTCACGATAAAGATGCATGAAGGACTTCAGGATGACTACGCCATGATGCGAGAGGTGCTAAGGAGACGCTTCATGAGGTTGCTCAGCGGTGATGAGAAGTTTATGACCCCTCCAGACCTCCTGCTCGTTGATGGCGGCAGAGGACAAGTGAATTGTGCCGTGCAGGTGCTGAATGAGCTCGGATTGAGCGGCATAAAGGTTGCTGGCTTGGCTAAGGAACACGAGCTCATCTACCTACCAAATGAGCCTGCCCCAATTGCACTGCCATATAACGATCCAGCCCTGTTGCTCCTCCAGCGAATAAGGGACGAGGCGCACTCATTCGCAATAAGGCATCACAGGGCGAGGCGGAGGAAGTTTGCATTGCGCTCCTTGCTTGATGAAGTTCCCGGCATCGGTGAGGTAAGGAAGCGACGCCTGCTAATGCGCTTTGGCAGCTTAGATGGGTTGAAGAGGGCGAGCATTGATGAATTGGCTTCCGTTCCGGGTATGACGAGAGAAGCGGCTATGAGGCTCTGGGAGTTCTTGCACACAGAGCAAGCTGCTCATCATGAAGAGCATGAACAATCAAGCACAAACAAAAGTGAACGAACTGACGGCGCGAGGTGAAAGCACCCTGAAAGAAGGGGAGCTCCTATTGCCCGATCATGCTTTGCCATATCAAACGGCACCGCAACACTCCAAAGCCAATCGCATGGAAAGCGGTTGGTGACCAAATCGCACTTGCAATGGGTATAAGGCGGTGTTGCCGTGATGACCAAAATGACGCGCAAGGTGCTCCTCCAAATCGGCATTGTGCTTTTTGTGCAGCTTCGTTCGCTGGCGCTTGAAAAGCTTGAGCCGCCATATGGCTGTTACATTGGCGCATTCATTGAGCGGGATGAGGTTGTCCGTGGCGACATAAAGCTGTTTGAGGAATTGACCGGCAAAAAGCATGCAAGCTACATCACATATGTCGGCTACGGCTCACCGTTCCCAATTGATTGGGTGCGCAAGGTGATTGAAGCAAACGCGATTCCACACATTGCATGGGAGCCAAACGACGGGTTGGATGTTGTCCGAGATGACGAATATTTGCGTTCGTGGGCTCGCCAAGCAGCGCAGTTTGACTTCCCAATAATGCTGCGCTTTGCCTCCGAGATGAATGGCGCATGGAGCGCTTACTTTGGCGACCCGAGGAAATACATTGCCAAGTGGAGACTCGTTGCGAATGTCATGCGAGCGGAAGCCCCAAATGTGGTCATGTTATGGGCACCGTTTTGCATGCCGAAAGAAAACATCAATGCCTACTACCCGGGCGACGAGTTCGTTGATTGGGTTGGTGTTAACATCTATAGCGTCTACTGCCACAACGGGAATCCAAACGATAGAGCCCATCATGAAGACCCAGTTGAGCTTCTAAGGCATGTCTACAGAACTTATGCGCACCGAAAGCCAATAGCCATCGCCGAATATGCAGCAACTCATTACTGCAAGGGCACGAAGCGAGACACAACAGACTTTGCGCTCGCAAAGATGGCTCGCATGTATGAAGCCATAGTCAGGGAGTTGCCGAGGGTGAAGATGATAAACTGGTTCAGCATGGACACGATAAAAATGGGGCTTGCCAACAATAACTACTGCTTGACGACGAATGGCTATGTGCTCGCCGCATACAGGGCGCTCATCTCATCAGAGCACTTTTTGAGCGAGCCATACTTTGGCAACTGGTTTACGCCAGTGAAGTTGCTGCCGCGCCGCCCATTGCAGCTTTTAGCCACTCCGCAACTGCATGGCATCCCAAGACAAAGGGAATGCATGCAACGGCTAAGATGGGTTGAGCCGATGAAGGCTACCCCAAATGACGGCGTCTATAGCGCATGCGGGATAGCGCTTGTTGGGCTGCGCAAAGGCGAGTCCGTTTATGGCTCACGGCTTGTGTGGCTGCATGTCCCAAATGGCATTGATGTGCGCTATGTCGCATATAGGCTCAATGGCAGGGTTATCCTCATAACCAACAGAAGCCCATACTATGCACGCATTGAACCGGTGGATGGACAAAGGCTCCATCGCTTGAGCATTTCAATCAACCTTGCAAATGGTGAAGTCATCATGCTGCCCGAAGTCCAATTTGAATTCGCCGGAGATGGAATCAGGAGCTCACACAGCTGTGAGGAGGATTCTAAAGCCAGCAATCCCAAGGGCGCCAGCGAGCAAGCGCAAAATCCAATCGGATGAAACTCGCCCCGAAAGAGCAGCGCCAACTTGCGCGCCGACTGTCATCCCCACACCGATGGCTATTGACTCAAGAATTTTGAACGAGGTCCCGGAAATGAAGTGCGTCAGCACACCGACAAACGAATTGGCGCAAACTGCAACCATTGATGTAGCTGTGGCGATGTGTGTCGGGATGCCAAGCAAACCGATGAGCATGGGCACAAGCATGATGCCGCCGCCAACCCCAACAAATGCGCCAACGGCTGCAACTGCGCATCCGAGAAGGGCGACAACGACGAAATTCTCCATCGCGCTTCGTTGAACCCTATCACACTCATGCGCAAGTGCATCACTGTAAAACCCTCTAACATGGTCAGCTGCCATATGGGCATGGCATTGCCTGCCCGCCTTGAGGAACAAATATGCCGATAACCCGATGAGCAGCATTCCGAAGGCGAGATTGAAAAAAGACCTCCTTACGATGTGCGTGAGCATCACGCCGAATATGCTCCCGGGAATCATGCCAGTGATCAAAGCCACAGCACACCTGTATCTTATGCGCCCCGCACAGGCATATGCGATTGACCCCGAGAGTGAGTTCATGAACACCGCCATTAGGGACATCGCAGTTAAAGAACTCGGTTGCTCAAATGGATGCATCAAAAGCAACACCGGCATGAGGATGAAACCGCCACCGGCACCAATGATGCAGCCATACACACCGGCGAATAAGCCAATGAATGCGAGCAGGATAAATTTCACACCTTATGCCTCCACTCACGCAAGGGACAACAATTTGGACTCACCTGAGCACTCAAGCCTCAGCAGCACGGCGCTTTGTGCGCTCCTTATGCAGCTCCACCTTTCGCTTAAGCTCAATCGTTATCTCAACGGAGCGCTCCTTCAAAGGCATGGTCACTTCCCTGTGAGCGGGTTCGTATCCATCAGCAACGGCGTAGATATTCCATGTTGCCACTGAAACGCCCTCAAAAACAGCCCAACCGTCCTCATCGGTTTTGGCAAAGTATTGTCCACCCAGAGCGAGCACCTTCTTCTGTGCTTGCTTGTTTATCCTCATGCGCAATTCAACGAGCCTCGGATCAACCTCCCTGAGGGAGATGAGCACACCCGCATCACCAATGGGTAAGCCATCTTCAGCGTTGATGACGCGCACCTTCAGTGTTATTCCCTTTGTCACAATGACCTTACCGACATCCACCCTCACTTCATCGGCATCTCGCCTCAGGATTTGCTCAACCGCTTCATTTGGCAACCTCACAATTGTCGGCGCATAACCGTCAACCTCAAATGTGAGTGTGAATTCAACCTCGCCTCCAACCGCAAACCTGATGTTCCCCTTCCACAGACCTACATCACCAACTGTCACATTAAACTTGCCCTCCCTATCCGTCTTGGAGGGCAGGTTGAAAGCTGCCATCATGGCAAATTGGTTGCCACCTTTACCCCGCAGCCGAATTTGCGTCCCCGTCACCCTGAACGGTGTCTCAGCTAAGGGGTTGCCATCTTCATCCACAAGCAGCCCGCTAACTTGCAGGTTTAGTGCATTGCGCTTTAATCCCCCCACACCACCTAACGCCAACTGACCCATCTGCACCGCGATTAAGTCCAAACGCAATATCGCTCCATCTTGCAATGTCACCGTCTGCGGCTTAAGCGATGTCGTAAGCAAACGCCTGAGTGGATCAGGGATGCGTGTTATCGCCCCAGCCAGAGCTGCGACCTCGTATTCTCCGGGGCTCAACCCACGCACGAAATACATCCCAAACTCATCCACTTGTGTGCGCTCCCACTCCCTGTCACCAACCTTGCGATAAAAGACCTGAGCGTCAATGACCACTTCACCCTTATCCGTCTTGACTACGCCCCAAATCATGGCGCCATCTTGCGAACGCATCTGACGGAGCGTCAACCAGACGCCAACACGGCTCTCATCGTTTGGCAGGCGAGTCTGCGATGTCGCCATAGTGCCATCAACTTCGTGGAGCGCACGCACAGTGTATGCTCCGGAGATAAGACCGCCAAATTTGAACCGTCCATTATCGTCCGCTGTCGTTGTGCGCGGAAGATTAAAGCGCACCCTCAACGGCTCGTCCGAGGAGGACAAAAGGACAGTGACACCAGCCTTCGGAGTTTTTCCATCTGTGTCAAAGACCGTCCCAGCTATCTCACCAGCAATTGATGGAAGTTGAATGGCGCAGCAGGAGAGCATGACAACAAGCCATCCCACCAATCGCATCACCATTTCACCTCATGTTGCGTTTAAGAATCGCCATCCCTCAGTCTATAAATTTTGACGCTGCTCGGCTGAGCGGATTTACCGAATTAAAGCTTCGTCGCTAAAGTAATCCCCACCCTATAGTTTGGCAGCGATGGTGAAGTTGGTTGCTTCAAACTTGCCGCGCAGCAAACTTTTGAGTGAGCTGGCGCAGAGCAATTTGGTTTCACAGGGAAAGCACGGATGGGAAGGTGAAAGGTGATGGGCATTGACACATTTGATGTTGTCGTGATCGGTGGCGGACCGGGTGGATATGTTGCTGCGATAAGGGCTGCACAATCCGGCATGCGCACAGCCCTGATTGAGAAGTGGAAGCTCGGTGGCACATGCCTGAACAAGGGTTGCATACCGACAAAGGCAATGCTGCACGCAGCTTATATGCTCAGACGCGTGCGCACGCTTGATAAAATCGGCATAACCGCGAGCAATGTGGGATTCAACTACGACCGAATGGTCAGTTGGAGGGATGGCATAGTAAGCACTTTGAGGCGTGGCTTAGAGGGGTTGATGCGCTCAAACGGCGTTGAGCTCATCTTCGGCAAGGCGAGCTTTGTAAGCCCAAATGAGCTCAGCATCATCAGCAAGGGGAGCGAGTTCAAGATCGGGTTCAAGCACGCCATCATAGCGACTGGCTCAAAGCCATCCAACTTGAGGTGCTTTAAGGGGTGCAAGAGTTGCCTTTTAAGCGAGGGCGCACTGTTCATGCAGTCGCTGCCTCGCAAATTAGCCATTGTTGGCGGTGGCGCAATCGGTGTTGAATTGGCTTGGCTCTTCGGCTCACTCGGATGCAATGTAACTCTGATTGAACTCATGCCGAGGCTGCTCCCGACGATGGATTCTTCGCTATCGCGCGGCATTGAGATGCATTTCCGAAGGATGGGCATTAATGTGATGACCGCAACTTGCGTCACATCGGCTGAGGAGACACACGACGGGATAAGGCTTCAATGGGGGAGCCCGCCCGGCAAGGTGGTGGAGCCATCCGGGGATTGTTTTGAGGGTGTCATCGTCGCCGTAGGGAGAATTGCGGATACCGGTTCACTCAATGCGCATGCCGCGGATGTGCAACTCTGTGATGATGGCAGGGTGATGGTTGACTGCAGCCTTAAAACGAGCAATCCTCACATCTATGCCATCGGCGATGTGATTAGAGCCGGCGGTTTTGCACATCAGGCGATGGCTGAGGGAGAGCTTGCGGTTGAGGCATTGCATGGCGTTCAAGTTGATATCAGCAAACTGCTGATACCGCAGTGCATTTACACGCATCCAGAGATAGCCTCCGTTGGGTTGACAGAGGAGCAGATGCGCGAGCAAACCGATTCCGTGCTCGTCGGCGAATTCCCGATGAGGGCTAACGGGAGGGCGTTAACTTGCGATGAGCCGGAAGGCTTCATCAAAATTGTCGGCGATAAGCGCACCGGTGTTGTGACTGGCGTGCACATAATTTCGGCAGGGGCAAGTGAGCTTATAAGCGAGGGCACCCTTGCAATACAGCTCGGTATGAAGTTTGACGAATACATTAGGCTCATTCACCCTCATCCAACGCTGTCGGAAGCCCTTGGGGAGGCTGCGATGGCTGCTATCGGAAAGCCATTGCACATCCCAAAACTCACAAGGAGGATTGGGAGAGTTAAAGGCAACGCATGATAACCGATGCGGGTGATAGCGCATGCTTAACTCACTGCTCATAAAGCCAGCTGGTCCGGATTGCAACATGCGTTGTGCATATTGCTTTTACCTGCCAAAGGCATCACTGTTCCACGAGAGCAAGGTGCACCGAATGAGCTACAAAGTGCTTGAGGCACTCACAGTGCAATACCTGCGCATCGCAGGGGATATAGCCTCATTCTGCTGGCAGGGCGGCGAGCCAACACTTATGGGGCTTGAATTCTTTGAGCGAGCTATGCACTTACAGCGGGCAAATGTAAGAAGCGGTCAAGCGCTGAGCAACACCATACAAACAAATGGGCTGCTGATCAATCACGATTGGGCGCGCTTCCTGAAGAGGCATGGATTTCTCGTCGGGGTGAGCTTGGATGGACCAAAGGAGTTACACGACCACTACCGAAAAGACGGCGCCCAAAGGGGTTCGTTTGATAGGGTCATGCGTGCTATTGAGTGCCTTCGTGAGCATGATGTTGAGTTCAACATATTGTGCGTGCTCAACGATGTCACGGTGAAGCATCCCGAAAGGCTCATTGAGTTCTTCCTGTCGCATGACCTTCGCTACTTGCAATTCATACCGTGCGTTGAGTGGGATGAAAGCGGTGAGCGCATTGCGCCATTTTCCGTGACACCTGAGGCATATGGCGAATTCCTGTGCAGGGCATTTGACATGTGGCACGGTGATGGCGTGCCTCAGTTCTATGAGCGCTTCTTCAACGATGTTCTTGCCGTCTATGCCGGATATGGAATGCCAACATGCGTAATGAAGAGGCGGTGCGGTGACTATGTCGTGGTTGAATATAACGGCGATGTGTATGCGTGTGACTTCTTCGTTGAGCCACAATGGAGGTATGGCAACCTGCTTGAAAGCCCGCTTGAGGAGCTGCTGAAAATTCCCGTCGCGCTGCGCTTCAGGGAACGCAAGCGGTTGCTCTCAAGGGAGTGTTTAAGTTGCAGGTGGCTACACATATGCAATGGCGGTTGCCCGAAGTATCGCATGTTTGCTGGCGGAGTTGAGTGCGTCAATTATTTCTGTGGCGCATACAAGCGCTTTTTCTCACACTCCCACAGGCGCTATCTTCGCATGGCAGAGCGCTTAAATGTAGTGGCGCATACAAAGAGCATGCTGCATTGGTGGCGACAACGAAGCCATTAGGTTCATTCGGCATAATGTCAGTTTGATTGGCGAATGCCCGGCATGCATTGCGATCGCTGTGTCGGAGGGGTGGCTGAAATGCCGCCAAAGATGAAAAGGACAACAGATGTGGTTGGGCTTCCGGATGTTCAAACCGAGCCCCCAAAAACACCGCTGGCATTGACCCGCGTCGGAATAACCAATCTGCGCTACCCAATCGCGTTCCATCAAAAAGGAAATGTGGTGGAGACAATCGTGAGCGTGACGGCATCAGTTGACTTGCCGCACAGGCAGCGCGGGGCGCACATGAGCAGGTTCACAGAGGAGATTGCGAGGGCTTTCCGCATACCCTCTGAGGTGGGCTCACTCTCTGAGTTAGCTGAGGGGCTTTGTGAACAGCTCCTCAAGGCGCACGATTATGCCAGCCATTGCACAGTCTCAATTCAAATGGACTCACACATTGACAGCAATGTCTACACAGCGGTGGTGTCATACTCGTCGTTGTCTCGCAGGTGGACTGTCGGGGTTAAAGTCATGGGGACTTTGGCATGCCCATGCTCAATTGCTCTGACCGGAGGCATGAGCCACAACCAACGCGGTATTTTGGAGATAGAGATTGAATCGGATGACCACAGAATTGACCACAGGGACTTGGCGCTGCTTGCGGAGAAGTCATTCTCTGCGCCGGTTAGGCTCCTGCTAAAGCGTCCCGATGAGAAAAGGGTTGTTGAGGAGATGCACCTAAACGCGAAGTTCGTTGAGGATGTGGTGAGGGATTGCGTCAAGATGTTGAAGGAGAGATACAAGGGGCTGAAGGCGAGGGTAAAGTGCATCTCCTTTGAGTCCATTCACCCGTATGATTGCTTTGCCGAGTGGGAGGGCAAACTCTGAACATGCTCAAGCTATGCGTCATTGACAGCTTTGAGGCAGCACACTACCTTCCGGGGCATCCAAAGTGCAGCCAGCTTCACGGGCACACATACAAAGTGGAAGTGCTGATTGAGACGGAAGAGGAAACAGACATGGTGATGGACTTCGGTGAGTTGAAGGGTAAACTGCGTGAAGCGCTATCTGAGTATGACCACAAGCTCCTCAATGAGGTCATGGAACGGCTCCCAACCACGGAGAACTTAGCCCGCGCGCTCCACTCAAAGTTGAACCCGGTTTTTTCACGCTACCGCCTAACAGTGAGAGTTTGGGAAGGCGAGGACAAATGGGCTGAATACAGCGAATGAAAAAGCGATGGCGATGCGCTCTCAATCGCCCCACAAAAAGGAGGATGCTTCAGCACCCCCAAAAACACGCCATCAATTGCCCCACAAAAGCCGCCCCAAAAATCCCTTGCAACTGCGATGCCAAATTCAATTCGCCTAACCAAATAGCGCATACGCCACCTTCAGTATCGCCCTTGAGATTTGGCGCGTGTGCACTCGCTTCATCTTCTGGCTCAGGGGTATAGCGACCGTGCGAGTCAGAATGCTCATCGTTTGAGGACACATGTCTGGTGAGTAACTCACATTGCCTTTATAGCGCGTGTCTCGCCATGGGTCAAACTTCTCGGTCACCGGCACTCTGCCGAGCACATACTCCCAGTAGCGGTAAATATGCCTATCAGGGAAACCCTCCGTATGTATCGTATGCACTGGGACACCCTCAGCTGCGAGCGCCTTTGAGAAGGATTGCGCCTGTTCAACCGTTTCAAAGAGGAAGTTGACCGAGTAGGCGCACTCGCCATCTGGGTCTGGAACGCGCATTGGCTTTATCCCGGGTGCGCCGGCTATGTCTTCAAGTATCTCACGCTTGCGTCTGCGCAGTGTTGCGACAATCTTGTCAAGCTTCTTCAGTTGCGCCAACCCAACTGCACCTGCAAGCTCGCTCATCCTGTAACCATCGCCCGCAAACGGCGTTACACGCTTCAGTTCCTCTGGCACCTCTTGAGAGAGCTTCCACCAGAATGTGACACCAGAGTCATGCGCAAGCGCTGCTCGTATGTAGATCATCGGGTCATTTGTGACCACCATTCCACCCTCACCAGTTGTTATCGTCTTTGAGACTTGGAAGCTGAAGCAACCGACATCTCCTATGCTGCCAACCCTTTTACCCTTGTAGCTGCCGCCGTTACACTGCGCGCAATCCTCAATGATGAACAGCTTGTGCTTGCGAGCTATTCTGACGATCTCATCCATCTGGCATGGTATGCCGCGCATGTGCACCGGCATTATCGCCTTCGTGTGCGGCGTTATCTTTCGCTCCACATCCTTCGGGTCTATGGTGAGTGTGTCATCAATTTCGGCTATGACTGGAACCGCGCCGACAAGTATGACCGCTGCGGCACTCGCAACGAATGTGTATGCCGGAACGATGACCTCATCTCCCGGACCAATTCCGAGCGCCCTTAAGCCGGTTATGAGCGCTGCAGTGCCACTGCTCACAGCAACGGCATATTTGACGCCGAGCAGCTTGGCAAACTCACGCTCAAAGCGAGCCACATATGAGTTCTTTGCATCCTGCCAGCGAAACAACATTTGCCTATCAAGGACATCAAGGACATTGCGCTTCTCTTCCTCGCCTATCTCCGAAAGCCCGAAGTAACTCCTCGGTATCGGTATAGTCACGGCTTTTGGACCGCCATCAATTGCGAGCTTCTCCCTCAGCACTTTGCGCACGATGACTTTAGCCACAGTGCGTTCACCTCCTCAACATGCTCCCCAAGCGTGCGAGCCTTTTCCCAATCGCCATTTTAGCAGTCAGATTGAAAATCGTCCTCAACGGACTATGCTGCATGGCGGACGCCTTTATAGCTCAAGCGCATAGCGAAGGCAAGCCCGCCAACGATGCATATCAATCCATTCAGCGCCACTGTCCTCGGTGCGCCAAGCATGTGCGCCATTGTTCCCGCAAGCAGTGAGCCAAGCGGAGCCATTCCCATGAACATCATTGCGTAAGCTGCCATGACACGCCCTCGCATCTGATCCGGGGATAGGAATTGCACAAGCGTGTTGGATGAAGCCATTTGCGTGATCATGCAAAAACCAGCCGGCACGAGAAGCGCTATGGATAATGCGAATGAGCGTGAATGCGAGAATAGGAGTAGGCATATGCCGAAGCCAGTCGCACCAAACGCTATGCGCTTATCCAAACCGGCGACTCCCTTACGCATTGCAAGGGAAAGGGCACCTATGAAAGCGCCAGTGCCAGATGCAGCCATGAGCATACCCAAGCCCTTTGGACCAACATGCAAGATGCGGTCTGCAAAGATGGGCATGAGAACAACATAGGACATCCCAGTCAAGCTGATCAAACCAAGCAATGCCAATATCCTGCGAACCGGCGCTGTGCCGACGACAAACCTTGCCCCTTCAATCAGGTGAGAGATGGGTGATGATGGCGCATTTCGTTCTACGGACTTTGGTAACTCCATCATGAGCAAGCTTAGGATGATGGCGAGGTAACTCACGCCGTTTATGAGAAAGCACCAACCTTCCCCAATCCACGCAACTACAACGCCAGCCACAGCTGGACCTACAATGCGTGCCATGTTAAACATCGCCGAGTTGAGCGCTATCGCATTTACGAGCAGGCTTTTGGGCACGAGCTCCGGGACAAAGGATTGCCTTGTCGGTATGTCAATTGCGCTTATTAACCCAAAGATGAGCGCCAACACCGGGATGTGCCAAACCTTGATCAAGCCCGTGAGGGTTAATAACGCAATGGTGAATGCATGCGCCGCAAACAGCGACTGTGCAGCGAGTAGCACTGAGCGCTTTTGGAATTGGTCAGCAAGCATTCCGCCGACCGGCGCAAGCAGCAAGACGGGCAGCTGACCAAGGAAGCCAACGATGCCGAGCATTGCAGCAGAACCGGTGAGCCTATAGACGAGCCACTGCTGTGCGACTGTTTGCATCCATGTGCCAATGAGGGATAATGACTGACCCAAAAAGAAAAGGCGATAATTGCGGTATCCCAACGGGAGCAACGGCAATGTCAAATTATGCCGTTTCATAACGGCATCACCAAGGCAAATTATGCCCCGTGATTTGGCGCCAGCTTATCCAAGCTCCAACGGTTTGGACGAAGAGACGAAGATAGGAGACAATCTATGTCCGAGCTTCAGCCACACACGCCATATTGGTGGGGCAATTAAGCCATATCCACACAGGCAAGACAAGTTGCTATGTTTTGAATGGATTGGTGGTATAAACTCAAGTGACATCTGCACGCTGTGTGGCTTCTTAAGGCGACCGAGCGCAATTTCGTATTGATGGGGGGTGGCAAGTTCCAGGTGGGTCATTTCATGCCTCGCAGCAGAAGAAAGGGCGTGACAATGGTTGCCGTCGCATTCCTCATGGTTGCCTTAATGATCATGCTCGCATGCGTGATTGAATGGGGGCGCGTTGCGCGCGCAGGGACAGAAATGCAACAATGGTGTGATGCGGCAGCGCTTGCTGGCGCATTTGAGCTGCCAAACGCTGAGTCGGCAAAGAGAGTTGCAGTTGAGTATTATGCGCACAACCTCGGCGTTGAACCGTGGCAGTGCGTTTTGATTGGTGAGGATGGCGAAACAACCACCTATAGAGTTGGCTCAGATGAAGTCTCAGTCACCACACCATACGAGGATGAGGAAGTTCGGCGCAGTGGAGTCGCTTCGGAATACGCCATATCCGTCTCAGCCAAAAGGCAAGTGGCGATGATACTTGGTAGAGTGCTCAATGTTGATGTAATCAGCGTGTCGGCAAACTCCGTTGCCGTGTATGACCAATCGCCGTTCAAGTGGGTGCTTTTTAGCAACTCACGAAATGACCCATTGACCATCACCGGAAGCGATGTCCAAATTGATGGCAGCCTGCACACAAATGACGATTTAGTGGTTCGCGGTAGCAGGCACAGTGCCAGTGGCATTGCGAGTGTTGTGGGGCTTGCACAAATAACCGGCAGCAGCCATTCATTCAATGTTCAGCGTTCCTCATACCGTCAACCACCACCGTTGCCGATGGCGCTTGAACATTACAGGCAACAGGCTGAGAAGTCAGGTCAGTTGATCATCGGAAGGGATTACCGATTTTCATCAAACAACCCGCCAAGTGGCGTTGTCTTCGTTGAGGGAGGCGACATAATCAGTCAGGGGCATGGCTTCAGTGCCGATGTCACTCTCATAGCCGTGCGAAAAGGCGGCAAGGGTGGCTCCATACGCATTGTCGGCAATTCATGGCGCTTGAGCGCAAGCGATGGTGTGCTTTTGATGTTCGCGACTGACGAAGTTGAGGTGCATGGGAGCAGCATAAGTTTCAACGGCGTCATCTATGCTCCCGACGCCTATGTGCGCATAACTGGCTCTGGGATTGCAAGCACGAGCGTCATCGGAAACTACATCCGAGTTGATGGGAGCGGCATGAATTTCACTCCCAGTGTTGACATCTTCGGCGAGTGGCAGGCAAGGCTGCTTGAGTGAAATCAACCGATTGCCATTCCAACACCAGCAAGGGGTTAGGTGGTGAAAATGCAGGATATGTTTAAGCGCCGCTGCAGCGGTCAGACAATGGTAGTTCTCGTAGCGACATTCATTGTGTTGATGCTCATGCTCGCACTCGCAATGGAGTGGGGCAGGTTGACGAGGGCGAGAACGGAAATGCAACAATGGTGCGATGCTGCAGCGTTGGCTGGTGCTGCGGATTTGCCGAATGCCGACACGGCAAAAAGCACAGCGGCAAGTTACTATGCGCGCAACTTGGGCTTGGGTGAGAACGATTACAAGCTAATCGGCACCCAAGGCAATACGAGCATTTATCAAATTGGCACCGACAAAGTCTATGTCACGACGCCATACGAAAGTGATGTCACTCGCTCGCTTGGCATTGCGCCGGAGTATGTGATACGAGTGTGCAGCGAACGCGATGTTGGGCTTTACCTTGGGCAGCTAATCGGCGTCTCAAGCATGATGGCGAGCGCATGCGCAACCGGCGTGAATGAGGGGGCAGGTGCATGCTATGTTTTTTACAACTGCGACCCAAACAGCTCACTCATCATCACTGGCTCAAATATCGGTGAGAGGGTGAGCATCAAGGGCAGGTTGCACACAAACCAGGATTTCATTGTGCATGGACACAACCATAGGGCTTCAGGTCCTGTAACGGTTGTTGGGAGAAGCGTGATCACCGGCACCGGACATTCATTCAACATTGTGAGAGTGCCATTGCAACCATGCCCCGAATTTCCAACATTACCGACCTCACTTGACAGCTACCGCAAGATGGCTGAGGAGAGCGGGCAACTCATTATCGGTAAGGACTATCGCATCTCCAGGGACAATCCACCATCCGGAGTCGTGTTTGTTGAGGGTGGCGACATAATCGGCACCGGAACTGGAGTTAGCGCGAATGTGACGCTAATTGCGGTGAGTGCAAGTGGCAGGGGTGGCAACATTAAAATCACCGGCAACTCTTGGGATTTGAGGGCAAGCGATGGTGTAACCCTCATGTATGCTACGAACGGGGTGGAAATAAATGCCACCGGGTCGTCGTTTGACGGTCTCATCTACATTTCGGACGGTGACTTCCGCTTCACCGGCTCAAATTGCGATTCAAGGATAACGGTGGTAGCGGCAAGGGGAATAAGGGTTGATGGGCATGACCTGCTCTTTGAGGCGCCATGTCCAAGCTTGATTTCGGTAAAGGGAGGGATAAGGCTCGTTGAGTAGAGGAAAAAGCTTGTGACAAAGCCTTCCCTGACCGAGCTTTTGCCAATCATCCTCTTAGCGATTCAACCCTCAGAAGCCATACAGTTGAATAGTGGCTGTAGCGGCGCAGTGAAGACAGGTTGCTGTCCAAATACGAGGTGTAAGGGAGTGACGCTATGTGAGACGAGTGATATGGCTACAGCACATCGTCAAGTTCGCAAATGAGCGTTCTCAGGCGACACTTGAATTCGCCATCGTGCTCGTGCTCCTCTTTTTGCTCATCATGGGCATCATTGTTTTCGGTAGGCTGTTTGGTTTCCTTCAGGTGGTCAACAACGCTGCAAGGGAGGGTGCAAGAGCCGGCGCAGTTTGCAAGAGCGATGAGGAAGTGATCGCTATAGTCAGGGAGAGGCTTGCGCGTATACCTGGTTCAGATCAAGCTCAGATAACAATTTCACCGGCTGGGACAAGGGTGGCAGGGCAACCAATATCTGTGACAGTGCGCATACCGTTCAAGGCATTGTGGCTCCCCGGCGTTACAAACCAACCGACATGGCTCACAATAACGCAAACAATGACGATGGAATGCACACGCTCATGGTGAGGACTGCAAAACTCGGCTGTGAAAATGCCACTGTGATGCTGCCCTGTTCATTCGGTGAGCCGTTCAAATTCGCTCTTCTCAGCGCCGCACACAGGGCAGACCCAATCATCGGGCAATTCCTCAAACGGCGTTCCGGGAAGGATGCCGTTTTCCATATCGCCAACTTCGGGGTCATAAATATAACCGCAGACCGTGCATCTCCACTTCTCCATCTAACACCACCTCACACTGCTCAAAACTTGGTAGCGAAAAGCTGCGGCATTGCGGCACCAACGATGTGTATAATGCATTATGACACGATGCAACATCGCGGGGGTGAGGTAAATGGTGTTGCGATGGGGAGCGTTATCTTGGGAGCACCTTATGCGCAGCAAGTGGTGGCTTTATGCAGTAGTGTGCGCCACCAGCTTGCTATCTTACTCACTGGCTTTCACTCAGGCGAAGCGCATCACTGTCAAAGGCTCTGACACAATGGTGATACTCAACCAGAGGTGGGCGGAGGAATTCATGAAGAGGCATCCCGGGGCAACCGTGCAAGTTAGCGGTGGTGGCTCTGGGATTGGCATCGCCGCACTGATCAATGGCACTACAGACATATGCGCTGCTTCACGCCCAATGAAACCAAAGGAAGTTGAAATGTTCAAAAGGCGCTACAGGCGAGAGCCGGTGAAGTTTGAAGTGGCGCTTGATGGAGTGAGCATTTATGTCCATCCCGAAAACAAAGTGAAGGAGCTGACGATTGAACAGCTGCGCCTGATTTACATCGGCAAGGTGAACGATTGGAAAAATGTTGGCGGTTCTCCGGGAAGGATAGTCAGGTATGGCAGGGAGAACACAAGTGGCACTTATGAGTTCTTCAAAGAGCATGTGCTGAAGGGAGCCGACTTCACAAACGATTACCAAGCACTCCCCGGGACTGCGGCGGTTGTGAGCGCTGTCTCAAAAGACAAGCTCGGGATAGGCTATGGAGGCATAGCTTACACCAAGGGCGTTAAAGTTGTGCCATTGCGCAAGGATGAAAAGTCACCGGCAGTCGCGCCGACAGAGGCAAATGTGCGAAAGGGTCTCTATCCGCTTTCCCGCCCGCTTTTCTTCTACACCGCAAAGCCACCGAGTGGTGTGGTCAAGCAATTCATTGACTTCGTCCTATCACCTGATGGTCAAAAGTTAGTCAAGCAAGTTGGCTACATCCCGATACGCCAGTGATGATGGCGCTCCCAATCGTGGGTGGCTGGCGAAACGCATTTTGCGCTGTCAATGCGAAGCGACTCTTGAAGTGATAACCCGTCTCACGCTGCGTTGTATTTTCGCCCATGCGACATGCGAAGCAATATGCGTATTGGTGTGGCATCAAGCGAGAAGCGTTCCCTTATTCGGTTCTCCAGATAGCGCATGTAAGAGAAGTGCATCAACTCAGGGTCATTGACGAAGAGCACAAATGTTGGCGGTTTGACCTCGGGCTGAGTTGCATAGTAAATCTTGAGCCGCCTTCCCTTTATCATCGGTGGCGGATGAGTGGCTAAGAATTCCTGTATCGCCCTATTTAGGACACCGGTTGTTATGCGCTGCATAGATTGCTCATAGCAATAAAGCGCCTTCTCAAGCACGCCGTCTATGCCTTCGCCCTTGATTGCCGATGTGAACTCAATCGGGGCGTAATCAACGAACTTGAGTTGGTGGCGAATGAGCCTCTCATAGTCCTGCCTAAGCAGCTTCTCCTGTCGCTTCGCATCCTTGCGCTTGAGCTCGTCAACTCCGACGCGCTCAAGTATCAAATCCCACTTGTTGATGACGATGACAATCGGCTTGCCGCCTTCATGCGCGTAGCCGGCGATCCTCGCATCTTGGTGCGTTGCGCCCTCAGTGGCATCAATGACGAGCAACGCTACATCTCCCCTATCAATTGCGCTGAGCGCCCTCACCACGCAGTAGTATTCAAGCTTTCGCTTTATCCTCGCCTTGCGGCGCAGCCCAGCTGTATCAATGAGCAGCAACTTCTTACCGCGCCATTCAAATGGCGTATCAATTGCATCGCGAGTCGTTCCCGGTATCGGACTTACAATTGTTCTCTCCTCACCGATGATGGAATTGAGCAGCGCAGACTTGCCGACATTTGGGCGCCCGACAATGGCTATGCGTATTCGTTCACCATCCTCGGTCTCCTCCTCGCCGCTTGGTGGCGGCAGGTGAGAGAGTATTGCTTCACACAGCTCATTTATGTTCCTGCCGTGAATTGCTGATATCCCTATCGGCTCTCCGATGCGCAGCTCATAAAACTGACTCACATCAGCATTTGATGCATCTATCTTGTTTGCAGCAAACACAACTGGCTTGGCTTGCTTGCGCAATCGCTGCGCAATTTCGTGGTCAGTGGCTGTTGGTCCTTCAACGGCATCAACGAGGAAGATGATGACATCAGCCTGCTCAATGGCAAACTCAACCTGCTCAATAACCTTGCTACCTATTGGGTCATCCTTCAAAGCCAAATCAAAACCGCCAGTGTCTATCAGGATGCATTTCCTTCCGAGTATGGAGACATCGGCGGCAAGCCTGTCCCTTGTAACTCCGGGCACTTCATCAACTACGGCGACGCGCCTCCCAATGAGCCTGTTGAACAGCGATGACTTGCCGACATTCGGTCTTCCGACAATGGCGATGACGGGTTTCGGCATTTCGGAGTTCACCCCATCGCATTAGTGTGCCGACAATGAAACTGAAAACGCATCGGCTGCTTTACCGAGTGGATGGGCGCGTTAAAATGAGCTGCTGAATTTTTATCCCAACAACGCCATTTGCTTGGCGCTATATTTTTATGCCCATGTTTGGGGGTGAAGTGGATGAGGCGTCCTTACGCCATGATTATGAGCGCATGGTTGATTTGCGTTCCCATCCTCGCACTTCATCTTGTCCTCGGTGAGGAAGGCGAAAAGGCGGTCCATAGCAAGCCGATCAAAAGCTTCGTGGAGAAGCTGTCGGGCACGCTCGTCAAATTTGAGATGGTCTACATTCCCGGTGGCGTTTATGAGATGCCCGACCCATTAAACCCGGGGCGAATCCGAACGGTTGAGATTAAGCCGTTTTGGTTGGGCAAGACTGAGGTCACTTGGGACGAATTTGATGTTTACATGTATCGGCTTGACAAAGCCGACCCGAAGGCGAAGGAGGCAGACGCCGTTGCACGCCCAAGCCATCCGTATGGCGCTCCTGATAGGGGCTTTGGGCACTTCGGCTATCCGGCGATGAGCTTATCCTTTCATTCAGCAGAGCATTACTGCAAGTGGCTGTCAGTCAAGACGGGCAAGAAATATCGTCTCCCAAATGAAGCTGAGTGGGAGTATGCTTGTAGGGCTAACAACTTGCCGGCTGGCAAGCTTGATAGGGATTTGCTTGATCGCATGGCATGGCACAGTGGGAATTCGGATGAGCAAACTCACCCAGTTGCGAGCAAAGAGCCAAACGCATGGGGTCTGTATGACATGCTTGGCAATGTGGCTGAATGGTGCATCGGAGTTGATGGCAAGCCAGTTGTTCGTGGCGGCTCTTACATTGACCCGCCCGAGAATGTGCACCCACTTGCGAGGGCATATCAAACACCCGAGTGGCAACTCTCCGACCCGCAAGAGCCAAAGAGCAAGTGGTGGCTCACGGACGCGCCATTCGTCGGATTTAGAGTGGCTTGTGATGACGAACACGAGAGGGTAAACACTATGGTGAAACGGCACCTCATCCTCGCCAAAGTGGGCGGCAATTAATGGCGCATGAAATGCGTTTGGAAAAAGCGCTGCTATAATGTTGTGTGTTAGTTAGCGCCGTTCACCGTGCCCCATCAAAGTTGGTGATGGCTCATGAGACTTGACTTGCGAAGGATAATTCGCCACGCGGGAGCATCCGTCACAAGATCATACCGAGAGGTGATTTACCTTGACAGGGAGGAGGTGAATGTGGAGGTTAGCGGCGATGTCACAGCGCGAAATGATGGGCGATTGGTGATTGTTCATGGGACGGTCAGTGGCAGTGTCATGCTGCGTTGCAGCAGGTGCCTTAAGCCGACCGAGTGCCATGTGCAAGCCGAATTTGAAGCTGAGTGTGAGGTCAGAAACTTCTTCGCAATGGCGGAGGGAAACTACGAAGGGCTTGATGAGGAAGTCACATCAATCTTTGATGAGTCAACTGCTGATGTGACAGAACTTGCAAGGCAAGCTTTAATTCTCGCCTTGCCAATGCGACCACTTTGCAGGGCTGATTGCAAAGGCATATGCCCGTATTGCGGTGCTGACTTGAACGAAGGACCGTGCAGTTGCAAACCACCAAAAGACCCAAGATGGGCTAAGCTTGAAGAGCTGCTCACCAAGATGAAGGGAAGAGCAAAATCGCCATAAGGGCTTACACAGCTGATAACCAGCAGAATGCACAGCTAATCCATGTTGGGGTAACAAACCGCCCCGTTCAATCAGTTAACTCTTGTGCAAGTTGGAGGGTGAATGAGATGGCAGTTCCAAAGCGTAAGGTCTCAAGGACAAGGCGCGATAAGCGCAGGACACATTGGAAACTTAAGCCACCCACCTTCTCCCTATGCCCACAGTGTCGTAAGCCAGTCCTACCACATCGCGCATGCACATTCTGCGGTTATTACAATGGCGTGATTGTCCTGCCAAGGGAGAAAAAGGGCATGGGCGAGGAGGCATAAGCATCGTGTGAGGCCGGCTTTCCAACCGCTCTCCACACCTGCAACATGCCACAATGAGCTGCACTAATGCAAGTCTAACTTTTGCCTCCTCAGGGTTGCGTGTGTGTGGTTGCACAAGCCATATTCGTTATTAGCGCCGGTGTTGATTGTCATTTGCTGTGTGCAGATCCTGAATGGCATGAGGTGAAGCTAATGGGTGCACAGAAGTTGAGTGCGAGTGAAGTGAGAGCCACATGCGACCCAAGTGAACTTGACTTTGAGACAACGGCAGAGCTGCCACCGCTCAATGAAATCATCGGGCAACCGAGGGCAACTGAAGCGCTGCGCTTTGGCGTTGACATTGACAGCTTCGGTTACAACATCTTCGCGCTCGGACCACCGGGGACGGGCAAGATGAGCTTCGTCAAGAGTGTGCTTGATGAGGTGGCAAAGAGTAAGCCTGTCCCGGACGACTGGTGCTATGTCTACAACTTCTCAGAGCCACATCGCCCAAGGGCACTGAGGTTGCCTGCAGGTATGGGAAATGAGTTCAAGCGCGACATGGAAAAGCTGATTGAGCACTTAAAGCGCGAGATTGGCAGGGTGTTTGAGAGCGAGGATTATCAACGCCAGCGCCAAGAGGTGATAAATGCCCTTCAAAGGGAACGGGATAAAGTCCTGGCAGAGCTTGAGCGCCGTGCGAACGAAATGGGCTTTGCAATAATTGGCACGCCTGCTGGTCCAATGCCTGCACCGCTTTTGGGCAACGCCATAATGACGCCAGAACAGTTCATGCAACTTCCAGAGCCAATTAAGGAGCGGATTGAGGAAAACAGGCGAGAGCTGCTCAACGAAATACAGACAGTGATGCGCGACTTGGGGAAGCGTGAGCGTGAGGCACGCCAGCAGCTTGAAGAGTTGGACAGGAAAGTGGCAGTGCTTGCCGTCGGACATGTCATAAGCGACCTGATGGAAAAGTATGCCGCCCATGAACAAGTTGTTGATTACCTTCGCCAAGTGCAAGAGGATGTCGTTAACAATGTCAACGCGTTCCGCACCGCAGCTCAACAGGAAACAACACAGACACATCCACTTGCCGCCGCAATATTTGACCGCTACAAAGTGAATGTGCTCGTTGACAACAGTAGCCTTCAAGGCGCCCCCGTCGTCGTTGAGACGAACCCAACATATTACAACTTGGTTGGGCGAATTGAATACAGGCTTGAGATGGGCGCATTCATTGCGCACTTCACGATGATAAAGCCGGGCGCATTGCACAGGGCTAATGGCGGTTACCTCATCCTTGATGCGAAGGCGCTGTTATCAAATCCATTCTCGTGGGATGCGCTCAAGCGGGCGCTCAATGACCGCCAAATACGAATTGAGGAGCCGGGAGAGGCATTCAGACTGATAAGCATTGCCAGTTTGAGTCCCGAACCGATACCGCTCAATGTCAAAGTTGTGCTTGTTGGCAGCCCTTGGCTTTATTACCTGCTGCAAGCCTTTGATGAGGACTTCCGAGGATTGTTTAAAGTCAAAGCGGACTTTGATGTCGTCATGGACAAGACGGATGAGAATGTGCGCAAGTATGCCATGTTCATTGCCTCAAGGTGCGCCGAAGAAAACTTGAAGCCGTTTGATAAGACGGCGGTTGCGAAGGTGATTGAATACAGCTCTCGGCTCGTTTCCGACCAAAGGAAACTGTCAACGCACTTTGCGAGCATATGTGACATTCTCCGTGAGGCAAACTATTGGGCATCGCGCAACGGACGAGAATTCGTCACCGCAGAGGATGTCAGGATGGCGATTGAAAGGAGAGTCTATAGGGTCAACCTGATTGAGGAGCGCCTGCTTGAGATGTTCAGGGACGGCACACTGCTCGTTGATGTTGATGGTGAGCGTGTTGGCACGGTAAATGGGCTTGCCATCGTGGACCTTGGAGACCACATCTTCGGCAAGCCAACACGAATAACGGCGCGCACATTCCTTGGGCGTGGGAGTGTAATCAACATTGAGCGTGAGGTGGCTATGAGCGGCAGGATACATTCAAAGGCTGTGATGATACTCTCAGGCTACCTTAGGGGCAAGTATGCGCAGGACAAGCCGCTGGGCATAGGAGCGCAGCTAACATTTGAGCAGTTGTATGACGAAGTTGAGGGTGACAGCGCAAGCGCGGCTGAACTGTATGCGCTTCTGTCAAGCATTTCGGGCGTGCCAGTGAAACAGGGCATCGCAGTGACTGGCTCAGTCAACCAGTATGGCGAAATACAGCCAGTTGGCGGCGTCACTTACAAGGTTGAGGGATTTTTTGATGTGTGCCGAGTAAAGGGATTGAATGGACAACAGGGCGTCATCATACCGAAACAAAATGTGCATAACTTGATGCTGCGCGAGGATGTCGTTGAGGCGATTGAGAAGGGGCTATTTCACATCTGGGCAATAGGCAACATTGATGATGGTGTGAAAGTGCTCATGGGCATTGAAGCTGGCGAGCGACAACCCGATGGAACTTATCCAGAGGGCACTTTGCATGCGCTCGTTGAAAAGCGGCTTTCAGAGATGGCAGAGCTAATGCGCAAGTTGCAACAGCCAAGTGATGAGAAGGATAGAGGTGACAACGACCGTAAAGGCAACCCTTAGGGGCGGTTATCGGGCTGCACGCAATCCCTGCGGATTGGCATAACCCTTTGCGTATATCTTGCGAGTGGGCTATCGCCTGCCCTCGTGTAACCTTTTGTAAAAACCCTTCATTCGGGTGCGGCATACTTAAGCGATTGGGGGTGACTGGTGATGTGGAGGGCAGTCGTGGTCTGTGCCGTGGTTGGCATAATGGTTTTAACGCTGCACGCCAATTCAGCCGCTTGCAACCGGAGTGATTACCACATCGTTCAAAATGGGGACACCCTTTGGAAGATTGCGAGGGCGCACAATACCACCGTGCAAAGCCTGTGCAAAGCTAATGGGTTGAGCGAACAAAGCATCATTCATCCGGGCGATAAGTTAATCATCCCACAAAAATCGCCGAGCGCAACAACTGGGCTGGCGCCAAACCTGCGACCCGGAATGAAGATGCTTGTGCGGGCAACCAATGTCAATGTCCGATGTGGACCATCAACATCGTCAAAGCGCATCGGGATGGTTGAAAGGGGCGATGTTGGGACGGTGGTTAAAACTTGCGGGCAATGGGTTAAAGCCTCATTTCGCAAAAAGGGGATTACTGGGTGGGTGAAGACGGATTTCATTGAAGCGTGCAAGCAACCAAGTGAGCAAGCTGCAGAACAGTTTGTAGTAAGGCACAGAACGCAGTGGAGTGCCGTCAAAAACGCCAGAACAGTTTGTAGTAAGGCACGTAGCGCAGTGGAGTGCCGTCAAAAACACCACTCCGCTATCGCTGCAGATCATGCCTCAAGCAAGATGGCAAGCCATGTATCCCATCCCAACATGGGTGAGTTGCTCGCTGCAACAGCCCAACGCTACATCGGAACACCTTACCGGCGTGCATCAAGCTACCCATCAAGAGGTTTTGACTGTTCTGGCTTCGTCTATTACCTGCTCCTCAGGTTTGGTGTCATAGCCCCTCGCACTGCGAGCGCAATGTTCGGCATTGGCAAGCCAGTTAAGCGCACGGAGTTGCGCCCCGGAGACTTGGTCTTCTTTAAGACGACATCAAGTGACAGAGTGACCCATGTCGGCATATACATCGGCGATGGCAAATTTGTGCATGCATCAAGTGGGGCAGGGAGAGTGACTGTAAGCCCGTTAACACACGGCTATTACGCAAACCGATATGCAGGCGCAAGGCGAGTCATTGAATGACGATGAAGAGTCACGCCCAAAAGCCCCCTTTGAAAGAGGCATCCACAAAGCGTTACGCCGGCTGCTTCCTCCACATCCCGGAGAGCTAACCCAAGACGAACATACCCCACAAGCCCCACATTGAATGAGCAAGATGTCGGTTTACATTTATGCTCAAGTGCGCTATACTAAATGACGCCACTGCAAAAATTGACCCCATTCAGCGCTGCTATAAGCACGAGTTGCAGCAACATCTTCGGGTTAGAGTGGTGCTACGCGGTCGTGAAGGCATTTGAATGGAGGGGTAAGGTATGCGCGTTACTGTGGCAAAGCATATTTTCCGCCAGTATGACATCCGCGGTGTTTTTGGTGAGGACTTGAGCGAAGATGTGGCGAACCTGATTGGGAAGGCATATGGCACATTTGTCAGGCGCAACGGCGCAAGTGATATTGTCGTCGGACACGATAACCGTGCCAGTTCACCTGCCTTGCATTCGGCAATAATTGATGGATTGCTTTCAACCGGCTGCGATGTGATAGACATCGGTGAAACGCTGACACCGATACTTTACTTTGCACGCCATGCCTATGGCACCAAAGGCGGCGTGATAATAACCGGCAGTCACAATCCGCCGCAGTATAACGGCTTCAAGCTGTGTTGGGGTGCCGGAACGCTATTTGGCGAACAAATCCAACACATCCGTGAGATTATTGAGGCGGGCGACTTTGAGACTGGCTCAGGGAAGCTCACACAAAGGGACGCCATAAGTGACTACTACGACTGGATAGCTGACCACATAAAGCTTGGCGATAGGAAGCTAAAAGTCGTCGTGGATGCCGGCAACGGGACTGCAGGTCCGATAGTCCCACCGCTGCTGCGCAGATTGGGATGTGAGGTGATTGAGCTCTACTGTGAGTCAGACAACACCTTCCCAAATCATCATCCAGACCCAGTCAAGGAGGAAAACCTTCGTGATTTGATCGCCAAGGTTGTTGAGAGCAACTCTGATGTTGGGCTGGGGTTTGATGGCGATGGAGATAGGCTTGGTGTAGTTGACGATAAAGGCAACATCATTTGGGGCGACTACTTGCTCATCCTGTTTGCGAGGGAGATTCTGCGCTCGCACCCCGGGGCGAAGATAATCGTTGAGGTGAAGTGTTCACAGGCAACGGTTGAGGAGATAAAGCGAATTGGCGGCATCCCAATACTCTCACGGACTGGACACTCGTTCATAAAGGACATGCTCCACAAGGAAGGTGCATTGCTTGCCGGCGAAATGAGTGGACATATGTTCTTCGCCGATGAGTATTTTGGGTTTGATGATGCAGTCTATGCAGCATGCAGGCTTTTGCGCATCCTATCAAATGCCCATGAACCACTCTCACAACTTCTCTCAGATGTGCCGAGGTATTACTACACACCCGAAGTGAGGGTTCCGTGCTCGGATGATTGGAAGTTCAAAGTGGTTGCGCAAGTTGTGGATGACTTCAAGCGCAAATACGAAGTGATAGACATTGATGGCGCAAGGGTCTTGTTTGAAGACGGTTGGGGATTGGTGCGTGCGTCAAATACCGAGCCGATGCTCATCTTAAGGGCAGAGGGCAAAACGCCCGAAGCGCTTGAGCGGATAAAAGGCATCATCGCAGAGGAACTCTCAAAGCTGCTCCATATCTCAGCATCGGAGCTCTGGTAAGCCCACACATAAAGCCACTTTTACCGACGGATAAACGATTTAGCGGCATCGTCAGGCGCAAAGTGGCAACCGATGATGCTGTGGTGGCTGGAGGTGATAGAGGTGCAAGCGCTGGTTCTCATTGGGGGTTATGGGACTCGCTTGCGCCCGCTCACCTACACCGTTCCTAAGGCAATGGTGCCAATAGCGAATGTGCCATTTATTGAGCACATGATGCGCTACTTGAAGTCAAATGGCGTTGAGCATGTTATCCTGACACTTTGCTACTTGCCAGACCAAATCAAAAGATACCTTGAGCACAACGATTGCGGGATCGCAGTTGACTTCGTTTTTGAGAGTGAGCCGCTTGGCACAGGTGGGGCTGTGAAAAATGCGGAGCACTTGCTTGAAGACGAGTTCCTCGTCTTTAACGGCGACATACTCACGACGATTGACCTGAAGAAGCTCGTGAGCTTTCACAGGGAGCACAATGCTTTTGTAACGATTGCTTTAACGCCAGTTGACAACCCTTCACTTTACGGCGTTGTCGTGCTTGACAGCGACGGGCGAGTTCAAAAGTTCATTGAAAAGCCGCCAATTGAGCTCGCACCATCAAACCTGATAAACGCTGGAATTTATGTCTACCGAAAGGATGTGTTAAGGCACATACCGCCAAAGGTTGAATACTCGGTTGAAAGGCAACTATACCCGAAGTTACTTGAGTGCGGCGAAAGGCTATTTGCCGTTGCATTCACAGATGACTACTGGATTGACATAGGGAGCATTGACAAATACATGAGGGCAAACTTTGACATCCTTGATGGCAAACTGCCGACACAAATTCGCGGCAAAGAGGTTTCGCCAAGGCTGTGGGCAGAGGATGGGGCAGAAATTAGCCAGAATGCGAAAATAATACCGCCTGCATTGGTAGGCGCCAACTCAGTGATTGAGGCTGGGGCGCAAGTTGGTCCTTATGCCATCTTGGGGCGAAATGCGCTCGTTAAATCGGGTGCCGTAGTTGAACACGCCATAATTTGGGATGGATGTGAGATCGGAAACAACGCGAGGGTTTGCGAGACCGTCCTCGGCTTTAACTGCAAAGTTGAAGATGGCGCGATAGCGACAATGCCAGTGTATGCGTGCAATACAACCATTTGCGCCCAAGTTGCGATGACTTAAACAAGCTGACACTTTTGTGACAGCTCTGCTTAGCTGAAGCAAGACGAGGATAAGTCTGGAGTGTATAGCAACGGCATTGCTGAGTTGAAGGCTTTGTGTCCAGAAGACGCATTATCTGCGCTGGAGGTGAGTGGTGGCATTGTGATAGCTGTGCGGGCGTGCGGATGTGGTTGCCACCTCCAAGCAACTTTTGGGAAAATTGGATTTTTTGCCAATATTGCAGCTGTGAAGGGAGGTGGAGACCATGGCTGTTGCGCCCAAGCAGTTTGTTTACAGCGAAGTAGCTCGCAAGTTAAGAACCCCTACTTACCGTGATGGTCTTACGATTGCCTTCGTTAGCACATACCCACCACAGGAGTGCGGAATAGCCACATACACACAAGACCTCATCCATGCCCTTGAGATGCATGGCTGCATCAAAAGGGCAACAGTTGTCGCCGTCTCCGATGGTGCGCAAGCTTATGATCACCATGTCAACTTCGTCATCAGGAAGAATAGCCGCAAAGATTACGCATTGGCAGCCGAATTTTTGAATGATAGCGATGTTGACATAGTCAACATACAGCACGAATTTGGCATATTTGGCGGTGAAGATGGTGAATTCGTCCTTGAACTTTACAAGGGGCTGAAAAAGCCGATAGTAACCACCTTGCACACAATCCTATACAATGTGGACAGCTCAAAGCGGCGAATAACGCAACTCATGGCTCAACACTCCAAAAAACTCATTGTGATGAACAGCATTGCCTTCTGGCTGCTCTCATGGCACTATGGCATTGATGCGGCAAATGTCGCGCTGATCTATCATGGCGCCCCAGACATACCATTTGGGCTGAAGGAGGAGGCAAAGAGGGAGCTTAATCTTTCGGGAAAAATTGTGCTATCAACATTCGGGTTGATCAACAGGGGCAAGGGAATTGAGTATGCCATCCAAGCCATGAGCCAAATTGTGAAGCACTATCCGCAGGCAATTTATCTCATCATCGGAAGGACACACCCGAATGTAGTCCGCTACGAGGGAGAATCATATCGCATGGAGCTTGAGGAGTTGGTCAGGAAGCTCGGCTTAAGCGAACATGTCAGGTTCGTGAACAAGTATCTGACGAAGGGCGAAATAATACGCTACCTTTGCGCATCCGACATATACATTTGCCCATACACTTCGCTGAACCAAATCGTTAGTGGCACACTTGCCTACGCTGTTGCTGCTGGAAAAGCCATAATTTCAACGCCTTCTCTATATGCCCAAGAGGTGCTGGCTGAAGGCAGAGGATTATTGTGCGAGCCTTGTAATCCAGAGTCAATTAGCGAGAAGGTAATCTACCTTTTGAGCAACCCAAGGGAGCTTGAAGCGTTGGAGAGGAGAGCATACCGTTTTGGTCGCCAAATGACATGGCAAGCAGTTGCTTGGGATCACGAGAGGCTTTTCAGAGAGGTCGTCGCATATTCATACACTCATCAAGCTTATCCATCGCTGAGCGATTCGCTGCACATCAGGGCAGCAAAGTTATGAGGGCGCACTTTTACGCCACCCAATGCGCAGAAATTCGCAGCATAACGCCAACGCCCGTTAGCCCACCATCCTCACACCAACCTCGCGAGCTATTGCAAGGTGAGGTGTGAGAGGATGAGTGAAATGGTCAAGCTAAGCAAAGTGATAAAGTGTCCGCGAATTAACATCGCTCACTTGGCATCAATCACCGATGACACAGGTGTGCTTCAGCACACAAAATACGGCGTCCCAAATCCAAAGCACGGTTACACCACCGACGATAACGCAAGGGCATTGATCGTTGCGGTAAAGCATCACGAGCTAACGGGTGAGAGTGAATCACTGGAGTTAGCGCGCACATACTTGGCATTCCTTCAATGGATGCAGCGTGAGGATGGCTTATTCCACAACGAGGCAAGCTACGACAGACGCATACTTGACGATGTCGGTTCACTTGCATGTCAAGGGCGCGCAGTGTGGGCGCTCAGTTGGGTTGCCGTAAGCAAGCTCCCAATTGGGATGCGAATGACCGCCTTTGAAATGCTTCAGCGAATGCCGCTCAGTTCCATCCCGCTTGATACATCAATCCATGTGCCATCGTTCATCATCTATGGGTTGACTGAGCTGAAGGAGAAGGCTGGTTCAAACAGCTTGGAAAAGATCGCAATGCAAAGCTCGCATGAGGCGGCGCTTGAAAATGCCATTACAGCGCTCCTTGACCTTTACAGACGAAACTCATCCGACGATTGGAAGTGGTTCATTGACGAAATGACTTGGGGCATCGGAGCACCATGTGCTGCGCTATTCAGGGCATACAGGTTGCTTGGCGACGAGCAAATTTTGCGTGTGGCGATGAGCGCATACGAGTTCATGTGCGGCATTGTCTTTGAGGACGACATCTTTCAGCCCATCGGGTGCAAAGGGTGGTTCAAGAGGGGTGGCAAGCGAGCTTACTTTGACCAGCAACCAATAGATGCGATGTGGATGTTCCTTTCGGCATACGAGGCATACAGGTGTTTAGAACGCAGGATTGACTTTCACAGGGCTTCGCTTGCGCTCGGCTGGTTCATTGGATACAATGTTCATGGCATTGAGCTTTACGATGAGCTAACTGGCGCATGCTATGATGGCTTGCACGAATTTGGCGTCAACATGAATCAAGGCGCTGAGGCGACCATCGCTGCCTTGCTCACATTCATCACTTTCTCCCAGCTCAACATGCGTCAAAATAAATGACGGGGCGTTACAAGGGGCAATGCAGTGGGCAGGGTGGTCGCTGGTGAGCATGCACATCGCATGCTCATCAGAGGAAAGTCCGGACTCCATAGGGCAGCGCGCTGGGTAACTCCCAGTCCCCGTGAGGGGAGGAAAGTGCCACAGAAAACATACCGCCATGTGGTTAAGCGGCAGCTGCTAAAACTGTAACGCCCTCAGCTGCTGGCGTTGCCACATGGTAAGGGTGAAAAGGTGGGGTAAGAGCCCACCAGCAACGCCGTGAGGCGTTGGCTTGGCAAACCCCGCGCGGAGCAAGACCAAACAGGGGACGCTATCAGGTTGCCCGCCGATGTCCCCGGGTGGGTCGCTTAGAAAAATGACCACCACCGCCACCATGCTGTGGCGGGACAGAATCCGGCTTACATGCCCACTGCATGCCCCATTTTACCCTCGCACTACACTATGCCAATGTGAGCCCATCAGCGCTACCTCAATTTCACCCGCCACACTTTTGTTGTCTCATCCTTGCTTGCTGATGCCAGAAATTCACCAGACGGAGCAAAAGCCAACGCAAGCGACCAATTACGCCCGCCCTCCTTCGTCAAAACCAGCTGCCAATCATTAACCCGCCAAACCCTCAACCTATCATCCATGCTGCATGAGACGGCAAATTTGCCATCTGGACTAAACCCGACGGCACGAATTTCCCTTTGATGCCATCCCTCTAAGCGCTTGACCAAACTTCGGCTAACAACATCCCAAACCGCCAAAGTCGCATCTTCGCTTCCAGAGAACAAAATCGCACCATTGGGATGAAATGCCATCGCCGTAATTGCACCTTGATGGGCTTGCCATTTTACCATCGGCTCCGATTGAGCAACATTCAAAAGCCAGATTTGCC
>Ga0209394_1000083_pt1 | contig 88794 bp, 89 predicted proteins | sample JNZ201metaG_FD_184122 | JGI IMG/M metagenome (GOLD analysis project Ga0209394, IMG submission 184122) | Hot spring microbial communities from Jinze hot spring, China to study Microbial Dark Matter (Phase II) - JNZ 20120812A (SPAdes) (version 3) ...
GATGATAGTATTGGTAGGGATGAACTCGATGAGCATGGCGAGGGGAACTCTCGTACACTCTGCTTCGCCGAGAGGAGCCGGGTGAACCGCGGGCAACCGCTGGAGACACACTCCCGCAGGTGGGGCAGGGGAAGAACAAGCCGTTGAGAGGTAGATGGCTGGAAGGCTGGATATAAAAAAGCATGAAAACCTATGAACAGCCATCTACCGAGAAACGGTTAGAGGAGTACTTCACCCTCCCTTTCTGTACTTGAGTCTACTTCCTTATATGGTAGGATGATAGTCTTCCTTGAAATAAGTACTTCATCCTTAATAATTACTTCATCACCTATGACTGAGTAGGGCTCAATCCTTACCCACTTACCAATTATACTACGCTCGCCTACTAGTGAATTACTTATTAAAGCACCTTCATCTACTATTACGTTATTGAAGAGTAAGCTATTCTTAATTCTTACAGCAGAGCCTATTACGGAGTTACTACCTATAATAGTGTATGGACCAATCTTACACATCTTACCGATCTTCACGCCTGCTGAGATGTAGGAAGGTTGAATGACCTCAGCATCATCTATTTGAGAGGTACTGTCTACATAGCCGTTAGGGTAGTAATACTTTAACGCCTCGAAATTGGCCTTAAGATAATCCATAGGCAGACCTATGTCTAACCATATCCCATCATGTTTGTAGGCATAAAGTACTTCATCATTAACTAATTTCGGTAGTACATCCTTCGCCAGCTTCGACGAGCTCTCAGGAATGTATTTTAAGGCTTCAGGTTCGAAGACATAGACACCAGCATTAATCATATTGGAAATAGCTTTCTCTTTAGGAGGCTTTTCAACGAACTTTAAAACCTTACCTGAATCATCTAATACTGCAACACCATATCTTGATGGGTCCTCAACCCTAGTTACCACCATAGTTACTAAACCTCCACAGCGCTTGTGAAACTTAATTACTTCGTTGAAATCTATGTTTGAGAATATATCCCCGTATACGACTAAGAACGTTGAGTCAAGCCCGTAGAGATTATGAATTAATTTCAGAGGTCCTGCATCACCTAGAGGTCGTACCTCCTCAGCAAAGGATATATTAATACCATACCCGCTATTACTATTAACGTACTTTCTAATAGCATCTGCTAAGTATTTTACTGATATTATCAGGTCCTCACATTTGCTCTTAATTAATTCTCTTATAATCCAATCAAGTAAAGGTCTATCAAGTATTGGGAGTAGGGGTTTAGGTCTGGTAAGTGTTAGTGGCCTTAACCTAGTGGCAAAACCACCAGCCAGTACGACTGCCTTCATACTCCAGACAAAACCTCCAAATCAGGTAATTACCTCTAAACATAAAAACTTTGTTAGATGGTGAGGATAAGGAAGTATAATGCCATTGTAAGCACTAAAGTCGCAGCAGTACTTGGCAGTAAGTACCTATATATACTGCTTAGATGGGTCTTGAAGAACTTAATCGTGAGCACTAGGCATAGGTGTGATGGTGATATCATGTACCCTAAGTACGTGATAACTAGTGTGAGGCTTACTAGCCTAACATCTGAGACTATACTAGCAATTAACGGTATCGTAACTGCTAAAGCACCGGTTGGTATGCCCAACATGAAGCCTAAAACAGCTGATACGAGGATTATAGACATAGCCAGTAATGTTGATGGGGAGCCACTAAATAACGATACGAATATCTCGGGAAATTTACTTAGCACTAATACTTCACGGACTGAGAGCGCTGCGTAAGAAGTTATGAGTACCATGTAAACATCTTTATTGAAAATAGATTCAGTAAGTACTGATGCCTTAGGCCTTACTAGTAGTACTAACGTGAGTAATCCTATCAAAGTAGATAGTACTACGTTAACACCTAAAACCACTATGAAGACAGATATGATGAGAGGTAGCATAAAGAGTAAGGTACTACGTGGCTCGCTTACCATACTCACAGACTTATTCCTTAGGTCTTTATAGATTGGTATGAAGCCCACTACGTACATGACTAATGCTAATGGCAGGTCATAAAGCGCTATTTGAACTACATCAAAGCCTGATAAAGCAGCTGTTAAGATGACTATTTGAGTTAGCGGGTATATAGGAGCTATCAGATGTCTAAACCATACGTTAATATAGGCAGCTTTACTCTGATCTAGGGAGGTCTTATTAGAGATTTCTAAAACTAGTGGTGCAGACATTAACGCACCACCCGGCACCGGTAGGAATCCGAATATTGCTGGTATTATCGTAATAGCAATCCAAGTCTTCTTGAGGACCGCCATTATAGCATTACTTAACTTAGTGATTATACCAGACTTCCTATAGAGGTTGGCCATTACCGCAATAATCGCACTTGCGAGGATAACGTCTATGTTTATAGGTCTTATAGCTGTTTGATAGTAAGCTAATGGTATGTCAGCCGGATTTAAAGTAAGTACTGCCAATACGAATGAAGCTGTGAGTAATGCAACTGCTAAACTTACCTTATAGTAGAGTAAAGTGAAGAGCAGTACTATCGCGATTACCGTAGCGTAGAGAGGGTTGAGCAACGTTTTGCCGACACCTCTGCGTGGATCATTAACAACTTAATATGAGAGTTCTCAGCTTAAAAACCTGTAGTATGTAAATTAGCAAGGTTGGTGGTAATGTTTAAAACACCCTTCATATCCACGTATGAAGTAGTCGTATCCGAACACCCAATAGCTTCTGTGATAGGTGCTAAGGTCTTAGATGCTGGAGGTAATGCTGTAGACGCTGCAGTTGCTACATCATTTGCATTAAGTGTTCTCCAACCCCAGCTCAGCGGCTTAGGTGGAGACTACTTCGCCCTTATCTACATAGCTGATGAGGGTAGGATTTACTTCATAAACGGTAGTGGTTATTCGTCTAAGACTATTAACGCAGAACTCCTCAGATCCTTAGGGATTAGTGAAATACATCCTAACTCCCCATATAGTGTTACAATTCCAGGTATGGTTGACTCCCTCCACAATATGTGGGAGAAGTTCGGGGTACTGGAGTGGGGCGATCTAGTAAGACCCGCTATGGAACTAGCTATTAAGGGATTTCCTATGTACCCCTCACTGGTTAAGGCGTTAAAAGATAATTATGAAATATTAGTACGTGATGAGGGGTCGCGGTCTACATACTTAACATCTGATTTAGAGATTGGAAATATAATTAAGTTTCCAAATATGGGTAAGGCCTTAGAACTAATATCCGAAGACTATAGAAACTTCTATGAAGGAGAAATAGCGGAAGCCATGGCTAACTACCTAAGCAGTAAGGGAGGGTTTATAGATATATCAGACTTTAAGGACTATAAGTCCTTCTGGGATGAACCTCTCGAAATAGAGTATAGAGGCTATAAAGTTTTCGAAACCCCGCCAAACACTCAAGGAGTTACAACACTACACATACTACACCTCCTATCACATATTAACGTAGGTGGTTTAGGAATGCTTACTTATGAGAGAATTAAGACATTCCTCAAGTGCTTTAAAGCGGCATATAGGATTAGGGATAAATACGTAGGCGATCCCAGATACGTAAGCAAGGACCTACTCGGCAATGAAGTCATCGGCGAGCTGATAGGGATGCTAGACGACGCATATACCTCAAGAAAGACCACACCTGCAATAGGTGATACTACATACTACGTAATTAGTGATAGATATGGTAACGTAGTCTCAGGCATTCAAAGTATTTTCTACGCCTTCGGCTCAGGTATTACAGAGCCTAAATACGGCATCACATTTAACTGTAGGGGCTCTTCCTTCAACCTAATTAAAGGTGATATTAACGAATTAGCACCTAGGAAGTACCCCCTCCACACGCTATCATCTACTATTATCTTAGATTCTAATAACTCATTGAAGTGGGCTTTAGGTACTTCAGGAGGTCACTACAGACCTCAAATCCATGCACAATTGATTACTAACTTAATAGATTATGGATTAGACCCCCAGACATCAGTAGAACTGCCTAGATTTCTATGGGATTTAAGTACTAATGAATTAGTCGTTGAGGAGGGGTTTGGAATACCTGGAGATTGTGAAAATAGGGTGAGGGCTGTTAAGTATCCAAGTAGGTTAGGCGTTGCCGCCATCCTAGAAGTTAGGAAGAATGCTAAAGGAAATATTAAGCTTGGGGCTTCAGATATTAGAGGTGATGGAATTGGACTCGGTCTTAAGCTCTCTTAAAGATCTGTATGTTAGTAGCGCGGTAAGACCTGAGGAGTATGTAATAGCTTTAATACCTGGTGATGGTATAGGTCCTGAGTTAACTACAGCTACATTAGAAGTCCTTAGAAGAGCCTCAGACGTATACGGCATCCCACTTAATATAAAGTATGTAGAGGCTGGTGATAACGCGTTAAGTAAGTATGGTCAAGCACTACCTGAGCAGAGTATTAACATCATAAAGTCTTCACATGCGTGTCTCAAGGCACCAGTAGGTGAGTCATCAGCAGATGTCATAGTTAAGCTTAGAATGAAGTTCGACTTATTTGCAAATATCAGACCTGTAAGAGCATACCCCAATACTCAAGCGTTGAGGGACGATATAGATGTAGTCGTAGTTAGAGAAAATACTGAAGACCTGTATAAGGGTTTGGAATTCACATTAAATGATGGTATAACTGTGGCTTTGAGGGTTATAACTTACGAAGCTTCTAGGAGGATTGCCGAAGTAGCCTTCAAACTAGCATCTGGGAGGAAGAGGAAGGTAACAGCGGTACATAAGTCAAACGTACTTAAAATAACCTGCGGCTTATTTGCCAGGACCTGCAGGGAGGTGGCAAGGAAGTATCCCAATATCTCATATGAGGAATCATATGTAGACGCATGCGCAGCTAATCTAGTGAGGAAGCCGCATACGTTTGACGTCATAGTAACTACGAATATGTTTGGCGACATCCTCTCAGACCTAGCAGCTCAAGTAGCTGGTAGTTTGGGTTTAGCACCATCGTGTAACTTAGGGTACGATTACGCAATCTTCGAGCCGATCCACGGCGCCGCATTCGATATAGCTGGTAAGAACATCGCAAATCCAGTATCCATGATCTTATCAGCAGCACTTATGTTTGAGTGGTTAGGCGCTAGATATGGCGATAACTCATGTATGAAGGCATTTAAATCTATAAGTAATGCAGTCTACGAAGTCCTTAAGGAGGGTAAGACTTTAACACCTGATCTAGGTGGCTCAGCAAAGACTTATGAGATGGCTGGTGCTATAGCAGCTAAGATATTATAAGCTTAAATAAGGCTATTTAATCCTGATATTATTAGGAAATTCCCTTCTGTAGCCATACAACTCTCTGCGGGAATGGTATCTCAATACCATTAGCTTCTAAAGCCTCCTTAATTTCCCTAAGAATCTCCCTTCTCACAGTCCAAAACTCCTGAGAAGGTACCCAGAAGAGAATTCTAATCTTTACTGCATACTCATCTAATGAATCAACTATAAGCGTTGGGGGAGGTTCTGCCAGTACGAGTTCCTTATCCTCTAGTAATGTTCGAATAACGTTTAATGCTCTACTAACGTCGGACCTGTAGGAGATGCCTACTGAGATTTCCACTCTTCTAGCAATTAGTTTGGAGTAATTGTAGATCTTAGAGGACATTAAATCGCTGTTAGGTATGGTGACCACCTCACCACTCCATAGCCTAATCTGAGTTGACATTATCCCCACAGCCTCTACCACACCCCAATCATCTCCTACCCTAACTGAATCACCGACCCTAACCCTACCCTCTACTAACATTGAGAGACCTGCGAATACTTGACTAAGCGTCTGCTGTGTTGCCAGACCTACTACGATACCTGCAAATCCAGCCGCTATTAAAAGCCCTGAAATCTCTACACCTACCACAGATAGAGCTACTAAGAACCCTATAAATAGGAAGACCAGTTTAATAGCTCTAGCTAAGTTATATATGACCTCAGGAGCTGCCCTCACCTTAGTCTTCCTAACATAGTTGCTGAGTAATCCACCTAAGTAGTATGAGATAACTATAGCAATCAACGCTATTGAAATTCTGATTAGTAGTTCTAGACTGTCCGCGATGATAGTTAAAGGCATGTTAAACACCGAACTTCATAATGTAGGATGACTCCCTAGCCTTACTGCTATACCTAACTTCATTAGGTGGTAATGAGGTTTTAATCTTAGTGAATACTTCAACATGTTGTGGTGATAGACACCTAACACTAACTTCATTAAACTTTATCTGACCATCATGTAGGAGTAGTACCATCATACCTTCAATCGGTATGACCACTCTACTAAGATTTAAGCTACTATCATAGGCTGAGGTGATGTTAACACTCATATCGCCTAGAAATTCCTTAGGCGTAGAGTTCACTACCTTCTCATCCACATACCTGCAGAGATCCCCGAGATCTGAGGGACCGTACAACGCGTACTTAACCCTACCTAAAGGTATAGAATCTATTAAGGTATCCCCTACGAAGACCCCTAAATTAGTCGGAACTTTTAGATTTAAGTACGTCGAAGACTTAGGTAGCAGTGTAATTGGCTCAGGAAACCTAACCATTAAGTAGTTGACGTTAGTCATATTCCCTAATGGTGGAATAGGCCTTAAGCTGACGGCCTCTTCCACACTTAGATTGACGATTTTAGAGCTTACTAAGGAGTTAACAAACTTAGTGATCTTAAGATGTTTGCTGTCAATCCTTTTAAATACAACGCTACTAGATGTTAAGTCTATTCTAACTTCATCAATGACCTTTAAGTCCTCAAACATACTGCCCAATACACCACATTACAATATCTTGTAATCCTTATAAAATCAATACAGCAGTCCTTAAAATGATAATCTCGCTTCAAAACATTGAAGAAGGATACTTTGCTTGCAGACTACGACGACATTGTCTTACTACGAAGTTCTAACGCATAATGTTAGTATAAGCTTCTATTATTTCGCTACTGTCTATTAATACGGTATTTAATTTTTCAGCAAGTAGTCTAGCCTTATTAAGAGGCATTGACCTCCCTTCATCAAGCACTTCAGCAATAACTGTTGCTGGTATTACTTTTGCTAGTCTGGCTAATGCTTCACTCAACTCTGTATGTCCCTTCCTATTTACGAGGCCGCGGCTTATGAGTATCGGTACATGTCCTGGGCTTATGAATTCGTTGTAGAATATTTTCCTACCTTCTTCTACGAATCCCTTAGCAATTAGCTCTGTGACTTCATACAATTTACTAATCGTTAAAGCTCTATCGACATCTGAAATACCTGTCCTAACATCTACATGGTTAACCCATAAACTGAAGGCTGGTTTATCACCATATCCTAATCTCTTCGCTGTTAGCGCGTTAAAACCTGCAACATTGAGTATTTCATCCATGAATTTAAGACCTAAACTCACGCTGACTTCATATGGTACGACGTAACATATTAAACCACCTGCCACTGTTCTTAAGGTATACACCTCCCTATAAGTGATGAAAGATGCGTGGTAGACCATATCAACTTCATCTTCACGGTTATATGAGTCGTAAATGAATATAGGTTTGCCAGAGGTAAATAACTTCAGAGCCTCTTCTAACGAATTCATCACCTACTCCTTAACTCCTAATCCTCATTAAATATTTAAGTATTATTGATACTAGGATTAAAATAACTCCAACTATAAGGGTCGACGTCTTACCCCACGTGGCTTCCTCTCCTTTTAAAGTGTATGGAGACTTCACAGGAGGTGTTATAAAAGTACTCTGAATAGGCTCCGTTGATGCAGTAGCTACGACATCTACTAAAGACCTAGGAATAGTATCTGTTGATACTTCATAACTTAACCCGTAACTTTTAATCACTAATTCCACCTGTGATATAGGTACTCTTACCGCATTAAGTGAGACGTATTTAGTGTTAAATCTCTTAAGGTATGCGGGTAAGTCTTCAAAGTCAAGTATAGTTAGCTCGCTTTTAAGGGGGTCTGCATAACTGTTTAAGAGTATTACCCAGCCATCAACGACTAAGATGTTAGCTAAGATATTACCTAGGTAGTATGAGGCAACGCTTCCTGAAGACGTGTTTAGTAGGACTACATACCTTTCCCTCAGCTCTAGATCCTCAGCAACTATTAGGAGTAGATCTTCATAATAGCTAGAGCTAGTGCATTCTACCTTCTTACCATCTACTAATACTCTATATGCCGAGCTACTAAAGTCTTCGTAATTAGTAACCACTATGTGAAGCCCTAAGAGATCGGAATTTACTACGGTGTATATAGAGTTATTAATTATGAATGAATTTACTACGTACTCATTACCTTCTAAACTTATATAACTACCAACTACTGATGTGTTATTTATCACACCATAAAATACGTCATAGCTCCACTGATAGTTCTGACCCCTTAGGAATAGAGAGCCTACTAAGATGGTCTTACCGTCCTTAGCAACTAACAGCTTCCTACCATAACACGATGACGGACAATCTACTATGTAGGATGTTACCTCAGATTTTTCAAAACGGGTTAGTAGTATCTTATAGAAGGAGTCAACTAAAACATATCCAGTACTTAATATGACGTCCTTATTTACTATTGAGTCATATAATGCAGAGTTTACTGTAAATCTGATGGACGTTGCTGTGAAGTTTTTAGTAAGGAGCGTTAGGTACGCCCTACCAAACGCCTCACCACTCCCTATAAATGAGTTATTAGTAAGGATCTCCAGGTCGTAGATCTTCTTGATAGGGAGTTCGTAGAGTATACCATCATTGAGACTTAATAGTAGTAGTGAGGTATTAGTAGCTATTAACACATCATTAGCATCCCGTAATACTATGGTCGAATACACTCTCGAAGTAGGTTGATGTACAACGTAGTTAAGTAGTAATGCTTGAAGGACTGTAAATTGCGCTAATATAATGCATAACGTGATAATTACTGTAATAAGCATTCGTGCATGCTTACTCTTTCGCTGCTGCCTTAGGCTTACCATACCTGTTCACGAGATCTGCAATCCTATCACAATTCTTACTATAAAACCTATACTTAATTACCGAGTTCTTATCAACCTTAGCTATTTCTACGAACCTCCTAGCCGGCTCCACCCTAACCACGTAGTTATCCGACAGTGGGAATTTAACGCTGATTCCAGAACCTACAATCCCCTTATCATATATTGTGAAGTCCCTTACCACCTGAATCATAGTCTTAACGGACTTCCTAGTAAGTAAGTTGACAACAGTTACGGCAATGTAGGGTATCTCATAACCTAGTAGGAATCCTACGAACTTTACTGTTAAGTCAGCACCTTCAAAACTGTGTATGACTATGTTGAAGTAGATGTAGTACCAGGCAAATATGATGAACATGTTAGCCAGACTTAGCAACGTAGTCTTCATCATAGGTTTCAGCTCATCATTTAATTTAGAGTCATATTTAACAACATTCATAACCTCATCATATTTAACTTCAAGTAATTTCCTACCCTCCCTTATTTCCCTAGCTTCAGAGCCTACGACATGCTTTAACGATGTCCTAAACGCTGTAAACATCATTACGAACATAGACACTACGAATATTAGGAAAGTATAACTAAGGTATTGAGGGTAGTACGTATTAGTAACTGCTAGTATTAGTATTATAGCCTGCCCGTAGAGTTGACTGAAGATCATGAACTTCCTGCTATACGCATATGCCATCTAAACACCTAAGACTACATAGTAATCTCCTTTATAAGCGTACCGTAATATCTTAGTAAAACCGTTAGTGTTACAATCCCAGGTACTACGAGACCGAAGACAAGTCCCAGAAAACCCCAAATCAGTAGAGACTCCTTTAACCCCTCAATCCTTCCAACATCTACAGCACTAATTATATCGCATAGCTCTACATATCCGTAGAGTGAGATAACACCTGAGAACATAAAGTAGATAATCTTAGGTAGGTCCATAAGCTCTAAGCCAAGTAAATCAGTAATACTTAATACGGTAGTTGTTATGATTACAGCTACTGAAAAGGAAAGCAATGCGATACCAACAATTAAAAACGAATAAGAGGCTATATAGAGAAGTAACTTTACCCTCCTCACCAGAAGTGATTGAGTGGTAAGGCTCATCCCACTTCCTTTACCTGAAAATCACTTACATAGAAGTTTATAAATTAATTTAATTAAGCCACACATTAAAACCCCTCCAGACTCGTATTAAGATATTCGCAACCTAATTCGTAGTTTTAACTACTGTCTCAGTAGGTGAAAAACTTATTAATAGATTAAAGAGTTAGAGATGGTTAGGTATTGATGGCTATTAGGAAGGAATTAAAAGCTGACTTAGCCGTAGTTGGTAGCGGCTTATCAGGACTATCAACCATTTACTTCCTCGACACACTCTCAGGAGGTAAACATAACTTCAAAACAGTTGTAATATCTAAGTCATCATTGGGGTTTGGAACTTCAACATATTACTCAGCAGGAGCTTTTAGATGCCCTGTAGGTGGGTACTCAAAGGAAGACTACATTAGTGAAGTATTAGAGAGTGGGAGGTATATCAATAGGAAGTCGTTAGTGGAATTAATGGCTGACCATGCAGTTAATTCTATAACGGCGTTGGAGGGATTAGGCCTTAAGTTTAAAGTTGCTAGAGGGATGTTAAGAGTTTACAGTAATGATCCATTATTCCCCGGCAAGGAATTAATAGAGGCTTTGAGGAAGTACGTACTCAGGAGGGGTAACACTACAATACTTGATAATACTCACGTCCTAGACGTTGTTAGGGGTAGTGATGGCAGTCTATACACCATATGCTTAACGATGAGCGGTGATTACGTAGTGGTAAATAGTAAGGTAGTTGTCCTAGCTACTGGTGGTGCTGCAAACGTATTTGCTAGAAGTGATAATCCCCAACAACTAACATGCGATGGTCACGGCATATGTTTAAGACTTGGACTACCCTTAATTGATATGGAATTCATTCAATTCTTCCCTTTAGGCATTGCTGAGAGCGGTAAGCCAAGCTTTATGATACCCTTCTCGAAGGGGAGGCTAGTAAACAGGTTGGGTGAGGACTTAATAGTTAGGTACGGGTTTGAAAGCCTCGGTAAGGCTATAGTATATCATAGGGATGCACTATCACGGAGTATGATGTATGAGGTCGCTATCGGTAATGGGGTTGAGGGGGCATTACTACTTTACCCTGAGGAAGTTCAAGACGACCTCTCTTCATTCGCATTAGAACTTAAGAAGAAGTTAGGGTTAGGAACACCTATTAAGGTACTTCCCACAGCACACTTTTCAATGGGAGGTGTTGAAGTAGACGACAACTTAAACACATCGATCGAAGGACTCTATGCGGTAGGCGAACTTGTAGGAGGCATACACGGAGCTAATAGACTAGGCGGTAATGCACTAACGTCATGTACTGTTACAGCTATGAAAGTAGCTAAAAACATCTTAGAATACCTTACGGGGAAATTTAACAACCCCCTCAGTATAAGTATTGATAATCAAATAATCAGCCAAGTAACTAGGGAGTACTCCCCCAGAGACGGGATATATGCGTCCGAAGTATTTAAGAATGAAGTACGAAATATCATGTGGACCTATGTAGGAATATTAAGAAATGAAGAATCCATTAGGAGATGCATCAATAAGTTAAACAATATCTACGAAAACATAGATAAAGTAAGAATACGAAACCGCTCCGACATCATAAAGTACTCAGAGCTTAAGAACTTATTACTAACATCTTTAGCAATATCACATTCAGCACTCCTAAGAACTGAGAGTAGGGGAAGTCACTTCAGAACAGATTACCCGGAAGAAAGTGTTGGATGGAGGAAGAATATAAGAATAACGTATAAGGAGGGTAATTTCAAGTACCAAATAGTCATGAATTAAAATAAATTAAATCAAAAATAAACTAAGTTTAGTACTAACTACTAGAGCAACCCACAACCCTACACACAGCTACATCGGCGAGAAGTACACCATTACCAACAGCGTTACTGCTCCATTCATAGGTTCTCACGTCCTTGATTATAGGGTCGTATACTTCGGCGGTACCCCCACCTATTTTGAAAGTTGACCCCTCAAGTAATTCCTCCACCTCGCTCTGTGTTAGGTGTAAAGACCCGTCCTTACTCATATCTGCCTGAAGCACTAACGCTAATATCCCGCTAACGTGGGCTGCTGCCAGAGATGTACCACTTAGGTAGTAGTACTGCCTGGGAGTTCTACCTTTACTATATAACACCGCATGTAGTGGTGGATGAGCTGTTCCGTAAGCGGTGTAAGGTGCGATTACATATACCCCAGGTGCCAGCACGTCTAAGTCCTGACCTTCAAGAGCTCTACTACTGAAGTCCGGTATGTAGATTTGATCACTTAAGTCCTCAGGTACGTCTGAAAGCCTCCACCAAGCTGGAGCTCCGAACTGCCCCACCCAGCCTACAGCACCTACGGATATTACTTCACTATAAGCTGCTGGATATAGCATACCTCTTTCTCCTTCATTACCTGCTGCAGCAACTATGAAAACTCCATTGTCAATGGCATACTTTACGGCTTCGTATAGTAATCCTGAATGCGGCCCTCCAACGCTTAAGCTTATTACTACGGGGTTTACCTCTCCCGGGGGACTTAATACGTTTCCGCCCGATTTAACCTCATGTATGTAAAGTTTAGTTATATAGAGAATTCCAGCAACGAGATCTGAGGTAAACCCCCACCCCTGATTACCTATCACTTTGATGGGAATTATCTTGGCACCAGGTGCTACGCCATCAATCGAGTATAGGTTGTAGTACCTGTACCCAATTATTACTGATGTGATTACACCACCATGTCCATCACTATCTGCCTCCCACGCATTTCTATTTAATACTTCATCAGTTACTAAGTATGAAGTAGCCATAGCTCCTAGAAATGCTGCTGCATGCTCAACATCTATGCTCTCTTCGGGGAAGTAATTCCTCCATTGCGGCTCAAGACCTGTATCTAAGACCGCTATATACACTCCCGACCCATCGTATCCTAACTCTTCATGAACTGTTGGAACGTTAATCATATCTAAGTTCCACGTGAAGTTCGCGTTATGCTTTACGCAAATGCTAGGTAGTTCCTCACTTAAGGGTTTTACCATCATAGCCTCATTAACGTACTTTACACCATCTAAGGATTTGAGAAGCTTATCAGCAGACCTTCTATCTATATGTATGACCAATCCCCTAATCTCATCGAATCTGTAGATCACCTTACCCCCTAACTTAGAAATTATTGAGAGATCATCATCCCTCACATCCCTACTTAACACTATTTCAAGCAGTATACGCCCTCCATTAGCATCTGTAACATATGGTGGACATAATGTTAAAGTTAGCAATATGAAAGCTAGAACTACTAAAACCTTCCTCAAGCACATTAAAATGACCCCAAGTCCTATTAGTTAAACACCCTCTTATTAAACTTATTATACCCTCACAGAGTAGTATAGTAGGTACGTTATGGTGGTGTCATTAGACTACTGTAGCGATAACGTTGTATATATCGGTAAGAAGTTCTTCATGAGGTATGTACTAGCGGTGTTAGTTAAGTTAAATTTATTCAACTGTAATGAAGCTATCATCAAGGCTAGAGGGAGTAACATATCTAAAGCCGTATTAGTTGCTGAGTCCTTAAAGGAATTGGTCAAGGAGGTACGCTATACCTCAATAATTCTAGGATCTACAAACATCGAGTCAGGAGGTTTTAAGAGGAGATTATCAACCATCAAAATAGTTATCTCCAGACGCTAAGTCTAAGATGCCGACTCATACCCTAAATGGTGAAGCTCCCTTTGAAGTGGGGGAGACCTAAAACTACATTTCCTTCCACTGGGTTTAACCCCTAAGAGGGATGAAACTCTGACCTCCTCCCCGCCCTAAAGGGCGAGGCTTTCGGAATTGCAAACCTCTCCAGGACCCTCGTACTTAGGAAGTGGAAGAGTGTTGAAAACCGTTTCCTGTCTTAGGTCTCTGTAGGTTTTCTTAGGGTGGTCCTCACGGCTTCCCTGAGCCCCTCCCCACGGTCTACCGTGGGTCTCGGAAACCCAGGGTCGCCGAAGTGTTTATAAGCTTCAGGCTTATAAGTCCTGCCCGTACTTAATCGCATTAAAAGCATTGAGAACCTTAGAGAAGCCTACAGACAAGGAACAGCTTCCTAACCCTGGGGTAGACTGAGGCGGAGTTCTTATGGATTGCTATGTTATCCGAACTCTTCTGTAAACTTCCATTTTTTATTAATCGAATCATAATATATGAGTCCTCCCTCCCATAGGCTTTTGAGTAGGTTATGGCCTATCCTACCGAGTTTTTCCTTTATTTCAGACTCATTGCTAGTGCTTAAAGATTCTAAAGATGTTTTGAAGTCACGCCAGAAGTCGGGTTCGATCGCTATTCTCTGACCCTTTACTTCAATCACTATTGCTCCCTCCCTCCTTAATTTCTCGAAGAACGCGTCTCTATTTCTTATCTTAGACGCTATGTCTTTCTCGTACATTACCTTTTGATCTTTAAGTACATCTATAGCTGACTTCTTAACCTCTTTAGATGGCTGTGGAGTTATTTGAGCTTCCGGCTTACTCTTAATCGATCTAACCTCTTCCTCAAGGTTCTTCACCCTCTCTGAAAGACTATCTAATACCTCAACAACGCTACCCAACCTCCTAGCTACATCATCTATTTTAGCTGTAAACGGGTTAATCATATCTTGAAGAAATCTTTGAATTTTACTTTCATCTACTTGTGGTTGGGTTATACGGGTCTCACCTCCTAAGGAATCTATTATGAACTTTCTAACAGCTTCCTCGATAAGAGCTCCTGGGTAGTTCTTAACTATCCTCTCTAAAGCCTCGTAAGGTAGTTCGATAGTAATTTTAGGCACTTTAAACCCTACTTAAACTTACGTTAAACTCAATAAAAACGCTTACTCAAACTTATCTCATCAAACTCTTAGCCCTAGCTATGAGCCCTTGTAATAGTTTAGACATTAAGTAGTTTTTAGCTTTTTCACGGGCTTTCTCAGCCATGGAATCTCTTTTATCACTATTCTTAACTAAATACTCAATAGCTTTAGCAGCTCCTTCTATGTCTTCAGGTCCCTGTACATGAATCCCATCAACACCGTTACTAATCAACCATTTCTGACCGTAAGTTGCGCTGGTTATTACTGGAACTCCTCCGTACATGAACTCTATTTGAGTCAGTCCTAACGCCTCCATTTTAGATAGTATTATGTTGAGGTATGAGGCCTTGATTAAGGAAGCCTTAGTCTCCTCATCCAACTCGCCAGTAATGATGACGTTCTTTAAATCCTTTGACTCCCTAATAACATGATCCCATTGATCTCCAGGCCTACCGGCAATAACGAAGACGACGTCTTTCAAATTCCTTAACTTTCTAGCAACTCTGACCACAGCTAAGGGGTTCTTCCTCTCCTCAATAGTTCCTAAATAGGAAATTATTAACTTATCGCTATGTATCCCGTACTTACTCCTGAATTCATCTGGCTTAGAAGAATCTATCAATGATGCTGTATCGTCGTCCAAACCCCCCGGAAATATGTATATCTGCTCAGGTCTAGCTCCATGAACAACCATCTCCTCAGCCTCTATATTCGTCACACATAAAATCAGATCAGCTGCTTTGAAAATAGATTGAAAGGTTGTTGTATTCCACGCCATACGGAAAGCCCTCTCTATAGGGTCATACCTGGTAGGGTCTGGTGGCTGGTAATGCGACATATGAGCATATATCGTAGGCATTACAGCCTCACCTAAACTCTTCATAAGTCTTTTCCACATAATCCACTTTGCAGTTTCTTCAGGTCCGTTCCAAAGCGTTGAATGCGTTATTAGTAGGTCAATGCCTATCGTCTCATCAAGATTTTTTAGAACTGTAATGAAGTCTCTAAACATTATCCTCCTAGGAGGCCAGAACGTCTTATTACTATCAACTCTAATTACTGGTAAGCCTACCTTAGGATCTCTATCAAATTTTATATACCCCTCAATACTCTTCATCACCTCATTTGCCGGTATGACGGGTTCACCATCATGGTATATACTACTTATCAACCAAGCGTCAAGGCCTAACCTCCTACCCCACTTAACCATCCTCTGAGCTACTAATTCTTGACCCTTGCTATTAGACGTTTGATACATTACGGAGAAAAGCCTCATTATTTACCTCCTAATGACCTGCTGTACTATTTGAGCGAGTATTATGAGGATCATAGCGATAGTTAGACCCCAAATAACCGGCATTAAGAGTATGTTCAACGAATGTATACTTAAACCTCCCTGCTCTAACGCAAACATAACCACAGCTAAGTAAATCATTATCCTCAAATATTCAGCTACCGGTGTTAATAACCTGACCTCACTCCTCAACTCACTACTCTTGTAGATATAGCCGATGAACGCATCGGTGAGTATGAAGCCAGTAATTATAATTAAGAAAGTCTTAACGAAGCCAACTACGTACACGTAAACTATAGCGTAAATGGATTCTGAAAGCCAGTTAATGCCTAAATTAGATGTCCCCAAACCCAATGCAAGGAGTACTGATGTTAGGTATATAATCCACGAGGATACTAATCCGAAGAACTCGCTAGATGAGTAACCACTCCTCAATATAGCCTTACCAATAGCGAACTTCTTAAACCACTCATCAAAACCAACCCTACTCAGCACGTAGACTATGAACCGTTTAGTCAGAAAACCTGCTAAATAACCTAACACGACTAAGAACGCTGAATAACTTATAGTGATTAACAAGTGAACATACTGAGGTACTTCATAACTCACGGCTAACTAACCACCTATGCAATTCTTCATACGGGACTTCATAATCTACTTCAACTTTTAAACCGCGATTATATTGATGACGTACAAGTACTGAAGTATCGGAGACTTCAAATGCTGGTATATCGTTCTCACCATCACCTACATACACAACCCTATCCAAACCTAATAATTTCCTTAAGGTCTTAACAGCTCCTCCCTTATCCTTCTTAGATACGTAGATGTCTACGAAGGTGTTTAACTTGTATTCCAGGACCTCAAGCCCTCTATCCCTAGCTGTACGTAGTAGGTCCATCAAGCCTTCAGGAACCTCACCATAATCACTCCAATCAATACTCAGGCCTAGGGTGATGTTCGTTAACGACCTCTTCTCCTCAATATATGCTCTGGATAACATCTGTGCTGACCTTCTAATATCTTCAATAGCACTTAATAAGTGCTTATTAGTTACTGCAACATCGCATAGGAGGTAACCTTCAGTTAGTATTTCCAGACCGTTAATACATATATAGCTATGGAAGAGGGGAGCCTTACTTAAGAGGAAGTGACAGTCCTTACTACTAGCTACGACTAGTAAGTACCTACTTGAGAGCTTTTTAAGGACTTCAGCTAACTCATTACGTATACCTGCTTGCTCCCTACTAACATTGAGTGGACTTAACGTACCGTCAAAATCGAAGAACACACCTACAGTCTCCATAACAATCACTTTAACTAAATAGTTATTGCAGATTAATCCTTATAAAATATTAGTAGAATTGGGGAAAGTACTAGCTTATTTTACCTCAGCCCTCTTCAGGAGGTCCTCCCACATAGCATCCACGTATGCTTGAAGCTCTTTAATCATCTCCGAACGTTCACTCATTATATGTCTAAACCTCTCCTGGGTCTTAATGAATTCCTCAACAGGCTTCTTCAAAGCCGGATTCTTAGCAATGATCAAGCTCCTATCAGTCAATCTCCACGTACCTTTCTCACATTCCCATAAGGGGAAGTAGCAGGTATCAACTGCTAATTTACATATCTCTATAGACATACTGGCATCGTATCTCCACCCACGTGGACAGGGCGATAATACGTGTAGGAACTTAGGACCGGTAATACTTAACGCCTTCTTCACCTTATTGATAAGGTCTACCCAGTGTGCTGGTGTTGCAGTCCCTACGTAAGGGGCTTTATGCGCAACTACTATATCCGCGATTGGCTTCTTATGCTGCGGCTTGCCGGGAATTACAGTACCGTAAGGTGATGTAGTAGTTGAAGCTCCGTAAGGCGTACCGCCACTCCTCTGAATTCCAGTATTCATGTATGCCTCGTTATCGTAGAGAACGTATAGTATGTTGTGACCTCTTTCAATCATCCCGCTTAACGATTGGAAGCCTATGTCGTAAGTCCCTCCATCACCCCCGAAGACCACTATGTTGACTTTATCGTCACTTATGGCGCCCCTCTTCCTAAGAGCTTTAAATGCTGCTTCTATTCCCGATGCAGTAGCAGCTGCGTTCTCAAACGCATTATGTATCCATGGAACCCCCCAAGATGTGTATGGGAATATAGTAGTAGCAACTTGAAGACAACCTGTAGCGTTAACCACAACTACTGGTTCATCAACTACTGCTAATACTAGCTTAACTATTATTGGTGCGGTACACCCGGGACAGTGCCTATGTCCGGGCAGTAATTTAGGTCTGACCTTTACTAGCTCTTTAATACTTATAGAAGTCATTACCTCCTCACCCCCACATAACTAACGTACTTACTCGGCCTAACACCCTTCGCAGTCTCAAGTAAGTCTTCATATATGTGCTTAACTGTGAGTGGTTCTAAATCCCTCCCACCTATGCCGTAGATGTAGTTAATAATTACTGGCCTATCGTCGAGGTCGTAGAAGGCATTTCTCAACTCGTTAAAGAGTGGAGCACCGTAAGCTCCTGGAGATGTTGCCCTATCCATCACGCCGATCGCTTTCACACCTCTTAATGCTTTAACTATCTCCTCATGTGGGAATGGTCTGAAACTTCTCAACTTAAGGACTCCAACCCTCATACCCTTACTTCTTAACTCCTTTGCCACATGTCTAACGGTGCCTGCGGCTGACCCCATTATAACTAACACAGCATCAGCCCCTTCCACACCGTAGGAGGTTATTAATCCATCCCCATACCCCCTACCACTTATCTCACGATACTTATTATTAACTTCTCTTATTACGGATTTAGCCTTACTCATAGCCTCTATCAACATCATCTTAAATTCGTAGTAGTAGTCGGATAGAGCTATTATACCTAGCGAGATCGGCGTAATACCGTCTAGTACTGCAGGGACCTCCCTACCCAAGTACTCTAATTTAACATTAACCGGCCTTCTAAAACCCACAAAATCACTAACCACTGAGTCTGGTAACGTACTTACATTCTCTAAGGTGTGGCTTAAGTAGAATCCGTCAAGATTAACCATAACTGGGAGCTGCACCTCACTATGCTCAGCTATCCTGAAAGCCTGTATTACAGTATCGTAAGCCTCCTGCGATGTCTCAACGTAGAATTGAATCCAACCAGAGTCTCTAGCACCTATGGAGTCACTATGGTCACAATGTATGTTTATCGGGGCTGAAAGTGCTCTGTTAACAACTGCCATCACCACCGGTAATCTAAGCCCTGAAGTCACATAGAGTAACTCCCACATCAATGCTAGTCCTTGAGAGGACGTTGCAGTGAAGGTCCTCGCACCAGCTGCAGCTGCACCCATACAGACGCTGAGAGCTGAATGCTCAGACTCAACATTTACGTATTCTGCATATATTTCACCATTAGCTACATATTCTGATAACCTCTCAACAATGATTGTCTGCGGGGTTATGGGGTAGGCTGAGATCACATCTACATTACATTGCCTAACAGCCAGGGCAACTGCTTCAGCCCCGTTCAACGCCTTAACAGTACCTAACAACGCTCCCGTAAATCATCCCTCCGAAACAAGCTCTATAGCTCTGACCGGACATTCCCGATAACATATACCACACCCCTTACAGAAGTCGTAGTCTACACTAACTGAGCTACCATCCCATCTAATACTCGACTCTGGACAGTAAACCCAGCAGATAAGGCATTTAACACACTTACTCGAATTTATTACAGGTTTACGGACCCTCCACGAACCAGTCTTAACCTCCGTTGAGAGCTTCACCGCAGTTGGCACGGTAGGTAATTCCCTAATATAATCACTCACCGACATAACTCACACACTCAAAGGAACTCCTCAAAACCTCTATATTCTTCTCAGCAAGTGGGCCCTTAAACCTATCCTTAATGACTTCTTCAACGACTTCAAGCTTAACCACCGGTAAAACCTTAATTAAGGCACCTAATAATGAGGTATTAGTTATAGGTCTTCCCAAGAACTTTAAAGCAAGTTCCGTCGCTGGGACAACATATACTCTATATCGAGTTAAATCACTTTTAACTAAATTTGATAGCTTTTTAATCCCAACACCTAATGCGTAATTTAGGAGTAAGACACCCCCACACTTTAAACCGTATATGAAATTCTCAGAACCTACCAACGAATTATCTAAAACCACCACAGCATCAGGTTCGTAAATACCAGAACGGATCTCTATCTCCTCATCTGAAATCCTAGTAAACGCTGCCAGAGGAGCTCCAGACCTCTCAGGACCGAACGTCGGGAAAGACTGAGCATATTTCCCCTCCCTAATTGCCGCCTCAGCGAGAATGTTGCTAATACTCCAAACCCCCTGCCCTCCTCTACCATGCCACCTAATCTCAATCTATAATAATCACCAGTAATTATTTGATCATTAAGATTAATATTTATTCATTAAAGTTACTTAAACTATTGCAATCTAAAACTAAACGCACTATCTACAGGAACGAACAATTATGACTAAAGTCCTCACCCCTTAAGGTGGGATGGATCAAAAACACTACTAATCGATTTTTGGTTAAGTAAAAATTACTTTTACTTTAAAGTTTTTTAGACGTTTTTAGCATTAATAAAGCCTAAGATTATTAAAGATGTAGTAGCGATTATTTCCGCCATTGCTACTGTCGTTATTATCCATTTTACACTCACTTTCTCACCCGTAAATATACTTGGCAGTACGATTTTTAAGCTTATATATATTTACATATATTTAGTATGTATTTGAACATACAAAAATATATTATGAGTGTAGAGCCGTAGTGACATTTAATATTCTCTTCATATGGAAATGCTTCTCGTGTCAGCATCATTATAGTTTTTAGGATAAGTTATGACCATGAAGCAAATCATAAACGCTAATAAACCTTAATCCTGAGAAATAACTTTAGCTTCAATCCCATAGGTATACTATTCTCTCTTTATATATTGTAGTGGACTTAGTTCTAAGGAGCTTACTACCATTATTAGCACTGTTATCACCTATAGGTTTTTATTCATGTAGAGGCTTGTCAGTAGATTTACCAGTACTTCTGCTATATCGGCAATTATTCCATATATCCTAATTATGTGGTAGGTAACTAATTCGTAGCCCTTCTCGTAGATGGTTTTGCTTATGTTTTCTCTTACGGACCTCTTTCTCTCAATTATGTGTATTAGAGAACTTAACGTTGGTGAGATTTTACTCGCATCATATTCGCCTCTCATTACCCTCTCCACTACGTCAAATAATGCCTTGTAAACCTTATGGGCTTCCTGCAAGTATGTTAGTACCTTCCCACTACTTGGGAATCCTTCGGACGCTTCCTTCACTAACAACACTAAGTGGTCTGACAACCTCTCAAGAAGTGTTGATATAACTGCTGCGGATATTATATACTTAACCCTCTCCATATTCGCTAATGGTTTCTCAACTAGCTTATATGCAGACCTCTCTACTTCTACCTGAGCCCTATCAACATCGTCGTCAAGCTCGTTTATTGATTCGTAATAATCGCTTAACGCTGTAGGGTCGCTTTCAAAGGCCTCCATCGTATACTTAAACACTGTAGCTACTGAATTAAATTCACGTTTAAGTGCTTCGAGGATGTCCTCAACACCCCCAATCTCTCCAATAATCATGTAGTTCTCTCCTTCCTCAATAACAGTGTACTTCGGCGTATAACGTAGTACTGAGAGAATTAACCTTCTTAACATAAGGCTTATCTTCTTAGCGGATATCAGTTTAACACGTTCATAACCTATGATGTAGAAAGAAGTTATAAGGTATTTTAACTCATCCTCAGGTATGGACGTAATATCGAACACTATGCTCTTACTTCTCATCCTACCAACCTCCTCAACGTCTATGCAGAGAAGGTCATCCGTATACCTTACAGTAACCTTAGAACCCTTAGATATATTGTTAACCTCACACCACTCCTTAGGTAAGTAAAGGGCTAGGGAACTCCCAACTTTCTGAAGCGTACGTACCTCAGACTTCATTTCCTCCATACAATCACCACTAATTAATATAATTCACAATATATTAATATATTTAAATCAGAAACAATAAATAGCAATATAACCCCTACCCTACTAATAGACTCCACTCTCACCCACCGTTAAGCTCCTAACGAAGAACGTACACGTAGGTTAAGATATTAAATTGCCATAAACGATATTTAAACGGTTATGATATGCCGTCATTTCCTATAGACTTCATGGACAGAAAACCTCTGGATAAGTCAAACGAGTTAATACCAGCTATAGGTATTGGGACGTGGGGGATCCGTAACTACTTAGAAGCTGAAAGAGCTTTAAGACGTGCGTTAGATATCGGTCTCAGACTAATAGACACAGCTGAGATCTACGGCTCAGGCAAGGCTGAAGAACTAGTAGGTAAGGTCGTTAAGAACTTTAAAGAAGATGTCTTTATAACTACGAAGCTACCTCCAGAGCGTTTTACCAGTAGGGATGATGCTATAAGTGCTGCTAGAGCGAGTCTTCGTAGGTTAGGGTTAAATAGTGTGGACTTAATACTCATTCACTGGCCCCATGGACGTATACCAATTAGTAGGCAGGTGAGGTCTTTGGAGGCGTTAGCTGATGGAGGCTTGTGCAGATATATCGGTGTTTCAAACTTTATGGTTAACGATCTGTTGGAGGCGTTAGAATCAACCAGCAAGTATGAAATAGTGGTCAACCAAGTTAGATATAACGTCTACGATAGAGCTATAGAGAAGGACCTACTACCTTTATGCATACGTGAAGGGATAACTATACAGGCGTACACACCGCTGGGAGGTGGTGCCGTAGCTAATGACAGAACGTTAGTAGATATAGGTTCTAAGTACGGGAAGACCGCGGTTCAAGTTGCTCTTAATTTCCTAATATCGAGGCCTAACGTAGTAGCTATACCTAAGACTGAAAGAGCTGAAAGAGTTGACGAATTCAAGGGCGCTCTGGGCTGGAGGTTAAGCGATAAGGATTTAGACCTTATTGAAAGATACTTTAGGTGAGTAGTTGAGGAAGGCTATAATCCTAAACCCTAAGGACAACGTAGCTATAGCATTAACAAATTTAAAGGAAGGAGACATCATTGAGATCCCTGTGAATGGTGAAGTAATTAAGATAAGACTAGTTAATAATGTACCATTCGGCCATAAAGTAGCTGTGAGGGATATTAAGGAGGGGGAGCAGATCCTCAAGTATGGGGAGGTTATAGGAATCGCCACTAAACACATATGCGTAGGGGAACACGTACATATTCATAATGTTGTAGGTTTAAGAGGTAAGCCTCAGGAAAGGTAGGGACTGTTTTGATAAGTCTCACCGTAAGACGTATGATGCTAGCTTCAGCTGTTCTTTTATCACTACTTATAGTTAGTAACACAGTGCTGAGTAGGGATGTGATTAGAATCTCAACTACTACATCGCTATATCAACTCGGGTTAATTGATGCGTTATTGAAGGACTTCACATTAAGAACTGATACGAAGATCAGGTACGAGGTAATAGTAGCTGGCTCAGGAGAATCGCTTAGACTTCTCGCAGACGGCACTACATGTATTGCATTTACCCACGCACCATCTATGGAATACGAACTCATGAAGAAAGGCTCTATACGTAGGTTAGGTTTCGTAGGCTATAACGAATTCGTAATCGTAGGCCCTAGGGAAGACCCAGCTAACGTGTCAAGAGCTTCCAATGCTGTAGAAGCCTTCATAAAGATTTACAGAAGTGGGGAGTTAGGACTGACTAAGTTCGTGAGTAGGGGGGATAATTCCGGTACTCATCAACGTGAGCTCTGGTTATGGAACCTAAGCGGTTTAAACCCAAGGGGGAGGAATTGGTATTTAGAGGTCGGTCAGGGAATGCAGCAAGCACTCATAATAGCTGATGATGTTAAAGGCTACACCCTCAGTGATTTAGGAACGTACTTAAAGTTACTTAGCAATGGTAGGTTACGTAACGTTATTGCATTACTAAACGACTCTAAATACTTAGTCAACGTCTACTCACTATACATGTCGGGTAGTAGTAGGTGTCAGGCGTACTTAGACGATATCAGTAAGTTTGCTGAGTATGTTATGGATATAGGTCAAAAAGTTATTGAGGAGGAATTCAAAGACCTAGTAAACCCTGCTAAAGGACATGAAGAATTAGTTAATAAATCGTGGAACTACTTAGCGATGAGTGATGCTAATGATGGGTGAGTTAGCAGACATCATACTAAGATCTATATACGTTTCAGGGACAGCATCTCTCATAGCATTCTTAGTAGGTCTCTCCATAGTCCTTAAATCAGTGGAAGTGAGGTCTAAGACAATCATATTAGGCATCTTCGAAGCATTAGTAGGGGTTCCCACAACAACTATAGCCTTGTTAGTGTACTTACTCATATTTCCTCAGGGACCTCTAGGTTCCTTAAACCTACTCTACACACCCCACGCTATAATACTTGGACAGTTCCTAGTGGCCCTCCCAGTAATTGTTTCAACATTATTCAGACCTGTAGAGACAACCGTAAAAGATCTGAAGGAGTTAATAATTAGCTTAGGAGGTGATGAAAAACAGGTAAGTTGGTTGATGTTTAAGGAGTTAGCTCCAGCTTTAATATCGTCCTACCTTATGGGGTTTTCAAGAGCTATTGGAGAGTTAGGTGTAGCACTAATTGTTGGTGGGAACATAGCCGGGAGTACTAGAGTGTTGACCACAGCTATAGCCCTAATGACATCTATGGGGGAGTACGAAGCTGCTATATTATTAGGCATTACCCTCATAGCCTTAGTCATAGCAATATCCATCACTTTAAAACTCTTAGGTGAGTTTAAATGGACATCGAGTTAAGAAATGTATGGTACTCATATGATGGGGTAAACTACGTCTTAAAAGGAGTCTCACTTAAATTAAGTAGTGGTTTTCACATAGTAGTAGGACCGAACGGCTCGGGAAAAACAACACTACTTAAGATAGCCTCACTTATCTACAAACCCGTTAGAGGTGAAGTCATAGTAAATAACTCTAACTACTGGGCTTTAAGTCCCAATAATACATTAATCAGGAAGGAGGTTGTGTATGTCCATGAAAGGGCTTTACTAATTAGAGGAAGTGTTAAGAATAACTTAGAATTAGGTCTTAAATTGAGGGGTATTAATGACGACTCCACCTTAAAATACTTTATAGAGAGATATAACCTATTCGATATTATTAAGAAGGATGTTAGAAAACTCAGCGCTGGTCAAGCTAAACTAGTCTCAATAATAAGGGCTTTAGCCGTAAAGCCTAAAGCATTACTACTTGATGAACCCTTAAACCATATAGATATGAATAACGCGGTACTACTGATTGAAGACCTAACAAGACTTGTAAGAGATGGTTCTACAGTAGTAGTGGCAACTCATTACATAACACCTGATTTAGAGGGGTTAGCAGATAGCATGTATGAAGTTGTAAATGGGGTGCTAACCTCCTCCACATCTTTCAGGGCAAGAATTAGGTACTAAGTAATAATTCTCTAATACCTCCTATCAACATCTCAACAGCGAATGATGCAATTATTAAGGACATAAACCTACCCAACCCATTTACGAACGTAGGTCCAACCAACTTTAATATCTGCGAGGAAAGTCTTAACGTGAGGTAAACCCCTATAAAAGCTATATATGCTGCGACTAACGTACTCACCATACCGTAAACACCTGTTGATACTATTAGTAAGGTCATCGTTCCCGGCCCAACTATGAGGGGAGTTGCTAATGGAACTATAATGAATTCACCTACCTCTATTTTCGAGGGTTTATGACCAGTTATTAATGTATCTAAAGCAACTGCCATTAGTATCACACCTCCAGCAATTTTAAGTGAGGTAATGCTAATGCCGAACAGCATTAATATGTAATTACCGCATAACGTAAAAGCCGTAAGCAACATAAATACTGCTAGGGATGTTCTACTAATAGCGCTTTTAATATCGCTAGCACTCAAAGACTCTAAAATACGCATAAACTGAGGTAGTGCTGCTATAGGATCCATGATCGCGTAGAGCTGTACTGAAAGACCTAATATTACGTTTAGGTCGAACAATTAATCACCGAACTCTGTAATGAACATCAAATAATAGTGAGGTACTATAGCGTGTTCTTCAGCAGGTGGTTACATTACTTCTTGAAGGTTATCTTAAATCCTGAGTGAATCTTATGGAAGTTATCATTAAACACATCACTCATTACCTTCTCAGCTTTAAACCCCGTACAGTGCCCAGTATATACCTCCTCAACACCTAATTCCCTTAACACACTTATAGTTTCCAGGATATCGTTATTCTCGTATTTCAACATATGAAAACCTCCTACAACTGCGTATATGTTTTCCTTAAACATCTCTGCAGCGTGTTTGACTATGTTTGATATTCCACTATGGCTGCACCCACTAATTACTATTAGACCCAACCCCTCTACCTTAATAACCACTCCCGTATCGTCTGGTAAGTCGTCAGGTACTAACTCCCCATCATCGAGTATTGTGTGGAAATCTTTCTTATACCTCGAGAGGTCGTAGTAATTTCCTACCTCCCCTAAATAATGCGTTGAAGCTGCTACCTGCATGGGACTCTTAGTCAGTATCAAATTGACATTGAATTGAGTGAAGACTTCACGCGGGTAGGGCATACCCTTATCGAACTCCTGCTTATACTCGTTTAAAACTATAGATGGTTTGAAAATCCAAGGATGTCCTACCACAGTTAAGTACTTACCAGCATTTTTTAAGACCTTCATCACGTATTTAAGGCCTCCTGTATGGTCGTTATGCCTATGACTTAACACTACAGCTTTCACACTACTTAAGTCTATGCCTAAGGAGGTGGTATTACACTTCAGTATGTAATTGCTTGGACCTACATCAAATAATAAGTTCTCAAGTCCTGAATCTGAGTAAATCCTCAGAAAAAGTGAGAGACCATGCGATGAGAGTAATTTCGTAAACCCTGAGTAATCATCGTTTAGAACTGTAATATCGACCCTATATACTCCCAATTAAACACCCTATCACATTTAGTTAACGCCGATTAAATAAGCTTTCATTCCCTTAAATTTAATAACGATTCATACAAATTACTTATTGTGATAACATGACTGAGTACGTGAGGGTATTACCCGACGACCTCCGGAAATTTACCGCTATTTGCTTCATGAAGTATGGAGTACCTCCCGATGACGCTGAGTTAATAGCTGATCACTTAGTCCTAGCTAATTTAAGGGGTGTTGACTCGCACGGCGTCATCAGGATTCCATACTACACTGAAGGCATTAGGAAGGGATATGTTAAGGGGCGAGGGGAGGTAAGAATCGTTAGGGAGACGAATACTACGGCATTAATTGATGGTGATGGTTATTTAGGGATACCAGTTGCCACTAGAGCAACTGAGATAGTTATAAGTAAGGCTAAATCAGCCGGTGTGGCTGCAGTCGCAGCTAGGAATTTAGGACATGTTGGCATGCTAGCATACTATACGTTAAGAATTGCGAAGAATAACCTAATTGGTATAGCATCAGTCAACGCCCCGGCACGTGTAGCACCATGGGGTGGTTCTCAAGCATTGTTCGGAACGAATCCTATAAGCCTTTCATTCCCTACTAGCAGTAAACCAGTAGTAATTGATATGGCTACCAGCGCTATAGCAGCCTTTAAGATTAGGCTCGCAGCCTTAAAAGGGGAGAAAATACCTGAAGGCATTGCGCTAACTAAGGATGGCAAACCCACTACAGACCCTAAGGAAGCCTATGAGGGCATACTACTCCCGTTCGGGGGCTATAAGGGATATGCAATATCATTAGCTATTGAGATACTCTCAGGAATACTCTCAGGAGGTCTTCTAAGTAAGTATGTCTTTAACCACCCATCAACTCAGGGAGGGTTCTTCGCACTTGCTGTAGATCCAGCAGCATTTAGAGACTATAAAGAATATTTAAGAGATATAGATACTCTGGTGAACTTAATAAAGAATTGCCCACCAGCGCAGGGTTTTGACGAGGTCTTAATTCCTGGAGAGCCTGAAGATAGAAATTATGAGGATAGAATTAAAAATGGCATCCCTATAGATTTAAGTACGTGGAAGTTACTTACCGATGTAGCTAGGGAGCTAGGGGTAGAACTACCGAAGATTATTCAATAACCACCGCCTTTGTCTAAACCGAAAAATAAGTTTTAAAAGAACGTAGCATGCAATTATATTTTTGACTCAATTAACACGCATTAAAATTTTTAAACGCACATCTCTAAGACTTAGAGAGGTGTTAATTGAGCCATAGATTCGGTATTAAAGAAGTAGAAGTAGTGGATGAATTACCTACTCCGGAAGAAGTCTTTAGAGTACCTAGAATAGGTACTAAGGAAATGGTCTTCAAAATTTTAGGTCCTAGCATCATAGCAGTAGGCGTAGCGATAGGGGGTGGGGAATGGTTACTAGGTCCTGCAACCGCTGTACGTTATGGCTTGGGAATGGCATGGATAGTTTTAGTATCAGCTATGCTGCAAACTGTATATAACGTGAGCTTAGTTAGGATTTCGATGTACTGTGGTGAGCCGCCAATAGTATACCTTAAAAGGGTTCCTCCGGGACCTAAGTTCTGGAATATCTTCCTACCATCTGTTATTGTGTGTTGGGGGGCTTGGGGATTAGCTGGGATAGCTGGTTCAGGTGCTACTGCATTAGGCTCCATAGTACTTGGTAGGCTACCAACAGCTGGTGAGGCTGAGCTAGTTAGATTGCTGACTTTAAGCATCATAGCGTTATGCGTTATTATAGTTTTATTTGGCTCGAAGATCGAGAGGACCTTAGAAATAGCTAATTGGTTCTTCGCAGCATTCATACTCCTCACATTACTAGTAGTAGTTGCACCACTGACGGTAAAGGCGTCAGTAGTTTATGAGGCATTAGCGGGGACGTTTAACTTCGGCTACATACCTCCAGGAGCTGATATGAGCTTAATAACTGCTTGGTGGGCATATACAGCCCTAGCTGCGGGGCTTAACTTCATATTCATGAACTGGTACAGAGATAAGGGCTACGGCATGGGTTCTGTAGTAGGTTACATCCCCGCATTAATAGGGGGTAAGAAAGTAGCCTTATCACCTGTCGGTAAGGTCTTCAGATTAAGTAATGAGAATATAGGTAGGTTCAACAGGTGGATGAAGTTACTCAAATACGACCAATGGCTTATATTCTTCCCAGGAGCACTCCTAGGTATGTACCTACCATCATTAATAGCTGTCTCACTACTTCCAAGAGGGCAGCAACTTCCGCCATGGGGTGTTGCAGCACATATAGCTAACGAGTTCGCCAGCATAGTCGGTAGGTGGGGTTACTACTTAATATGCTTAATAGGCTTTATTGTAATGCTGAGCTCGGCGTTAGGCGCCTATGTAGACGCAGTACCTAGAAACCTAACAGACCTTCTATGGGGATCGGCAAGCATTAGGAAGTGGACTGGCGGTGATGTAAGGAGGTTATACTACTCAATACTATCTATATATATAGCATTTACTATATGGGCACTCTACCAGAGCCAACCGCTAATCCTAGTGATCATAGCTGCTAATGCTGCTAACTTCGTAGGAATCTTCGTAGTACCAGCAATTATCTACCTCAACCTTAAACTACCAGCTGAATTGAGACCCAAGGTCTGGGAATACCTAATCCTCATAATATTCTTAATACTTTCAACCTACTTCTTCCTACTATCACTGCTAGGGCAGCTGGGGATTAAGATATAATCAATGTTTAGAAGTTTTTCCACTTATTAAGATCGATTCCAACCACTTAACATATCTTAAGTCTAAATCTAAAGACCTTAACTTCCTAATAGTCTCACCAATCTCATATTCAATTCTATACCACCTCACCTCTCTAGACCTTAAGTCAAGCAGTAGTGCTGACGTTCTAGGGTCGCCGTCCCTAGGCTGTCCAATACTACCAGGATTTAACACCTTCAAACTATTAACATCTAAACTCATCGGTATGTGAGTATGACCAACGATGACGTAGTCAGCCTCTATTGGCTTAGGCTTAACTGCATACATACTTGGTGTTAAGGCTAATTTAACCTCGTCCATAGATAGCGTGGGTTTTAAGTACCCATATAGGTTATTCCTAGGAGAGCCGTGGGTAGCGTAGAATTTAAGATTATCTAACATAACGCTATAGTATTTTGGGAGAGTCTTAAGCCACCTCACTTGGTCCTCCGCTAATAACCTAAGCGATATGTTAACCCTAGTATACTCACTAAGCTCGTGTAGCTCAGGGGCACACATGCAATCGGTATTGAATGCGACAGCATGGTCGTGATTACCCATTAAAACCACGTCAGGCTTTAAATCCCTAATCAAATCCACCACTACGTGGGGTTCAGGTCCATAATCAGTTAAATCACCTAAAACCCATAAATAATCCCAACCCGGAACCCTACTCAGCAACGTCTTCAGCGCATCAGCATTTCCATGTATGTCTGAAATAATTAAGAGCTTCAAGTAAACTCCACCCAATTAGGATTTACCTTTAAGTTTAAAAACTGTGTTAGATTTCAGGGAATTTTAGGGACTTAGGGAGGCCATATTTATTTGCAGTCTCCATGAAAGTATTAAGTGGTGGTGGCCTTGATTAAGAAGGTAATTACTGATAAAGCCCCCAGACCAGTTGGTCCCTACGCTCAGGGGGTCATAGCCGGCTGCCTGCTCTTCATCTCAGGTCAGATACCTATAGATCCTAATACGGGGGAGTTAGTTGAGGGAGACTTCAAACTTAAGGTTAGGAGGGTATTAGAAAACGTTAAGGCTATTGTTGAAGCTAGTGGTGGGTCTCTTAAAGACGTAGTTAAAGTCACAGTATTTATTAGGGATATTAAATTATTCCAGACATTTAATGAGGTATACTCAGAATACTTCGGAAATACCGCCCCTGCGAGATCCTTGGTTGAGGTCTCAAACCTTCCTAGAGATGCTGAAGTAGAAGTGGAAGCCATCGCATACTTATGTAGTGACATATAACCGCTCTTACTTCTAATCCGAATTTCTGAAGGAATTCCTACCCAGAGCATTAACACTTACAGGACTTTCCAACTTCGTAATTCCTGGAAGAGCTATTACTAATACCTTTATAATCTCAGGAATCCTCGTTAAGACTTCCCTCGCTATCTTAGAGATTACCTGTTGCGCTGAAGTTAAGGTTAGATTATTAGGCAGTACCAACCATAACTCTACTTCAACGAAACTACCTAAATTCCTTATTAAGACCCTCCTAACACGTACGCCTTCGTACTTGCTTACAACTTTCCTCACCTTAAACTTAAGGTCTCTAGGATAGTTAACGTCAAGTAGGTTGAGGGCTGACCTCCAAGCCATTGTGAAGTAGTACTTAATAGCATATGCTGATACTGCTAGGAACGCCATATTCTCAATGATAGCATTATTAGATATGTAAGACATTAATATTGCTGTAGCACTTACTAATTCTACTAACGCATCCAACCAAGTCTTCACTGCGGTAGTACTCATTAAGACCCTACCATAACTACCATTACTTCTCACATACCTGCTAAACCAGTAGGACAGCAAACCACTACCTATTAGGTAGAGAGTGAAGACCGGGGGCGTGATCTCAGAATTTGTGAATGAGCTAGGTATTAAGCTCAAGGTTATTGAGATAGCAACTATTGAGATAACTAAAGACAAGATATCCTCAACTCTTAATAACTCATACCTATAACTACTTAGCGTCTTAAAGCTTATTATCTTAAGAATGAAGAATAGCGCTACGTATAGCATTGAATCAACAATCCAGAGCATGGAGTCAACTAATATGAGGTTAGACCTAGCAACAATTAAGTATAACAATATACCTACAACTCCATACGTAAACGAACAAAATGCTAATATCTTAAATACGGCCACCATCCTATATAACCTACCGAGCTTTCTAACAGCTATCTCACGTAACATGTAAGCCCACCTCCAATCAAAGCTATAATGATGTAACACGCGATGTGTTAAACTATATTGGAAGGACTTACTCCTAAGTAGATCTACTATGGTTAATTAAAAAATTTTTTAATTACCGTTAACCATATAGCAGTCCCCTACGCATAATCTTAAAATTATTTAACCACACTACTAGAATTAGGTGTTCCTAATTCCACTCCATGATTTATTAATAAGTGATTTGTCATTAGCTATGAAGGACTTAATCAGTAAGGTCGGCTCTGCAGACGCTTTAGGTAAGTACTTGCGTGAGTTAAACACCTACCCCATAAAGGTGGCTCAACCAGGTGACCCTCCAGACGTTGCTGCTAGTGATTCCAGTAGGGTGATTAGAAGATTGTCCATCGCTACGTTATACGCCGTACAAGCCGTATCACTCAAAGCCTCCTTAAAGAACCCCTCAACAAGCAAGTTAATTGTTGACTCATTAGCAGGTTACTACATGCTAACCGATGAGGCCGTTCCTGACGAATTACTTGACCGTATAATACAGCTAATATCTAAGGTCTTAGAGGTAAGGTCAGTAACTAAGGTATTAGACGGATGTGATATCGCATTATTCGACGGGTCCCTCATATCCTTCCTATGGGGGTATAGCAATAGAGACATACCTAGAGGTTTTTACCCGGCGACTTATAAGAAGATTAGAGATATATGGTATGAGGTTTTTTCAGGCATTACTAAGGTCTCAAAGAATGTTAAGCCTTTATTCATATCTAAGAGATTGATGAAAAATTACTACGTAGATGAAATCCTGTCGAATGAAGCGCCGAAAAAAGTTAGAGATAGTGTTAACGACTTAATACTCATAAGTGCTTTGAGGAGGGTTGGAAAGCTACCTAAAGTTCCCTACATACTTCATCCGGTCTACGTTGAACGAAGTAAGTTACCGCAACCTCTAGCAGAGCTTGATATAGATATTAGCCCCTTAACCCCCATTACAGTAACTTATGTTAGTTTCAACCCAACACTACAGCCATATCAGGTATCCATTCCAGGTAGGTTAGGTATTGATGAGCTAGTAGACATTATTAGTAGTATATATCCGTATTCGCAGGGCGGTTATCCAGACCCGCTTAAAATAGCTCATAGTAAGTGTAAGTTAAGTAATGTAGAGTTTAGGCTGATGTTATATAAATTAGGTCTTTCATCCATACCTACTGGGCGTGAATTACTGGGCGAGTTCCTATGAGTCAACCTATAGGTATAGTTGGTGAGACCTCAAGCCCCACAGAAGTTGAGGTTAAGGCCTTAACACCAATACCTTCAGGGACATACGTATATATCAAGTTTAAGGCTAAAAACATACCCGGCAATGAGGAGGTTTATAGAGAGGTTGTAGGTATTATAGGCTCATGTCTGTATAGGTCGGTAGTACCCGTAGTTACCACCCCCGACCTCTCCATGTATGGGAGGTCATCACCCTTAACCAGCTTAAAGAGTGAGAGCCATATGAAGGCTTTAATAATAGCTGACATAAGTGGGGGTAGGGTTGAAGCACCTAGGTATCCACCACCACCTGAAACACCTGTATACCTAGCCGAGCTTAAACATCTAAGAAGCATCTACAACTACGACCCAATGTCCGGAGTAGAGATAGGTTCCTTAGTAGGTTTTGATGACCTAAGAATAGGTGTTAACGTAAACTCACTTGCAAAACACCTATTAATTACTGGAACCACAGGCTCCGGGAAGAGCAATCTAGTAGCAGTACTAGCTGATAGGATCGCACAGATGGGGGGCTCCGTAGTTATATTCGACGTTCACGGCGAATACGGTAATCTAGAAAGTGAGGCACCCAACATAGTGAGCGTAGTCTCATATAGTGCAGCAATAAACCCCTTAGAAATACCAATTAAACTTCTTACGAACTTCATAATCCCTGAGAGCGGTGCTTCGAAGCAGAGAAGACTCCTTAGAAACGCTTTGAAGAAGTTAAATGATGAGATACTGAGGAAGTCTGAGATGACTAAAAAGCCTCCTAAACTCGTAGTTAGAGAGATCTACGAAGAAAGATATAAAGATGAGCAGGTTGAAGACTACGTAGATGCTTACAGAACCCTTCTCAAGAATTACTTAGGGGATGATAAGAAGGCGGAGGAAGTTATGGATAAGGTCGATGATTTCTTCGAATGGCATAGGATTAGCTTAGAGGTATGTAAGGTCAGTAAGTTGTTAGGTAGTGGTAAGATCATAGTTATTGACGTATCAACATTTACTGATGATGAAAAGGACTACATGCTTAAAGTAATTGCTGAAGACCTCCTATGGTATCTTAAAGAGGGAAGTAGGAGGGGAGGTAACACCTCAATACCTACGCTACTCGTCGTAGAAGAAGCACACATATTCCTAGGAGGGGGGTTCACCACGAAATCTAAGGAGACTCTCCAAAGGTTTATTAGAGAGGGGAGGAAGTTTGGAGGTATGCTGGCAATAGTTAGTCAGAGACCTAGGGCATTAGACGTCAACGTAGTATCCCAAGTACAGAATTACGCATTCTTAAAATTAGTACAGAGGAATGATAGGGCAACCGTTATGGAATTAACAGACATACTAAGTGATGAGTATATCAACATCCTGCCGACGATGCCGCCAGGCCATGCTATACTAATGGGTGAATGGGTTGGTAAGTATCCAGCGTATGTTAGGATTGATAGACACTTAGGTAAGAAAGTCGGAACAACTCCAGATATAGCAAGGATTTGGAGGGAGAGGAGGGAGGACATCACTAAGGCTTTAGAGAGGAGTTCGCTAATTAGTGAGTGGGAGGAGTAGTTCAGAATGCAGCTACTCCACGTATCTGACACTCATCTAGGTTCTAGCAGGCCCTACAAGCTACGAGAGAGGGAGTTAGACTTCTATGAAGTCTTCGATGAAGTGGTTGAGGTAGCGATTAGGGAGAGGGTTGACGCAGTACTTCACTGCGGTGATTTCTTCGACGAGCCCAGACCCAACCCGCAGGCATACTACTATGCCTTCAAGTCGTTGAGGAAGTTGAAGGATGCAGGTATTGAGTTCTTAGTCGTTGCGGGACAGCATGACCAACCTAAGACGTCAGCATTATCACCTATTAAGGTGTTAGAAGAGGTAGGTCTTGCCAAGGTGTTAGCCACAGATAGACCTACTACTAAGGTGTTTAACATACGTAGCGGTGAGCTAGGGATTACAGCAATACCCTATGCAGACCCTCAAGCAATGCAAGAATACATTAAAAACGTCCGGAAGCCTGAGTCAGGTAGGAGGGTGTTAATGGCCCACCTCCTGCTTAAGGAGTTAAACATTCCTAACGCACATCTTTCACTGCCAGAGCTTAAATGCGCAGACTACCACTACGTAGCCCTAGGAGACTATCACTCTAGGTATGAGACCACATATGATGGCGTTCCTGTAGTCTATCCAGGATCTACTGAAGCATTAGACTACTTGGAGAGTAGTAATGAGAGGTTTGTAGCAATAGTTGACTTAAGTACTACTAACGTCTTAGTTAATTGGGTTAGACTAAGTAAGTTTAGAAGGTGGTTAGTATTTAACGTAGAGAGTTATAATGAATTACTTAAGTTGTTAGGTAGGGTAAATTACAGCGAGTTCGCCAAACCTCCAATACTCTACGTTAGGATTAGTGGTAAGGACTTAATGAACATCAACCCTCGAACCGTAAGCGAATACCTAAGGGGTCTAAGAGATAGTGGTAAGATAATAGCCTACAGATTGGAAACCCCTGGAGTTTCTGAAGATTTTGAGGAGGGACCTCATGAAGAACTCCCACCAGCACCTACCCTAGACTCAGTAGTTCATAGCCTACTTAAAGACTCTAAGATAGCTGAATACATCTTAAACATCATAAAGAACTGTGACGATGAAGGATATGTTGAGACGTTGATTACTGCCTTAGTAAATGATCAAGAACTAATCAATAAGTTAGAAAGGTTGGTGAGGTCTAAATGATAGTCAGACATGTTAAGCTTACTAACATACTATCCCATGAGAATACTGAAGTGGAGTTTCCCGACGGCATAGTAGCTATTATAGGTCCTAACGGTGCCGGTAAGTCATCCATTATAGATTCTATCTACACTGCCCTCTTCACTGATGCAACTATAGACATAAGGGGGCGTAAGAAAGAATTCATAGTTATGAGGGGTAGGAGGAAGGGAGAAATCGAAGTCTCATTAGAAATAGGAGGCGTTAAATACTCAGTAATTAGGGAGTTAAGTATTGACTCACCTGCTCAAGCATCTCTCTACATCTTAGATAGAGGGGGTAAGAAGCTTAAAAGTACTGGCGTATCAAACGTGGTCAACGAACTTGGTAAGGTTTTAGGACTATCAGCACTCAGCGTTAAGGACTTAAGAAGTATAATAAGGAGTACTCTCATATCACTTCAAGACGAGTTGACCGAGATCGTAGATATATCGGACTCTGAGAGGAGGGAGTGGATACTCTCACTACTAGGTCTTAGCTATTTAGAGAAGTCCTTAGAAGCTGTTAAGAAGTATACAGCTAGTAAGGATAGTAAATACGCGATATTAAAAGATAGGTTGAGGGGGGAGGAAGTCTTGATGGAGAGTAAGAAGAAAGAGTTAGCAGAATTAAGAACTAAGAAAAAAACATATATTAACGATTTAGTAGAAATCAATAAGACTGTAAATGACTTGAAAGAAAAGTATGAGAGTGTTAAGGAAAAGATGGCATTAGTTGATAAGGGTATAGAGTTACTCAATAAGTTGGAGAACTTATTCATCGTTAAGAGGATTAAGGAATTAGAAGACCTCATACCAAATCTTAAAGTCCTAGATGAATGGGATATCAATAATTACGTGCAAATACGGAAGGAGTTTGAAAGTATGTCTGCTGAGCTGTCCTCAATTAAAAACCAAGTAGCTACGCTACTGCAAAATACTTCAAATAAGTTAGGAGTTCCTATCAACAGCTATGATGGGTTGAGAGCCTTGATAGCAGAGCTGAGCTCTAAGAATGAAGAATTAGCCGGTAAGATCAATCAAATTAGAGCACTTAAGGAATTATATACCATATACGTCAGTAAGCTTGAGTCTAGGGGGAAGTGCCCTATATGCGGGTCGGTGATTAATGATCCGACAGCGATAAAGAGCTCACTAACTAAGGAGATAGATAAGTTGAATGAGGAGATTAAGACGTTAGATAATGAGTCTACAGTAGTTAAAGCGAAAATAGAAGTAGCTCAGAACTCCTTAGAAAGACTGAGCAAGCTAGTAAGTAAGGTTGAAATCGTCGAGAAGGCTGTGCAGGAAGCCGCTGATAGATTAAACGCCTTAAAATACAAGGCCATGCAGATATGTGGTAGTTTACCTGAAGAATTTAAGACTCATACCTCAGTTAACGAATGTGTAGAGTTACTCACAGCTCTGAAGGACAGACTATCTAAATTTAGAGCAGAATTAGAATTCCTAAAGAGGTTGGGAGAGGGGGTTGTAGCTGATGAATTAAGAACGGATGTGAAGTTAGTGCAGAGTATGTTAGGTGATGTCCTAGTAATGCTGGCTTTAAATGTAGGTGTTCCTCAAGAGTTGAAGGACGTGAAGTTAGTGAGGGATAAGTTGGCTGAGACTAGTAGGAAGTTGAAGTTAGAGCTAGATAATGTAAATAAAAAGTTAGCTGAGGTTGAGGGTAGTAGGAAGTCCTTAGAGGATCGGTTGAAAGAAGTTAATGATAGGATAAACGTCCTAGAAGGGGAGGTTAGAGATGCTGAGAAGAGGATCGCTGAATTGAGGGCTCAGATAAGGGCGTATGAGGTAGTTAACGAATTCTGCAGTAAGTACTTAGGTAAGGATGGCTTAATAGCTAGGGAATTAACTAAGGTTGCAAGAACTGAATTAGAGAGGAGGGCTAATAGAATATTAGTTAAGTTGGGATTAAGGCCTATAGAAATCAATGACGATTTTCAAATACGTGTTAAGGTCTTAGGTGGTGAGCTACCTATAAATAATGCAAGCGGTGGTGAAAGAGTTGGTATATCAATAGCATTACGTCTAGCGCTTGCAGAACTCATAATGGGGAGGACCCCTACTACGTTAATACTTGATGAACCTACTGTTTACCTAGATGAGGAAAGGCGGAAGCAGATCTTTGAGATCATTAAAGAGTTGAGTAAGTCCTTAAGGCAGGTCATAGTTGTGACTCATGATGAAAGCGTTATACATATAGCGAATAAGGTAATTAGAGTTGAGAATGTTGGAGAGGTTAGCAGAGTTATCACACAGTCTTAAGTCTCTATGTACTTCATGCCTAGCCAATTACTAATCAATTTTAACTCCTCCCTAATATCACCGAAGGCTACTACGTAGTGATTTCCAACGACCTCTTCCACAAATCCTGAAGGATTGTCTATTCTAACATTTATCTGCAATGCCTTACTTAAGTCGTAACTAACTACATCACCATGGGTTACATGTATTTTATCTATTAGCTTGCCGTAGATTCTAAAAATAGTCACAGTGGTTAACGGTATCTCAGGTCTGCAGTGGACTACTGGGATGCGGAATTTAATTATAGATGGCGGCTCGCTTAACACTACGTGAACCTTAGAAGGTGATTCAGCTATGGAAGCAGGTGCAGCACAGTGCATGAAGGTAAGCACTCCCTCCTTACTTACTGAGAATGGATCTGATATCAGTGCCCCCCTACCGCTTAGCCAGCGAGCTATTAACAAACCCACAACGTTTAATACCTCACCCTCACAGCCTATGACCTGATCATCTACGTACCCTAGGCACGGATTAACATTGAATGATTGGAATAACTCTGTGTAACACTCTAATGCTATAGCATCTAATTTTAGTGACTCCTGAACCTTCTTAAGAGCTAGGTAGAGTTTTAATGCCTTCTTAACACCATCTTCAGGTGCGTTAACTAAGTACTTAGAACTTAAATCCTTAAACTTATTGCTTACTTCATCATCATTAATCTCATTGTAAGTTCTTAAGACCTCCCCCTCCGGTATGTGGACAACGTCAACTCCAAACTTATTCTTAAGTATTATTCTATCATAATGCGAGGCCACCATAGGCGGTATTATCCCACCCACAACACCTATCCTAACCTTACCCAATCTATTAACTACTGCAGCAACCTTAACAAACTGCTCAATACTCTTAATAATTCCTAAATCCGTCGGAGGTCCGTGAACTAATCTCACCTTAAGACCTCTCTCCCTTAAATACCCAACGGCACTTGCAGCCGTAGGTAATGAATACCTAACCGGCAAGGTCCAAATAACGGTTGGTAGGCCTAACGCATCGGAAAACAATGCCTGTAGATGGCCGGTAAACCCATGAAGCGATAGAATTAGAACTGCATCAAAATCTGACCTCCTAACCTCCTCAACCCTCTGAAGAATGCTTACCTCATCATTTAACGGCGAACCAATTACTAGATCAGCATTTAACTTCCTAAGCGAGTTTAACATTCCCTCATAATCACTTAACACATCGGATGAAGCTGTCGAACCTACCGGCATTACGTAAATCCTAGGCTTAATACCAAACACGATAATAACCTCCAAATGATTATATCAGAAAACTAAAAATATAACTTACTCCTTACTCAATGGAAAATCTTAACACTATTTACAATGACGTTAACTCCTGATAACGTGACCGGATTTAAAACAGCCTAATCCTCTATCCAACTGATCCTAGCACCAGGTGGGTACACAGCATCTGGCTTAGGCCATTTAAATCCTTCAGGAATTTTATATATCTCAGCTACGAATTTTAAAGCATCCTCTGTGTCGAGGTAAGTATATGTAAGTCCGAACCACGTCCCACCCTGTAGGACTATATGCCCCTTCTCACGGAAGAACTTCATCGCTTCATCATAATCATCCACACCCAATGCTATGTGATGTAGTCCCTCCCCATGTTTGCGGAGGAACTCTGCGTAGATGCTTACGTCGTCTTTAGGCTCTATGAGCTCCCACTGTACTCTCCCTATATTACATAGAGCAAGCCTCATTGCGTAATTAATCCTCCTATCCCTAATGATCATATCCTTTACTACCTGCGGATTAAACTCATATATAGCCCAAGGTCCAATACCATACTCATCGTAATACCTCCTAACAGCTTCATCAAGATTTCTCACAACAATTGCTATCTGAAGAGTATCCTTAAAAAAGGTCTCACCATTATAGAACTACCGCTTTAATTATGTTTAAAAATCTTATAAACTGTAATGAATTATTGATTATAATAAATATTATACTAAAGTGCTTCGTAAGTAAGCTGTAATTTAGAGCTTCTCACTCTTTGGTGAAGTGATTGATATGGAAAATATGTTGAGAGAAATGCCTAAACATTCCGTGACCCTTTCTGATGTCTATCTATTTGGGACTTATATTATTGAGTTTAAATATCTCTGTGACGCATTAGGTGTGGGACGAGTAATGCCTGCAGTGGAGGTTAGAAATTTAGTAAAGAATTACGGTAGTTTCACAGCACTGAAAGGTATTTCCTTCGATGTTAATGAGGGTGAGGTCTTCGGGCTTATAGGTCCTAACGGTGCTGGTAAGACGACGACGTTTAGAATCTTAGCGACTTTGTTAGTTCCTACGTCGGGAGTTGTTAAGATCTACGGTTATGATGTCGTTAAGGATCAGCTTAATGTAAGGAAGCTCGTATCATACCTACCTGAAGATGCTGGTGTGTATAAGAACTTAAGTGCGTATGAGTATTTTAAATTGATTGCTAAGGTATACTTCCAATCAACTTATGATTATGCAGAGTGTTTAGAGTTAGGAGTAAAGCTCTCAGGTCTGGGCGATAAGGTCTACGATAGAATGAAGACTTACAGTAAGGGTATGAAGAGGAGGGTTCAAGTAGCGAGAGCTTTGATGGTTAAACCTAAAATTGCAATATTGGACGAGCCGACTGCCGGTTTAGACGTTATGTACTCACATACTATTAGAGAGATAATTAAGGAGTTCGTGAGGACGTATAAGACTACAGTCTTAATATCAAGTCATAACATGCTTGAGGTGGAGGGACTCTGCGATAGGGTTGCCTTAATATCTGAGGGTAAATTACTTACTGAGGGGGTTGTGAAAGAGTTAACTGCCTACTACGGTGTTAAGAATCTTGAAGAACTCTTCATTAAGTTAGTAGGTGCTTCAAATGCTTAATGAGTTAATTAAGAAGGAGTTTAAGGATTTAGTAAGAGACCCTCGTATCTGGATCCCATTCATCATATCAGCCCTCATACTACCAGTCATGGGTCTCGTACTCTCATTAAGTATGAAGGAATCCGTAGCTGAGATCACATCACCGTCTAATGTATTGGTAAATGATTTAGACCGAAGCGAGTTAACCTCATACTTAATAAATAGTTTAAGAGATGTGAGGGCAGTGTCTAAGGTAGAGGTAGTTGAGACCTTAGATATGGATGCATTGTTGAATTACGCATCAAATCAGGGCTTCGATGTCGTAGTGCTCTTCGAGAAAGGCTTTAACACAGCAGTAAGTCAGAACGTAAGGCCTAACATCACTATAATCGATGTCGTCAAGTCCGCATCCTTCATACCTTCCCTCAAATCAACAATTATAGCATCTTTAATTAACGAGTTATTAGGGGATTACATCCTCAGATCTTATGGAGTGAATACCTCTGCATACTTCATAAAGTCTCCAACAAATATTATCACACTCACATACATAGCCACATACAATCAGACATTACCAGGCGGTTCTACAATCTACACACAACTAAGCATAACGTCATTCATGCTTCCTATAGCGTTTATGGTAATAACTATCGGTGTGCTTCAAATGGCTGCTACATCTACTGCTATTGAGAACGAGGAGAAGACTCTTGAAGTTTTACTCACCCTACCACTTTCAAGGTTTAAAATACTGATGGGTAAGCTCTTAGGCTCATTTGCTGTCGCCTTAATAGGTTCTGCGTTAAATATCGCTGGCTTTATTATATACTTCTACGTATTTTCTATTGGTATCTCATCTGCAGTAGGAGGTGCGGAACTCACCCCAACACTAACCTTAATCCAACCTACCTCACTTACCTACCTAGTAGTTAGTTTAGTCCTAGCATCTTTCGCTATGGCTACTTTAGGAGTTACTATAGGAGTATTGAGTAGTGATGTGAGGATAGCTACGACAGTATCAAGCCCTCTCTCAATGCTTGTCATAATCCCAAGCTACTATATAATGTTCGCAGATGTTAGTAAGTTAAACCCCGTAGTTAAGTCACTACTTTACGCAATACCATTCACACAGCCAATGATTATGTCTAAAGAACTCATACTATCAAAACCTGATCAACTACTACCACTCTGGTTACTAACATCCTTAGCATTCTCAATAATTCTAATATCACTTACATCTAGAATTTTAGTATTTGAGAAATTAGTCAGGATTCAGAGGGCTATCAGTAGGTTTAAGAGGGTGGGCCGTACTTAACGACTTCAAAACTTCTTAGGCTAGTGAAACCCGCTAAAATCATTAAGTGGTAGATTCCACCTTAGTGGATGAGGACCTTAGCTGTAAATACTATCATAGACCTCTTTAACTATATCATTAGCTATAGTTTTAATGAATTCCTTATATGAGTCGTCAGCCCTATACCAAACCTCAGGCGACTTCCTCAACCCCTTAAGTATTTGAGACATTATAGCGACGGCTCTCCCCACATTTGCTGCGTCCAGTAGGAGCTTAGATTCCTCTAACGCGTTCCCCTCACCGATGTAGTAAGCTAAGGCCCAGGGTGGTATCACCATGCCGAAACTATTAGCTACTATCATTAGGTTAGATATAAGTGCTGCAGCTCCTTCGTCGTTTCCAAGAGCTATGAATCCAACTACCTTACCCTCAAGCCAGCTCTTCCCATCTACGTAGATCATGTTTTCTAAAACCGTTAACCTATCAATTAGGTTTTTAAGAAGCCCGCTAACACCGAACCAGTATATCGGTGAGGATATTATCAAGCCATCAGCCTCTATTATCTTAGGATACAACTTCACCATATCATCATTAATAGGGCATGGGTAGGTACAAGCCATAATGTCATCACTTACACAACCCATACATGGCTTAACATCATATTCGTATAGATTTACTAACTCTACCTCAGCTCCTTCCAACTCAGCTGCCCGTAATGCTAGACGTAATGCCTGAACGGAGTTCCCGTAAGGTCTGGGCGACCCATTAATTCCTAACACTTTAACCATAGCTAACCACCCTCACAAAGCGTTGATGCTTCCCACGACTCTTTAAATTGATTAAAACCTAAATATTTAAGCAATCATGAATTTCCACACTAAATTGAAATTATGGTTAAGTTAAAATATGCAGTAAACGTCGATACAAGCACCTATATAAAGCGTGTAAAACCTACTACTAATAACAATACGGTAATTAGTACCGTAGCCCATTGAACTATGCTACCAATTCTAGCCATGCCGTATTTCTTGAATAATTCCTGTACTATCCTACCACCATCAGTTACTATTAGTGGAGCAGCGTTAAATACAGCTAAACTAATATTAACTACATACACCCAATAGAAAATCCTGCTTAAGTAGTAAAGATGTACTGGTGTTGTCGGGGATAGAGCCTCAACAACTAGTATTCCAAGCCTGGACATGTTGGCCGGCTTACTAACTACTACTAATTCAGGTTCCTGTAACCCCTCAACTATGGCATCGTCAAACAGTCCTCTAAACTTAGATATGTTTAATACTAGTGTGACTGATTTATCAGCAACCGATGATAGATAATTCCTCAAATCATTTAAATTCTTAATCCTACTTCCGTTGATCTCGTAGAGTACTGAAGGCGTTGGAAGTCCTGCAGCTATAGCAGGTGCTTGAGGACCTAAGCTCCTGTCTAACTCGTACACGACGACTACGGAATGTTCTTCGATTACAGTAGCTACTGAGTTCATAGCAAATATAAGTATTAAGGCTAGTACGGTATTTGAGAGTACCCCAGCTGATAAGATCTTAATCTTACTGGCAAACGATGCCTTATTAAAGCCTTCATCATCTATCTTAACGTATGCGAAGGGGAATATTAAGAATATACCTAAGCCCCATGACTCAACTCTAATCCCCTCATTTAATGCTACTACTGCATGAAGTAATTCATGAGCTATTATAGCTACTCCAATACCTACTAAGAAGTAAGGTATGCTACTCCCTCTAATCGTTACTCCGGGAACTACTGGAACGAAAGGTGCTGAAACAACCTCCCTAACGCTTACCAACGCCTTAATTATATCAATAGTTGAAGGAATTACTATCCAATAGAATAATACTATAAGTACTGCTAAATTAATTATGCCGACAACACCTACGACCTTACTAATAGCTTCAGACCTCCTAATCCTAGGTTCTATTGACCTCCCTATGTCTAACATAATGGTGAAGGCACTAACACTAATCCCTCTACCCTTAAGTCTTGACGATAGCCCACCCCAGTAATTGAAAATCAGATATAGTAATAACTCAGCAACTAGTACTGTTACTAGTACTTCTACGATCGTGGCAGACCCACCTCTAACTATGGTTTATAAGGATATATTAAAATTCATTATAGTTAATAGTTATTAAGGTATAAATGCTTTAGTCTTCGGTGTACATAATGTCGAAAGCATCGATGCAAAAATCGCTTGGAGGAATACTCCTACTAGTAATTTTAATGGCTATAACAGTAGCTCTAGCCGTTTTAGGTACCTTAGAAGAGAGGTCTAAACCTGCTACAACCCCCATACAATTAACTAATACCACATCACCTACTGAGGGAACTCCAACACCTAAAGTACTCAAGAAAACTGATACAACAACTACTGTAAGGACTTGAAAACAGGTTAGGGGATTATAATGTATGAGCTCCAATCCCTCAGTACTAAGAATAGCATTTATTCAGTATTATGTCAGACTTACCTACTAAGGTGTCTGTATAAAGCCTAGCGTTGCTTATGAAGTCATTAAATCTCAGTACTGGTACTATGAACGAACCCCCTATATATCCACGTATAGCATCTGTTAACGTCACGATGACTGGAAGTAATATCCTTGCCTTGCGTAACACTTTATACTTACTGAGAAGTGAGGCGCAGTTCTCAGCTAGTACCTCAACTTTAGCTCTATGTTCTTTAGCAATGTAGATTAACCTCCCCCTCTTACTGTATCCTGGACTCCAATGCTTGCAGTCTACTACGACTGCAGTACCTGATACCTCATCAATACCCACTACATCTACCTCGTATCTCCTACGAGTAAACCTTAAGTTTTTAATTACGTGATAGCCACTTAAGTTTAAGTACTCATTAATCAGTTCTTCGAAATCCCTCCAATTAAGGGGTTTTGAAATAACCTCAACGTCCAAACCTAATTTAACGAGTTCTAAGGCAAGTTTAACGATAGAATTAATGCATAATTCATTATTATTAATTCCTAAATGTATAAGACCTTCACCCATTAGATATTCTAACAATTCTGAAGGAATTTCATCTCTATGCATGCATCGTTGTTTAGAGAAATTAATGTAGAGCTTGGTAAGCTCGTTTATGAGGTCAGACGAGAACACCACTCTTCACCTATCTAAGATCACCTCCCTCATCATCAGTTAATGATTTTTAAGACCGCTAATAAAGGTTAATTAATTACTTTAAGTAACTTAGATTTGGTGTTGATTATAGCTGTCAATCAGGTAGCATGGGATGATAGTTTGGTGGGGGATTTATGAGTTCTAGTTTAGACAGACTGCTAAGGCTTATAGACTCTGCAGATTTTAGAAGTTATAGTAGGTTAGTACTTACATCCTCTAGTAAGGATCTAAACATCTTAAAGGACGTGTTAGGGGATGGAAGGATTGTATACTTACTCATTAACAATAGTGTTAAACTAGACTCCGATCGGAAGGGTTTTTGGTTCTTAGAACTTGGGAATGTCCCTACTAAGATAAGACTCTACGCCATAGAAGAAGTTGAAGAGGTGATAGTATTTATAGACTTAATACCTCATCATTTACTCATTTCCTACGAGTTGATGAGGGAGGTAAAAAGAGTTAGCATTAACTCCAAATCATATGCTATGCTGAAGGTACCAACTAATCCGTCAGAACACGACCTTATTAACTTACTCACGTATGCTGCAGTATTAATTAAGGAAAACATCGTTGACTTCATAATCCTAATACATTACAACCTGATAGAGTATTTGAAAACCCTTACGAGTGGGGATGTATTCCCTCTATGCGTAGTTGAGGTGCTTAAAAATTCTTCAAATATAAGCAAATACTTAAGTAGATATAGGAAGATAGGGATGCTTACGTGTTTCCCAAGAGCTGATTTAAAAATCTTCGACACCATCGCAAACATAGTCAAACTATCACACCATCTCATCGGTGATTACAACGTCCTAATAGATGCTGCATTAATAATAGTTACCCATAATTTAAAGGAGTTAGACCATGAAGTAAGTCGTCTGAAGAAGGAGTTAAGTATTAGTGAATTAGAGGTTATCAGCATTAAAGGCGGGGGCGACTTCCTAACAGTATTAACCATCGAACCTAATAACAGCTTAGTCCTAGAACTATTAAAACTTAAAACTAAGGCTTACGAATTAGTTAAGAAGTCGCGATTAAGCCTCTCCTTAGAGGATTTAACAAGAGTTACGGGTTAGTAATGAAGTTCCATGAAATATCCGGATTAGTTCTATGTGCTGTTTCCTTCAACATCCTAGTCTACATATTAGCTAGAGGTTCCGCATTCTTCCCAGTTTTTTCCGTATTCTACGTCATAGTACTAGCACTTCTCTCAACTATAATCTACAAGGATGTTAGGAAGGGCTTAGCTGTAACATATTTCTTCCTAGCAGTAGCCTTTATTTACGTCTACGGCACTAACCCTAATCTAACCTTTAAGTTCGCCTTCGGCTCTTACTTAATGCTCATAATACCTTTGATCTCGAGCTTAACTGCAGGGATCATAGTGCTTCGAGGAAGCCGTGAATCATTCCTAGCTTACGTACTAATAATACTATCACTTCCAGCAACATTCTTAGACTTCGGAGGACTTCTACCAATAGCTTTAATGTCCCCCCACTTCCTACTATTTAAAACTATTATTGATGGATTAAGATTTGCATGTGTGCTCTTCCTGACTTACCTCCCCTACGTACTCCTTCCTACATTCATAGCTGATATCTCGGTAATCCCTTATCCAAACCTATTTAATGTTCTCTACGGCGTTAGAGGTGATTATAACTTACTAATAGCTATGATGGCTGTTATAACTATATTCTTAATCTTCGACGTAGTATATCTTAAGTACTTAAGGCACCATCTACCGAAGCTAACTGAGCCGAAATACCTTCTTCATTACTCCCTAACATCATACTTTGCGTCATTAGCTATGTTAACCTCTATATTCGTAATTACGGTCTTAATCTTAAAGACTAAGGCAGAGTTTGCTAACATGCTCTATGCGTCTATTCATTCACTCCCCGTAGCATTATTCGGGAGCTCATGGATTCTTACTATGGAGTTAACCCGGTTGAAGTGGGAACTAAGTAATAGCTTTAACCGAGTTAGAGATGAATTAACTTCCTGCATATCCGTTTTCAGAGAACTGATAGTTGACCCGGTACTTGGGATTAAGGTCAGTAAGTATCGGGACCGTCTAGAGGATATTGGCAAACAGTTAAACACTGTTAAGGAGTTTTTAAGCAAGCCCACCCTTTCATCAAGTAGTATTGAGAATATGACTACATTATTAGAGAAACTTAGCAACGATCTAACAGATATTAGGAATCAAATAGTAAGTACGTATCACCTAACAGTTAAAGAAATTGAAGAATCTTATAACAAAGTCGCACGTGTCGTTGGTTCAAAGGACATGGAGCTAGATGAGTTGATTAGAGTGCTAGGTAGCATTCAACGATTCGAAGACATACCAAGCGTTAGTATTGGGTTGAGTAAAGCGTTAAAGAGCCTCTGCGAGTCCTACGTGAGATCGTTAAACGAATTAGTCCGCCTCGCAGACGATCTATTAGGTATTAAGGTAGGTGTTGAGCCATCAATACCGTGTTCTGAAGTTGCAATACTATTAAATACTGTAGGGGTGTATGGCGATATTTTAGAAAGTCTATTAAGTAGTAACGAGTTTATGTCTAAGACAACTGCGATGGTTGAAAAAGCATTAAATTTAAGTAACTCCATAAATAAGGTCGTAGAGGAAAACAGCAGTAAGATCAATGTAGAGCTGTTAAAACTCCTTAAAGAACTTTCTACTAATTTGAAATCATATCAGCAGGAGGGTATTACCGTAAAGGCCCTTGCTGATATGAGGAATAAATGCTCCCTTCTAAGAAGTAGCTTAACCAGACTATCCGATTTAGTGAGCCATGAGTTAAGCAGTAAGGATGCATACATTACGAATATTGCAAGTAGCTTAGGCTTAGATCGTAAGATCTTAATGCCTATAACACCCTCAGTTATTAGTAAGCATTTAAAGGATTTAACAGCTTTTCAGGACATCTCAACATGTTGCGAGTTAATTGATTGGACGTCCTCTAAGTTCTTAGGACTTATATACGAATATCTCTTCTATATAGAAACTTACGATATGATATTACGTGCTATGAACTACTTACCACTACTCATAAAGTACTTTGATGAGAGGTTGAAACGTGGTGTCATATCATTAGACGATGTTCCACTATCAAAGGATGTCTTAAGGTGGTTTGTCAACGTGTATATAAGTATTAAGAGTGATGTCGTACTTGAAGGAAATATTTTAAAGAGGGTTGAGGTGTAACACTACGGCGCTGACTAAGTGTGTAATTGATGATAATGTATTCATATGTGATGTATCCATAACCAATGGTAAGATATTAATCCATAACGTCCCTAAGGACGTACTTTACGAAGTAAGAATAGTAGATGTAGTTAATGTGTATCGCCAAGATAGTGCCTTAGTTATTATAACACCTGATATGAAGATACTCATAAACATATCTGGGACTTCCTCATCTATTATCAATGAGGTTGGTAGGGTAGTAGAACTTAGGATCAGATATGAGGAGTTCTCAAAGACCATTAAAGACTTACTACTTAATACAGCTAAAGCTCTTCAAGCAGTAGTCGGTATAGTTAGGATATTCGGGGAAGATTATGTTGACCGATGGGTTAAAGCCTTAAATTACGTTGGAGAACTCTACGAGATATCTAAGAGCTTGAAGACCTATGGGATTGATGTAGAGTACCGCGTAGATGAATTAAGCCGTAATATCAGTTTAAGAAGCGTAGGAGGCGTTAAGAAGGCCTCTAAGGACTTAATATTTGTCATGGTACATCAAGTTGAGGAGCACCTCCGCTCCTTACTTACTTTTGAAGACCTCAGACCTCTAATTAACTTAATAGTGCTTGCCTACTCAGTAGAGCTAGCACATATAACTAATCAACCAGTAGAGACTAAGAAGGCTGAGGAAGACTTAATTAGGGAATGCAGGTCTGAGGTTTACGTTAAAATGCTTAACAAACCTGAATTAGACTTATGTATAAGCTTTATAGAGGATTTAAGGAGCAGGGGCTCATACGAAGCTATTAAGAGCTTCTTAGATAATTACTTAAGACTGCTACACGAGGTTATTAGGAGGCTGACCTAACGGATTTTCTAATTATTTCATCTACGAATGGTATTATGTCGTATAACTCGTCAACCACTAAGTATTCCTTACCCCACTGATTGAGTATATTTAGGCATGGTTCGCAGTTAATCACTACTGGATAACCCACTACTCTAAAAGCACATAAATCCCACACAGTATCACCTACGTACATGAAGTTACTTAAAGGTACCCCTAACTCTGTAGATATCGCCGTAAGTATGACGTCCTTCTTTAACGGGTTAACGACCTCAACACCGTATGGCTGTAAGCAACCTCCCTCATCAAATAATAGCTTATTTGAATACACCCTCCTAATATTTAAGGCATTACCTACTTGATGAGCAAGTACGTCAACACCCCCACTAACAATTGCTAACTCTAAACCATTACTGATTAAGTACTCACATAATTCCTTAGCACCACGACGTAACTCCACACTTTTAAACGCTTTAACCACATCCTCCTTAGTGATACATCCCTTAGAAGTTAGAAGGGTTAAGTCCCTCCTCATCCATTCCTCATACGATATTAAACCCTTGTAAAATAGCTCTATATTCTCATTCCTTAACCTATCATCTACAACCCCAAAATACCTATGTAGAAATTCCCAAGAACTCCTAAACGGCACTAAAACACCGTCAAGATCAAATACAACCACTCTAATCACATACATCCACCATGCAGACCTTTTAATACAATTCCACAGACCTACTATAAACCTTTTCCTCATACCTGCCTTCGATACTATTTTAATTACAATGGTGTTAGAATTTTATTTTAATTGAAGTCAAAAACAATTAACCTAGATTTAATACTTTGCAATTACCTAAGGTGGTTGTAATTCTCTAAACTTCTCGCTTGCCTGTTCGCCACCCACCCCCCAATCCTCCTTAGGTATTTCATGGATTATTACTTCAACTGCGTGCTGCGGTATGTTTAACTCTGTGAAGACTTTAGTAATTCCGGCAATTACCTTTTTCTTAGCATCATTTGAGAATCCCTTCCACACATACACATGGACTATAGGCATGAAGTCACCTAATACTATATACGCAGTCCTACTAGATAAATTATTATTTTATCAGCACTCGTAAAGTTCCATCAGTTTAAACACGGCTCATCAAAACTCAGCTCCAACCGTATCATCATGTAACCAACATCTAAATTATTTAGAGTGGATATTTAACTATTTTGAGGACGCTATTTGAAGTAAACTACGAGTTGTTAATCCCTATTAATTCAACTTCGTACGTACTACTCCAACCAACTTTTAAAATATGGAAGGGTTCTGGTGGGCCCGCTGGGATTTGAACCCAGGACCTCTGCCTCGTAAGGGCAGCGTCCTAACCAGGCTAGACGACGGGCCCCGCTAATAGATTTTATATAGGCTTTTAAGTTTTTTATTGTTATTTGGAACCTTCTGAATTTATTATTGATGTTCTTTTAGGTCTTTAGCTATTATGTCGGCTATTTTCCTACCACTGAGTAACATGCCTCCAAATATTGGACCCATCCTTGGTAGGCCGTATATGTTTGCAGTAGCCATCCCAGTTACGTATAAGCCTGGAACTACCTTCCCAGTATATTCTACTACGAGCTTTTCTGAGAGGTCGGCATATGCTGAGCGTTCTCCCTTCATAACTATGTTTAACTCCGGTATCTTCTTAGAGGCTATTGAGATTACCTCAGCATCATGTCCTGTAGCGTCTACAACTGCTTTAGACTCAGTGAATAGTGGGTCTACGTGGTAGCCTCCCTCATGTACTGGGGTCCAGACCCATACTACACCGCTAACTCTTAACGGGTCTACCCGGTAGATGAGGTCTTGAACATGCGCTCCGAATAATACTCCTACACCTGCATCAATTGCCTTAGCAGCTAATTTAGCGATGACTTCAGCAGGACTTACCACATATAGTCCGTCCCCAGCACTCACATACCTCACACCAAACTCTTTTAATATCGGTATGACTTCCTCTTGGAAGACCACGCGCGGGAGGAGGTTCCCACCGGGGCCGGTACCACCACCGAAGCTAAACCTCCTCTCAAGGATGAGTACCTTAAAACCCGTTCTACTTAAGTAATATGAGGCGGTAAGTCCTGAAGGTCCTGCACCAACGATAACTACATCAACTTCGCTAAAATTCTCTAGATCCTTAAGAGCGTATCTAACTATGGCCCGGGTAATCTCTGCCTCCCGAATCATGATCTGACCACTTAGCAACGACGATAAACCATTTAAAAACTTTAGATAACCTAGTTATCAAATAAAGCCGTAACCTTTAATTAAAGCATAATGAAGCAAATAACTACGACGCTAAGTATAAAAACCTAAACTATAAGACCAGCTAACACTATATTTACCTAATGAAAGTAGGTAGTTAGGTGGGGAAATGCCGGAAATAATAACACACTACGCAGTAAGTTTATTAATATCTAGTAGGACTGTAAGCCTGAAATATGCAGTACTGCTAGCCCTAGTAGGTTTACTACCCGATATAGATGCGTTATTCAGAATTCATCGATGGTTCACACATAGCCTCATAATAGCATCACTAGCGTTCCTCGCAGCATATGTCATAGCCTTAAAACTTAAGCCGAAGGCCTCAAAGTTAGTAATTACTGCTTACATACTGTACTCAGCTCACATAATTTTAGACATATTTACAGCACCGACACCGATTATCTGGCCCCTAACATCAATGTCATATATGTTTAAAGTTGGTATTGATGGTATCATATCAGCTGACGGCGTAGCAATCACTCAAAACATCAAGTTAGATATCACGCCAGCAGACTTCACGCAAAGACCAATGATTGAAGGACCAATAATATCTGAAACCAGCCTCACGACAGCAGTAGCTGTAGCTACTGCCATAGTAGTAGAGCGTCTAATGCAGAAACATACACGTTGACCCTCACAGTTTTCTAACTACTTATAAGACTGACCAAGTAGTAAGACGTCCACCCTGAGGACTAGTCTACAGGTCAGACCCTCTTTCTTATATCACTTAATATGCTGATTAGCCTATCCACTAGCGGTTCTAGACCTAAGTCCTTAAGGGTTAGGTCGTACGTTATGTTAACTTTTATGGGCACCTTAACCACCTGACTTAACGGCACGCTAATAGGTTTAGTTATATTAACTCGCAGTACTGTTTCTACATTTACCGTAGTCCTAGCAGTTATATTTACATCCTTCCTCGCTATGAAGTCTATAGGTACTTTAGCCGTAGTATCTATAGGTATTTCTAACTCATACGTCTTATTCTCAATCTCTACATATGTCTTAGCAGTAGTTACTATCCTTACGTTAGGGGTGTAGTTAATTGGGATCTCAATTGGAATATTTAGCGGAACCTCTACTGGGACTTTAAAAGATACTGGAACCTGTATGCTCTCATTTAGTGTTATAGTTAGCGTAGTATTTACCGGTACCTCAATAACTCTGTCGATATGTAGCGGTATGGAAAATCTTGCAGTCTTCAACTCATTAAGCATTGATATAGCACTATCTACCTGAGATGCTACTAAACCCTTAACCGCAATGTACGTAACGACAGCACCACCAATTATTAAGAGCAGAGCAAGTACTGAGAGTATAAGGGCTATCCTACCTATCTTATCACTCAATATTCCACCTATCAATCTATGAATGTAAGAATTATATCCTCATATGAAAACGTGATGATTCCCATCTACACCGAATGTGTTAGAGCTTCAGCCTTAATAATACCTTAATCAACACTCTTTAAGTACTTCATCTAACTTCCTTAAGATCCTCAACTCAATCCTTTTAACATAGAGTGTTACTAGAGATGCTATAAGTGATTGAAACCCCGCAACACTTAATACTATAGCTACTAAGCCCCTAACGTAGTAGTTAATACCAGTGATGAAGTAGTGGTAGGCTACCCAAGCACCTAGCAGTAAGCCTGGGATAAGCAATGAAGACCCCATAATGAATACTAAGAAGATAGGATTATACCTCCACGTAAGTTTAAATATATCCCTAACTATCTTAAATCCGTCTAAAATGCCTAACTTCTTCCTACCAAGTCTAGGTCTATACTCTATAGGTACTTCAGCAACCTTAGATGTAGTGCTAACTATATGTGACGCTAGCTCAACTTCAATGCTAAAGCCGGTCATCTCAAAATCTAACTCACGGAGTCTTGAGGTTTTAACTACATACATACCGCTTAGGACATCACTTAACTTAGTACTGAATAGTATGTTGAAGAACTTATTTATTAGACTATTACCTAACCTGTATATAAATGGTTGAGAGCCTTTAACATACTTCCTAACACCTACTACTAAGTCATAGCCCTTAAAAGCCTCGTTAAGCAGTACCGGTATGTACTTAGCTGGATACGTATAATCACCATCTAATACGGCGATATACGGTGTATTAACGTATTTAAGGGCCGTAGCTATAGCTGCTGCCTTACCCCTCCCTTCCTGAGTAACGACCCTAACACCCTTAGATATTGCAACATCGACTGTGCCGTCTGTAGAACCTCCATCAACTACTAAGATGTTATTATTACTAATACCGGTAGAGAGAACCTCATCAATTACTGAGGCAATGCCTTCAACCTCATTAAGCGTTGGAATCACAACAGTTATTAAAGCATTTAAGTTACTCTTAACATCCATACATCTCTACCTAACGATTCTTAGTAAAACTTAAAAAATTTATTAGTCAACAAAACCAATATTAATCAATGAATTCGTATAGGTAGCTGAGAAGTTAGAGTCGACATATTTAACAAATACTTCCTATACAGAGCTGTGGTAGATATTACGATGATGTAGGTAGTTAGCGATGCTATAGTAGGCGCTAGCCTAATACCCCATGGTGTGTAGTTAAGCACTAACCCAAGTAAAGGTACTATAGCTAGTGATAGACCTACAGATAGGGCTAACCTCTCAAGGTTGCTTAACTCCTTATCCCTAGGGTATAATGCCTCAATAGTTACATAGCCAGGCATGAATAGTACGTACACAGTCCCAAGCACGTACCTCAAGTAATTAAGTAATAACACATATTCAGACAGTATTACCGATGCTAAAGTTGCTAGTGAGGTTAGAATTACAACCCAGAACCACAGACTGTAGTCAAGCCTAACTACATATCCTAAAAAGTCTTTAGGCGGGTTAGGATCTACTAATGTTAAACGTCCGCTACGTACCTCATCATACAGCATCCTAAGTTCTTTAAAACCAGTCCTACCGAACTTAGAGCTAACGTACTCCTCAAGGCTTAACTCTTTGTCCATGGTATAGGCGCCTCACGCATCTTAACGTACAGATGAACCCACCTACCACTATATACCCACTCACCTAAGTCTTTATCGTAGACCCATAATTCAAATATTAATGCTACCTCCTTACCAACTAATTCAGTATTAAGCGGTATGGGTACCCTCACTGGTAACGTCGTGTTAGCACCATGATTTAATAGGAATTTAAAAGTCTTAAGAGGTGCTTCAGGACTTGGCGTCATATTCGTAGGTACTACATTCTTATCACCTAATTTATACTTAACCATCATTAACTGCGGACGTCCTAAATGGTTGTAGAGGTAGAGGCAGAGCCTCAACTCCTCACCCTCAAACACTTCCTTAGGATAGTCACCTATCCTACACTCACTATTGAGTAATCCTATAGCCGTAAATGGTTCCACAACTTCAGACCTTATGAGTTGAGCAATACCTACTACAGATGCTACTACAACTATAGCCATAATTACTGCGAACACTTCCTCATCTAGTACGTCCATACCTAATTACCCACCTCTTCCGAACCTTAAACCACACCTTTAGATAAACCCTAGGTAGGAGGAGATACGTAGCTACTGGTATTAAAGCTAATAAGGTAATTGATGAGTACTTAATTAAATTCACATACAGTATCTCATAGCTAGCTTTAGATTTAAGTATTTCCAACCTAGTTCTAATATCCTTAAGTAAGGACTCAGCCTTAGTGATAGACTCATTACTACCATCATCCATTAACTCCAGAATTACTGAGAGCTCCTTAATCAAGTCACTAACATCAATGCCTAATGTACTTAACTCTACTAACTCTTTATAGATGCTTAGGAACTCTTTCTCAACATCCTCTACACTGGCATGGACTACTAAAACCATTAGGAATAGTATTACTAACAAAGCATGCAGTCTAATAATTACCACCTGAGCTAGCTATATATTGGACTAGCTTGCCTGGCTCTACATCCAAATATCCATACACACTAAGTTCATATCTAACTAAGCCGTACCTAACATTTAACACGTCACTATAGATTACTGTGAAGGGTTTTGGTGGGAGTAAGTCGTTCATCGCTAAAGCCTTAATTACTTTTTCAGCAAAGTACTTATTAGCACTTACTAATTTAGCGAAGTATTTAACTCTATCGGAATGAGTTATAAGGTCCTTAAGATACTCAGCACTGACTTCAGTCTTTATATGTTTGTAGTCGTAGATAAGTTTGGGTATGACGCTACCTAACGCCTTATAAAGCCTGTAGAGCACGTCTAAAGACCTTCCCTTAATGACTAATATGAAGTTATTACTAAGTATTACAAGGGGTACCTTAACCTCTAGGTCAATCCTAACAATGTTTAAGTATATGCTGAGCAGTGTAAGTAGGAGTCTATCAAGCGACCATACATCACTTACTGTTAAGTCAACCATCACTATAGGCTCGAGACCACCACTCTTCCTAGTAATTAACTCCTTAGGATGTGGTAATGCGAATTCCTTAACAACTAGTTCACGAAGACTTAAAGACTTACTCCAATGTACGTATCTTACCTCATCTCCTGGTACGTAGTGTCTAATACCGACGTACTCACCGTACCTAACCCTACTACCCAACCTCTCACTATGTATTTCTGCCTCTAAAGCCGTTAAAGACCTTATAAACTCAGTTAAAAATCTGCTAATACCTCCACCAACTACTAAGCTGTTTAATACCTTAGCAATATTTCCAGACCCTACACCAATTAAGCCGCCTAATTCAATAATGCTTAACTCAACACTACTTAGTAAATCCCTCACATCCCTACGTGAGAATAACTCCGACCTAATAGATTCTAAGAGCTTCATAACATGAGGTACGACTAAGTAATTAACACTAATTGGTGTTAATAACCTCCTAGCAAATCCTAATTCATCCATAACTGCGATATTCAAGAGTAAGGTGTGAGTACCTACATGGTCTGTTGGTAGGTCGTACCTAATTACTGAGTAGTCTTTGAGTTTAAAGACCTTCCTATCCCCGTCACTCCCAGCTAAGGTTAGATATGAGGTAAGCTTAGAGTACGTATTTAAGAGGAGTGATGCCTTATCCCTAAGTACAACCTCCTTCGGAACTTCAAGTAACTCAACTTTAATATCGTAAAGCCTTACATAATTAACTAAGCAATTAACTAATGACGTAGTAATCATTAAGGATATCGGCAATATGGTGCTTAAATTCACTAGTGATGTGAGTATCATCAGACTTAAGAACTTAGTAATACTAACTGTTGAAGGACCTAGAAAACCACTTAAGTTGAAATCCAGGTCTGAAGTCATCAAATAAGGCAGTAACATATAAGTCGGTAGGAGGTATAGTAGTAAGTTAATATCTAGTGATGAGTAGTATATTAAAGTAGCAACCAATACCGGCCTGACTATAAAATCTATACCGACTAAGGACGTGATCAAGTTAATAAATGCTGGAACAACATAATACGGGTTGTTATCTACGAATGCCCTATAAGTGATAACAACCATTACATACGAACTACATATAAGCACGTACGGATTAACTCTCCTGGACTTCTTAGACTTCCTGGCAGTATAGAATAAGTAGTAAGATGTTGCAGAGACTGCCACGATGATAGCGTAAGGTAATATAGATCCATCAAAACCGTTCCTATATCCGGTCGGTATTGCTTTAGTAATTAAGTACTTAAAATAGTCAGCACCACCCAACCCTAAGTGATTAACTACTATGTAGGTAGGGGTACTGACCAACTTACTGAAGGCTAATTTATTCATATCGATTAACCCATTACTAATTATATCTAAATCCGAGATTAGCAGTAACCTACCTCGACCTACGTAGAACTGAGCGATTACTGGGTAAGATTTCATAGACTCACCTAACGAGTAATAACCATCACCGTTGATGTCAGCATATGAGTACTTAGAAGTTTCGGCGACCACGAAACTTGAGTCGCTAACGTATATGTACGTAGGTCTGTATGCGGTTAAATTAAGCTCAGACCCTCTTAGCCTAAGCAATGGATACTCCCTACTCCCATATTTAAAGACCTCATCAAGGACTACGTGATTGACTACTAATGCGTCAATACCTAAGTATTTAAGTAAGTTATTAGAGTATCCGTACTCATCTAGGATAACTACGGTAGAACCACTACTTAATAAATCCTCAATTACTGAGTACTCGCTAGACTTTAGCTCATTATTAAGAATCACTACCACAGTACCGTTAAACCCTTTAGACACATCGCTAAGGCTGTAAAGAAAATTACTGCAGAAGTACTCAGCGAATTTTGAAATCCCATTAACATCGGTATTGAATGGACTGTACGGAGTGCTAGTTGGTATATTAACTATTGCTGCTAATGTAGATAGAGATATAGTTAGCAGTAATGTTAGCATTAACGTCCTATAGCTTTTTAACACTTCTCTCAAACCTCCTTAAAGCTTCACGCACACCGTTAATATCAACTTCGTGGTTTGAGTATAAGTCCAACTCATAATTATGTATGAATAACGCTATGAATTCGTATAACTCCTTAGTAAGTAAGCCCTTAATCCTTAATAAAAACTCACGAAGAGTTTCATGAGGTTGCGGTGGTTCAGCAAATACGGATATTAGAACTACTAGCCTACGGTAGAGCTTGTAGAGTTTAGATCTCCTAAAACTTACACCAGTTTGTGTAGTAGTGACTACGTCCTCATCCCCAGATACACCAATTAGTGGGATATATCTAGGCAGTACCACCATTAAGTGTTTAATACGTCTACGCATGTCATGCGATATGAATAGTAACGAAGGAGTAATAACTAGTAAAGCTATTAACGGAATGTTAATCACGTAGACACGTATGGATCCGCTGAAAAGAGAGTATTTAGGGTTTAGAGGCTCTACAAATACATCAATATCACGCCAAATTACCGAGGTCCAAGGGAGTTGAATAGCTAGCGACGTAGCTGTAGAGTTAAGTAAGTCGTTAAAGACCAAATTACCATCTATAATTAACTTAAGTCTGTAAGGAGTTGAATCAATGCTTACATCTAATAAAACGTTGAAGGGAGGGCCTAGGGAAAACCCACGCTGCGTTATTGAGACCTTGGGTGGTATCTGACCTACAACTAACTCATAAGCCCAAGAACCACTCATGTAGTACGCCCTAGGAGATGTAACTACCCTTACTACATGCTTACCAACAGACAGGTCCTTGCTTAGCAAGACCTCATTACTACCATTCAACAATTCTAATGTGGATATTAATTCACCATCAACGTATATGGAGGTATTTATTGGATGAGTTATTAATGCCTCTATGAGTAAGAACTCCAACCTACTACCATTTACGTATGGAGTTATCCTCAGATCCGGCAGTAAGAACTTTAACACCCCTCTAAACGATGTCTGACCAATGTAGAGATTATCGCTAACCTCAACGTAAACCCTTACTAATAACTCATAAGCTAACTCACTCTGCAACCTATACCCACCACTCACGAAGTCCTCAGCTGATGGGGCCTTAAGCTTCAGCTCAACGTGTCCATCAGTACTTACTGAAGTACTTATATAGGAATAAATACCTCCGTAATTTATATAGACTGTAAGTGTAGCATAATCGGAATCAACATCTTCAGGCATTGATATACGAATACGTAATACAAACTCATCACCACCATATATAATTAGTGGGGCTTCAACAGATACGTTAATAATGTTTGAGGTTATCCCTAAGTATTTAAAAAGCATGGTACTTAAAACATCATTAACTACGTTATGTAAGGTTTCTAACGACCTATTAACTCTGCCTACGTAGTAGTCTTTCAACCTATAATCCAAGAAGTACTTAAATATTGAGTTTAGATAGGAAGTCATACTTGAATTTAAGTCGTAGTAGGCCCTATTTAAATCGTATATTAAGGTCCTCAAATATGATGCATTATTCAGATCTCCTAAAGACTTAGAACTCCTTAACACATCTACCACACCCCTCAATCTGAGATAAGCAGTCTTATGCACGTATTCAATATCTGAAGGAAGTCTAACACCTAATGCAGTATTTATCAGCCTATCCGCTAACTCATAATCACCTGATGTAATAGCTACTACGACATCGTTAAATAGTTCGAGGAGTGGTGAGGGGTCTATAGACGCGTTAAATGCTACGGCATACAGTATGAGTAGGAAGCACGCAACTATAGCAAAGCACTTAAAGTTGAAATTCATTACATATACTCCGCTAGATTGAATATATGCCGGAATTTTAAGCCTTAACTATCTAAGAATTTCATATACTTTATAAGCAACTATAATCGCGAATACCGTAATTAAGACTATGTCCACCGGCTTTAAATATATTTTAGATCGAAAGCTATGGTTCACAGAAGTGTATATAAAGTATACGAGGATTGCTACTGCTAGGTAGGCATCAGGTCTTACCTCACCTACGTAGATGAGCATAAAGACTGATATGAGTATAAGTAATGTGAAGAGTATTAATTCCCTCTCAATCATCTAAATCACCTTAAGCTTAATGACGTAATTACTACCGACTAACTCCTCATCTACTAGTTCGACTTCCCTGCTTAAGAACTTAGCTGTCAGTACTGCTACGACTACTTTAAGGTAGTTTAGCGGTACCTTAAGGAGGTCGTAGATGGTTTCATTCACCGTATTAAGCTCTATGACGTACTCATCGTCACTACTAATAACTTTAACAGATCTACATATTTTAAGCCTCCTGCTGATGACCTCGCTTAAGAACTCCCTTAAATCATCACCAACTACTTCGGTAATACCTAACCTACTTAAGTCTACCGGAAGTGCCAGATATGGCGTATCACCTGCTAAGCCAAAGCCTAGTGACGTTTCTGAACATTTAACGATCTTAGACGATAAGACGACCTTTAATTCATTTAAACATACCCTGAGTTTATGAGTGCCTAGCAGTCCTGAATCTTCTAAGACTTTAGAGATAATCCTACTTAAGTCGTTAGCATATAGTTTGAGTACTTCTGTAAGGGGCTCCCTAAATGATAGCCCACTAGTCAATACCACTATACCTAATGTTAGAATAGCTAATGACGGCCCTAAAACTAACTCAGCATTACTGGTTATGGAGTATAATATGAAGGTAATTGAAGTCGAAATTATTATAGCTCCGGACACTACGTATCTTAAGTCCATCTAACCCTACTCCTTCGGCACTCTAACCTTATTCAATGCCTCGTTAATTATATCACTAGGTGTTTTACCCTCAACTTCAGCCTCCTTCCTAAGCACTATCCTAAAATTAAACACATCATTAACTAGTTCCTTAATATCATCTGGTGTTACGTAGTCTCTACCATTAATGAGTGCTAAGGCCTTAGAAATCCTATATAGGTGGATAGACCCCCTGTGACTAGGTCCTAACCTAACTAAGTGGTGGTTCCTTATGTAATTCACTAAGTCGACTATGTATTTGATGACTCTCTCATCGACGTAGACATTCTTACCTATGAAGTCTTGAAGGCTGCCAAACTCATTTATGTCAACTACGGTTTCAAGATCAGCTATATGTGTTAGGTAAAGCTTATCAGCCCTCTTAACTATTTCAAACTCCTCCTCACTACTACTATATGTTACTGGATACCTTATCCAGAACCTATCCCTTAATGTGAGGGTTATAGGGTAGGTACCGAACTCCTCCTCAGTAGGTACTTCAGTAGCTATTACGTGGAAAGGTCTTGGAACATCATATGTAGAGCCCTCAACACTTACTTGATATTCAGCCATGACTTGAAGCAGGGCTGACTGAACCCTAGTCGGAGTTCTATTCAACTCATCAAACATGAGTATATTAGTGAATACAGGACCTCTAATAAATTTAACACTGCCGTCTAACCCGCGAATGTAGTAGCCCGTCAGATCTGTAGGCAGTAGGTCAGGATTTCCTTGAACCCTCCTGAACTCACCACCTATAACCTTAGCTATAGCCTTAGCAAGTAACGTCTTAGCAGCTCCTGGAGGACCTTCAAGGAGTACGTGGCCACCACCTATTAAGGTAGCTACCATATGCTTTACAAGTAATTCCTTACCAACTACTACTTTATTAATCTCTCTTAAGATGCCCAGCACAGAGCTCCTAGCATCGCTAAGGTCCAACTTAAACACCTAACTAATTACGCCCTTAAAAATTTAAAACTTCTCTGTAGAGGAGTTAATGATGTATTTATGGTCGGCTTAATGAAGCTTGCATTAGGTGATATTAAGTTATTAACTACTGAGGTGATGTCACTAACACTTATCGTAGCACTTGCTGTAGGTGCTAAGGCACTTGTAAATGTTGTTGAAGGTTTTACATACTTAGGTCTGCCGTCTATGTGGGGCTACTTTGTAAGGGCTGTCTATAATGAGTTGAAAACCATTGCTTACTTATGGTCTATGTCTTTATGGTTCCTCGTCGTAGTCGCTACATACTTAGTGAGTAATTACGTATTACGTAGTGTGGTGGTTACGTACGCTACGTTAACGTATTTAGGTTCTTCAAAGACATTCATAATTAAGTTGCTGTTTATTAGGTATATGGTAATTGCCTCAATGACTTGGTTGGTAGGTTGGTCCGTAGGTCTTACAACAGCTCAAGTGGTATTCAGGTTTACTGCCTACATTTTTGGAGCACCTTATGAAGTACCGTACTTAAGCCTTGGTGAGTTAGTAGAACTAGCCGTCATGGTATACCCGCTAGTAATCTTAGGTAGCATACCAGCTATGATTAAGGTTATTAGGTGCGGATTTTGAAGTCTCTAATACCATGGAGTAGTTTTAAAGTAGCGATCTTAGCTATTTTAACAACGTCTATAGCAGTATCAACGACGGGGCTCTACGTAATCAGTGTTTCTGCAACATTAGCTAGGTCGCTAACCCTCAACACCGAGGGGGACATCTTAATATATTCATCAGTTTCGAGAACACCGCATACAGGCTTAATTAATAACGTAGTAGATAGGTTAGCAGGTGTTGAGGGAATCATCGAGTTAAGTCCAGAGGTACTGACGCCAATCATGATTAATGATAATGTAATATTTCTGAGGGGTTTAAACCTAACGGTCTTAGATAGATTTATTAATTACTTGTTAATCGGTTCTCTACCTAGAAACGATGATGAGGTATTAGTCGGCATTAGATTGAGTAAGTACTTAAACATATCTGTAGGTCAGGTATTAGACATTGTTAGCATACCTACAAGTTCCAGAGTTAATGTTACGGTTAGCGGTGTTTTTAAGAGTAGTACGCCGTTAGATGATGAAGTGGTAAGTAGTTTAAGCCTTTCCCAGAAGTTACGTGGTGTGAATAGTAACTACGTAACACTGATTAGAGTTAAGGTAAGCAGTCCATGCATCGGGAGTAGGTGTTTAAGTGAGATCGTAGACAGATCGGAAGGTGTTAACGCACCGCTTAAAGTGGTTAGTAAAGTCCTTGATAATCGTAGCTTAGGCGATGTAGAATTAGTTGATGAGTTCTTAGGTAGGGGTATTAGCTTATCAAATACCATCCTATGGGCATCAATGTTGCTCGTGCTTGCTATATCTACTTCAATAATCTATTTCGGAACTCTATGGTCTATGAATACGCTAGCACCTATAGTAGAATCTCTTAGGTCTATAGGTCTGAGTAAGGTTAGGTTGGCCTCAATCCTAATACTTAAAATCTTAGTCTTAGGTACTGCATCGGGGGTCTCCGCCTACTTGATTAGCTTCCTAATACTTAATGCAATATTTACTATGATGCCAGTAAGTATAATGCTACATAAAGTTGAACCAGTCAACGATCTCAGAGTGTTGATGACCTCAACGCTATTACCATCAATTACCGCATCAATGACTATATACTTAAAGATTAGGGAGGTATGAGACCTCAGACCTCGTAGAATGATGCTCTAAAAGGTGTTTAAGTTGTTAGAAATGCTGTTGATAATCACCTCACTAATATCTAATTCATTCATAGGTTTTCTAATGCTCTATGCTTTAATCATCACGTTCATCGGTAAGAGGAATACACTTACAAATCCCTACGAAGTCCTCAGCGAGTTGCCCGAGGTCTCAGTAATAATACCGGTTAGGGATGAGTTTAACGTCCTCGAGGAGAGTTTAAGCCGGTTAATGGTAGTTAACTACCCGCTTAATAAGCTTAAAATCTACATAGGTGTTGATAAGGACTGTATAAAGTGTTTAGAAGTATGCAAGGCGTTTACACCTAACGTAGTACCAGTTATAGTGAGTTCTAAGGGTAAGCCTGCAGTACTTAACGAATTACTACGCATGGTAGATAGTGACTACGTATTACTACTTGACTGCGATTCGTTAATCACTTCAAACTCTATAGTCGATTTAATTAACGCCATAATCAGGTATGACGTATGCGGCGTTACCGGGATTCCAAGACCTAGTAATCAATGCTCAGGAACGCTCCCGAAGTTCTTCTTAGTAGAGTCAATACTATGGCAGAAGCTTATGGCTGGTAAGGACTATTTAAGACTCATAGTTCAGGCACCTGGATACTTCACATTACTCAAGCGTTCATGCATCGAGCTTATCGGCTACTGGGATGAAGAATCTCTAGCTGAGGATAACGACCTAACACTAAGGATATACGCATTAGGTAGTAGAATCAAATTAATTAGCAGTAAGGTGTATATTGAGTCGCCAACCAAGCTACGCATATTGATTAAGCAAAGGATCAGATGGTATAAAGGTACATTAGAAGTACTTAGGAGGAGGTGGAGATTACTTAATAAGATGAGGCCATTGTTAAAGTTTGACGCCTTCATAACATTCATATCACCCATTTCACCAACACTACTGTTAATAGCTGTACTATCTAACACGTTATTAGGCGGTATCTACAACCTAATTACTATAGCATTAATTGCACCACAGCTAATAACGCCGCTATTAGTTGATGAGGGATTAGACTTAAATACTAAAGCTAAAATAACGCTATTAACACTACCGTACGTCTTAGTAAACTCTATAGCATCTCTGATAGCAGTGCTTACACTACTAGCTAATGTAAAAATAGGGTGGTGGAGAACTGAAAAGTATGGACGCATCACTACCTGTAAGAATGCCCCAGTAGCTTAGAAGTCTTAATGTCTTACCACTCTGCTAAGTTTCCTAACTTATCACATATTAGACAGTAGTTTTAAGAAGTTCTCAGGATCGGGGAGGGGATGCGGATCGAGTGTCTTACTTCCTACGAACGCGGAATGATCTTGGAGATAGTAATATAATGGAGGGCGGGAGCTTTAAACTACTGTTAGGAATTAATGTTAAATTGCTTGGGCAGTTACGATGACTAAGCATATTATGACTTTAATAATTACTGTGGCATTAATACGTTTACTACCATACTTAATTACTGGTATTCCATACCATACGGATACCTACGCATTATTACCCCTTATGGACTTACTTAATGTCAAGACTCCTACTCATCTGACCCCTGATGACGGCTTTGATAATTATAATATCTACTGGCCTGGTATTATCACATATAGTGTAGTGCATTCAGTAGTAGTTGGTATGGTTCCTAGAACGTTAACACCCATTACCGTACCCATCATCAACTCATTAAGTATTCTACCACTTATAGCGTTCTTAAGGTCTTTAGGCGCATCTAGGACTCACTCCTTAGTTACTACGTTTATATATGGTTTGGTAGGTACTGAGGTGATATTAGGTGCTGGGGTCACTAAGGAGGGTTATGCATTAACGTTATTGATGGTATTATTGCTGTTAAATGCTTTAATTTTTAAGGGTTATACCCAATCAGCATATTTAGCCTTAATTACGTATTTAGCGCTGATAATTACACACCATTTAACAAGTGTTATTGGGTTGTTATTGACCGCATTCACACTAATAGCATACTTAGTTGGCGAAGTCGTAGTTAGGAGATTGACGATAGCTCTAGCCGTTCAGGTGGTGAGTACTGCCTTACTAATTATCTACATCTATACTTACTCGGGTAGGGGGTTATCTATACTAGCAATGATGGGTGTATCCGATATCATATCCTTAATAGCTTATGAAGTCACTATGACATTACCTATATTATTTTCAGTAATGATGCGTAGCTGGTTAAACAGTATGATTAAGGTATGGTTTTTAGGAGCCTACGCTTTAGTAGTAATCCTAGCCATTCTCGGCACTAAAGTCGAATTAGCCTTAGGTGCTCCAAGAATCAGCACTACAGAACTTGCATTCTTTACACCATATCTAATAATCGCATTACTCAGCATTGCTTATGTAGGTAGGTTGGGTAGGACTTGTTTGAATGTATTTGCCTACTTAGTAATACTGGGTTTGCTAGGTGTTGAGGCATACTTTATTTTTGGGACTCCAGGCCTTATTAGTGAAGCGTATAGGACTTCAACCTTTATGTATTTAGGGGTTTCAATACTTGCTGCGTATGCTACGCTGGCTGTGAAGGGTAGGTATAAAGCATATGTGATGAGATTGACTATAGCTGTAGCCCTCATCACCTCTGCTTGCTTAGTACCATACGTAGCTTTTTACTCAAGCCATATCGGCGGTTCACAGAGAATTTACTTACCATCAGACTTATCTACAGCTAATTATATTAGCAGGTATGGAGGTGATGAGATGTTCTGCGGTGATTTAAGGTTTAGCTACCTCTTCTACCCTAAGAGAGTTGACACGTATGGAGGGCTTAAATACTTACTACGTGGTTTACCACCTAATTGCTATTTAGTTGTTAACGAGTTAGTAGTAGATGTAGGATATGTAGCATCAGCTTACGGCGTACCAGTAAGTATTAACAACGCGTTAGACGATCCAATAATATACATCGGCGGTAGGAACTTCATAGTAATACCTAAGTAGTTGTTAAGTATGTCGCGGCTTAATCCCTGGGTGAGGTTAATACGATTCCATGAGTATGGACCTATAGCTATAGTCGCATGCGTGTTAGGTGCTTTACTAGCTACTACCGACCTGGACTTCAGATTAGTTCAACTCCTTACGTACTGTACCGCAGGGTCTATATCGGCTTTCATAATTAATGATGTAGCAGATACACTTGAAGATAGAGTAGGAAGCAGTCCTAGGAACCCATTAGTTACTGGTGAGTTAAGCTATAAGTCAGTATTAGCACTCTTTACGACCGCTTCAGCACTATCAATTACATCACTAATAGGTCTTAACATGACTGCATTTACGTTGGGGCTAACTGCATTAGTACTTGCTTATCAATACTCAATAGGATTTAGGTTTAAGGATAGGCCGCCTGCTGACTTATTAGTGCACGGTCTAGTACCAGCCTTACTCGTACTTACGTCATACACTACATTTAATTCCATGAGTTTTGATGTACTACTGCTTAGCGCTATGGTTTTCATCTCATCATGCATTGCCGAACTCCTTCAGGAGTTACGTGACTCAAGCGTTAGGGGTTCCGTAAGGTATTTAGGTATTAGACGTAGTAAGGACCTAGTATTAGTGCTCTCTCTGGTTGGGATAGTTCTCTACGTAGTACTCACTGCTTCTAGACACAGGCTACAGCCCTTAACTATCTACGCACTTCTAGCATATTTCATAATAAAGCCTGTAGTAATGTTTAGGGACGATGCCCTAAGTGCTGAGGAATTAATTAGGGTTCTGAGAAGGAGGGTTACCGCAGTCGCCATACTTGTACTCATTACCTACATATTCTTAAATTTCCTTCAGCATCCCATTACTTAGTAAGTACTTCCTGCAGTTAAGGAGTACTTCATCTGGATTAGTTGCAGTTATAATAACTGATGAGTTATACTCACTTATAAGCTCTTTAAACATGTCGTAGATCATTCTCGAATTTTCAACATCTAAATATGCTGTGGGCTCATCCGCAAGGACTATTTTAGGACTCTTTATAAATGCTCTAATAGCAAGGACCCGCTGTTGCTCACCACTACTTAATTCGTTAGGATACCTACTAGCTAGGTGTTGAAGTTCAAATCTCTTAAGCATTTCTAAGGCTTTAACCCTCCTTTCAGACTTCTTAACCCCTTGAAGGTATAGAGGTAGTTCTATATTCTCAAGCACAGTTAAGTGTGGAATTAAATTAAACTGCTGTGGAATAATGCCGATCTCCTTAAGTCTAAGTCTTGACGCCTCAGAATCGCTTAAATTGCTGACATCCCTACCTAAAATCCTAACCACACCTAGATCAGCACGATCTAGAAGGCCTATTAGCTTAACCATCGTAGTTTTACCAACTCCCGACCTACCGACAATACCCACAACCTCACCACCCCTAACTAAGAGGTTAACACCCCTCAAAACGTATACATCAGTATAAGACTTCCAAACATGTATAAGCTCAGCAACATACACGGCATTAATACCCCTAACCAACGTTAGGAGTTTGTGGAATTTAAAAATAATTGTAATAGTGGTTTTACCTAATCACCTAATTATGTAGTGGGTGGATCTATACCTCATACTATATTAGTAGGCCTTAATCGCCTGCCGGAGTTCCATGATACGGACTATCTTTCCATACCATGTTCCACACAACTTCCTCGGTTACAGTCGCGGCTTCCGCTATAGCCCTCTTAATACTTAGCAGTAGCTTATGGTGTAGTACCTCATCATTATATATCGCGCTTAGTATAAGCTTAAACCTATCATCCTCTACTGTTTTTAATAGTTCCCTAGTACTTTCAATCATCATTTCCTCAACCTTTATGTGAGTGTCAACCACCGTAGATATCGTTTTTAACTCCTCCTCAGATAATGCGGCAGCCTTCTCAAGCATACTTATTAACGCCGTGTAGAACATTGAGTGCTTCTCTGAGTCGTAGGAGATACCGTAAATTAACGTTTGAAGTATTGGATGTTTAAATGATGATACCACAGAACGAAGATCTTTAGCATAACTTAATTCACGTTCTTTTAGATACTCTAATGCATTTTTTAGCTTAACGTTCTTTTCCTCTCGCATTTTAAATACCTCAATAATATTCAACATTTAAGGTAATATAAATCTATGCATCTGAGTTTGAAAACATCTTACGAACTAGTACATACGGTTAAACCAACATTAAATTTTCGACCAGTAAGTCCTCACTGCTTAGGTTATCCATCACGGTCATGTAAAATCCTAACTGATGCTAAGCTTTAAAACCAAATAAACGTTTATAGCATACTACATCATAAATGAGGTAATTAGGTCGGCGTTATCGAATGGTGTGAGAGTATGAGTGCGTGCCTAATGGCTCTCAGAAATGGTTGGAGGTTTACGTATGCTTTAGGAGCTACTTTAAATACCTTCACATGGGGTCTGTATTTCTCATTCACACGGTATTATCTAGGTATTGAGTTAGGTGGTGGGACTTCCGCACTAATCCTAATAACAGGTCTTGAATGGGTATTCACACTATTTGCAGTAGTTTCAGGCAGACTGGTTAGGAGGATTGGAGGAAGAAGTGTTACGTTATTAGGTATTAGTGGTGCCTTACCTCTCCTAGCTGGGTTGAAGGTACATGACCCCAACATACTTGCTATAGTATTAAGTTTAGCAAGTTTTTCTTGGGCTATCGCATGGCCTTCAATACTCCTAGCCGTATTTAGCGGTGATAACATTACGCCAGGCAGAGCTTATAGTTACTTCACGATTGGTTCGGGGGTGGGGTATAGTTTAGGTTCTACGCTCATGGGGGTTTTCTACAACTTTGCAGGTAGTGGTGGGGTCTTCATAACCTTAGCTGCTATGTATGTAGTGACGTTCTTAACTTTCTATATATTGTACCCTACGAGGGAGCTACAACAGCGTAAGACTGATGATTATAAGGGTGAGTTAGACGTCATCCATAGCTTACTACCTATTTTAGTAGCATTCTCACTCATAGTCTTTAGTAGGGAGTTACTGTATTCGGTAGGGCCTGTAAAACTTGCTTCAGAAATTCGGAAACTCCTCCCAACATATTCTGAGGTAGTAGAATATACAGTCTTCGGGGCTGTTTTCGGAGGCATTACAGCGCTGATCTCAGTACCTGCTAGAATTGTTGCAGGTAGACTCTCAGATAGGTTTAACCCACTATACATTCTAGCATCTACCGGTGTAGCATACCTCATCACTTACTGGATATTCGTAAGCACTGAAGGTTTAATCCCGATAATCATATGGCAACTACCTCTATATCCCTTCCTAGACGTCTCAGTAAATACTTACATAGCTAAATACGTACCGAAACATGCGATGGCACTTGGTTTTGGGACCGTATTAACATTCAGCGCTATTGGTGGATTAATGCTACTACCAATACTGATGAATCCTGAGGTACGTGCAGACTTCCTAGGGTTTTTAGTAAGTATTGCAGTAATAATAGCTGTAACACTCATATCCATTAAAACCATCAAACGTTAAAGCCCAACGCAACTGTTTCGGGTTTCATGAAGGTTATAAGGGTTGATTGTGGTTGTTTTACTGTGGGTTGAACTCATCCACGATGCGGGTGTACGGTAAAGACCTAAGTGGATGAGTACTCAAAGCCAAGATGTGGGGGTTTCCCCACAGCTGTGAACCAGAACTAGATGAAGAGGAGCTGTGGGTCGAGGTTACCCTGAACGGGTGGAGGTCAATGACATGGGCACCGATGAAAGGTGCCCCAAGGTCGATGAAACCAAGGGTCAAGATCAAACAACATCAACCAACATGAAACCCAAACCCCTAACACTATCAGTTACCGTTTCTCGGTAGATGGCTGTTCATAGGCTTTCATTGCTCTTTTATATCCAACCTCCCAGCCATCTACCTCTCAACGGTCTCCTCGGAGCCCTCACCGCGGAGGCTCCCTGTAGTCACCTACGGTTCACCGCTCCACGGGTCTTGGAACCCCCGAGGGCACGCTAACTACATAAGTTTTTAGGTTTAAAAACTTTATGAGCTCAGGGGGACCTCCAGCTCGCATGAGCACCGCTTCGTAACGAAGGAGCGCGGCCTAGACAGGCATACAGCATCAGCATACCTCATAGCACTCAAACACCTCCAGGATGAAAAGACCGTGAACAGCCGCAAAGCACGTAAACAACACAATTAAACATCAAAAAGAAAACAGCCCTAGGTCGAAGGGGCCATGCTAAGATGTTCATTAGGTGTGAATACGTACTCAACCGTTTAGTGAAGATATTAATTCTTGATTTACGATTATTAATTGGTGGGATTATACCTGTTGACGAATTTATGCGCAGGTGGTTTGAGTCGGTAGACCTTATCAAGAAGTTATATAGTAGCAATATTATCTACGAAATAGGGCCTAACAACCTACCACCAGTACAGGATTTGAATAAAGCTATAGTAGACGCTGTTAAAAACCCCATAGGATGCGAGCCCTTAGATAGGTTGGTAAGACCTGGGATGAAGGTCGTAGTAGTTGCTGACGATATTACTAGGGCCACTCCTAGAGATAAAATACTTCCAGTCCTTCTAAACGAGTTAAATAGGTGTGGAGTTCCCGACAATGATATAACCATAGTAATTGCCTTAGGTACCCATAGGTATATGAGTGATGATGAAATACTAAAATGCTTTGGCGAGGAAGTCGTTAGAAGAGTTAGAATAGTAAATCATGAATGGCTCGATAGTAGTAAGCTAGTGTATGTAGGCACTACTAGGAATGGAACGCCTGTCTATGTTAATAAATTAGTCTATGAGGCCGACTTCGTAGTAGGTGTAGGTAGTATAATACCACACCTCTACGCAGGCTATGGTGGAGGGGCTAAGATCATACAGCCAGGCGTATGTGGTGAGAAGACTACCGCCTACACTCACATACTAGCAGCTATGGAAGACCCTATGAAGTTATTAGGAGACCCTGACAACGTCGTACGTAAAGAGATGGAGGAAGTAGCTGATGTTGTTGGGTTGGACTTCATAGTTAACGTAGTTTTTAATGGGAGGGGGGAGGTAGTTAAGGTAGTTGCTGGAGATATGAGGAAGGCCTTCAGGGAAGGTGTTAAGGTAGCTGAAACTATATATAGGAGGGAAATACCCGAGCTAGCAGATATAGTCGTAGTTAATACTTATCCAGCGTTAATTGATTACTGGCAGGCAATTAAGGGATTCGTACATAGTCAACTAGGTGTTAGAGAGGGAGGTACTGTAATACTCTACACTGACTGCCCAGATAGGATCTCACCAATACATGGCAAGACCTTCGAGAAGTATAGACATGCCAACATAGAGGAATTAAATAAGGTGATTAAGGAAGGAGTTGAGGAAGACCTAGTAGGACTTGCAACAGTTTACGTACACACAAAATACATCCACAGGGTTGAATGTATATGCGTTTCAGAAGGACTAACACCTGAGGATAAGGAGGTACTAAGATTTAAACATGCTAACACACTCCTAGACGCTTTAGATATGGCTTTAGCTAAACACGGGAGGAACGCTAAGATAGGGATAATACACCACGGCGGTGAAGTCTACCCAGCCCTAAGAAAACTTTAAATTAATTATTTTAGAAATTAACTAACATACGGCGGTGTTGATATAATGTCCCCGCAAACTTATGAAAGCATGCATAAAGACTTAGTAGATATAGTCAAACTTAAGTCAGATCCTATAGGTGTTAAACTATTTGAGGAGTTGCGGAGCGACCTACCCTACATTAATAAGAACTTAGCGTTATGCCAGGTCATGAAGTTAGCCAGTATTTACGGTAGGGTTGTAGGTATATCAGCAGATAATATTGATGCATGCGTCATAGGTACCCACATCCTCGGCTTTAGAGAGCTACCAGAGAACTACTATAAGAAGTGGGTGACTCTGAGGAAGATGCCTGAAGACATAGCTAAGTCAGTAATAGCTAATGTACATGCCCTACCAATGGGTAAGTATAAATCAGGCGTATTAGCACCACTTAAAAAATACGATGAATTAGGTTTCGACCCAGATGCAGTTATAATGATGGCCAACTCAGCCCAGGCATACTTACTACTCGTAGGGTTCTTCGACTCGACAGGTATTAAACCTAAGTCAGACTTTAACGGACACGCAGCATGTGAGATAATTGCAACAGTCGTTAAAGGTGAATCACCATGGCTTACAATACCTTGCGGAGGTGCTAGAGGTCTTGCAGAAGCTCAAGACGATGAACTGTGGTTGGGAATGAGCGTAGAGAATCTTAAGAAAGCTATTGCCAGACTGAAAATTGTTGGGAGTAGATACCCACCACCAGTCTTCCAAATGCTTATGACTCCTCCAATACCTGAACACTCACTAACATTACTAATAAGTAGGAGTTAGTACAAGCCTTCAAATGTTAAACCTTTTTAATTACCTTACCCTTCCTCAGCATTAAGAGATCAACATTATTTGAAAATTAGAAAATTGTTTATGAAAAATTATAAACTTAGTAACAATGATTTATATTGTGAGAATTTGAAAGCCATCTTACTTCGCGAACTTCAAAAACCATTAGTTATTGAGGAGGTTCCAGACCCGTCCCCAGCTTACGGGGAAGCTGTTGTGAGGGTTAAAGCCGTAGGGATATGTCATTCTGATCTTGAGATCATTGATGGTAAGATACCTCCGGCAAAACTGCCATTGATATTAGGTCACGAGGTAGCCGGTGTTGTAGAGAGCGTTGGTGAGGGGGTTAAACATTTAAAACCAGGTGATAGGGTTGCACTATCGTGGCTTTGGTGGACCTGCGGCAGGTGTAGATACTGCTTAGTTGGTCGTGAAAACATATGCGAAAATCAATTAAATACTGGGTATACAGTTGATGGCGGGTATGCAGAGCTTGTGAAGGCTCCAGCAACACACTTAATTAAAATACCTGATAATGTACCGTTCCCCGAAGCTACTTCAGCAACAGATGCTGTCGCAACACCTTATAGGGCACTCACGTTCGCATCTAGAGTCATGCCCGGGGACTTGGTCTCAGTCTTCGGCATCGGTGGTTTAGGACATAACGCCGTCCAAGTAGCTAAGGCTTTAGGAGCTAAGGTAGTAGCTGTAGACGTATTAGAAAGTAAGTTAGAGTTTGCTAAGGAAGTCGGAGCCGACTACCTAATCAATGCTTCTAAAGAAGATCCTGTAAAGGCTATTAAGGACTTAGGCGGGGCTGATGTAGCGATAACTACGGTGGAGTCATTAAAGGCTATGAGGCAGGCATATGACTCCTTAAGACCTGGAGGTACGTTAGTATTGATTGGGCTACCTGTTGGTGAGCTATCACTACCAGTCATAGACTGGATCCTTAAAGACATTAAAGTCGTCGGAAACATAGGATTCACAAGATATGACATTATGAGGAGCTTAGAATTAGTATCTAGCGGTAAGGTCAGGCCTAGAGTAGAACTATTCAAGTTTGAAGAAGTTAACACTGCATTAGAAAAACTTAGGAAGGGAGAGGTTAAGGGAAGGGCTGTACTAACCTTCTAAAAATGAGAATTTATTTTTAACTAACTTCAAAACCTACTTAACTCTCTGAAGACCTAATTTCTCGAAAAGCACTTTTTCCAACTCAGCCTTATCCTCATCCTTAAGATCTACTAAAGGTAGCCTCATCCGACCGCCCCTAAGTCCTATTAAATCCATAGCAGCCTTCCTAACACTCATGTATATATATGACGTTGTGTAGGGCGGCTGTAAAACACTTGTTGATGGTCCGTACTTCTCGCGCATCTTAGCTATGAATTCGTCAAGAGGTTCTAACCTCCTAATCAATTCATGTACCTTCTTCCAATCGCCTTCACTTCCAGCCTTAAGTAGCTCTAAGCTGAATTCAGGCATGAAGTTAGCTAATCCTGATACGAAGCCTCTAGCACCGTATGGCAGTGTAGCTGCATACCACCACTCACCCCGACCTTGAACTATAGGTATCTTATGCCCAACAGCCTTAACCTGCTGGTAGAACACATCTATGAAGGGAGTATTCTCCTTAACACCAACTATGTTTGGGATCTCAGCCAACTTCCTCATTAACGTAGGTCTTACGTACGCTTTAGATACGCTCGGATTGTTATATATCATGACGCCAATATCTACAGCTTCAGCTATCTTCTTATAATGTAAGTACATTCCTTCCTCGTCTGGTACATGATAGTATGGGAGGACTACCTGAACCCCGTCAGCCCCGACATCCTGGGAATACTTACTTAACTCAACAGCTATTTTAGTTCCCGCAGCACCTGTACCAGCAATGACTGGTACCTTACCTCCAGCCTCATCAACAACTACCTTGATAACCTTCTTAATCTCATCCTCCTTCATAGCATAGAACTCTCCGTTACTACCACAGGGAACCAATGCTAAGGGTCTACCCCTACTAACGCTGATTAAGTATCTAGTATTCTCTCTAAGACCCTCTACATCAACTTCGTCATCTCTAGTAAATGGGGTCATCTGAACAACTAGTACCGCCCCCTTCATTAAAAACTCTCTAAGTGATTCAACACGCAACAGGAACACCCCTATAAACCATAATTAAGTAACATTTATATCTTTCTTAAAGTACCTATAGTACTTAAGACTTAATTAGACGTTTTACCGTACGATAATTCTCGACCTTAAGACTTTTAAGACTAATAATTAAATAGTTGATGAATATTGCTGAAGTAGATATCGTTAAGACCCAGAATGATATCGGTAGGCCGTATAGAGTTGCTAAGAATGTTCTGATGGGCCCATGTAAAATAGCATTGTATAATGCGAAAGATACACCAGCTATTAGTCCCACTACGGCTCCAGGTCTTAACTCCTTAGCCTTAGCAGGACTTAGCCATGCAACAATTGTCACTGGTGCTAGGGAGAGGAGTATAACTGACGAAAGTACTGACATCTCAACTATGAAGCCTGGCCTCAGATAAGCTACTAATGTACTTATAAGAGTTAGGCTAATAACTACTAGATTACTGAAGGCTAATGCATTCCTGGCGTTAACGTTCCTAACTCTGACCTCGTAGAAATCCCTAACTACCGATGATGCGACGCTTAAGACTATTGAATTAGCTGTTGATACCGCAGCCGCTACGATGGAAACGAATATCAGTGATGATAGTGTTGGGTCTAACATCATAGCTAGTGTAGGGGTTACTAAGTCTCTATTAGTTATTAGAGGAAGTAACTTGAACTCTGTTAAAGCCCTAGCTAAAAGACCTACAATAACAACTATTAATGTATATGCATAACCGTAGAAGGAGAAGTACTTAACCATGTTTTTAAGGGCTTTCTCACTAACTGGCATGAATATCCTCTGCACTACTTGAGGGTTTGTCACGGCGAAGAATACCCACGGCAACGTATACGCTAGGAAAGTGCTGAAGGACCAGAAGGGAGTGATTCCAGTAACACCTGACCTCTCAAGGACTTCTACAACATTTAAGTTTAAGGTTGAAACCCTCATCAACACCGAAAAGAGGAATGCTGTGGATGCTACAAGCATTATAACTGCTTGATACGCATCTGTTGACGCTACACTCCAAATACCTGCTAAGACAGTCCAAACAAGTACGAGCGATGCAGCTACCAGAATACCTAAAAAGTAATTCATGCCTAAGCTCTCGAATATCGTTCCAATACCTATTATCTGAGCAGAGATGTAGGGGATTAGAGCTATTAGGTAAGTAAGCGCGGTAAGCCTACCCAATAGTCTGCATCCATAGAGACTTGAAATCATCTCCGACGGACTTACCCAACCATGTTCCCTAGCCATAGACCACACCCTCTTCGAGAAAATAGCTAAAAGACCTACAGTCCCCAGCAGATATGCTAATTCAAACCCTAAGGAACCCACACCAGTCGCATATGTAAGTCCTACCAATCCAACCATCATGAAAGCACTATAAGTCGTAGCTGCGTAAGTCATCGATGATAAAAACCCGCTCAACTTATAGTTACCCACAAAGTACTCACTTGTAGACTTAACTCCAAACTTCCTAGAAATAATAGCTATTAAAGTACCTACGACTATGTACGCAATTAAGAATAAAATAAAGTAAGTTAACACCTTATCACCACCTCCTCATATAGATTAACGTTATAATAATCCACAATAACGTTAACAACGACCAGTAGACAAGTAATGTAAACCCCCTAACACTTATGAAGAAGGTATATGGTACTGAGTAGAAGAGGATCATGAATACTATTAGCAACACCATGTACAGATACTGTAACTTCATCACTACATCCCTGATCAAGTCTTTATAATGCGATTAAAAAAGCTAATGTCAATTAAACTTTTTACATTTAGTAACTACATCAGCTTTTAAGTTTCGGTCATGTATACTTATCCAATACATTTTTAAGTGAGTCTATCTTTATCTCTAGGGGGTCGTATGAGGAACCAATTCCAATATCAAATACTTTAAACTCGAATTCCGTAAACTGTGAGTTAGAAGTAGTTAAGGAAATTATTAAGAGAGGCTTTAATAATAATCAATTAATACTTCTCAACGAATTAAAGCTTAACTCATATAGAAGTCTGACCTCGGCGCTGAGGACCATCTCTAGAAAGTACGGCATACCTATATCCACGCTTAAGGTTAACTCAAAGATCCTACGTGAACTCAACCTGATAAGTATTAATAATGAAAATGGGGCTAAGGAAGTAGTGTTAACTCCCATGGGTCACTTCATAACTGAGTTATTAGGAACTCATGTAAGAAAGGAGCTTAGCATAGATTGGAACGTAGTTAAGATACTAGCTGAGAGGTCTGCATTAGCTAGGAAGTACGTACTTGAGATGATCGCTGAGGCGGGATCCGGTCACTTAGGTGCCTCACTATCAATTATTGACATACTTGTAACCCTCTACACAGTTAAGATGAGGTATGACGTTAAGAACCCTAAATGGCCTTTAAGAGATAGGTTAATACTTAGTAAGGGTCATGCAGCTCCTGCCCTTTACGCAGTATTAGCTATCGTAGGATTCATACACCCTGATGAGTTAAGGAGGTTTAGAGATATTAAGAGCATACTTCAAGGGCATCCAGATTCTGAAGTTCCAGGCGTTGATATGGTCTCAGGTTCTCTAGGTCAGGGACTATCCATAGGTTGTGGGATGGCATTAGCACTTAAAAACGATAACATTCCAGCTAGGGTCTACGTAATCATGGGTGACGGTGAGTTAGATGAGGGTCAGGTATGGGAGGCAGCACTAACAGCAAGTAAGTTAAGACTTGACAACTTGATAGCCATAATTGACAGAAATAAGTATCAACAAGAAGGTACTACCGAATCTATTAAACCTTTAGAACCACTAACTATGAAGTGGATCTCCTTTGGATGGCGAGTGATTGAGGTTGACGGACACGACTTTAGAGAACTGCTGAGAGCGTTTAACGAGGTTGATGAGGTTTACGGGAAGCCGTCAGTAATAATAGCACATACCGTTAAGGGTAAGGGGTTCCCACCAGCTGAGGGGAATAACAAATACCATAGCAAGCCTGTAAGTAGGGATGAACTCAGGTCTCTGGGGATCATATAATGAGATTAACCTTCGGCAAATCACTTGTTGAGTTAGGACTAACCTACAAGAACCTATACGTAGTTGATGCAGACTCAGCATCCCATACCATGACTTCATTATTTGCTGAAAACTTTCCCGACAGATTCGTCAATGTAGGTATTAGCGAGCAAGACCTAGTCGGAGTGTCTGCAGGGCTAGCATCCTGTGGTAAGAAAGTCGTGGCATGCACCTACGCTCAATTCCTAATGAGGGCCTGGGAACAGATCAGAAATACTGTAGCGAGAGCTAAGTTAGATGTGAAGTTCGTAGGAACCCACAGCGGTATTTCTAACTTCGGCGACGGTCCATCACATCAATGCTTTGAAGACCTAGCACTGATGCGTGTATTACCAAACTTTAAGGTAGTTGTACCAGCAGATTCTGTAGAGTTGAGGGAGTGTCTTAATGCATTAGTTGAGGATGAAGGCCCTGCGTACTTGAGGGTGGGTAGAGATGAAGATGAAAGGGTGTATGATGAATGTCAGTGTAAGTTAGGAGTAGCAAACGTAGTTAGAGATGGCTACGACGTCACCATAGTAGCTATAGGTAATATGGTTGCTGAGTCGGTTAGAGCTGCTAGGGAGTTGAAGAACTTAGGCATTAACGCTGCAGTCATAGACTCCCATACTGTCAAGCCCTTAGATAGTGATACGATAATTAGGTATGCTAGAAAGACAGGGGCCTTAGTAGTTGCTGAGGAGCATAACGTATTAGGCGGTTTAGGTAGTGCTATCGCGGAGGTCTTAGTTAGGGAGTACCCCATCCCTATGGAATTCGTAGGCGTTAGGGATTCCTTCGGCCACTCAGCCAGGTCTTTAGAGGACTTAAGGAAGTTCTTAGGGCTTACATCTTCAGACATAGTGAGAGCTGCTACTAAGGTGGTTAGGAGTAGATGACGTATAAGTTAGTTCTTAGGGAATCACATAAAGATGACTTAGTAATAGATGTCAACGGTGTTGAGATAGGTGGAGAAAAAGTTGTGATAATAGCCGGCCCGTGCTCTGTGGAGAGCTTAGATCAGATCTTAGAAGTTGCTAGGGAGGTTAAGAGGTTAGGGGCTCATATGTTGAGGGGTGGGGCATTTAAGCCTAGAACCTCTCCCTACAGCTTTCAAGGATTAGGTGAGGAGGGATTGAAATTCCTGTCAATAGCTCGTGAGGAGACCGGATTACCTATAGTTACCGAGGTCATGGACCCACGCGACATACCGTTAGTTAGTAAGTATGCCGACGTACTTCAAGTCGGTGCTAGGAATATGCAGAACTTCACACTACTTAAAGAGTTAGGCAGGATTAACAAACCAGTACTCCTTAAGAGGGGCTTCTCAGCAAGTATTGATGAGTGGTTAGGTGCTGCGGAATACATATTAGTAGGGGGTAATAATAAGGTGATACTATGTGAGAGGGGTATTAGGACGTTTGAAACCCATACAAGATTTACCTTAAGCGTTGTTTCAATACCATTTGTTAAGAAGTTAAGCTACTTACCAGTAATTGCCGACCCAAGTCATGCCACTGGTAGGAGGGACTTAGTGATACCTGCGGCTAAGGCTTCTGTTGCAGCTGGTGCTGACGGATTATTAGTTGAGGTCCACCCCAACCCAGACCAAGCTCTAAGCGATGGTCCTCAATCACTAACTACGAAGGAGTTCGGAGAATTGGTGAGGGAGGTACGTAGGATAGCTGAGGCTGTAGGTAGGTCTCTATGAGCAAGGTCCGTGAAATATTATTAAAGACTAAGACTAAGGAGTACCCCATATACGTCGGTAGAGGGATAATCGACCGCCTACCTAAACTCATGGACGAATTTAAAAATAGTAGGAAATGCGCTATAATTACTAATAAGATAGTTAATTCTATATATGGGGAATACGTCAAAGACTTATTAGTTGGTAGCGGATACATAACACACATAATTGAAGTCCCTAACGGAGAGGAATGCAAGGATTTAAAAGTAGTTGAAGAGGTATACAATAGCTTGATAAGCCTGCGCTTCGATAGGTATTCTACAGTAATCGCCTTAGGCGGCGGATCGGTAGGCGACCTCTCAGGCTTCGTAGCAGCAACGTATATGAGAGGTATTAACTACGTTCAAGTCCCAACCACCTTACTAGCACAGGTGGACGCATCTATAGGTGGTAAAGCAGCTATAAATCTCCCTAAAGGTAAGAACTTAGTAGGCGTTTTCTACCACCCAAACTTCGTCTTAGTTGACGTCGACTTCCTCAAGACTCATGAGCCAAGGGACTTTAAGTCAGGCCTTGCTGAAGTAATCAAATACGGCATAATAATGGATAGAGAGTTTTTCTACTACGTAATCAGAAATAAAGATAGATTAATTGACGTTGGAAGTGATGAATTACTACACGCCATACATAGATGCTGTCAGCTTAAAGCATCAGTAGTGAGTAAGGATGAATTTGATAGGGAGGGTATTAGAGCTATATTAAATTTCGGACATACTATAGGGCATGCCATAGAAGCATATTCAAACTTCGCTTTAAGGCATGGTGAGGCAGTAGCTATAGGTATGTGCTATGAGGCTAAGATCTCTGCGGCCATGGGAATTACTAAGGAATCAGTTGCAGATGATGTGTGTAATTCTTTAAGTAGTTTAGGACTCCCTACTAGTATAGGTCGTGACGTCGAACTTAGTAAATTAGTCGAGCTTATGAGGCGTGATAAAAAATCTGTTAGCGGTAGGATAGCAATGGTATTACTCAAGGATATAGGGGAGAGCTTCTTAATGAATGACGTCCCTGAGGAAGTAGTTATTAAGGTGCTTAAAAGTTGGTAAAACCTCTAATCTGTGTACCGTTAACGAGACTTGAAGATATTGATAAAGTATGTGCTGGTGACTTAATCGAAGTAAGGATTGATATGTTGGGAAGTAGGTGGTCAGACGTTGTTAACTCCCTCTGTCGTCCATGGATAGCTTGTAATAGGAGGGCTGATGAGGGTGGTTACTGGACTGGTGATGAAGCAAGTAGAATTAATGAATTAGCTAGAGCTGTTAATTTAGGAGCAACATTCGTAGATATAGAGCTTCAAACACCTAACATTGAAGAACTCATCAAGTACTTTAAGAGTAGAGGGGTTAGGGTCATAGTCTCCAAGCATATAACCACCCACACCCCAGACCTACAGACGCTGAAGAGCTTAGTTAAGAAGATGATTGACTTAGGGGCTGATGTGTGGAAAATTGCCACTAAAGCATGCAGTCATTATGACAATGTAGTATTGTTAAAATTGCTTAAGGAGTTCGAAGTTCCGGGAATCTCAATAGCTATGGGGGATTTAGGAACCGTTAGTAGGATACTCTCACCCCTCGTAGGTGGCTTCCTAACTTACGCATCAGCATGTAGAGGGGCTGAATCAGCCCCTGGTCAATTAACAGTTAGCGAGATTAAAGAGATTTACAGTATGTTAGGTGTGTCTAGTTGAGGCATTTAAAGTTAATATGCTTAATAGGCGATCCGGTAGAACACTCGATATCCCCTGTAATACATAACGAAGTTTTTAAAAAGTTAGGTCTTAATTACGTCTACCTAGCTTTCAGAGTAATAAGTAACGAATTAGAACACGCTGTTAGGGGGTTAAAAGCTTTAGGAGCTGTAGGTTTTAACGTAACACTACCGCATAAGGTAGCAATTATTAAATACCTCGATGAATTATCCACCGAAGCTAGGTCTGTAGGATCGGTTAACACAGTTGTCAATAGTGATGGTAGACTAGTAGGTTATAATACCGATGTTGTGGGGGTTACCAATACGTTTAAATCCTTAGGTGTAAGCCTCCACGGTACTTCGGTCGTTGTATTAGGAGCTGGCGGGGCTAGTAGGGCAGTACTCCACACCTTAGCAAGCAATGATAGTAGTAGGATATACGTTATTAATAGAACCTTAGAGAAAGCTGTAGAATTAGCTAATGAGTTTAGTAGTAAGTTCCCACATACGGAGTTTAAGCCGATGAGCCTTACATTAAGCAACCTGAAGAACGCGTTAGAAGAGTCTCAGATACTAATTAACACAACCTCAGTTGGTATGTATCCTAAGGTTAATGAGTCCTTAATCCCTCCAGAACTACTTAGAAATGACCTCATAGTCTTCGACATAGTTTACAATCCTGTAGAGACCAAACTACTAAGGGATGCTAAGTCAGTAGGTGCTAAAACCATAGATGGTGTGAATATGTTAGTTCATCAGGCAGCAGCATCGTTTAGACTGTGGACTGGTGTAGAGCCACCGCTTAACTTCATGTTTGATGTTGCATACTCCTCGCTGAGGTGAGCGCTTTGACTAATATATCATTGATAGGGTTCATGGGTTCTGGTAAGACCACAGTTGGTAGATTATTAGCCAACCGCTTAAAGTTTAACTTCATAGACATAGATAGAGTAGTTGAAGACCGAGCAGGCATGAAGATTTGGAAGATATTTGAGAAGTATGGTGAGGAGTATTTCAGAATTCTTGAGTCCCAAGTAATTAAGGAAGTATTAGGTATGGCTAATAATACAGTAATCGCATGCGGTGGTGGTGTTGTCCTCAGAGAGGATAACGTCAATACCCTACGGAAGAACTCCATCGTAGTATATCTACGCATTAGCGTTGATGAAGCTTATAAGAGGTTGAAGGACTGTAGTGATAGGCCGCTCCTTAGTATAGATGATAAGTTGATAGCGATTTCTAAACTACTGAGGATTAGAGAACCTCTCTACCTCAGAGCAGCTGATAAGGTAGTCGACGTTGATGGGAAAACTCCCGAAGAAGTGGTAGATTGCATAATTAAATTACTGCCCGCAGATGTGATTAGGAATGTACGTACGTGTTAGCGGTAGGAGTGTTAGTGGTACCGTGGTAGCTCCACCCTCGAAGAGCTACACCCATAGAGCTTTAATATGTTCATCATTAGCTGAAGGTATTAGCAGGATTGTAAATCCATCCATATGTGATGACTGCTTCGCAACCATTAAAGCCCTAACGTCTCTAGGGGTTAGATCGCTAGCCGTAGATGAATCTATAATAATAGCTGGAGGGCATCTTAAGCCTAAGGCAGACCTGATAAACTGCGATGAGTCTGGAACCACTTTAAGATTTGTTGTAGGTCTTACATCTCTAATTAATCAGCGCATCATAATAACCGGAGGTAAATCACTCCTTAGGAGACCTATAGGTGAATTAGTTAGGGCTCTAAACGCTTTAGGTGCTAATATGTTAAGCCATGGTGACTATCCACCAGTAATAAGCTACGGAGGCTTTAAGGGCGGTAATACTACCGTGAGGGGTGATATAAGCTCTCAATACGTATCGTCACTACTACTTATATCACCCCTCGCTGAGAAAGAAGTAACGTTAACAGTACCTCAGGCTGAGTCAAGACCTTATATAGCGATGACCTTAAGAACTCAGGAATCGTTCGGAGTTAGAGTTAAGGTGTCAGATGAGGAGGGTACTCTAACGTTTCAAATCACCCCCACTAATTACAAACCTACAGACTTCTTAGTTGAGGGTGACTGGTCCTCAATAACTTACTTCTTAAGTGCTGCAGCACTATCTGGTTGTGTGAAAGTAATCAACGTAAACTTAGATAGCGTCCAAGCAGATAAGGAGATAGTAAACGTCCTTAAAAGTATTGGTGCGTCAGTAAGGACTGGGGATGGGTGGGTTGAGGTATGTGAGGGACGTCTAGAGAACTTTGAATATGATGTCTCAGACTCACCTGATTTACTCCCAACACTAGCAGTACTTGCCGCATCTGCTGATGGTAGAAGTGTTATCAGTGGTGTGGGGAGATGTAGGCTTAAGGAGAGCGATAGGGTGGAAGCAGTAGCTACTAATCTTAAGAAGTTAAAAGTTGATGTGGAAGTACGTGACGATGAGTTAATAATTAACGGTACTGGTAAGGTAGGGTCTGGCACTATAAGTAGTTATGGAGACCATAGAATTGCCATGGCCTTCTCCATACTTAGTCTTAGGTCTGAGGGTAGCATACTGATTGAAGACCCATTATGTGTGAGTAAGTCTTTCCCTAATTTCTGGAAGGACCTCACAGCATTAGGGGTTGACGTAGAGGTGTTCTTATGAGCTTCAGCTTAGGTAGGTTCTTCAAGATCACGGTATTCGGTGAAAGTCACGGTGTGGGTATTGGAGTTGTTGTTGATGGCTGTCCTGCAGGACTCAGCCTCAGCGAATCGGACATCCAAGCAGAATTAAATAAGCGTAGGGCTAAGGACCCAACAATATCTACGCAGAGAGTGGAGACTGATAAAGTGAGGATAATCTCAGGAGTCTTCAACGGATTCACCACCGGAGCTCCCATAACTATGATGGTACTTAATGAAGATGTGAGATCTGAATACTACGAATCTATCAGATACAGACCTAGACCTGGACATGCTGACTACGTAGCATATGTAAAATATGGAGGTTTTAACGATTACAGGGGTGGGGGTATTTTCTCAGGTAGGATTACAGTAGGTATGGTTGCTGCAGGCGCCATAGCCCTCAAACTACTCAGCATGTTAAATATTAAGGTAATAGCACATACGATTAACATAGGGGGTATTGAAGCTAGAAACTACGACCTAAACGATGTTAAGTCCTTCGAGGAGGCTGTGGAGAGTAGCCCTGTAGGGTGTGCTGACTTAAACGCCTCCCAAGAGATGGTAAACCTAATTAGAAAGGTTAATGAAGCTGGCGATACCGTAGGAGGTATTGCTGAAGTCGTAATCTACAACGTACCTCCGGGAGTTGGCGAACCACTATTTGATACCTTGGATGGAGACCTAGCTAAGGCCTTCTTCTCAGTACCCGGTGTGAAGGGTGTTGAGTTCGGCGTGGGCTTTAAGGCTGCTTCAATGCTGGGCTCGCAATATAATGATAGGTACTCAGTAGCTAATGGCAGGATAATTACTACGACTAATAATTCTGGAGGTATTCAAGGAGGAATAAGCAATGGGATGCCTATAATATGTAGGGTTGCTTTCAGACCTCCATCATCTATTAAGATTCCCCAAAAAACTGTTGACCTAACTACGTATGAGGAAGTTAATTTAAAGTTAAGTGGTAGGTATGATCCATGCATACTGCCGAGAGCACTGCCAGCACTTAAGTCTATTGCTGCAGTAGTCCTAGCAGATCATCTAATCATCTCCCATATGATACCGAGGGTCTTAAAATGAGGAAATTAGATGAAGTGCGGATGGAGATAGATAGGATCGATGATGAGTTGCTGAGACTACTAGCCAGACGTGTACAGTTGATGAAGGAAGTTGCTAAGATAAAAATCGAGAGTGGAGGTAAGATGGTAGACCTTTCCAGGGAATCTAAAATTGTTGAGAAGGTTAGGAAAGTTAGCCTAGAACTCGGTGTAAATCCAGATCTGATGGAATTGCTATTTAGGACTATTATGTTAGTATGTTTGAAGGAGGAAGTAATGTATGTTGAAGATGAAGAATGTGGCAGTGATAGGCGCTGCAGGAAGGATGGGTAGGTGGCTATGTAAGTTTTTATCTAATGAGGGCTTTAATATACTAGCTAATGACGTAGACCCCATAGGGTTGGCAGACTTAAGAAGTTTGAACCCCAACATCAAGCCATGCTCCCTAGCTAAATGCGTATTAAGGTCTGAGGTCGTCATCTTATCAGTACCTATAAATTCGTTCGAGTCAGTAGTTAAGGAGTTAAAACCTTATGTGAGGGATGATCACTTAATAATCGACATATGCTCAATTAAGAAACTACCAGTAGAAATCATGCATAGATTCTTAGATAAAGGTATTAAATTAGGGACCCACCCGCTCTTCGGTCCTGGGAGCCATTCAATAGAGAAGAAGAAAATCGTCTTAACTCCTATAACCAATGAAGAACTTACCATATCGTCTCAAATAGTTGAATGGCTTGAAGAAAGAGGAGGTTACGGCATCATTATGGATCCAGCAGAACATGATAAGATCATGTCTACAATCATGGGTGTGTCACATGCCATGGGGTTAATACTAGTGAAGTACTTAAGTAATTTCGACCTCAACATACTAGAACTTCTGGGCACTCCAACCTACAACTTTATGGTTAAGTACTCTACAGCCATATTATCAGGTAATTTAGACCTATACATACAGCTTCAGAAGTACTTAAAAGTAGGTGAGGAGTTAAAGAAACTAATTAAAATTATAGATGATTTCATAAAGGGGGTGGAAGGAAATCCTAGTAAGGTCTTAGAAGAGTTTATAGAGGTATATAAAGAACTTACTAATAGAGGTGTTGACATAAGGAGATCCTACGACTATATGTATAAATTATATGAAGAGCTGTAAGACAGGAATTTAGACTTCTAACAGCTGGTTATCACTTAATACCTGTTCTTTTGGGGATACCCTATTACATCAGACTTCCACTATTGCAGGTCTATCACCACTCTCTTACGAAGCTTGTAGGAGGTCTAAACAAACTTTCTCTCTCACATCGAAGGGGAATCCTCCAATATGACTTTAAAACTATGGTGTTAACGTAAGAATTTTCCGTAAATATTTTTGAATAATACAGCCTTACTTAGATCTTCTAACGCTTCAATAGCATTTAATGCTGAGTATATATCACGTCCTACTGAAAGCACTCCATGCCCCTTAAGCACTACAACAGGGCACTTTCCTACCGCATCCCCTGCATACCTTGCCAAGTCCTCAGAGCCTGGAGGGTATCTATCCACAACCTCTATACACGGCATTGAAACCATAGATTCAACAAAGTCTTTAACATTAACCTCTAAGCATAGCTCGTATACTAACGTCGTTAAGGGACTGTGCGCATGTACTACTGCGTTGACCCATTCATATTTTTTATATATGTATAAATGCATTTTAGACTCTATAGATGGGGCAGACCTCCCAACATAGCTACCATCAAAGTACATTAGAATTATATCATCGGGTACTAGCCTATGCTTAGGCTGTTTCGACGGGGTAATCCAGATATAGTTACCTTTACCTCTAATACTCGCGTTACCTCCTTTAACATTAAGCAATCCTCTATCATGTAAGGTTTTCATAACATCACATAGAAGTTCACGCGGATCCATACACATCCCATAAGACGGTTGATGAAGAATTTATAAACATTATAGCTATCCTTCAAAACCTCACCCACATAACTCGATGAGAATTACAATTAACTCGGATATCCAATTTAGATGACATAACTAGATACTCTTTTATTGTAAAAAATAAAAATTTTTAGGCTATTTCAAATCAGTTTTAGTAATTTTTATAACTCCTAAACCGATAATTGATTAATACGATCGTTACTAGCATTAGTATTGATGAGAGCATTAGGAGGCTTAAACTAGGTAGTTGCTTAAGGTTGCTTGAAGTGGTTGATGATCCCTCACTCGCATCAGCTACTACGTACTTTAATGCTTTATACGTATTTAACAGTGACTCCAAGTCAAAATTATAGATTAGTATAGGCCTTGCAGGCGCTCCAGAACCTTCCTTAACTATCATTGCAGGTAGTGAGAAGATGTAAGCCGTCGTATCCTTCTTAGGTAGTATGGCGAGGTTGAAGTTCTCCCCAATCCAAATGTTTGCGCTAACTATAACCTTATGTGCAGGGAAGTCTACTGCTTGAGGCGGTGGGTCCACGCTCAATACATCTAGCGCTATGCCTTTGATACCCTTACTTACTAGGTATTTAGCTGCATCGCTACTCAGTCCTGGGAACCCCTTACCAATAGTATTCCAGTACTCATCCCAAGTCCTGTAGGTCCCCCAATAACGAGCCCAGCCAGTATATATGAGGACTATATCATCTTTAGTGATTATGATACCTGTCTTCCTCTCCCACGACTTTATATCATCAACCGTTATTGAGTAATTCGGATGTTTTATATAGGGCCTCATATCCATGATTACTGCCCTACCTAAGAACCTACTCAAAGGTATTTCATCAATCCTCCAAACACCTACTGCAAAGTGTGCCGGCGCATCCATATGAGTCCCTATATGTTCGTTCATAGTTAACGAACCATAATACGCCATGTAGACCTTAATCATCTCTTCAGGAGTCCCTATAG
>Ga0209394_1000086_pt1 | contig 86685 bp, 98 predicted proteins | sample JNZ201metaG_FD_184122 | JGI IMG/M metagenome (GOLD analysis project Ga0209394, IMG submission 184122) | Hot spring microbial communities from Jinze hot spring, China to study Microbial Dark Matter (Phase II) - JNZ 20120812A (SPAdes) (version 3) ...
AGTAGTTATGGAAACCCTCTAAGGCCGGGGTGCCCGAGCGGCCTAAGGGGCCGGCCTGGAGAGCCGGTGGGCTTCACGCCCACGCGGGTTCAAATCCCGCCCCCGGCGCCAGCTTCCAAATTCTAAAATTTCCCCGTAGGGTAGGTAGGGTATTATGTGATTTAGAGCATAACATATTACGATCTCTATTTTATTTTTAAATCGATCTTCAGGATTAACGCTTTCCCTTCGACTAGTTAGGCTTTGTAGCATTATCTTGAGTAGCACTTAACGGATTTTATGTCTTAGTGACTGATGTAGGTCTACGTAAAGTTGTACGTTCATCGTTGGACGTAGTGTTTGACTGTTTAGTTGGGGTAGGTCTTTGTTAGAGGGGGTAATGCTGTATTATAATACCCTTGGAGTTAAATCCACATATAATTCTCTTAGAAGGCATTTGAAGTACTGGAAAGTCGTATTGTCTTCTTAAAGATATATGATAACTAATATGGAATTACAGTATAATTGTCGTAGAGATAGCTTTGATGAACGGTTATGAGTAGTTTCTCCTTAACTGTAAGCATAGGTACTTCTAACGGGGCAACCTTTCCAGGGCGCTCAAAATCTCTCATATCTCGAATCAATCTTCTTTCTCTACTCTTCTGGAATAATACTCGCTAATGCCTTCAATTATTGCAATCAAACCCAACAGTACGAGTATCCAAGGCCAAAAGCCCACGTAAAAGAGTACAGCAAGTCCTATTAGGAAGACTCCACCTGATATGTAATGCCAAAGGCTCTTTTTTGAACTTCTATCCCTGTTTTTCTCGGACATGTGATCTCCTCTCCTTAGAGGATTTAAAGTTTTTATTGCTTAAATACTAAAATCACCTAGTTAACGTTGGAAACTTCCTAGGAAGAGTATTCTAGGCTTAGGTGTAGGGCGGTACTAATTTCCTTTAAAATCTAGGCTTTATTTATATTAGGTATGTTCTTAATAGTATTTCAGTAGCGCGTGTGGGTTACGTTTTTATACAGTTCCTCTGTTAGATTATAAGATAGATAGCTTACCGTTTCTCGGTAGATGGTTGTTCATAGGCTTTCATTGCTCTTTTATATCCAGCCTTCCAGCTATCTATCTCTCAACGGCTTTCTTCTTTCCCTGCCCCACCTGCGGGAGTGTGTCTCCAGCTGTCGCCAGCTGGTTCACCCAGCTCCCTGCGGCGAAGCAGAGTGCACGGAAGTCCCCCTCACCATGCTCATCAAGTTCATCCCTACCAATATTATCATCTACGTAAAGACTTATAAGCATGAGCACAGCTTCGTAATGGAGAAGTACGGCTTGGACAGGCATACAGCGTCAGCATACCTAATAGCACTCAAACACCTTCAGGACGAAAAGACCATGAACAATCGCAAAGCACGTAAACAACACAATTAAACATCAAAAAGAAAAACAGCCCAGTCCTGATGGATGAGGTTTTCAGATGTAATACTTTGCCTACACTTAGAGGGTTCGCAACTGTTTTAGTGTGTTAGGTTTTTGTAGGTCTCTCTAGGATGCTTAGAGCTCTTGACGTAATTCAACAAGACTTATAAACCCCTAGGCTCTTAAAGAGCTTTTGATGACCCTGGGTTTCCGAGACCTACGGCAGACCGTGGGGAGGGGCTCAGGGAAGCCGTGATGACCTGCCCTAGGAAAACCTACAAAACCTAAGACGGGAAACGGTTTGGTTAAAGGACTGAGGTTTTTTAAGCTTAGGTGTTTGCTTAGATATTTTTCGGTGTTAGGTAATGGTGATTACGGTAGATCAAATTGAGAGGTATTTGGGTCAGAGGATTAAGGATGAGTATGGGAGGTTTATCGGAACTCTTCTAAGTATTTACGCAGATATTTCAGGTGGTGTTGAGTCTGTCGATGTAGCTTTGAATGAGGATAACTACAAGCAAGTACATAGTGATAGGTTGAAGTTAACTCCTGATGGTATTGTAGTCATTCAGGAGTGGAAAGTTGAGGCAATCAACATAGAGAATCAATTGGACAGGGTTAGGAAGAGGATGAGAGCTGTTGAGGAATTATATAGGAAGGGTAACATACCTGGTCACGCATATGAAGAGATGAAGAGTAGGTTGGATAAAGAGTTTAGTAAGATTAAAGAGAAGGTTAAGGAAGTTAAGCTTAAATTAAGACAGCGAATTAACGACCTCGAAGACCAGATAATAAGGTTAGAGAAGGCGACTTCTAACTTAATGGTTCTCTACATGTCCAACGAGGTTAGTGAAACGTCGTATAAGGCGTCGATAGACTATCTAAGGCAGTCTAAGTCTAAGGCTCAGGATGAGAAAAAAGATATTGAAAAACACCTAGATATAATCGAAAAATTGGAGGCAGAACCTACTGAAACTAAGGCACCGTTAACGGCTGTAACTACTGCACCATCTCTCCAGCCATCCTTGATGTCGAAGTCTGAGGGCCCGATACAGGTTCAAGTAGTAGACCATTAGAAGAGGGATTATTAGTGAGTGTCGTAGCTAACAATTCCGCCAGCAGTTTCAACAAGATCTTTAGAATATTCACCGATATAACTGCCTGGAGCAGTAAGAGGAGCATAAGGAGGTCTATCCTAGAAATAGCAATCAAACTCAGAGAGTATAAGGACATGTTAGAAGAAACTGTAAGTAGGTTAAAGATGAGGCATGACGACCTCTTCAGATCCGCAATTACGGCATATGTTAAGGGGGATAAGCCAAAGGCCGCTATATACGTAAACGAATTAGCTGAGATTAGAAAAATAATAACTAATATCTATACATCCGCCCTCGCATTAGAGAGAGCTATACTACGTATTGAAACCATTAAGGAGATCAGTAATATAAACTTAGCTTTAAGCTCAGTATTAGCCATACTTAACGTCCTTAAGGGTCAGGTAAGTAACGTAGTACCTGAGGTTGCTACCGGTATAGACGTACTAACGGGTGAGATTAGGAACCTAATATTAGCAACATCTGGTACTACAGTAGCTCAGGATAAGATGTTAGACCTATCTGATGAAGCGCAGAAGATCCTTCAAGAAGTTAAGGAGGTAGCTGAAGCAAAAATCAGTAAGTCTTTACCTCAGATACCTGAGGAATTACTTAGGACGTCGTCTAACGGTGCCGCAAGTAGTGCTGGGGAGTTTAAAGTAGTAGTAAATGGTGCCTCACAACCTACTACCGGTAAGGTAAGTGGTAAGGAGGTAAGACCGCCCCGCCCAATTGGAGAGTCCTTAGAGAGTAAGGTACTTGAGTATATCTTAACACATGGAGGGTTCATAGACGTATCAGACGCTGCCAGACAGTTTAACGTAAGTAAGGAGGAGGTAATTCAAGCGCTTAAATCCCTTAAAGAGAAAAATAAGATTACGTTTTAATTTTCTAATCCATAACGTAGGCCTATCAGTAGGTCGACCTGGGTGGATTTAATTGAGTCAATCGTATGAGTACCTTGAAGGGATGGCGAGACAATACGCTATTCAGGCAGTAAGATACGATAAGGAAGGTAAGTTTGACGACGCTATAAAGAATTATAAAAAAGCGGTTGAAGTTCTTAGGAAGATAGTAGCGCTATACCCTGATAACGGTTTAAACAATATCTACAAGCAGTGGATTAAGGAATATGAGAAAAGAGTTAAAGACCTTGAGTCGATGAAGGTAGCGACTACAGCATCCTATAGTAACTCCTCAGGCAGTGATGACGTATTTAACGAAGTAGTGTTTAAGGAGAAGCCTGGGGTCACATTCAACGACATAGCCGATTTAAGCGATGTTAAGGAGGCAGTTAAGGAGGCTATAATATACCCTACACTCAGACCTGAGCTGTTCCCGCTTGGATGGCATAGGGGGATACTACTATTCGGACCGCCGGGATGCGGTAAAACCTTATTAGCTGCTGCTGTAGCTACAGAAATAGATGGTGTATTCGTACATCTAGATGCTGCATCTGTTATGTCTAAATGGCTTGGTGAGGCTGAGAAGAACGTTGCTAAGATATTTAAGAAGGCTAGAGAGCTCTCTCAAAACGGTAAGCCAGTCATAATATTCATCGATGAGGTCGATTCCCTCTTAGGCACGTACAGTAGTGAGGTAGGCGGTGAGGTAAGGGTTAGAAATCAATTCCTTAAGGAGATGGACGGACTTCTAGACAAATCCTTTAAGTACTTCATATACGTTATAGCCGCTACTAATAAGCCGTGGAGACTTGATGAAGCATTCATACGTAGGTTTCAGAAGAGGATATACATCCCACTACCTAATAAGGAGGCTAGGGTGGAACTCCTTAAATTGTATACTAAGGGTTTGAAGCTCTCAGGTGAGGTGGACTTAGAAAAACTCGCTGAAATGTTAGAAGGGTATACAAGTAGTGATATAAGGGACATCGTAATGGCGGCGCATTTAAGGACTGTTAAGGAGTTATTTGAGAAGTATGGTGGGTCGGGAGATCCTAGGGAGATAACCCTAAGTGATTTTACCGACGTTATTAGGAGTAGGAAGCCAAGCGTTAGTAGGGAGGCGGTAAAGGTCTATGAGTCATGGTACGAGAAATTCAAAGCTGTGTAAGTAATACTGGAAAAATAAGCTCATTTTCAACCTCATTATTAGTTATTGTTATATCTTCCTAAAAGAATAAGTGTATGGATAGAGAAGTAGGTGCGGGGTGGGTAGGACATTACCTCACTAACATCTCAAGTGAAGGTGTTGAAGAAGGATGGGAGGGTAGAGAATCTAAGCGTAATTAAGCTGAGGGAGTCGATAGTTAAGGCACTCAACACGTACGGTTTAGACAGCTATGTAGATGAGGTTTTAGACGAAGTATTAGATGGTATTAAGGGTAAGGAATCAGTAACATCTAAATACATTTCAGACCTTGTTGAAAAAGCATTTTCTAGTAGGATAGTAAATGATGTATCATTCGAACTAGCTGCTAGGAAGTACGTACTGGCTAGGATATACAACGACGTCTTCGGGAAGGGTAAGTGGGACTCCCTAGCGAAGGAGGATCTCGACTTCACTTTCCAGGCATTAAAGGTTTTAGAATCCCGCTACCTCCTCAAGGACCCGAAAACCTTAAGGTATTTAGAAACACCTAAAATGTTGTTTATGAGGGTGGCTGAGTACATAGCTAGCGTGGAGGGTGAGAACTCATCAATCTATGCGAAGAAGTTCTTCGACTTGATGATTAATCGTAAATTCATGCCTAATAGCCCTACTTTAATGAACTCTAAGACCAAGCTTGGCTTACTATCAGCCTGCTTCGTCCTACCAGTAAGGGACTCACTAACGACGTCGGAAGGGGAAGGAATAATGGATTCCTTAAGAGCTTCAGCATTAATACATCAGCAAGGAGGTGGTACTGGTTACTCATTCTCTGAGTTAAGACCTGAGGGTGATGTAGTGGCTAGTACTGCTGGAGTTGCCTCAGGTCCTGTATCGTTTATGAAGATGTATGATGCTGCTACAGAGGTCATCAAGCAAGGAGGTAGGAGAAGGGGTGCTAACATGGGTGTACTACATGTATGGCATCCTGACATACTTAAATTCATTAGGAGTAAGTCAGGTGAGCTAAAGGATGTGAACCTTCAAAACTTTAACATATCCGTAGGTGTTTACGATGCGTTCATGAAGGCGGTTGAGGACGGCTCCCTATGGGAGTTGGTGAATCCACGGCTTACTTCCTTAAGCCCTGGAGTAAATGACTCCAGGAATTACGCCATAGTACTAGCTAGGTATTACATGAATGAAGAGTGGGTTCAGGAATACATATTAGATGAACTTGAGGCTGCTGGGGGCTCCATCCCTCTGGATAGGACGTTGATATTAACGTATGATGAGGTAATGGAGATCGCTAGAAGGGAGAATGCCGTGACTAACACAGTAAGTGCTGTTGAAATATTTAATGAGATAGTTAGATGTGCTTGGGAGTCAGGCGATCCTGGACTCATCTTCATAGATACTGTAAACAGGAGGCATCCGGTATGGTACTTAGGGAAGATAAATGCTACCAACCCATGTGGGGAGGTCCCAGCGCGTGAGTGGGAATCCTGTAATTTAGGTTCTATAAACCTTGAGATGTACGTAAGAAACGTTAATGGAAGACCTACTATTTTATGGGATGAACTAGCTGAGGATGTTAAACTATGTATTAGATTCTTGGATAACGTCATAGACTTAAATAAGTACCCCCTCCCGCAGATAGAGAGGGAAACTAAGAAGTCTAGGAAGGTAGGCTTAGGCGTTATGGGTTGGGCGCACATGCTAGTTAAGTTGAATATACCCTACAACTCTATCGACGCTTTATACCTAGCCTACTACCTATCTGAATGGATCATTTACAACGCATATCTCTCAAGTATTGAACTAGCCAAGGAGAGAGGTCCCTTCCCAGCGTGGAATCCTAAACTCTACAGACCCTTATGGATGGATGTTAAACCATTGGAAGAGCTTGTGAAGTTAGCAGGCATTCCTAACTCACCGCCATCAGAACATGTTAAGCTTCTACTATCTGAACGGCCTAAGGTTGACTGGGAACTGCTTAGAGAGGAAATGCTTAAGTACGGATTACGGAACGCTACAGTAACTAGTATAGCACCTACCGGGACGATATCAATAATTGCTGGTACTTCCTCGAGTATTGAACCGCTTTTTGCATTAGCATTCATCAGGCAGGTGAGTGTTGGTACGTTCATAGAGGTTAATCACTTATTCCTAAGCTATCTGAAGGAAATGGGTCTTGACGAACCGGAAGTCATTAAAACTATAGCTGCTTCAGGCAGTATAATGCATAATCCATTCATACCTAAGAACCTTAGGAGGATCTTCGTAACAGCACATGATATAGAACCATTGTGGCATCTCCTACATCAAGCAGTATGGCAGCAATGGACCGACCAAGGTGTTAGTAAGACCATAAACATGAGGGCGGAGGCAACTATGGATGATGTGAAGAGTGTTTACATTATGGCATGGAAGTTAGGATGTAAGGGTATAACGGTCTACAGGGATAAGAGTAAGAGTAAGCAGGTAATTCAGTTCGGCTTAAAAATTGCTGAGAGGTTGGCTAAGGAGGAAGTAGAACGAGAACTAGGTAAGAGTTTTAGAGAGGCTGAGGAACTAACTGAGGTTAGTAGGCAGGAGGATAGGAAAGTTATTAGAGAGAGGTTCAGAACTCCTAAGCAGCCAGTACTACGTGAGGGGGAGGCGGGGGACTGCCGTTCATGCGAATATTAATGACAATTTTGATAATATCTTAGTAGTACCGGGGTCTAAAACTTCTCTGAGATTTCTCATAGATCTTACTTAGTAATTCAGCTTCGTCCGGAACTCCTATGAATTCTACCTCTCCGTTAATCACTATAGCTGGAACGCTCGTAACACCGTACTTATCGGCTATGTCTGGGTTTTCATAGGCTTCGACAACATCTGATATTATATTCCTATTATTCATTCTATATGCTTCGAATGCAAACATATTGGTTAGGAAGGCTGCATACGGGCAGTAAGGACACGTCGGGGTTACTATAACTTCCATATGCACTCTCCCAGAGATCTTACCAAGCATGTTCACAACTTTTTCAGACAAACCGCTATTACCATTGCTTATCCTAAGTATCGTTTCGATGAAGCCTCTGACTTCTTCACCGGCAGGCATCCCAGTATACCTGATCTGACCGTCAAGAAGTACTACAGATGGCACTCTAGTAATTCCATATTTCTTAAAGCTTTCCGCGCCATCCTTCTTGTAGTGGTAAACACGATGACGTATCAACCTACTATCACCGTCCTTAGGACTTAACGAGGATAGTATCTCAATTAGTTTAACGGTGTCGTTGCAGAAGGCGCATATATCACCTACGAATGTCAGCACGTCTACAGGGTTTTTCATATCTGCTAATACGTTCCTAAGCACTTCTAAGTCTTCATTTGAAAACCTCACCTCAAACATCTCCCTAAGGTTGTACTCCATACTCTACACCACTTATATAATAATCAACATACGCATAATAAGCTTTAGCGTACTATAGTGAAATTTAATACCCTATGAGTTTGAAGTAGTGTTCAGAGGTCTTGTAGTGAAAACCTAACTACGGCTTCCTCAGGAATGAGTTTTCCGGACCTTAGCCTAGGTTTTAATATCATGAAGGATGCGTAGGCATTGTTATAAGGAGGGCCTAAACGGCTGAAGAGTGTTACGACCCTACCATCATGGTTTAACTTAAATCCGTTAAAGCATGGTTCATGACCCCTCACAATTACTCTAGTATTAGTTATACTTAACGCTGATTTCGTGACTTCATATCCGAATAAGTAGCCAGCACCCCTGTAGGAAGGCTCTGCATACGGCGTGTCCTCCGTTGGGTCATTCCATAAGACCTCTTCAAGTATTTTAAAACGTTCATCATCATTCCTCCCCAATAAGTACTCATATGCTGTAATATGCTTAGAGATGTTACGTGTTGGAGGGCCGCCATGGAGTAGTAGGGCAGTACCTTCAACTATTAATGCATGCGGCATTAATTGAAATAATTCCTTAAAGTCTGAGTACAATTTAATGCCATCAATACTTCCGTATCGAAGTCTAAGTTCTACTGGGAAGTCGTGAGGGTAGACCGGTAGGAATTCTGGAGGTTCGTGATTACCCCTTAATAAGAACGTGTTATCAGGGTACTTTAACTTAAGGTAGAGTGGGATGAGGATGGTTTCAACTTGATTTTCACCGCGGTCTACGTAATCGCCTAAGAATATCATGTTATGAATGTTTGATGCTTCAGCAAACCTTAAGATATGCGTTAGTGATTGGAGGTCTCCGTGGAGGTCTCCGACTACTAGGAATTTTTCCTGCGGTTCGGACAGCCGTATAAGTCCGTTATGTGATTTAAACTCTTCCCTAAGAACTTCTAACACATCCTTTACTAGCTTTCTAACATTACTCGCATTATGTACTTTATTAGTTATTAGGTCTTCGATTAAGTCAAGCAACACTGTCTTGAGCCTTAGCAATTTCACTAAGCTTTTTAGCTAGTAGTCTATTTGTAAGGTCTGGGTTGGCCCTTCCCCTACTCTTCCTCATTACCTGGCCGACTAAGTAGTTAATAGCCTTCGGATTCGTTAAAGCATCCTTAACAGCTTTAGGGTTCTCCCGAATTACCTCATCTATAATTCTCATCAGTAAGTTCTCATCTGATATGTCTGCATAGCCCTCTTCGTAAATAATCGTTGCCGCAGCCTTACCGCTCTTCAATACTTTAGGTATGACTTCCTTCAAAATCTTGATGTTGATTACATTCTTATTAAGTAGCTGTACTAGTTGACATAGGTCTGAAGGTGGGAGCCTCATTACAGCATCATGTATGCTTAAATCTAATTCTTCAACCCATCGTTTGAAGTCATTTATAACTATATTGCCTATGGTTTCAGGCTCTCCGCAAACCTTAACGCATTCCTCATAATAATCAGCTAAAGCTTTCTCAGCTACTAATACGTTAGCTAAGTACTCACTTAATCCATACATCTTCAGGAATCTCTCAACACGTTGGTCTGGTAGCTCAGGAATCTTAGACCTGACCTCATCGATGAGGTTTGCAGGCAATTTAATCGGCGGTAAGTCGGGGTCTGGGAAATATCTATAATCCTCTTCAACTTCCTTAACCCTGGCAGGGACTGTCACCTTCTTCACATCATCCCAATGTCTTGTCTCCCTCTTAACCCTCTCTCCATGTTCTAACGCCTTACTCTGCCTGATGATTTCATATGTTAATGCTCTCTCAACATCTTTAGATGAGCTTATGTTCTTGACCTCAACTCTAGAGCCTCCTGCTAATGAGATATTAGCATCAACTCTTAACGAACCCTCTAAATCAGGGTTTACTAAACCCATATGCTCTAATATGGACCTCAACTTATCTACAAATTGCCTAGCCTCTTTAGGGCTTGTTAAGTCGGGCTCGCTAACTATTTCGAGTAATGCTATGCCAGACCTATTATAGTCAATTAACGTGTACTTACTAGTCAGCAATGACCCCGTCGGATATATCAGCTTCCCAGGGTCTTCCTCGATGTTAATCCTACGTATCCTAACAACCTTAACCCTTCCGTCAGAGTTTATAGTGAGGAACCCGTTCCTAGCAATCGCCACACTACCGACACCGTCATACTGAGATATCTGGTAATTCTTAGGCAGGTCTGGGTAGAAGTAGTGCTTACGGGAGAATACGAGTACGTCACTTATAGTACACTTAAGAGCTAATGCTACCATCAAACCAGCCTTCACAGCCTCGACGTTAAGTACTGGTAAAGAACCAGGCAGTCCTAAACATGTAGGGCATACATTGGTGTTCGGAGGCTTACCCCTATAGTCGGATGGACATGAGCAGAAGAGCTTAGTCTTCAATGATGTTATCTGTACGTGGACTTCTAAACCTATCTTTACGTTAAGCTCAGACATAAGGTCTCACCACAGTTGGCACTAAGTCCTTCAAACCAGTCTTAAGTTCATGTAAATATGCTATGTTTATTAACTCTCCCTCCCCGAGTTTAGGCCCTATGAGTTGAATACCTACTGGCAGGCCGTCTACGACGTCTGCTGGTATTGAAATAGCTGGCAGACCTGTCAAATTAGCGGTAGTTGTATATGTATCAGATAGGTAAAGTTTTATTGGGTCGGTAATGACTTCCCCGATCTTAGGCGGTAGTGTGGGGGCTGTCGGCGTAAGCACTACGTCATAATTACTGAAAATCTTTAGGAACTCATCATGTAGTAACTTCCTAACCTTCGATGCTTTTAAGTAGTACTGGTCGTAGTAGCCAGCACTTAAGACAAAAGTACCTAGTAAGATCCTCCTCTTAACCTCGATGCCAAAACCACTACTACGGACTTCAGAATAAACCTCATCCCATAATTTATTCTCAACTTCTACGTGGTAGCCGTATCTAACTCCATCATATCTAGCTAAGTTTGAGCTAGCTTCAGCCATAGCTATTATGTAGTAGGCGGGTAACGCATATCTAATTACCGGAACGCTAATCTCAGATACTTCGAAGCCTTCACTCTCCAACCTGTAGATACTTCTATTTAATGATGTTAGGACTGCTTTATCAACACCCTCATCAACACATTCCCTTATAATAGCAATTTTATACTTCTTTATTGGTGTAGGTTTTAAGAATTCAGTATAGTCTACACCACTAACGTAGAGTGAGGTACTATCACGCGGGTCATAACCTGATATAACGCTTAGAAGTAGGGCTAAATCACCTACGTTCCTAGCCATAGGCCCTATCTGCTCTAAGCTAGTACCATATGATATTAGGCCGTACCTACTTACTAGACCATACGTAGGTTTTAGACCTACCGTGCCTGTATAGGCTGCAGGAAGTCTGACTGACCCACCGGTATCACTGCCTAATGCTATAGATGCCTCATAAGCTGATATAGCTGTAGCACTACCTCCTGAAGACCCTCCTGGAACCCTACTTAAGTCCCAAGGATTACGTGTTGGGAAGAAATAGCTATTCTCAGTTGTAGAACCCATAGCGAATTCATCCATATTGGTCTTACCAATAATTATTCCACCCTCCCTAACTACTCTCTCAATAACTGTGGCGTTATATGGAGGTATGAAGTCTATCAACATCTTAGACGCACATGTCGTACGTAAGTTCTTAGTGATTATAACATCCTTCACAGCTATTAGAAGTCCGGCCAACCTGCCCTTAAATCCATTCTTAATTTTCTCACGAATACGTTTACAGTCAGCTACTACGTCATCTAAGGGTCTTAGGGTTATATAAGATTTTATCAGATCTTCAACCTTATCAATTAGCTCGTAAGTCTCTATTACGTACTCATCAATGAGATTAGGATCCGAGTGAAATAGTTTAACGAGTTCTAACGCACTCTTACGTAGTAACTTCTTCAGAGAAACCACCTAAGCGGTTCTCGGACCCTTAATATAATAATTTTCACTCTCCTTAACATTTGTCAAAACCTCATCAACACTTAAGCAACTACCTACAACATCATCTCTAAGTACTGGCCTCTCGTTTAACACCATGAACAATGGTTCAACGTCTGATAGGTCTAATGCGTTAATACTGTTGAAGAACTCTATAATCTTTCTCATATCCCTAAGGATTAACTCCTTCTCATCCTCCCTAATCTTAATCAACGCTAGCCTAGATACACGCTCAAGCCATACCTCCAGATCGTCAGGCATGCTCAAATACCACATTTTAAGGTGTTTTAAAACCTTAAAAATGATTAGATTAATGATTAGATCACAACTAGATCACAACATAATAATAGAGTTTAAGTCTTGGTTTTTACGTTACCCTCAGATATGTTTAATAGTGCTTGACAGCACTCAAACGTAATTAGATGAGGCAGTATCTTTGCATAATTGATACTTCCGACGATATATAAGAATTTAAGGCGGTATTATGATTGGTGAAGTATGTGGTTATGCTGATATGTACACCTAGCTTACCTAACCACTTTGCAGGTTATCTAACCACGGATGGTTTAACGTTAATTATTGATTAGCGGGATGATGCATGTGAAGTTGGAGTACGTCTTAGAAGTACTGAGTTCATTAATACCTTACGACATGATGGTGAACGCCTTTGCAGAAGCTGAAGCTCTACTATCCAATGACGTTGTTTTCCACTTCGGGGTTAGATGTACTCGGCCTGAGAGGTGCTTTATCACTAAGATGGAACTTTTAATCAAGTACGACTACGTAAATGACTCAGTTCTCAGAGTCGTAATGGAAGTCTACCTTAGCCCTGAATTAACCGTAGAGGACTTCTTCGGAGGTTTAAGTAGGGTTGTGAGTAGGTTTAAGGGGGATTTCGAATTGAGTAGGGATGTTGTTAAGTTAGTCTTTAGTTTACATGCGTCGAAGTTAGGTGAAATCTTCGAAATAATTAAATCGTTGATGGATGCGTTAAGGTTAGATTTTGAATTACTTATTGAGAGTTATGAGGTGTTGGTCCAGAATGAAGGGTAAGTTGTACATTATCGGGGCTGGTATATCCTTAGATTACTTAACTATTAAGGCGTTGAAAATTTTAAGAAACGTTAAGAACGTCTTCCTTGACGGATATACTGGCGTCTTATTAGGGGATGGAAGCAGGCTCGCAGAAATCATTGGGGGAAGGGAGTATAAGGTTTTAAGTAGGAGGGATCTTGAGGACCTTAATGGGGAGTTGATTTTTAAAGCTCTTGAAGAAGGTGATGTTGCGTTAGTATCACCTGGAGATGCGTTGATTGCAACTACTCATGTAAATTTAATGATCGAGGCGAGGAGGAGGGGGTATGATGTTGAGGTCGTACCTGGGGTAAGCATAATTTCAGCATCGATAAGTGTCTCAGGCCTTATGGCCTATAAGTTAGGTAAGGTTTCAACTATCACGTACCCTAAGGAGGGGGTAGTATATGAATATTTCTATGATGTAATTAAGGAAAATTCTGCTAGGAATTTACATACATTACTCCTCCTTGAGTTGGATGTAGAGCGAGGGGTCTTCATGACTATAAGAGATGCTATTCAAATACTGTTCGATATAGAAAGGTCAAGAGGGGAAGGTGTTATAAGCCCTAATAGACTAGCAGTAGGTATTAGTAGGTTGGGTGATGTTGAAATGAAGGTCTGTCCAGACGAGTTAGGAAAGCTCATAAATATCGATTTCGGCAAGCCTCCACATACTTTAATAATAACCTCACCTAAGCTACATTTTATTGAGAAAGATGCGTTAGAGGTGGTTAAAGACGTTTACTGCAGATGAGGGCTTACCTGCTAGAGTGTTGAAGTACGTGATGATGGTTGAGAAGGCCTTAAGTAAAGTTAAAGAAGATGAGGTTAGGGTGCGTGAGGCCAAAGAAGTGCTTGAGTTGGTGAGGACGTATGTAAGCGATTCTAAGTACTACTTCGGTAGGGAGGATTACATCACATCGCTTTCATGTATTGCGTATGCTGAGGGACTTCTAGACGCTTTAAGATTACTTAACCTAGTTAGCTTTAGTTGGGAATACCCTAAAGTAAGACGCGTTCTTGTTGGTGGGACGTTTGACATAATACACCCCGGTCATATATACTACCTCAGCGAGGCGTCTAGGCTGGGATTAGTATACGCTGTAGTTGCTAGGGACTCAACGGTTAGGAGGGTTAAGGGGAAGGAACCTATCAATGATGAAGTGAGTAGGTTGGAGGTACTAAGTTCCTTAAAATACGTGTATAAAGCAATACTCGGAGATGAGGAGGACATCCTTAAGAGTGTTGATAGGGTTAAACCGGATGTAATATTATTAGGTCCTGACCAGCCAGTAGATGAGGACTTATTGATTAGGTATGCTGTAGGTAAGGGTATTAATATAGAGGTTCTAAGGCTACCAGTTAAGTATAAGGCCGACACAGCAAGTACCTCAAAAATAATTAGTAGGATTTTAGAACTCTACTGCAGGTATAGGTAGTGATGATGGGTGCAAGCACTGAATACATGATGTAAAATTTAAATCTATCTGATTTAGGACTTCTCAGACTTCGTTGCTACCCTACTCCCCTTCCTCCTACCAGTCCTCCTACTCGCTATGTGTCCAACCTTCCTCCCAGGAGGTGCATTCCTCGACACTGTAGAGGGTCTGGAAACACTTTGATGTGAGCCTCCTCCATGTGGATGTGATACAGCATTCATGGCAACACCCCTAACCCTAGGCCACTTCCTAGCCTTAACCTTCCACTTATGGTATGAGGCTCCAGCCTTAAGGAGCGGTTTTTCAATCCTCCCAGCGCCGGCGGGAACTCCCACAGTTGCTCTAGCACTACCTAGTATTGCCTTAGTACTACCACTAGGTAGTTGTACAATTACGTAATTTCCTGACTTCCCCAGTATCGTAGCATAACTCCCCGCCTGTCTTGCCAGCTTCCCCCCATCACCTGGGTTTAACTCAATGTTATAGACCTTAGTACCTTCTGGTATGCTACTAAGTGGTAAGGTATTCCCCACATTTATGGGGGCTTGAGGACCTATGCTGACTTCCTGACCTACATACATGCCCTCAGCAGCTGGTATGTAGTAGTCAACACCGTTTACAAGTCTGATATGGGCTAATGGCACCCACCTACCTGGATCGTGGATGAGCTCTAATACAACACCGTTTAATGTCTCATTACTTGGTGGTGGGTACTTAGCAGGGGCTACATGTATGTGTGATGGACTGCGGAATGTGGGGGACCCCCTCCCCATCCTCTGTACTAGTATTCTCTTACCCATAAATCACACCTTATAAAATACCTAATCTAGTTGCGACTTCTGATGCCTTAAACTCGGGTTTTAGTCTTACATACGCTTTCTTCTCGCCTTTAGTAGTTATTAACGTTCTCACATCCTCAACTTTAACGCCGAATAACTTCTCTACCGCATACTTGATCTCATTCTTAGTTGCATTGATATCCGCTATGAATGTCAGAGTATTATATTTCTCGATATAATTTAACGCTTTTTCAGATGTTACAGGCCTTATTAAAACCTTGGTAGGGTCTTTCACGGTGTTATCACCTCATACTTCTTACTAATGATATCTAATGCCCTCAAGGTAATTAACGTTAACCTTCCTGGAACGCCGCCAGGGGCTAATACCTCAATATTTATAGAATCTGCTGGTACTACATCTACACCTGGTAGGTTCCTAAGAGCTCTCACAACAGGTACGGCATTACTGGAGACTATGGCTAGTAAGGACTTCGGCTCCCTATACTTCCTACCCCTCATCTTACCCTTACCAGCCGTTATTTTAATCCCCTCCTTAGCTCTAACGACGTCGTCCCACAGCTTAAGAGCTGTTAACACCTTCTTAACATCTGATGTGATGTTAATCTCCTCAAACTTATCTACAACTAATACTGGTAGCTGTTCATGGTTGACGATATGCCCCCTACTCCTAACCATAGATACTTCAGAAGTTGCTGAAAGGGCTGAGACGATGGCTAATACCCTCTCCTTATCGTTTACCTCCTCACGAATTCTAGCATCAACTCTGGGTGGGTGCGCTAATCGACCACCCCTAGTCATAGGAGCTATCACAGCCCTACCATTATCTAATCTAGGGACCCTCGCTACGCCGCGGTTAATTCCCCAGCTCTCACCAACTCTCCTCTTACCGGCCAGTAAGTCCCTACCCTTCGGTTGGATCTTAGAAGTTAGGGATGCTAGGAAAGCCCTCCTAATAACGTCCTTCCTTACCGGATAGTTAAACAGAAGTGGTAGCTCTACCTCACTAACTATACTACCATTTAAGTCATACACGCCTAATTTCTTAGGCCTTAAACCAGTAGTTAGGAGTAGTAGCTTATACGTCACTTTAAAACACCTACATCTTACTATCTAAACTTATATAGGTGAGTATCGGCGCACCTGAAGGAACCCATTTAGGAGGTCTTACAGGATATCTAAGGATGAGAGGTCTTTTAGGTGGGCCCATAACGCTTCCCTTAATTAGGACGTAGTCAGACCGTATGATACCGTAGTGTGGGAAACCTCCTGAGGGAACAACTTCATACCAATTACTACCTATCTTAATGATCCTCTTATTATATTCGGTCCTTCTGTGAAAACCTAACTGACCTGCTTGAGGGACAGTGCTTAAAGCGCCCATCGTAGGACTTCTAGAACCGACCCTCCTACTCCCCTTACGGTGCTTGTGCCATCTAGGCAGTTCCTTAACGCCAAACCTCTTTATGACTCCTTGGAAGCCTTTACCCTTCGTAACACCTATTATGTCTACGAATTGGCCTTCATTGAATACGTCTGAAATCTTAACCTCCTTACCGAGTATTGAGACAGCATACTCTAGCTGTGCTGTGATGTCACCACCCCCTATCTTAATCTCAAGTAGGTCGGGTTTCTTCTTGCTTAGACCTCCAGTAAGCTTAGGTTGCGTAGCGACTATTACTGAAATCCTATTAATTAATTCTATGTGATCCTTAATGAGTGAGAGTTTCTTATCTAGGTCACCTACCTTTAAGTTAGGTATCTTTCTCCAAAGCTCTAAGTCCTTAGGAGGTTCTACCCAGCCCTCACAAAAGGTTTGAGAACCCCACATACCAATGTTGCTGTAAGCCCTGACTGCTAGTGGGATGAGGGGTGGGGTCTCCAAAACAGTTACTGGTATAACTACCTCCCTACCACTAGTTAGGGAGTTCGGAGAGTCGTCAATTATTAATGCATGGGTCATACCTGCCTTATAACCTATAAATCCCAACATCCTGGGGGAGTCTAAACTCACTTCAGGCCAGACTCTAACCCTAGGAATTAGTCTACTAGCCCTCTTCCTAGGCCTAAATGCTAGACTACCTCTACGAGGTGCTGAAGTCTTCCTACGCGCCATTTAATCCACACCACGCTAAGTATTACAGTACTTATACCTTCTTAAAAGTTTTTCAGTAGACGTGACTTAATATTCGATGTAGTATCAGATAGTTTGCTTCATCAAGTCTTTCAGCACTCGGCAAAGACATCATCTAATACTCTTATAAGCTAGTAAGTATAAATCCTTATTTGGTGGTTTGAATGGGTGGTAGGCAGAAGACTACCTTATTTATGACTGAGGGAAAGTCAGGTAAGGAGGCTACCAAGGAGGAAGAAAAAACACCTAAGAAGGGCAAGAAGTAGTAGTATTGAGTTTTCATTAATCAATGGCTTTAAATTTAATTGAAGGTCTTATTAAATGTCTAAGCTCTTCGTATGGCCTCCACCTAAGCGTAAGGTAGGGCTAACCGTAGTAGTACCTGCCTCCATACTAGCTGTAGAGCAAAGCTTATATGAGAAGACAATTATTTTAGGCTTCTTAGCTAGGGCTCTAGCCATCTTCAGAGTTGATAGAGTGGTCATATTCGTTGATAGTGAGTGCAAGGATGAGGATGTAGAGGTAATGAGGGATGTTATGAATTACATGCTAACACCCCCATATATTAGGAAGAGATTAATTTGTAGGAAGGAGACTTTAAGATATGCTGGTATACTACCCCCTCTCAACATACCCACTCATCCCACAAGTAATGAAGGCCTGGAGGTAGTGCCTGTTAGAGAGGGAGTAGTGGTTAAGGTTAGAGGTAGGTACGTCAAGGTAGATATAGGATTAAAAGAAGACGTAAGTGCTGAAGTTCCGAGGGATATTGCCGATAAAGTCAAGCCTAGGGTTGGCGCTAAAGTACTTGTTAAGGTTGTTGAGAAAAATCCCCTTAAAGGAATTATCATCACTGAAGATGATGTGCCTTGGTATTTAGGCTTTAAAGTTACTACAGTCTATGAAGTAGATAACATTATTAAAATGTTAGCAGACCCTGAGGCATTGGTGGTAATGACCACCAAGTATGGGGATGACGTATCTAAACTGTTAAGCATGTATGGTGAGGGGTTGAAGACGATTATAGTGTTATTCGGAAATTATAGGAAGGACTTCAACGAGTTATTAGGGGAGAACTTTTCACGCATTTTAAGTAATGTTGTGAAAGTTAGCATTAATACAATACCATTCCAAGGCGTTCGGAGCGTTAGAACGGTAGAGGCAGTATACGCAACGTTAGCGTTAATTAATGCGTTAACGCACCCTTTAGAAGTTAGAAGTTGGGAAGTGTTTAAGATTTATAAGTAGTTTAATCAGTTTTACTTAGTGACACGGTATGACTAGCGTAAGCATTGAAATACCGCCTGAGTGGAAGTCATTTAGATATAGAGGTAAGACCTTAGAGGAGCTTATGAGTATGTCTATGGATGAGTTAATTCAGCTACTTCCTTCTAGGGCTAGGAGGTCTCTATTAAGGGAATCCGACTCAGGTGTTAGGGCACGTAGGCTTCAGACAGGGTATAAGGACTCTCCTCGGATGAAGTTGTTGGAGAAGGTTATGAAAGCTCGTAAATTATTAAGTGAGGGTAAGAACGTAGTTATAAAAACGCATGTAAGAGATATGGTAGTACTACCGGTAATGGTGGGTTTAACCATAGCGGTGTACAACGGTAAGGAGTACATACCTGTTAAGATAACACCTGAAATGATCGGTCACTTCTTAGGTGAGTTCTCACCAACATGTAAGAAGGTCGAGCATGGAGAGCCCGGGTTAAAGGCTACGAGGAGTACATTATTCGTTGCTATGAAGTAATCTTACGTACGTAATTTCTTAACTTAATCATATCCCTCTGGGTAAGTAGGAATCTATGGGTGCTATACTCAGTTTTTAGGTTAACGTCGAAGATGTTTGGGTTTTTACCGCAGTACTTGCCGAATAGCTTTAGAACTACTTCATTATCTGCTGATATCCTCCTATACTCAATCCCGGTTAGGTCGGATGCGTTTATGGTGAAGGACTCTGCCCTGAGCTTTCTAATCACCTCAAATTCCTTAAGTGATAGTGAGGACTTACTACTGGCTAGTTTTAAGTATACCCTGCCTGTTGGTAGTACTTCCACTCCCTGCTCATTGATGACGAGTTTACACTGCTCTAGTAGGTCGTTAACTACGTAAAACGCCTTACGTAAAATTTTCATTAATTCTAACCCTTAGCAACACCTATAGGTCTTAACCTAGCTACTAATGCAGCGATCTTAACCTTATGGGATACCATGGCAACCCTATCAACATCTTTATAAGCGCCTGGAGCTTCCTCTGAGATTACGTCCCTAGTCGCAGCTCTTAAGTATATGCCAGACCTACTTAACTCGTTTTCAACTTCTGTTGGTTTATACCTCCTAATAGCGGCTTCTCTCGACATCCACCTACCGGCCCCGTGGGCTGCTGAGTAAAATGTTTGACTTCCCTCAGGTATGCCGACCATTACATAGCTTGCACTTCCCATAGACCCTGGGATGAGGACTACCTGCCCTATCTCCTTATGGTCTTTCGGTATTTCAGGATGTCCCGGCGGGAATGCCCTAGTAGCTCCCTTCCTATGTACAACTAATTTCAGTCTCTTAGAATTAACTAAGTGTTCTTCTATCTTAGCGATGTTATGCGCTACATCATATACTGTCTCCAAGCCTAAGTTGCTGGGGTCTGTTCTTAACACTCTGCCAAAGCTCTCTCTAACCCAGTGAGTGATTAATTGCCTATTAGTCCAGGCGTAGTTGGCTGCTGCAGCCATAGCGGCGAAGTAATCCTCACCCTCACGTGACTTTATGGGTACGGAGGCTAACTCCCTATCAGGAGGTGTTATACCGTACTTCTTCATAGCTTTCTCCATAATTACTAAGTAGTCACTAGCTACTTGATGTCCTAAGCCCCTAGAGCCTGTGTGCACCATGACCGTTATCTGCCCTTCACCCTCTATACCTAATCTCTTAGCTATCTCTGGTGAGTAAATCTTATCAACTACTTGAATTTCTAGGAAGTGATTCCCAGCCCCTAAAGTACCTAGTTGGGGAGCCCCTCTCTCCTTAGCTACTTTACTAACCTTGTCTGCGTCTGCCCCCTTCATAGCGCCCCCTTCTTCAATATGCTCTAGATCTTCATGCCACCCGAAGCCCTTCTCCACCGCCCACCTAACGCCTTCCTCTAAAACCTTATCTAACTCCGACGTAGTTAATCTAACCTTTCCAGTACTACCGACACCGCTTGGGACGTTCTTAAATATCTCATTCACTAGGTCTCTAACCTTATCCTTAACATCGTTATAGGTTAAGTTAGTCCTTAATAACCTAACACCGCAGTTTATGTCGTAGCCCACACCTCCCGGCGATATAACGCCCTCTTCGTAGTCCATAGCTGCTACACCTCCTATTGGGAAGCCATACCCTTGATGCCCGTCCGGCATGACGTACACAGACTTCACAACACCGTTTAGGCATGCCACATTAGCTGCTTGAACTAGTGTTAGGTCTTCCTCCATCTTCTTAAGAAGGTATTCATCAGCGAAGATCACTGCATCAACCTTCATACACTCCTTACTTCCCTTAGGTATCATCCAAGTATAGTCGTCAACCCTCTTAAGTTGGACTTTATGCGACATCTTCTAACACCCGCACTCCTTAAGTAATAACGTACATAAACTTTTAAGCTTGTAGAGGTTGGAATGCCTATGTAAGTTGATAGTATGAGCTTATTAACCTTAAGAATATTGTTTTTGGTAGCAGTAGGGGTGTACGGCAGTTGCCTGTGTGGCGGTACTCAGTAGCTGTTGATGAGGCAAGGAGTGCTAAAGCTATGATGTGGGATGTACCTATATCTAGGAAGGAGGCTTACGAGATCTTCAAGGTATTGAGGGGTATGAAGTTAGTAGAGGCTAAGAAGTTATTAAACGATGTGATTAGTTATAAGGTACCCATACCGTACACACGCTATAAGCTATCAATAGCTCATAAGAAGGGGCTCTCACGCTTATTCCCTAAGTGGAAGTCACCAATCGGTAGGTATCCCATTAAGGCATGTAGGTATATTTTAAAACTCCTTGAAAACGTGGAGAATAATGCTTCAAACAAAGGTTTAAATACTGAAGAGTTGGTAATCGTTCATGCAGCAGCTCATAGGGGTCCGTACTTGAAGAGGTGGATGCCTAGGGCGTTTGGTAGGGCTACTCCGAAGTTTAGGTCTTTGACACACATAGAGGTTGTGGTTAGTGAGGTGTAGGTATTGGTTGATATTAAGTCGCATTTTATTAGGTTAAATTTAATTAAGGTAAAGGTTGATGAGTACTTAGCTAAGACGTTTATGAGGGCTGGGTACGCTAAGGTCGACTTAGTGAAGACACCCCTAGGTACTAGGGTTGTCATCTATGCTGATAGACCTGCGCTCATAATTGGTAAGAAAGGCCAGACAATTAGGCAGTTAACAGAGTTGTTAGAAAAGTACTTTAAGGTTGAGAACCCTCAGGTTACTGTAACACAGGTTGAGAATCCTGAGTTGAATGCTAGGGTTGTTGCAAGTAGGTTAGCCCTAGCTATAGAGAAGGGATATCACTTCAGGAGGGCTGCGTTCGTAGCTTTAAGAAGGGTTCTAGGTGCTGGAGCTTTAGGTGTTGAGATCGTTATAAGTGGTAAGTTAATTAGCGAGAGAGCTAAGTACGAGAAGATTAGGGCTGGGAAGGTATATAAGACAGGCGACCATGTATACCAGCTAGTTGATAGGGCTGTAGTCCACCTGCTTCAGAAGCCAGGCATCTACGGTATTGAGGTTTCAATAGTTAAGCCTCAGGAACCTGTTGATAGGATTGAGATAATTAAGAGTGCATCAACACCTCCTCAAGCAGGTGTTGAAGGAGGGTCAGCTGAAGAAGCACGTACTTCGTAGGTGATGATATGAGTTTATCAGCTGATGAGATTAGGAAGATGACGCGTGAGGATAGGTTGAAACAGCTTAATGAGTTAAAGTTAGAACTTATGAAGCTGAGAGCTCAGGCCGCCATGGGCACTCTAACGAATGTGGGGAGGATTAAGGTAGTCCGTAAGAATATTGCTAGGATATTAACAATACTGCGTGAGGAGGAGATTAAGAGTGAGAAGAAGGGCTAGCAACTTAATATATCATGAGTTGATAGGTCTACACGCCGTAGTAGTCGACCATACTGATAGGACTTTAAGAGGGCGTAGAGGTGTTGTTGTAGATGAAACTATGAATACTATAGTCGTAGATGAGGGTGGTAAGCATATTAAAATCCCTAAGTTAGGTGCTAGAATTATTTTTAAACTACCTGATAAAGATGTAGAGGTATTCGGAGAGATGTTGATTGGTAGGCCTGAAGACAGGGTTAAGAGGTATAAGGGTGGTGGTTGCTGATGGCATCACTACCTAAGACTAACAACATAGGTATTATTCATAGTGGGTTAAACCCTCCTCAGAGTACATGTAATGATCCAGCATGTCCTTGGCACGGGCATATAAAGGTTAGGGGTTTAATACTTGAGGGTACTGTAATTAAGTCTAAGATGGATAAGACTGTTGTTGTTGAGAGGGAGTACACAGTCTACAGTAAGAAATATATGAGGTATGAGAGGAGGAGGTCTAGAATTCATGCTCATAATCCACCATGCATTAATGCTAAGGAGGGTGATGTAGTAGTAATTGGTGAGACTAGACCTATATCTAAGTCAGTGTCTAAGGTGGTTCTAGGAGTGATTTCGAGGAGGGGTGAGGGTTAGTGGGTGCTAAGAGGGCTAAGTTAGGTGCGGCATTTGGTAGGAGGGGCTACACAGCAGGTATTTGTGTTGGGACTAGGTTGAAGGTAGCTGATAATAGTGGGGCTAAGGAGGCTATGGTAATCGGCATTCCAGGTTTTAAGACTAGGTTGAGGAGACTTCCAGTAGCAACTGTTGGTGACTTAGTAGTCGTAACGGTTAAGAAGGGTACCACCGAGTTAGTTGGTCAGGTAATGCGTGCAGTAGTAATTAGGCAGAAGAAACCCTATAGAAGGCTTGATGGTACTTGGATCGCTTTTGAGGATAATGCATGCGTCATTGTGACCCCGGAGGGAACGCCTAAGGGAAGTGAGGTTAGGGGGCCTGTGGCTAAGGAGGCTGCTGAGAGATGGCCTACCGTAGCGAATATAGCGACCATAGTAGTTTAGAGGTGTTACGCGATGTTATCCTCTAAGCCAAGTAAGCAGAGGCTTTCATTGATTAAGGCACCGCTTAATAAGAAGCGTAAGTTACTGACCGCTAGGTTATCTGAAGAGTTAATCAGTAAGTATGGCGTAAAACGCATGGCTGTAAGGGTTGGGGATACTGTTAGAATCTTAAGAGGAGATTGGATAGGCCATGAAGGTAAGGTAGTTAAAGTGGACTTAAAGAATGGTAGGATCCATGTGGAGGGAGTTACTATTAAGAAGGCTGACGGCACGCCGGTCTACTACCCAATACACCCATCTAAGGTTATAATAACTAAATTAGATGTTAGTGATAAGTGGAGGGAGAAAATCATTAAGAGGCGTAAGGGGGGTTAGAGGGGTAGGTGATGATATATGGGTAGGATGGGATCGTCGAGGCATATGAAGAGACATGCTGCGCCAACATTCTGGCCGTTAATGAGGAAGGAGTTTAAGTGGGCGGTTAAGCCGTCGCCAGGTCCACACCCTATAAACAGGTCATTACCTTTATTAGTCGTGGTTAGAGACCTACTTAAATATGTTGAGAGAGCGAAAGAAGCTAGGAGATTAATAGCTGAAGGTCACTTTAAAATAGATGGAATTGTCAGGACCGATTATAAGTTCCCAGTAGGTTTGATGGACGTTATTGAGGTAGTAGATACTGGTGAGTTCTTCAGGGTCATCCCAGCACCTATAACGTATATGACTTTAATCCCGATTGAGAGGTCAGAAGGGAGCTTTAAACTATGCCGTATTGAGGATAAAACAACTGTTAAGGGAGGGCACATCCAGTTAAACCTACATGACGGTAGGAACATACTAATTAGGGTTTCAGATCCTTTGAAGTCTGAGGAAGATGTGTATAGGACTATGGGTTCTTTAAAGATAACTATTCCGGACCAGGAGATAGTTAAATACTTACCATTGCAGAACGGTTCTATAGTCATCATTACTAGTGGACGTAGTGTTGGCAAGGTTGGTAGAGTGGTTAGTGTGTCGGAAGGTATGCGTAGATATAGGAGGGTGGTTAAAATAGAAAGCATTAAGGGAGGGATAATGTACACAACACTGGATAAAGTGTTCGTCATAGGTGTTGAAACACCTGAGATAAAATTGCCTAAGGGTGTTTTCTAAGTTGAGGGTACTTAAGTCTAAGGAAGAAATCATCAAGTTATGGGAGGAGAACCCTATGTACAAACCGAGGATTGCTAAGGTAACTGTGAATATCGGTGTCGGTGAAGGGGGTGAACGATTACAGAAAGCAGCAAAAATCCTAGAAATGCTGACTGGTCAGAAGCCTTCTTTTAGGAGGGCTAAACGTACGATTAAGGAGTTCGGGGTGCGTAAGGGTGAGCCAATAGCTGTTGCAGTCACTCTAAGAGGGGAGAAAGCTATGAAGTTCTTAAACATGGTGTTAGAGGGTATTGGCTGGCGTATTAAGAAGAGTAGTTTCGACGACTTCGGAAATGTTTCAATAGGTATTAAGGAGCATATAATACTCCCTGGAGTTAAGTACGATCCTGAGTTAGGGATTTTCGGCATGGATGTAGCAATTACTTTAGAGAGGCCTGGTTATAGAGTTATGCGTAGACGTAGGAAGAGGTCTAGGATTCCTAGGAGGCATAGAGTTTCGAAGGAGGAAGCGCAGGTATTCTTTGAACATTTCCTTAACGTAAAGGTGGTTTGAGATGGGCAAGTATAAGTACCCCATTATTAGGAAGTACGGTCGTGGAGTCCAGGAATGTATTAGATGTGGGTCTAAAGATGCTGTTATCCAGAAGTATGGACTATACCTATGTAGACAGTGCTTTAGGGAGGTAGCTCATTCGTTGGGGTTTAAGAAATTTATGTGAGGTGGTGTAAGTGGTTACGATGGACCCGTTGGCTAACGCTTTGTCAACGTTGGTTAACTGCGAGATGAGGAGACATAGAGAGGCAGTCATATGGCCGGCATCGAAGCTAATAGCTATGGTTCTCAGAGTCATGCAGAAACAGGGGTATATAGGTGAGTTTGAATACATTGATGATGGTAGGTGGGGTAAGATTAAGGTACAGCTTCTTGGAAGGATTAATAAGGCTGGAGCTATAAAGCCTAGACAGCCTATAACATATGATGAACTAAGGCAGATGCCGTACTGGTTGAGGAAGTACTTACCGTCTAGGGATATAGGCGTTTTAGTACTCAGTACTTCGAGGGGGGTTATATCGCATAGGGAAGCCTTGGATATGAGGATAGGTGGCATTTTACTCGCCTACGTATACTGAGGTGGTGTTAAATGGTTAGGGATGTATTAGTTAAGGAGGTTGTTTCAATCCCTGAAGGTGTTGAGGTTTCCTGCGAGGGTATGAAAGTACGTGTTAAGGGTCCTAAAGGTGAGTTAGTTAGAGATTTCAGCAGTTTTAGAGATGTGAGGATCTCGGTAAGTGGGGGTAAGTTAGTAGTCTATGCCTTCTTCCCCAATAGGAGGGTTAAGGCACTTACCTACACGATAGCATCGCACATTAAGAATATGATAGATGGTGTTACTAGGGGGTATAGATATAAGCTTAAAGTAGTCTTTGCGCACTTCCCAGTTACTGTAAGGGTTGAGGGTAAGAAGGTCATCATAGAGAACTTCCTCGGAGAGCGTTCGCCGAGGGTTGCTAAAATTATAGGTGATGTTAAAGTCTCAGTTAAGGGTGATGACGTCATAGTTGAGGGTATAAATCTAGAAGACGTTGCCCAAACAGCAGCTAATATTGAGAGAGCTACTAAGATTAGGGAGTTAGATAGGCGTGTGTTTGTTGACGGTATCTTCATATATGAGAGGGGGTACGCAGATGGTGAGTGAGGTCAGGCTCCGTAGGAAGGTCCTAGCTAAGGCGATTAAGAAGAAGAAAGATTTAAAGTTCTATAGGAATGTGTGGTGGAAGTTTGCTAAGTTTAGTAATGATCCGCTGTGGAGGAAGCCTAAAGGTAAGGACAACCCTATGAGGCTGAAGCTTAAGGGATACCCCCCAGTAGCTACCGTAGGTTATAGGACCCCGCAAATTATTAGGGGCTTACATCCCAGCGGTCTTAAACCAGTTGTTGTTAATAATGTCGCAGATTTAAGTAAGTATAAACCTGATGAGGTTATAGTGTATATTGGTAGTAGTGTCAGCCTCCGTAAGAGGTTGGAGATAGTTGATAAGGCGAGGAGTGCAGGTTTCTTAATAGCTAATGAGGGTGTACGTTAGTATGGTTGACTTAAGTACTCAGAAAAGACTTGCGGCAGAGGTATTAGGTGTTGGTGTATCTAGGATTAGGGTAGACCCCACTAAGGTTGAGGACGTATCAGGAGTTATAACTAGGGAGGGTATTAGAAAGTTGATTAAGGATGGGGTAATCTGGGTAGAGTATGAGAAGGGTAATTCTAGGGGTAGGTGGAAGGATAGACATGAGAAGAGGAAGGCAGGGCATAGGAGGGGTCAAGGGAAGCGTAAGGGTGCGTATAGTGCGAGAACTGATGAGAAGTTGGTGTGGATGAGTACGATTAGGAAGTTAAGGAGGTATTTAAAATGGTTGAAAGAGCATGAGGTCATAGATACTAGGGTGTATAGGAGGGCTTACGTATTGGCTAAGGGTGGTGCTTTCAAAAACCTCTCAGACCTTAAGAGGTACTTACAGCACTTAGGAGTGAGTGGTGTTAGGTAGGGTATGATTTATGGCTAGAGGTCCTAGATATAAAGTGCCGAAGAAACGTAGGAGGGAGGGTAAGACCAACTACTATAAGAGATATACGATGCTTAAGTCTGGGAAGGATGTTAGATTAGTAGTTAGAATATCTAACAAACATGTGGTAGTTCAATTTATTAGGTTTTCTGCTAGGGGTGATGAAACCTTAGTAGGTGTTAGTAGTAAGACATTATTCAGATATGGCTGGAAGGGATATCCTAATAATACCCCAGCTACATACTTAGTAGGTCTGATAGCTGGCTTAAAAGCTAGGAAGTTAGGTATAAGTTATGCAGTACCTGATATAGGGCTTCACAAACCGGTTAGAGGTTCTAGAGTCTTCGCAGCTATTAAAGGATGTATAGACGCTGGTATTGAGGTACCGGTATCTAAGGAAGTACTACCAACGGATGATAGGATAAGGGGTGAGCACATAGCTAACTATGCGAGGGAATTGCTGAGTATTGATGAAGGAGCGCTTAGGAAGAGGTTTTCAAAGGTCTTAAGCAGTGGTTTAAACTTATTAGAACTCCCGAAACACTTTGCTGAGGTGAAGGAAAACATATTAAGAGCGTTTAGCTAGGTGGTTAGTGATGAGTTCTCAATCTTTGGAAGAGTGGATTCCGAGGACAAGGCTTGGTAGGATGGTGAAGGAGGGTAAGATAGTAAGTATTAAGGAGATCTTCGATAATAATCTAATAATTCAAGAACCTGAAATAGTTGATTACTTACTGCCGGATCTGAAGTATGAAATAGTTGATGTGTCAATAGTTCAGAAGCAAACAGATGCCGGTGAGTTAACTAGGTTTAGAGCATTAGTAGTTGCTGGAAATTTAGACGGGTATGTAGGGGTTGGATTCGGGAAGGCTAAGCAGTTAAGGCAGGCTATAGAGAAGGCATTAGTTGACGCTAAATTAAATATCATTCCGGTAAGAAGGGGGTGCGGTAGTTGGGAGTGCTTATGTAACGACCCACACTCAACGCCTTTCCACACTGTGGGGAAGGCTGGTAGCGTACTAATTAAGATAGTACCGGCTCCAAAGGGTACTGGATTAGTGGCTGGTGAGGCTGCTAAGGTAGTTTTAAGGTATGCGGGGATTAAAGATGTTTGGACCTGGTCTAAAGGTGAGACGAGAACTACTTTAAACTTCGTTCTAGCTACTTACGAAGCGCTTAAGAACACCTATAAGTTCGTTACGGTATATGACTGGGTGAGGGGTCAGTAAACGTTATGTCGTTACTACTGGTAATTAGGTTGAGGGGTAGGTCGGGCACACCACCTGAGGTTGAAAGCACTTTAAGATTACTAAGACTTACTAGGAAGTTCCACGCAGTCATATATCCAGAAAATGAGAGTATTAGAGGGATGTTAGAAGTTGTTAAGGACTGGGTAACTTGGGGTGAGGTAAGTCCTGATGTTCTTAAGGAGTTAATAATCCGTAGGGGGAGGTTAGTAGGTGATAAACCGATCGCTCAGGAGGATTTGAAGAACTTATTCAACTTATCGAGCTTTGATGAATTAGTTGATAGCTTGATAAACGGTAAGGTATTATGGCATAAGACGCCTGGTGTCAAACCAGTCTTCAGGTTAAGACCACCTAAAGGTGGGTTTAGAAATAGTATTAGAAGACCTTATAGGTCTCACGGCGAGTTAGGTTATAGGGGCTTAGACATAAATGAATTGGCTAGGAGGATGATTTAGTAATGGTGGTTAGGAGGGGTAAGAAGAGTAGGAAGTATAGGGGGTATAGGAATCAGGGATACGGGAGTATAGGGCAGCATAGGAAGAGTGGGAGTAGAGGTGGTAGGGGAGCTGTTGGATTTCACAAGCATAAGTGGTCATGGCTCATTAAGAACTTCCCAGACTGGTATGGAAAACATGGATTTACTAGGCCTCCCTCACTAGTTGCTAAGTATAACACCATTAATTTAGACCAGCTCAACGAATTAGTACGTAGGTTAGTTAGTGAGGGTAAGGCAGTCTACGAGGGTGATAGAGTGGTTGTTGACTTAGGGGCTTTAGGGTTTAACAAACTCCTCGGCAGGGGTGTTTTAGAGAGTAAGGTTAAAGTAATCGTGCATAAGGCAACTGAGAACGCCTTAAACAAGGTTAAGGAATTAGGTGGTGAGGTAGTTTTAACTGCGAAGAGGTAGGGGTCGTATTTGGTCAGTATTTTAAAGTTTTTCGCAGTATTAGGGGATTACATTCCATCACCGCCTAAGCCCCCTAGAAGACCTGACCTAAAGTTCAGGTTGTTATTCACGTTTGGGGCTCTGGCCATATATTTTGCTATGGCAAGCGTGATGGTCTACCCATTAGCTAATTACAATCTCCAAGGGGTCCAACTACCTGCTCTGATTAACGTAGTTTTCGCATCACAGCAAGGTACTCTCGCGCAATTAGGTATAGGTCCTATAGTCACTGCTGGCTTAATCCTTCAGATACTGGCAGGCGCTAAGATACTTAACATAGACATGAGTGACCCTCAGGGTCGTAAATTATTCACTCAGTCGCAGAAGGGTTTGGCTGTATTGATAGCTGTGGTTGAGGGCTTAGGTTTTGCAATGTATTACAGGTTAAACCTACCCTTCACCTTAGCTATCTTCATGCAGTTCTTCTTAGGGGCTTTGATCCTCCTGATCATTGATGAAGCTGTACAGAAGGGTTGGGGTATAGGAAGCGGTGTTAGTTTATTCATTCTGGCCGGGGTTGCTAGGACCATTATGTGGGATATGTTCGCACCTGTGAAGGTTCCGGGAACAGATGAGTACCATGGATTCGTACCTTACGTGATTCACGGCTTGCTTGGAGGTGGGATAAATAATGAGAGGTTATTCTACGGTCTAACCGAAGGTGTTAATAGAGTGTTACCATCTCTGACAGGCTTTATAACTGTCCTAGTACTCTCCATAATACTAATATATCTGCAGAGTGTTAAGGTGAATATACCGGTAACTACTCAGAGGGCTCCTGGGATCAGGGCTAAGGTCCCACTCCAGTTTCTCTACGTGACTAACATCCCTATACTACTAGTCGGTATACTTTTCTCAGACTTAATACTCTTCTACAATATTACTTCAACTTACCTAGCTGACACAGCCCCTTGGCTTTCCGAAGCATTATCAATTATGATCACGTACCTAGCACCGCCAAACTCTTTATTAGAACTCTACATAAACCCGTTGAGGGTTTTAATATATTCAATCCTGCTAGTAGGTCTTGCCGTAGTATTTGGGTATATGTGGGTTGAAATTGCTGGGTTGAATCCAGCAGCGCAGGCTGAGAACTTAATTAAGGCAGGTCTTGAAATACCTGGGATTAGGAGAAATCCTAAGGTCTTAGAGTCATTACTGGCTAGGTACATATATCCGTTAACAATCCTTAGTTCGATTATAGTTGCCTTAGTAGCGCTTACCGCAGATATATTCAGCGCTTTCGGTACTGGTACCGGTATACTTCTAGCAGTAGGTATACTACAACAGTACTATTCAACCATAGCTTATGAGAGGGCGTTAGAGGCTTACCCATTACTTAAGAAGTTCATAGGTGAGTGAGGGATATGTTAAAAACCCTCATAGTTGTCGGGGTCGCAGGGGTAGGGAAGTCTACAGTCCTCAGCATAGCTACTAAGGAATTAGTGGCTAGGGGGTATTCAGTAAGGGTTGTAAACTTCGGTGACTTAATGTTCGAGACTTTAAAACAACGAGGGTTGGTTCGGTCTAGAGATGATATTAGGAACTTACCGCTTAGCATACAGCGTGAGGTTCAGAAGGACGTAGCTGAGAAGATTAGTAATGAGTTAAGTAGGATTAGAGCGTTAGGTGGTGAGGGAGTCTACGTCTTCATAATCGATACACATGCTGTCGTGAAGACTAGTACCGGTTATTGGTCAGGTCTTCCCAGCTTCGTCGTCACTCGTCTATCACCAGATTCTATAGTCATTATTGAGGCAGACGTCGATGAGATTATAGGGAGGCATGCTAGGGATGTTGAGAGGAGGAGAAGTGATTACAGCGACCCTGGATTACTGCGCGAGTTATTAATGTTGAATAGAGTGTTCGCTATATCGAGTGCTAACTTAGTAGGCGCTTCAGTATACATAATACACAATAAGGAGGGCAAGGCTGAGGAAGCTGCTTCAGAATTAGTTAACTTAGTAGTTAATTTGAAGGGTTAGTAGATGTTCTTAGCGTTGTATATAGCATTAATCATCGCAGTCTTCATACCTTTCTCCTTACTCCTAAGATTCATAATAATGAGGTTAGGTATTGATGCAGTCCTACAGGAGATTAGAGAATTAAGTGATAAGGCATCTAAGTTAAGTCCTAAGGACAAGAAGATGAGGATGATTAGAAGTAGGTATGAATTCCTTAAGAGAAGGCTTAGAAACGTATTCCTAGCAAACCTATTTATCTTATGGATGGCGATATTTACGGCGATCACAGTATCTAACTCCATAGTAATTATGTTAGCATCTAATTACGGAGTGATAGCTACGTTTAGAAGTCCTATAAAACTACCTATCTTAGTATTAGGTGAAGACCAGCTAAATATTTTCTTAGTCATCATGGCCGTTATAATGGCTTACCAACCACTTCATAATAAGCTATCCACTATGGAAAAAATTTACGAGGCATGAAATAAAGTCCCTTAAAATTTCAGATGTGGCTACCCTAGATTAGTATTTACCAGCCATAGACGTAAGCCCCCCGCACTCTCAGACTTGGAGACACTCCTGCTACCTCTGTGGAAGTAGTTGGTAGCCGCGGTAAACCATGGAGGAATGGTACGACTAGTAGCAGGAAAACTGATGGAGCCTAGGGTGGGAGAAGGGTTCCATAAGCTTTACATCTAAGTGCTGAGTGTAGAATTTATTACAGATCTACTATTTAGTAATATGATTCTCACGGGTTCAGTACACGTAGTATGTCGCTGATACCAAGTTTTAGGGTAGATGGTTAGAGTTTTAAGCCTATAGCTTTTAAGATCTTTTGGTGTGCTTGAAGTGGGTTACAGCTTAAAATCTGGTAGCAGGCGTAGAAGGTATGTAAGAGTGCCTGGAGGGGTTACTAAGGTGCATTACAGTAGGTTTAAAGTCGGTATGCCTAGGTGTGGTATATGTGGTTCATATCTAAATGGTGTTGTCGTCGGTTCTAAGGGATTGTTTAAGGCTTCTAAGAGTGAGAGGAGTGTTGAAAGACCTTACGGCGGGTACTTATGTCATAAGTGTCTTGAGACGTTAATAAAATTAAGTGTTAGAGTTTGATTTAAGTAGGTGCGGTTTTTGAGGATCTGCCGTAAGGAGTCTTTAGTAATAGCGGTGAGTGGTAGGCCTGGTAGCGGTAAGACTACGTTGGCTAAGTCCTTAGCCGATTCATTAGGTCTGAGGTATGTCTCGTCTGGAGGTATCTTCAGGAGGATGGCTGAGAGGTTAGGAGTCTCCCTGATTGAGATGTCTAAAATTGCTGAGGAGGACTACAACGTTGATAGGGCTATAGATAATGAGGCTAGGAATGAGGCTTTAAAAGGTGGCGTCGTCGTTGACGGGCATATCGCTGCTTGGATTTTAAGAGATATAGCACATGTTAAGATTTCAGTAATAGCTCCTCTAGAGGTTAGGGTTAGGAGGATTGCTATGAGGGACTCGTTAAGTTTTGAAGAGGCGTTAAGAATTATTAAGAGTATTGAGGAGTCGGAGGACCGTAGGTTTAAAGCTCTCTACGGCTTAGACTTAAACGATAACACAGTATTTGATATAATTATAAACACACATACGTTTACACCTGAGGAATGCTTAAACATATCATTAACAGCAGTTAGTAAAGTCTTAAATAGATGTGTTTCAGAAAATTTATGAAGGCTGTTAGGAAGTAGAGTGGAGGTGGGTTTGAATGCCTGCTATAGAGGTAGGTCGGATATGCGTTAAATTACGTGGCAGGGAAGCTGGTAGGAAATGCGTGATAGTTGACATAATTGATAATAACTATGTACTAATTACAGGTCCTAAGGAATTAACTGGTGTTAAAAGGAGACGCGTGAATATAGGTCATGTAGAGCCTTTAGATAAGAAAGTCGAAATTAGTAAGGGGGCCTCCGATGAGGAGGTAATGAGGTCTTTAGAGGCTTCGAACCTAGTTGACTTCATGAAGGCGAGACTTAAAGTCGGTAGGGAGATGCTACTTAAAGTTAAGGCTTTAAGGGAAGGGGCTAGTTGAGATCTTAATCATTATGTTAAGTAATCTCCGGTGTTTTTATGGATTTAACGTCTGAGGGCTTTAAATTCGTGATGAGTTTAGACTCGTATGGAGGGGTTAGTAGGGGTTGGCTAGTTAAGAGGGAGGAGGCTACTGATGAGAGGTATGGCTGCCTCCCACGTCTTAGACCGTTATCCCAACGACTTAATTATGGAGTAGTAGTTATTGATAAGCCGCCGGGACCTACTAGTCATGAAGTAGTTTCCTGGATTAAGGAGATGTTAAATGTCCCTAAGGCTGGTCATGGGGGTACCCTAGAGCCCTCCACCATTAGGTGGTTGGGCGGGGATATCCGAAGGTTACTGGAGTACTCCCAGTGACCTTAGGGTTTGGGACTAAAGCTGTTGGTATGTTAATGCTTGCTGATAAAGAGTACGTAGCTGTGATGCAATTACATAGGGAGGTAGATATTGATAAGTTGATGGGTACTATAAACGAGTTCATAGGTGAAATATATCAAAAACCGCCTGTGAGGGCTTCAGTTAAGAGGGTTGTTAGGATTAAGAAGGTCTACGATATTAAGGTATTGGAATTTAAGTATCCCTACGTCTTAATGAGAATTAGCTGTGAGCATGGGACTTATATAAGGAAGTTAATCCACGACATAGGTGAGGTGTTAGGTGTTGGCGCACATATGCGTGAGTTAAGGAGGGTTAGGACGGGGCCGTTTAAAGAGGATGAGAACTTAGTGACGATGCATGAGCTATCCGAGGCAGTCTACCTCTACAAGGAGTTAAACGATGAATCAATGTTAATGAAGTACATACTGCCGATAGAGTACGTAATCTCACACATGCCTAAGATAATCATATCAGACGGAGCTGTTGACGCACTTGCACACGGAGCAGACCTAGCAGTACCAGGGATAATCAAATTACATGAAGGTATAGAGAAGGATGATAAGGTAGCTATCCTAACACTGAAGGGTGAGTTAGTAGCTATTGGAAAAGCATTAATGACGTCTAAAGAGATTATTGAAGCAGAGAAGGGATACGCAGTAAAGAATGTACGAGTCATAATGCAGGTAGGAACATATCCAAGAAAGTGGGGAAAATACAAACAAAATAAATAATAACATATTTAACCCAAATACACATCAAACTAATTAGAGTATGCCGGGGTGCCCGAGCGGTCTAAGGGGCTGGCCTTGAGAGCCAGTGGGCAACCGCCCGCGCGGGTTCGAATCCCGCCCCCGGCGCCATCCTTCGTAAGCCTTAATAATCCCCTCCGCAGAACTGATATAGATGTCCTTGTAGTAGAGTAGTTCCTATTTATAACTCCTTGAGCCTCCAAATTGGAGATACTGTTACCGTTTCCCGACGGACGAATATTCGTAAACCTCACACTCTTCCGCGTTTGCCTCCTAACTATTTATCTTTCAACGGACCTCCTAGAACCCCTCACTACTAGGTCTTCCTACAATCACTCATCGCCTACAGCTCTCAAAACCCGGAGACGCCGTCAACTACGCAGATCTAACAGCTTAAGTCAGTCTAAAAGACAAGTAGCGTTAGCATACCCCACAACACTCAGAAACACCCAAAACTAAAACATAAACAATTACAAAACATACAAACATCAAGAGAAAACAGTCATTTCTGCATCATTATGTGTTCATGTTATTAACTTTTATATCTCCGAGGTTATCCTAACTCATTCATGACTGAGATTCAGCTCCTATGTTGGTTTGCATTGTTAATGTCATCGCCTCATATTGTTTTTCCCTCGCACCTGTCTTAGGCCTGTACCACCCTTAGGGGTGTTTAGGGTGACCCCTGGCATCCTACACCTTGGGTAGCTTGGGGGAGAGTTGTTATCCAGAGCATTGAACGGCTCTCGATCCTATCAAAGTATCTTCACACATCGCTGTATAGGGTGCTTATAAATGTTTTAATCAACATCAATCGATACGAACAGATACGAAAACCGAAACAGCTATACGAAGCTTTTTGTACTTCTATAATCTCTTAAATTAGCCTTCTATGAAATCTGAAATATTTTATGCGTTTTTAACTATTAAGGTGAGTAATGAAAATTTATGTGGTACTCTAAGCTTTGTTTTACTAAGATATTAGGATAGAGAACGTATTCGGAAAAGTTGTGTTGGATTCCGATTATTAAGTAGTAGGAAGATTTTATTTTGGATACATTATGATTAATTAAGGTGAGTTTAAAGATGGTGAATACGGGTTCTCATTATTGTAGAAGGTTTGAAAATAAGGTAGTTTTAGTTGTTGGTGGAGCTGGTGGTATGGGTAGAGCAACTGTTGAGGAATTTGTCAGGGAGGGTGCTAAGGTAGTAATAGCTGATATTGACTTCGAGAAAGCTAGGAAAATCGTTGATGAGTTTAAAAGCTTAGGTAATGATGTGCTTGCAGTAAAATGTGATGTGACGAAATTAGAAGATGTGAAGAACGCTGTTGAGGTTGCTCTGAGAACCTACGGTAAGATAGACGTTCTGGTATATCTGGTTGGCATTTTAGGTGAAGTGGCTCCTGTATGGGAGAGTAGTGTGGAGAGTTGGGATAAGGTAATGAACGTTAACTTAAAGGGGGCTTTCCTCTTCTGTAGGGAGATAGCTAAACACATGATAAGTAGAGGAGAGGGTAAGATAGTAATGGTTTCGTCGGTTGCTGGGAAGGACCCAAATCCGTATATGGCCGCGTATGACGCGTCAAAAGCTGGTCTCATAGCTTTCGCTAGATGTTTAGCTTTAGAGCTTGCCCCCTATAAAATCAATGTTAACTGCGTGGTACCAGGACTTACGGAGACTCCCTTCATAGGGTTTATGACCGAAGAAGCTGTAAAGAGGTCCGCATCTCTTATCCCATTGGGCAGACCTGCTAAGCCTGAGGAGATCGCTAAGATAGTAGTTTTCCTGTCATCAGATGATGCAAGCTTCGTTACTGGTGCTGCTTGGAATGTAACAGGTGGTAGATGTCCGTATTAATAGGGAGGACGCCAGGTGTGGGGGATGTACGCTAGCTACGGTAAGGTATTGAAGGTGAATCTAAGCGACGGTGTAGTGCGAGAATATGTGCTAGGTGACGAAGTATTAAGAAGATATATCGGTGGTTCAGGACTGAATGCTTACTTTCTCTACGATCTGGTCAGGAAGTATGGGAGGGTGAAACCATTTAGTGAGGAAAATATCTTGGCATTTTCTGTTGGACCTCTTACAGGAACAGGTTTTCCTATGACGAGCAGGTATTACGTATCAGGGATTTCCCCTCTAACCGGCATTTATGGTCAGGCAAGCTCTGGAGGTAGGTTCGGACCTCAGCTGAGGAGATGCGGTTATATCTCTATAGTTATTGAGGGAGTCTCCGAGAAACCAGTCTACATAAAGATAGATCAAGAAGGTGTGGAGATCGGGGATGCTTCCAATATTTGGGGTTACGGCGTCTACGAAACACAGGAGAAATTGCTTAAAACACTACCCGGATATTCGATAGCTTGTATAGGGCAAGCAGGCGAGCATCTTGTTAAGTACGCCTCCATAATGAATGATGGAGGAAGGGCTGCTGGAAGAACCGGCCTAGGAGCTCTGATGGGTTATAAGAGACTTAAAGCCATAGCAGTAAAAGGCTGGCTTAGACCTCATATATCAGATGAAGGTAAATTTTCCGAGTTAGTAAGAGAGGCTTACGAAGCGGTAAAACAGGCGCCATCTGCTAAGGTCCTACATGATTATGGCACGTCCGGAATGATCGAACCACTATATGAACTTGGAGATGTGCCGATAAAGAATTTTACCAGAGGGGAGTGGGACAGGGAGAAGATTAGGGAGATCTCGGGAGTTACGATGGCTAGGAAATACTTGAAAAAGAGATATTACTGTGAAGCATGTTCTGTAGGATGTGGCAGAATTGTTGAATTAGATGGTAAGATGGTAGATGGTCCTGAATATGAGACGGTGGCCTCGTTAGGCTCTAATCTACTGAACGCTGATTTAGAGGCTACAATGCTTGCTAATTACCTATGCAATAATTACGGCATGGATACAATATCTACTGGCGTTACGATAGCTTTCGCGATTGAATGTGCTGAGAGGGGACTAATAAAGAAGGAAGAATTAAGTGTTGAGTGGGGTGGAGGTAAGGAAATTATCAAATTGATAGGTAGGATAGCTATGCGGGAGGGAATAGGTAATCTCTTAGCCGAGGGTGTTAGAATATTAAGTGAGTCCTTAGGTAGGGAAACCAAGTCTTTCGCTATGCATGTAAAGGGCCTGGAGGTACCGATGCACGACCCGAGGGCTTTTGCCTCCTGGGCCTTAGGTTATGCTACATCTAATAGGGGTGCTTGTCATACCTACGCGCCAGTATACTACATAGAGAAAGGTTTAACATTCCCTGAGATAGGACTTCCAGAACCTCTAGATAGATTTGATGTTAAAACTAAGCCGAGAGCAGTTAAGTTAATACAAGATATGGCTGAATTCCTAGATTCTATGGTGATGTGTAGATTCTGCTTATATAGTGGTATTAGATTACCCCTAATACTAAGAGCTGTGAATGCGGTTCTAGGAGTTGAGCTAAGCGTGGATGATGCCGTAAGAATAGGGGAGAGGATATTCAACGTTAAACGCTATATAAACAATATTCAAGGAATCTCACGGAGTGATGATGAGCTACCGACGAGATTATTTGAACCTCTAAACCCTCCTGGAGGTTCGCAAGGATTTACTGTAAGTAATTTTAACACTTTGCTTGAGGAGTACTATGAGTTAAGAGGGTGGAACCCGGATGGTACCGTACCCTTAACATTACTTGAGAAATTAGACGTACTATAGAATAGTGGTAAAATCGTAGTGCAACCTACTAGTAGGAAAAAAGTTTAAACAGCAGTAATAGTCAGCGATGACGTAGTCCTAGAGTAACTTGAGAAGGTGCTAAAGCAGTAGACACTATTTATGAAGTTATTAACATTAACTTTGAATGGTATTACTTTCAGTTTGAGGCCGAGTATTTCTCCCAACAGTAAGGTTAACCAAGGAAGAAGACTTAAAAACTCATTATGATATCATACCTCGATGCGAGAGGGTCTAGGAGTTGAGAGTCCTTTGAAGGATGAATCTGATAGTGTAGATTTTATCAGGGAAGGGGTAGGGGGAATTTCCACGTAGGGTTAGGTAATATGTATAGATGTAAGAACGGAAGAGTCCATCAATTAATATGTAGTATTTACAAGATCGGATTTGGTGTAGATGATTGGAGTAAATGCCGAGGAGTTGATTTATTATCAAATAGTTATGATTTTCTAAGGAAGTGGTGACGTTATGATCAAGGTTAAAGTGCGTTACTTAGGCTTCTTGGCAGACCTCAGTAATACTCAAGAGGAAGAGATAGTGTTGGAAGAAGGCTTATCACTTCGGCACTTACTAGTTAAAGTGGTTGAAAGACACCCAACCCTAAGTCCCTTGATTAAAAGCATACTTAACGAGTCTAAGCATCTAGAAAGCTTTCCTATTACGATAATATTAAACAGCAAGCTTCTCTCATCAAACCAAGATCTAACAATAACGCTCAAAGAAAATGATTTAGTAGTTCTCTCGTATCTAGTAGCTGGTGGATGATAGACCTAGTTCTTAGGTGATGTGTTTTCCGCAATTGGTAGTACTGCTAATAAAATACGAATATACTTGGATATACTTTAGTAGAGGTCCAAGATTTTACTAGAAGTTTAGGTAGGAATAGGGATATGATTTTTATGATTGTTAATGATACTGGCCTACTATTTGTGTTCTAGATGTTAATAGAGAGGAGAGCGTTATAGGTCTAATTCATAAAATATTGTGTATGATGCAGCATCATGCGATGAAATATGTAAGATTAAGTACGCAGTTCTACTTAAATAATCGATTGAAACGTTTAGATATAATAATTAAATTTTTAAATTATTTAACTTTATATTTACCTAATTATCATACACCTACTTGATATATGGAAATAATTATCTTTAAGCGTTTGTCGACCTATTTAACATCCTCAAACTTAACAATTTATCTAAGCTTTGATAATCATAAAAATTTATTAACTAGCTTCTTAATTTATAATTAAGAAGTGATAGAGAGGTTAAGCGAGAGACCGTAGCTAAGCTCGCTTAATCTCCTCTATTAACTAAGGTAGGGAGGGTATGCCTATTAGGATTTGGTTTAATGTAGTTACCCGTAACCCCTCTAAACGGAAGAGCAACTTAGTACTAATAATTACGTTACTAGTGATTATGAACAGCATAGCCGGAGTACTAGGAAATATCCCAATAAGCGGTGAGGAAATGGTATTGCTTTGTACCTATAGCGGTAAGGAGGAGATGTATGGCATGCAACTCTTAAGTTATAATGTCTCCGGACCTAAGGACTTACGTGTTGGAGACTTTGTAGTAGTCTCATTCGTTCTCAGATACGTTGGTGTTGTTAAGCAGATAAGGCTTAACAAAATCTTTGCAGGCGCTATGTTACCTAACAATACGAGGACTGAGTTCGAGGATAGGTCATTTAGGGGTGTCGTAATAAGTATCGGCGACATCATAAGATATAGTAAGGAAATAGTCCTTACTCAGAATGGGAGTTGGACCTTCTGGCCGGCATTTGAATATTACAACGGAACTGAATATGGTATGGAACTCGTAAAGTCTAAGCAGCCATGGATTAAATGCGAGGTGAAGGTCTCTGATAGAGTATCTACCCCTACCCCAACAACTACCCCGCAACCACTACCAGACCTAACTTTCGACCCCCAGTACTTACAAGGTATAACTTACTCGAACTGTGAGGGCTTCATAGCATATATTAAGAACATAGGTCAAGCATCCACTAATAGAGGTACGACAGCACGTTTCACGATAACCAGTACTAGCGGCGCTACATACGTACGTGAGTCGTTAATACCTCCACTTGCGGCTGGGGAAAGCGTTAGTGTAAGTACTGGGCTCTTCATAGGTGTTCCTGGAAATAGTTACACGGTGAACGTCCAGTTAGATTATGGTAACCTTATAACAGAGTCAAGTGAGTTTAACAATGAGAGAAGATGGACATTCACATATAGAGATTGGGATCTCCCGCAAATAGACCTAGAACTCTACAACCAGGTGCTAAGTCCACAAAGTAATGGAACTATACGTTTTAATGTAAGGAACTGGGGTTGTTTAACCTCACCACCTACGAGAGTGCGTATAGGGATTGAGAAGGGTGATATGACTCCTCAAGAGATATTATGGTCGGGGCGGGTAGTTGAATTAACCTCAATACAATTAAATAATATGAGCAGTGGGGAGGAAAGGAGTTTTAGTGTGTCAAACGTGTTTGACTTAATAAGAAGTAGTCAGGACCCTGACCTCCGGGTAATACGTTATGCTAGGTTCCACGTCTGGATAGATTCAGTAACGCTGGAATTTATCGTTGAAGGTAGGAGAGTGAGGATTAATGAAACGAATGTCATCAACAACAGGAAGACTATATTCGTAGGCGGTATTCCAAACATATTAGGTCCTGATGTCTACTTCCTCCCTAAGGGACAGCAAACATATAACCTGTATAACGTCACTGGTGGGATATGGCCTGCTATAAGTAATGCGACTCTTAGTGGGGTACCAATGTACTATACATTCAGTATTCAAGGATGCGGTGCTACCGTATCGTACCAAGAGCTTTACGACCAGTTAACTATAAATGTGCCAAGAGACTGTAGGGATACACTATTAATGCTTACAATAATCGTTGAAAGTGCCGGCATGCTGTCTCAGAAGAATGTCCGGATAATATTATATGACGTAGGAGATGAGGTTATTCCAATCCAAGGAGCATTATATAATGCTTGTAAGACGAAAGCAGAGTTAGGTGCATCAGAAGCATTTATATTCACAGACCTGCCTATAGGTATACGATACGCTCCATTGGCGTTGATAATGCCTGTCACCTGGACTATTGATGTGAATAGGTATGAACTAAGGGACGCTACGGTCGGAATAGAGGTTTCATGGACTAGACCTGACGGGACGAGGAGTACATATAGATTACCCTCGAGTAATATAGACATTGATGGGACTATCTATAACGATCCCGCTATAATCTTCTCAATACCTAGGAACGCTATCTTCAGTAACATAAGTACTAAGGCTGTGAGGGGGAGCATCAAACTCAGCATAGTAACCGGTACCCAACATAGAATCGAACGCGTATACCCCCTCTGGATACATGACTCAACAACCTACCCGGTATACCTGAGAAGCTTCCACTTCCAGAATACACCGTGTCCAAGCATTAACTGGGATATGTGGGAGAAATTCTGGGGTGAGGATGCTGTTTGGGATTGGTTATGCATTCTCGATTATTGTCGGAAGTTATGGCATGATTGGGCCTCAGACGCTCTCTACAATTACGCGTTTAAGGAGATGTGTGAAGAGGGTAGGTGTTCAGCACATGCATTAGTAAGTCAAAAATTTAGAGAAACTCCTCGGTCAGTCGGACTTTACGCTATTCCGGGATGTCCACAGTTAGGTCCCCACCCACAACCCTTCACCCTAGACAAAAACTCCATATTGATTATGTTTGAAGACCCACCGTCAGGTAGTTTCAGGTCGAACCTCGAAGATCTGGACACGTATTTAACTTACCAGTATATGTGGTCGCTTGATGAGAGGAATTTGAGGCGCGGCACTGAAGCGTTGGTTAGGTGGTTAGCAGGTGAAGACGTAATACTAGAGACTTTAAACGAGCTTAGGCGATGGGAACGTATGCCGGAAACTCAAAAGTGGAATGATGTACCACTACTGTTTATGTTCTCTGATGATATTAGAAGTAGTCACACAGTACTCGTATATAGGGTTGAGGAAATAAGTGCTAACCACGTGAGGGTCTGGGTACTCGATTCTAACAGGCCCTTCCAACCTAACAGTGCTGTAAATCAAGACAACAGTTACGTAGACTTCAGATGCTGCAGATCTGATGGTCGATGGTACTTTACCTTCTACTTAGATAATGAGCATACAAAGGTTATAGATGACTTCCTCTTTGCTACGAGCTCCTCCCTATTTCACGGTGAGAGCGCTGCTTTGACTACAGGAGATGTAATTTTCGGACTCTTCGAACTCTTCATAGAGTATATGGCAACTTTAGGATATGCGGGGACCTCAGGAGATTCAAATACATCGAATAGGATGCCATCATTGATCATTGTAGGAGGTGATGCCGGTGTTAAAATCAGCAACGTATCTGACGTTATGGGCAAGAAGGTATTCGTATTCGATGGTACGGCACCACCAAGTATAGAAGACATGAGTAAAACGGCTATACTTGTACCTATCCCAGCTCCTCTTGCTAATCCAGTATATGTTTTCGTGGCAGGAAGTGAGTTGAACTTAAATATAGGGTCTACAAAGAATGGGACGGTTGCAGTAATCTCTGAAAATGGTAATAGGTCTTTATCACTTCAATACTTTGGAAGCCCCGAACGAATAGTCAACCTTACTCTAAATCAGAGCAGGGTAAGGATTAAGAACAACGCATCAGGTAGTTATAAGATAGCATCATCAATCATCGATAATAACATGGCACGTCAGATATTTCTAGAAGTAGAATCCGCTAGATATAACTTTAACATAGACTTCTCAAGCGAGGAAGGATTCATAATTAAAAACTCAGGCGATAAACCACTAAATATCTCTGTAGAGCTGATTGCCCATAGCGTGGATGGCCAGCAAAACGCACGCTACATAGGAATTACTATCCCTCCACATGATACCATCATAGCATCACCGCGATCTTGGGATAACATAAGCAGTAGGCAGTTAATAGTTAGAGTTGATGTAGGGTCGGACGGAATAATCGATGAAGAGAGGATAGTAAACCCCGTAGGTAGCGTGGTTACTACAACACCATTAACTACTACAGTGACCATTACCTCAACAACCACAACAACTGAAAAAGTAACAACGACCACAACGACAACACAAGTCTTCACTACAACTACGACAATTTCAACTACCGTAACTGAAAGAATCGCAACCACAACTACAATCTCAGTAGCTACGTCTTTACCTCCTACAACATCAACTATTACAATAACTACTACCATAATCCCTGAAAGACCTTCTGATTGGAGTAATCAGCAGTTACTTATCATAGCTGCTCTAGTAATTGTGATGATCGTGGTATCTGCGCTACTAGTAACTAAGAGGAAATGAGATGCTTAATGTAAAATAAAAAACTATTTTTTTTACTCACCTTAAATTAGTTATTAAAGTTGCTAAATGAATTAATTTTTAACTATACAATTAATTTGAATTAAGAAGTAGCATTAATTATATTTAGGGCAGATCGTGATGAACATCCTTTACATGCCTAAATATATAGTTACAATTATAGAGAGGAGTATTTTTTAGAGAAGTATATGTTAACAACTTTTGATAAATCTATGAGTCTCTTTTGCAATGAATCAGATAACTTTAGTGTAATCTTCGATAGGTCCTAAAATGACTTTGGTTATCCTGTCGAGTGTGAGTTTTAAGGCATTATAAAAATATTAGGCTTATGAAGGTAGTTTAATGTGGATGTGTGAGTTCATTCCTATGACGTAAGCCGATTAGTATTGTCGCGTAACGGCTGCAATAAATATAATATTTATGTTGCCGACATAAACCTCTAATTAGACCAATAGTATTGCTATACGATATACTCTAAATATAAATCATATGAACCTAGATGAAAGGCTCTTCTGACAGCACATATGTTTATCTTCTACTTCGGTATATTAGCAGACCTCACATCCCTCGTCGCTCTCGCATCGTATGCTGGCGGACATTAGCTAAATCTAAGTTCTGGAGAATAGCACTAAATGCATCAGCCTGTGCTTTAGCTATCTAGTTCCATACATATTTGCTACTAATCCAGCACTACTAATAGTTATCGTACCTCATTGGGACTTTACAGCAATAACCTCATTTATAAGTGGGGTAGTGGCTATTAGCTTAACAATGCTACTTCTTAGTTCAGGTATCATAGGGTGGTTAGGAGAGCCTTTAAATAGAATTCAACAGGTAATAATACAGGAATAGTCTCTAACATACATAATGCCTTTAATATAATGTTATGTCATTATTATTTCAATATACTTCATAACTTACTTTATTAATTAGGAGGTCTGAAAGGGAGGTACCCTAGAAATCTCTATAATTGATAAGATTTATTTACTTCAGCCTCCACTACTACAGGGTGTTCTCATATATGAAGGTAGGGATCTACGGCTTCGGGGTTATTGGGAGGCTTTTCGCTCTAACAGCAGTTGAGAGAGGTCATGAGGTTATAGGAGCAGTTGATGTGAGAGGGGACCTCATCGGTAAGGATGTAGGTACGGTGTTAGGATTAGGTAGCCTAGGTGTTCCTATTAGTAATGATGTTGAATCATTAGCTGATGCTGATGTCATTCTTCATGCGACTGGTACCTTCCTTGATAAGATTTATGATCAGTTGGTTAGCGCAGTTAAATTAGGCGTTCCGATAGTATCTACGTGTGAGACTCTTGCATATCCTTACTATAGGTACCCGGTCTTAGCTAGGAATCTAGATAACTTAGCCAGAGAGTATGGATCAGTAGTTATAGGTGCTGGCGTCAATCCAGGTTACATTTGGGATTCTTTAGTTGTTACGCTCAGTGCTTTAGTTCCTACTGTAAGGAGGATAACTGCTGTTAGGTCGTTTGACGCAGCTAAAAGGAGGGAACCTTTTAGAAAGAAAGTGGGGGTAGGACTCAATCCTAGCGAGTTTAACAAAGCTCTATCTGAAGGTAGGCTTACAGGTCATGTAGGATACGCTGAATCAATATACCTCATCTTCACCGCAGCAGGAGTTCAGCCGAGTAAGGTTGTGGAGTCTCAAGAACCTGTCATAGCTCAGGAAAGGGTGGAGTCTTCAGGTATTATTGTTGAGAAAGGATGTGTTGCCGGTATTAGAGGTGTTGGAATAGGATACTTAGATGAGAGCGAGTTCATCAGGTTAGAATTTTTAGCCTATGTAGGTGCACCTGAATACGACGAGATCGTTATAGAAAGCAAAGACCATGTTATTAAGTGGAGAGGTACAGGTATTCATGGAGATAGAGCTACAGCAGCAACAATCCTAAGCATAGCTGAGAAAACTCCCTCACTACCCCCTGGGTTACACTTAATAACAGAGCTCTTGCCATTTAGCATACGGATAGTTAGGTAGCTGAATGATAATAAGAATCCCTATCTTAGATTAGGAGTTAATTCCCCTCCTACACGTTTTGCCGACCTTCTAATATCGTTCTCCATCCTAAGGTTTTGTAGGTTTTCCTAGGATGGGTCATTACTGTTTCCCCGAACTTCTCCCCCGGACTGCCGTAGGTCTTCGGGAACTCGGTATTACTGAAACGTTTGGAAGCTCATGGATTTATAAGTTCTACGAGCCGTACTCCTATTATGTCAAAGCTTTGAAAGCCTAGAAAGACCTACAAAAACTTAAGGAAAGCAGCTCTCTAAGCCTCAGAGGTCTCATCCTCGCTTAGGTATGAGAAGTTTAACCTAAACTTATAGCATTCTTCATACTTCTATTTACTTAGAAAGCTTCGTTTGGAATGTAAGCCGTGCCATGACCCGCCCAACCATTAAACCTAGTGCGAGAGTCTTTGAGAAGGGCCTGCGTTAGATATCTCTTCCTTCAGAATCTCAGCACTTTATAGGTGATTTCTTCTCAGAGTAATTTAGCTCATAGTACGCATCATCCTCGTAATCGGGAAGTTATACCTATAGTAGCATGTTCTAAGAGGTATTTCATCCTCTCATCACTCATCATAACCCAGCCGAATTATGAAATAAGTACAGTACAGAGGCCTTAACATTCCTATCGTTAGCTATTAACTATTAAGCATTTTCAAGTACATCAACCTTCATATCATTCCAGCCCAGCGATACTTGAAGGAATTCAGGGTCGTACTGAGCAAACACATCAATAGCGTTAATATATGTTAATGCTTCTATAACTACGGTAACTTAGATTTATAAAGGTCATGCAACTAAATCAAGTTCCTGAGTTAAATCAGCCGTTATTAAGCATCAACATTCGGCATACTAATTTAATACCTAACCCCAGTAATCTCTTAATCTCAAATGAATAGATAACATCCTGAGTAGGTCCGTATTGGAGGAGCGCAATCCTAAAATTCATTAAGCACATCATCTATAAGCTTCTTAACCATATTGATAGGAAAGGCCTACGGCGAGGCCTATCTCAGCCAATACGATAACATCCCTTCACCCGGATACTTCTTGATTGAATCCCTAATTACTGCAGGCTTCATTTCTAATACTTTTCTCGAAAATAACTATTCCTAGTCTTTAGAGCGGAAATAAGTCAGCTACGGTAGGGTGGGGTTGTTTTCCTTATTAGCGTGCATATTTCACATAATTTTGATGATAGTTTATCAGAGTTTATCTTACCTGAGTATAACTCATTAGCTAACTCACTTATTACTGGTTGGATTTGACTTAATGTTCTCTTAAATTCGTCTAAGTTCTTAAGCCCGCGTCTGTGGTGTAGGTACTGGCTTATTGCTGCTTGGGTTGTACCTAATTTTTTAGCGGCCTCAACTTGTGTTAGTCCGTATTTTTCGACGAGTTCCTTAGCTATGCATGCCTTAATGATTGGCAGTAGGCGTTGGCTAGCAACCTCACATGGTAGCTTCATGGGATCACGGTATTAATTATCTTTATTCGTTTTGTAGTTGTTTTTGATTCCTCATTTTATTGGCAAGTATTTCCATAAGTGTTTCCTCCTCTAAGGTGTGTTTCTCTTCCTGGGTTAACTCTTTAGGAAGCCATTCAGGCTTCGACCTCTTTTCGTAGTAGGCTCTGATAGCTCTTTTTAGAGCTCCGACAGCAAGCACCCCGCAGTGATATTTAACGGGTGGTAATCCGTCTAACTCATTTGATATGTCACGCCATGAAATATTCCATGCCTCCCGAACGCTCTTACCTTTAATCATCTCGGTTAATATACTTGCTGCAGCTATGTTTGCAGCGCATCCGTAGCTTTCGAATTTAGCGTCAACGATCTTCTCTGAGGACTCCTCAATCCTTAGGTATATCGCTATCATATCACCGCATGCTAGGCTACCAGCAATCGCCTCAGCATCCGGATTCTCCATCCTGCCTACATTCCTAGGATTTCTAAACAGTTCGAGTACTTTCCTACTATACGTTAATGGTACACGGCTTGACAGCTCACATCACCTACCACTAGGTTTAACAGGGTTTAAAGACCTTAACCTCTTTACAGATTCTGGTAGGACGCTTAAGACGTAGTCTATATCGGAAGCTGTATGGAACGGTGAGACCTTCATTAATAAACTACCATGTGCTTCCTCATGCTTCCGACCAATAGCTAGGAGGACATGACTAGGCTCTAGGACACGGCTCGTACATGCACTCCCACTTGAAACGTAGATACCCCTCATACTTAGATCTACGGTTAAGGCCTCACCCTCACAGTACAGGAAACTTATATTTACGTTATCAGGTGCTCGTTTAATACCGGTTGGACCGTTTAACAACGTATGTTCTATAGAATCTAATATAGTGGTAATTAACTTATCTCTTAAGGAAGTCATCCTCCTAAAATTGTCTTCAAAGCTTTTATATAAGGTCGTAACTGCTTTAGAGAAGCCAACGATGCCTGGTACGTTTTCAACTCCGGGCCACAGTTTCTGAGTGCTTAACTGTCCGTAGATAATTGGTTCAAGTTTAATACCTTCCCTCACGTAGAGGGCGCCAACACCCTTAGGACCGTAGACTTTATGACTGCTAAAGGACGCTAAGTCAACATCTAACTTCTTTAGGTCTAAGGGGACCCTCCCTAAGGCATCGCAGGCATCAGTATGTATTAATACCCCCTCATCTTTATCCCTCACAACATCTCTCACCGCCCTCATATCCTGTATCGTACCTATTTCGTGGTTTACGATGGCTACGCTAACGAGTAGGGTTTCACCGTCAACATGTTTTGAGAGGAAGTCGATATCTAGGAAGCCCTCACTATCTACTGGGATCTTAATGACTTTATAGCCGTATTTCCTAAGCTTTTCAGCTGGGAAGATAACACTTAAATGCTCTATACTCGATACGAGGACTTTCCTCCTATTCGGGGAATGTCCTACTGAGCCGAAGATGGCTAAGTTATTTGCTTCAGTCCCGCTGTGAGTGTATACTATTTCATCAGGACTGCAGTTAATTACCTTAGCTATATTTTCAGTAGCTTCGTAGAGTGATTGATAGCTAGTCCAACCAATTAGGTGGGTTATTGATGGATGTCCCCTACCATCACTCATGTAGGCTTTTACCATAGCTTCTAAAGCCTCAGGTATTATTAGTCCTGAATTCTCACCATCTAGATATACCTCCCTTTCCGGCATTCCGTGGGAGTTTATTAACTCCTTCACAGATTTAGATAAGTCGCTGTGGGACAACTTTCAGACCTCCAAGTATATATAATATGTGTCATCAGTAACTTCAACTCTTAGGACTTTATGACCTACTTGTAATGCCCAAGCCTTAACGTCTTTAGGAGTTGCAGGATCTGTTGCTAGGAGTAGTACTACCTGGCCTGGGTTAGCCTTCATAACAGCCTCAGCTAAGGATAGTAGAGGGCCTGGACATGACCTATACCTAGCATCAACTATTATATCTGCCTTCAAGTTCGTCACACCCTCGCTAAGATATGTAGAGGGTTATATCTGAGTTTTTAGCGTTGTTTAAAAAGAATGCTGCGCCAACTACATCATCTACGTAGTCGATTAAGTCTCCACGTCTCATGCCTAGAAGTTCCATCGTAGTAGAGCAGGCGTAAATCCTCATCCTACCAGTACTCTTACCATATTTTAATAAATCGAGCAAATTAGGAATGGATCCAGAATTGACAGCATTTTTTAAAGCCCTTTCATAAGCCTTATAATCTGAGGATACTTCTCCAACATTATGACCTTTCTTCAAGGCTAGTAAACCCCAAAACGTGAAGAACACTTCAGACTCCCACCCACTCACCGCAGCCGTTACGGCTAGAGTCATTGGGGGCAACACCTTATCTAATTTTTCCGATGCAATTATTATTGATATCTTGGGCATTTTAAGCCACCTAGTAGTATAATATAACGCCGTTATAAATACTTTTACTTGAGTTAAGTAGCAAGCTACTTTAAGGTTTTCAAGCAGTTCAGGAAGCTTATCGAGATATGATTGATTTAACAATTACTGATTACGATGGCTTATTTTAAAGCTTATATATCTTTTAGTGTATACTCATAAGGCGTAATGGTGGTAATCACTAATGCCTGAAGCTACGTTTAAGCATATAGTTAGAGTAGCCGGTACTGACTTGAATGGTAATCTTAAACTACCGTATGGTTTGCTTAAGATTAAGGGTGTGGGGTATCAACTAGCTACGTTTATAATTAGGGCTTTAGGATTAAATCCTGACCTAAGGATAGGCTATCTATCAGATAGCGATGTTAAGAATATAGAGGCTGTTTTAAATAATCCGTTAAGCTATGGCATACCTGCATGGGCATTGAATAGGAGGAAGGACTATACGACAGGTTCTGACTTACATTTTATAGGTGCTGACCTCATGTACGTAGCTAGGGAGGATATTGAGAGGGAGAAGAGGATTAAGTCTTGGAGGGGTATTAGACATGCGTTAGGGCTTAAGGTGAGGGGTCAGAGAACACATACTACTGGTAGGTTAGGCCCTACCTTAGGGGTGAGTAAGAAGAAGTGATGATGTATGGGGGACCCTAAAAAACCTCATAAGAAGTGGGAAAGACCTGGGCATCCTTGGATTAAGGAAAGGTTGGCTAAGGAGTTAGAGTTAATTGGTAAGTATGGACTGAGGAATAAGAGAGAGATATGGATTGCTCAAACAATTCTTAGGGAGTTGAGGAGGAAGGCTAAAGCACTACTTTCACTACCTCCTGAGGTAAGGGCGGTTAAGGAGAAACAGGTGATTTCAAAATTATACAACATGGGGCTCCTCGAAACAGAGTCCGCGGTACTTGAGGATGTCCTCAGCCTAGACGTTGAACACGTACTAGAGAGAAGGCTTCAGACAATAGTTTTTAAGAAAGGGCTTGCTAAAAGTATTCACCACGCTAGACAGTTAGTTGTCCATGGCCACATAGCAATAGGTGGTCGTAGAGTGACTTCTCCAGGTTACTTAGTGCCGAGGAGTGAGGAAAACTTAATTACGTTAGTCTCTAAGATACCTCAGACAACGGTTAGAAGTGGGTGATCAACGTGTTTTCAGTCCGTGAAATTAAGTGGGGTATAGCACACGTCTTCAGCTCTTTTAATAACACGATAATTAACATCACCGACTTAAGCGGTGCTGAAACCATTTCTAAGGCTTCTGGCGGTATGGTTGTTAAGGCTGATAGGGAAAAACCATCACCTTATACTGCGATGATGATTGCCTATAAGGCAGCTCAAGACGCTATGGATAAGGGTATTGGAGCAATTCACATTAAGGTCAGAGGTCCGGGGGAGCACGGACCGAAGATACCTGGTCCTGGAGCTCAGGCAGCTATAAGGGCTTTAGCTAGGGCGGGGTTCATAATAGGTAGGATAGAGGACGTCACACCAATACCTCACGATACTACGAGAAGACCTGGCGGTAGACGTGGACGTAGGGTCTAGGTGGACTTAATGAATTTTAACGTTAGTGTTGTGGAGAGAGGGGATAACTACATTAAGTTATTATTTGAAGGTGTGCCACTGCAGTTGGTTAACGCTATTAGGAGGGTCGCACTTGCTGAAGTTCCGTCGATGGCTATTGCCGACATCTTATTCATAGATAATACTTCAGCACTGTATGATGAGATAATAGCGCATAGGTTGGGGTTGATACCATTAACATCTGATGAAGCTCTTAATAAGTATAGAGCTCCTGAAGAATGTGTTGAGTGTGGTGAGGTTGAAAGTTGTGAGGGTTGTTATGCTATTCTCACGCTTGACATATCAGCTAAGGACGAAACGGTAACGGTTTACTCAGGTGACTTAGTATCCCACGACCCAGACGTAAGACCTGTAAATCCTAGAATACCGATAGTTGTGTTGGCTCCTGGTCAGAGACTAGCTTTTGAGGCTAGGGCTAGGTTAGGTAGGGGTAAGGAGCACATTAAGTGGAGCCCTGCTACTGTTGCTAATGTTACATACCTAGCTAAGATAACCTTAGATAAGGGTAGGTGCACCCTATGTGGAAAATGTGTTGAAGTATGTCCTAGGAGGGTCTTTAGCATATCCTCCAATAATATTAAGGTCGATGAGGGTAGGTGCACCCTATGTAGGCAGTGCGTTAAGGTATGCGATCATGAAGCAATAGACCTAAGCTGGTATGAAGGTAAGTACATGTTATACATCGAGAGTAGTGGTGCTCTAACTCCTGAAAAAATATTTTTAGAAGCTCTTAAAATAATTATTAATAAGCTTCGCAACCTTTACGAAGAGGTAAATAAGCTTGGAGGTAATGTAAGAGGGAGTTAACATGAGGAGAACAGGTCCTACAAACATCGTGTTAAGGAAGTTGATTAGGGATTTGAAGAAAGCATCGAAAACTTATAACGCCCCTATATGGGGGTACGTAGCAGACCTTCTATCAAGGCCTAGTAGGAAGAGGGTTGTGGTCAATCTAAGCAGGTTGAATCGATATGTTAACGAAGGAGATGTAGTAGTAGTACCCGGTAAGGTATTAGGTTTCGGCAACCTTAATAAGAAAATCACTCTGGCTACTGTATCTATATCATTTACAGCGTTGGAGAAAGTTAAGGCCTCTGGGAGTAGGTTAATACATATTAGAGATTTAATTAATGAGAATCCTGAGGGTAGTGGTGTGAAGGTGATTATATAATGAGTGAGAGTAGGGTATTGGTAATTGATGCTGAAGGCGCTATCTTAGGTAGGCTAGCAACTACTGTGTCGAAAGCATTGCTTAGCGGTTATAAGGTGTTCGTAGTTAATTCAGAGAAGGCTGTCGTTAGCGGGAAGCCTCAAATGGTTATTGACTCATATAGAGTGTGGTTGGAGATTAAGAGTTTGAGGAATCCCTACAAGTGGTCTCCTAAGAGGCCTAGGACGCCTATAGCAATAGTTAAGAAGGCTGTTAAGGGTATGCTGCCTAAGGACAATTGGAGGGGGATATCATCACTTAAGAATCTGAAGGTCTATATCGGATATCCTGAGGAGTTGAAAAAGTATGAAGCAATTAAATTAGTTGACGCTTCTTACACAAAGCTTAGTAGAGGATTTATAACTGTTGGTGAGATAGCTAAGATGCTTGGGTGGAAGCGTTGAGTGACCATCAATTAAAGGTCATTATATCCTCAAGTAGGAGGAAAACAGCAGTTGCTAGAGTTATTCTCAAACCCGGTAAGGGAAGGGTATGGGTTAACGGAATTCCTTTAGAGATATACCCCATTGAGATGGCACGCTTAAAGATCATGGAACCACTGCTAATCGCTGGTGAAGGTGTTTGGAGTAAAGTCGATATTAAGGTAGCGGTAAGCGGTGGCGGCTATATGTCTCAAGCCGAAGCTGCTAGAACAGCTATAGCTAGGGCTCTACTACTCTTCACAGGAAGTGAAGAACTTAAACAACGTTTTAAAGAGTATAGTAGGGCGATGTTAGCCGGAGACCCCAGGCAGACAGAACCTGAGAAATGGATGAGATATAGTGCTAGGAGGTGGCGGCAGAAGTCCTATAGGTGATGGGTATGGTGATAATACCGGTTAGATGCTTTACGTGTGGTGCTCTAATCGGTGATAAGTGGGAGGAGTTTGCTAGGAGGGTGAGTAGTGGTGAGAGCGCTGAGAAAGTATTAGATGATTTGAAAGTTAGCAGGTACTGCTGTAGGAGGATGTTACTCTCGCATTTAGACCTAATAAATGAGATAGTAATGTATTCGAGGAAGGTCTGAGTATGTACCACTCAACCGATGAGAAGAGGGAGTTTGAGAAAGTACTAATTACTGAGAAGGGAACTATAGAGCTCTTAGTACCTCTTGACATATACCTAGCTGCTGGAGTTCACATAGGCACGCACATATGTACTAAGCATATGGAGGGATTCGTATATAAGTTAAGGCCTGACGGTCTCTACATACTTAACGTTAGGTTAATAGATGAACGTATTAGAATCGCTGCCAAGTTCCTCTCAAGGTTCAACACAGGTTCTATATTAGCAATATCGGCACGTCAGTACGGCTTCAAACCTGTTGAAATGTTTGCAAAGTTAACAGGTAATAAATCGTTGACAGGTAGGTTCACACCTGGAACTCTCACTAATCCAAGACTTAGTTCATTCATAGAAAGTGATGTGGTAATAGTAACTGACCCTAGAGCTGATACTCAAGCGTTAAATGAAGCATCTAAGGTCGGTATTCCAGTAGTCGCTATAGCGAGTACTGATAATAAGTTATCGGGCATTGACTTAGTCATACCTGGGAATAATAAGGGTAGGAAGTCATTAGCCGTAATCTACTGGTTGTTAACTAGGCAGTTGTTAAGAGAGAAGGGCGTCCTACCACCTAACGGTGAGTTACAGGTAAGCTATGAAGACTTCGAGACTAAGGTGGGTTGATGAGGGTTTTAAAGAGGATTCCAGTAGTTGCAGGTTCTTTCTACGAATCATCTCCTAATAAACTTACAAGCATGATTAATTGGTGCTTTACACATGAGTTAGGTCCTGGGAAGTTACCTGTAGTAGGTTCGAGGAGTAAGGAAAGTATAGGTTATGTAGTTCCCCACGCTGGGTATATGTACAGCGGCCCGATAGCAGCTCATGCATACTACAGAATTGCTGCTGAGGGTTTACCCGACACATTCATTGTGTTAGGACCTAATCATACAGGTATAGGTACTGCCGTATCTATCTATGATAGAGGTATCTGGAGTACACCACTAGGTGATGTAGAAGTAGACTCTGACCTGGCGTCTGAGATTTTAAAGCATTCTAATTACGTTGACGTAAACTACGACGCCCACAAGTACGAACACTCCATCGAGGTACAACTACCATTCCTCCAGTACCTCTTTAAGAACTTTAAGATAGTACCGATCGTGATAGCGTATCAGGTTCCTGAAATAGCTAAGGACTTAGCTAGGTCTTTAGTTAATGCTTCCCGCAAGTTAGGTAGGGACGTAGTAGTTTTAGCCTCAAGTGATATGAGTCACTATGAACCTCAATCAGTGGCTTACGAGAAGGATAGAGAGGTATTAGAACGTATAGTTAGGTTGAAGCCTGAAGAGGTATTTGAAGTAGTTAATGAGAGGGGGGTCAGTATGTGTGGTGTTGGGCCTGTGATGACCTTACTCTACTATGCGAATCTACTAGGAGGTAGTAAGGGTGAGATCCTTAAGTATGCTACGTCTGGGGACATTACCGGAGATTTAGACGCTGTAGTTGGCTACGCAGCCGTTAGGATATTTTGACTTATTGAAGGGTTTTTCCTTGTTTGATATTGGTGAGGTTATTAACGTAGACACTGTTGAGTACTTACCGCTGCTTTACATGCCCCTGCCAGGAAAGTACAACCCGTTAATAATAATTCCAGTAGAGAATTCTAGTGTTAAGGTTAATATCGAACTAATGCGTAGGCCTGGGTTAGAGCTCTTCGAAGTTGATGAGGTATTAGAAAAACACCTATCGAATTTCTATAAATTCTTATGCGATGAGTTAGGAGTTAACTACGGGTTTAGAGTAAGTATTGATAGCACTCCACTTCACAGAGGTTTTACGTATGCAGTAGTAACCAACGCTATAGCTAAGATGCTTGCTGGGAGGCTTACCGAGGACGTATACGAGTTACTTAATATAATTGACAGCAGGTTCGGTATTGGTGACTACGTTGCAGCTCTTAGACTCTACGATCAGGTCAAAGATGCATATGTGTGGAGGTATGGTGATGGGGTGGTTAGATTAGGAGGTGTTAAAGCACGTGTTAAGCGGGTTTTAGGTGCGGTCCGCCCAACGCATAGGAATAACGTCTTAGATGATACTAAGATTAATAACATACTTACACATCTAGTAGGCCTAATTATTATAGGCTTATATGAAGCATTATCTGAGTGGAATATGAGTAAGTTATATGACTATGCAAAATTACTCAACAGTCTGTGGGAGGGTACGAATGACTTCGAAGAATTCTCCGAATACCGTAAACTCACAGTTAGCGGTAATTACCTATACGTTCAGGACGTAGATAGGGTGTTACTACTTGAGGTCGAACTACGTTTACAAGGTCGTTAAGCTAGGCGGTAGTATTATAACGTTTAAAGACAGACCTATGAGTATTAGATATGATGTAATTAAGTTCTTAGCATCTGAGCTAGCAGAATTTCTGAAGAGCTATCCGAATGTGCGGTTAGTCCTCATACATGGTGGCGGTAGTTTCGGGCACTATACCGTACGTGAGTGTTTAAATACTAAGGGTGAGATAGATGTTAGCTGTTTTTCCAAGACTTCCTACGTGATGACTATGTTAAATACGTACTTGGTTAAGGAGTTCATTAACGCTGGGTTAAAGCCTGTCTCAATACCACCGCACGTTATTTTTAGGAGGGAGGGTGGGCAACTTATCTACGAACCCGGTCTGATAGTGGAGTATCTGATGAGGGGCTTTATGCCGGTATTATACGGCGATGTGATATTAGGAGACCAAGTGTTTGAAGTTCTTTCAGGGGATACCATTGCTTGGTTGGTGGCTAAGGACTTAGGGGCTAAGGAGTTAATATTTGCAACAGATGTTGATGGGCTATTCGATAAGGACCCTAAAAAATACCTTGATGCTAAGCTTATAGAATTCATACGTGCTGATGATTTAACTAATTTGAATTTCTCCACTAGTGATTACGACGTTACCGGTTCTATGATGTTAAAACTTATGGATGGTTTAAAGTATGGCGTGAAGGGCGTTAAGGTAAGGATAATTAACGGATTAGTTAGTGGGAATCTATATAAGTCATTAGTAGGTAGTTCTACCGTAGGTACGGTGGTGGAGTATTGAGTTATGATAGCTCCAACCGTAAGTTAGAACACATTGAGATATCATTGAGGGAGGACGTTGAAGGACCTCTGAGGACGTGGTTCGAATGCGTTCACCTCATCCATAATGCCATACCTGAGTTAGACCTCAACGAGTTAGACCTCTCATTAACAATTCTCGGTAGGAGGTTGACCTTACCCTTAATAATTACGGGCATGACCGGAGGTGCGCCTGGGACCGAGGTCATCAACGCTGAGTTGGCGAAGGTTGCTGAGTCCTTAGGTATTGGTTTAGGTGTAGGGAGTCAGAGAGCTGCAGTAGAAAACGAGTCATTAAGGTATACGTACTCCGTGGTTAGGGAGTACGCACCTAATTCCTTAATACTTGCTAATATAGGTATTTCAGAATTTATCCGTTACGATACATCATTGATGTTTAAGTTAGTCGATATGATCGATGCTGACGCTTTAGCCGTCCATCTAAACGTTGCTCAAGAGCTTACACAGCCTGAAGGTTCACACTCCTTTAAGGGCTTTGTAAAGAAGCTTGAGGCAGTGATGAAGGACCTCCCAGTACCGATAGTGATTAAGGAGGTCGGTTTCGGCATATCTAAGGAGGTTGCCGAAGTACTTAGTGGCATTGGCGTTAGATACTTCGATGTAGCAGGTGCTGGCGGGACTAACTGGGCTAAAATTGAGATGTTTAGAGCTAGGTTGAAGAACGATAGGATTAAGGAGAGGGTCGCATCGGAACTCTTAGGTTGGGGCATTCCTACGGCAGCATCTATTATTGAGGTGAGGAATGGCGCTCCCACATCCACGCTCATAGCAAGTGGGGGTATTAGGACGGCGTTAGATGTTATTAAGGCGCTTAGATTAGGTGCTGACTTAGTAGGCATGGCATTACCCATCCTTAAGGCATACTACTCTGGAAAGCTCATAGAGTATTTGAAGGGTCTGTCTAATTCTATTAAGGCGTTAATGCTTCTCTCAGGCTCTAAAAACGTAGCTGAGTTGAGGGGGAAGCCCGTAGTTATTTACGACCCACTTAAGAGTTGGATCACTCAACGTGATTTAAAAGTGCCTTAATGATTTCTAATGTGGTGGTTTAATGGTTGATGAGCTGCTAAGCTATGCGGCTGAAATAGCTGGGAAGGTTAACTTAATAATAAGCGAGGTTGTTAGAGGGGATGAGAAACGTCTATATGAAGCATCACTACATCTCCTTAAGGCAGGTGGTAAGCGGTTAAGACCGTTACTCACAGTCCTATCAGCCAGGCTCTTCGGATTGGACGAGGATATAGCGCTCTACCCAGCAGCGTCTATTGAGTTGCTACATAACTTCACTTTAATCCATGACGACATAATGGATAGAGACGATTTTAGGAGGGGAGTACCTACAGTACATAAGGTGTATGGGGAGGCTATGGCAATATTAGCTGGTGACCTACTTTTCTCTAAGTCTTACGAAGCTATGTTAATGCTTGTTGGTAAGGTACCGGATAGCTTGATCGTTAAGGCGTTGAGAGAGCTTACATGGGCTGCAGTAACGGTTGCTGAGGGTCAGTCGCTTGATATGGAGTTTGAGGAGAGGGACGACGTTAAGATGGAGGAGTACTTCACAATGATATTTAAGAAGACTGCAGCCTTATTTAAGGCGTCGGCATATATTGGCGGTGTCTTAGCCGGTGCTGACGATAGCGATTTAGTAAGGATATGCGAATTCGCTAGAAGTGTCGGTATGGCATTTCAAATAAGAGATGATGAGTTAGGGTTAGTGGGCGATGAGAAGGTGTTGGGTAAGCCTGTCTTCAGCGATCTTAGGGAGGGTAAGAAAACATTACTCGTTATATATGCTTTGAATAATGTAGGCAATAGCGAGAGGGAGTTAATACTTAAGAACCTCGGTAATGCCCGAGCGAGTGATGAGGACCTCAGGCGGGTAGCTAAGATAATAGTTGATTCTGGAGCATTAGAATTTAGTAATAGGGTTGCTGAGGATTACTTAAGGAAGGGTCTCACAGCACTTGATGAAATAAGTGCTAAGGACTTAAAGGCTAAGAAATTACTACGGGATTTTGCAGTATTCCTAACTAAGAGGTCGTATTAGTGAGTTTAACATCTAGGATTAATAAGTACTTAGATAGCATTTCAAGTTATTATGAGGGAGTCACATGCTATGTACGAGGTATTCCTAATCAGGTAAGTAAAGTACTTCCAGAGGAGTTTAGTAAGGATTTTAAGGAGGTTGAATGTCCATCCCTTAAGGACCTAATCATCGGTGATGTGTTAAGTAATGAAGTAGTAGTATGTAATAATAGGTTGGGTACGTGTATACATGTGTTTGATAATGCTAAGATATGCGTTACGGAGGTTTCTGGAAGGGAGGTTGTCCTAAACGTTGATGAGACTTCCCAAGTAGGTGGAGATGACCTTATAGCATACGTAATTACTGGTAAGGGTGAGGTGAGGAATTTCTACTCACGTTGCGAAGGCTATATAATACTTATTGAAGAATTTAGTGGCAGACCTCAAGGATATAGGATCTACGTAGTCGGTGGTGAGTATGTCAGAAAAATTCGATAGTTATGTTAGAGACTTAACGTTTAAACTTGCTTTAAAGAACGCTGTAGAGCATGGTGGTAAGGCATCAGTTAAGCCTGTATTAGGTAAGGTACTTGGTGCGATGCCAGAGTTAAGAAAACTTGCTAGGGAGTTAGAGTGCTTAGTTTCGGAGGTAGTCTCTGAAGTTAACAGTATGAGTCTAGAAGAGCAGATCAGGCTGGCTAAGGAGAGGTATCCAGATATATTCGTTGAGAGGGAGGTAGTTAAGCCGAAGACCCTACCCCCACTACCCAATGTTGAAAGGTATAGAGAGGTTAGGACACGCTTCGCACCTAATCCAGACTTCTTAATACATTTAGGTAATGCTAGACCGGCAATACTTAGCTATGAATATGCTAGAGAGTATAAAGGTAAATTCATACTCAGATTTGAGGACACCGACCCTAAGACAAAGCAACCACTTCCCGAGGCCTATTCAGCTATTAAGGAGGACTTAAAATGGTTAGGAGTTAGGTGGGATGAGGAGTACGTCCAGTCATTGAGGATGGAGATCTACTACTCAATAGCTAGGGAGTTAATAGCTGCTGGAGGAGCCTACGTAGACTTATGTGATAGGAAGGAATTCCTAAAATATAAAATTAACATGATGCCATGTCCGCATAGGGAAGCACCTTTAGAAACCAACCTAGAACTTTGGGATAAGATGATTTCTAACTACTTCGGTGAGGGGGAGGCTGTACTGAGGGTTAAGACAGACTTATCAAACCCGGACCCATCTGTAAGGGATTGGGTTGCTTTCAGAATAATTAATACTGATAGGAATCCACACCCCATCGTTGGTTCGAAGTATTGGGTGTGGCCGACGTATAACTATGCTGCCGGAGTTGACGATCACTTAATGTCTATAACCCACATATTGAGGGGGAAGGAACACACGGTGAACACGCTTAAGCAGAAATACCTCTACAACCACCTTAGGTGGGAGTATCCAGAGGTAATTAACTTAGGTAGGTTAAGGCTGGAGGGATTCATACTAAGTAAGTCTAAGATCAAGGAATTACTTATGAAATACCCTAACAAGTTTAAATCTATAGATGATATAAGGTTTGGGACGATAGCCTCACTAAGGAATAGGGGAATACTTCCAGAAACTATTAGGAAGGTCATCTTAGAAGTAGGTGTTAAAGTTTCAGACGCTGTAATCAGTTGGGATAACATAGCAGCTATCAACAGAAAATTAGTAGACCCCACAGCAAGGAGGTTAATGTTTGTAAGCCATCCACCTGTTAAAGTGGTAGTTAAATCAGTCCCGCAGGACTTAAGCAAGGTTTCAATACCGTTACACCCAACTAATAAGGAATTAGGTATTAGGGAGATAAAGGTCAGTATAGTTAACGGGTTGGCAAAGGTCCTCTTAGATGGTAATGACCTCGATAGGTTGAGGAAAGTTGGCTATGCGAGGTTAATGGAATTTATGAATATTAAATACTTAGGTGAGGGCCCTGATGGAGTGTTAGCTGAATTCGTAAGTACTGACTTAAATGATGCTAAGAAGCTTAAAGCACCAATAATTCAGTGGGTGCCTTACGATGAATTCGTCAAGGTGGTAATTTTCAAGCCTGAAGGCCTTAACCTACTGAGGATTAAAGGATATGGAGAGACGTACATGAAGACCTTAAAGACCGGGGATATAGTACAGTTGTTAAGGTATGGATTCATCAAAATTAAAGGATTAAGAGGGAAGGTAATCGAAGCTACATATATACATGATTAGACAACATCTAAAAGTCTAGTGCTTAAATACTAGAAGGAGGTTAATGTTTAAATTATTGATAACTGCTTGGATTTAATGTAGGTTCTGTAGTCGGTACTATGCACGTATTCGTCGAGTAATTCTAAGTAGTGATTGCTCAGTGGCTGTAGTTCCTCACGTATTAACATGCCGTCAATAACTTCTTCAATTATTATTGATGGTAATGCCATCTCATCGGTGTCAGGAATATGGATTAAATCTACATTACCCATATTTACGTTATTAAGTTTTAACCTTCTAATGAGTTCATAACTCCTACTATTATATCCTACGAAGAGTACCACCCTCCTAGACATTCTTAAGACCAATTTCGTAATTAGTTCTTTAACTACTTAAAAGAGTGATGACCCTTAATGATTAGATAGAATTTTAAAGGGGGTTGCTAACTTAGAGTAGTTGGTGAGTCATATTTAGCGAGTACAGCATCGATAGAAATCAGCTAAGACAAATAATTAAGGAGTTAAAGGAGTTTAAGTCTCACGCAACTACCCTCTTATCGCTATACGTACCTCCAGGTAGGCCGGTAAGCGATGTAATCAACATGTTAAGGCAGGAATTAGCTATAACCGATAATATAAAGCTTAAGAGAACTAAGGATAAAGTTCAAAGAGCGTTAACAGCAGCTATAGATAGGTTAAGTAGCATATCTAAGATACCCCCGAATGGCTTAGTACTGTTTTCTGGGGAGGATGACGAGAGCGAGGAATTCATCTGCTTAATGTTCTCACCGCCTGAGCCTGTTACAGTATACTTCTATAGGACTGACAAGTACTTCCATACGGAATTCCTTGAAGGAATGATTGAGGAGTCAGATGTTTACGGGTTAGTCATTATAGAACGTGATGAAGCAACTATTGGCGTGTTGAAGGGTACCTCCCTACTGGTTTTAGAAGAGGTTGAGGGATACGTACCAGGGAAGCATGGGAAGGGTGGGCAATCTCAGAGGCGTTATGATAGGATCATTGAGGAGTTAGTTGAAGAGTTCTACAAGAAGGTTGGCGAAGTAGTCAATAAGAACTTCCTGCCATACTTAGAGTACGGCAAGCTTAGGGGTATACTAGTAGGGGGTCCTGGATATGCTAAGAACGACTTCGTGAAGGGGGATTACATTGACTACAGATTAAAGGAGAAGGTAATAAACTCCTTAATAGATGTAAGTTCTCAAGGTGAGCCAGGTCTTAAGGAGCTTGTTATGAGGGCCTCAGAGATAATTAAAGGTCATAAATATGTTGAGGCTGTAAATGCTATTGAGGAGTTTAAATTCCACCTAGCTAAGGATGATGGACTAGCTCTATACGGTGTTAACGAAGTGATAAACGCTTTGAATTTAGGTATGGTTAAGACTATAATACTGGTCGATGACCTCCCTAACATTGAGGCTTTTCTAAACCTGGCTAAGAAGTCGGGAGCTGAAGTACATGTAATACCTGAGTCCATACCTGAGTACGTATGGATTAAGAAGACCTTCAATGGTGTGATAGCGATTTTAAGGTATAAGACCTCTTAGTTATGGGGAGTTAGCAATCGCTGAAAAGAGATTAAGACAGCCTATAGTAGTGGTCTTAGGGCACGTGGACCACGGTAAGACCTCATTGTTGGATAAGATTAGAGGTACTGCTGTAATAAAGAAGGAACCCGGTGAGATGACTCAACACATAGGTGCTAGTTTAGTTCCTTCATCAGTTATTAACGAGTTAACGAAGCCGTTAAGGGCTGTTTTCAACATACAGCTTAAAATACCTGGACTCCTCTTCATAGATACTCCGGGACATGAGGCGTTCAGCAATTTGAGGAGTAGAGGAGGTAGTATTGCTGATTTCTCAATATTAGTTATCGATGTAAATGAAGGAGTTAAGAAGCAGACCATAGAATGTGTTGAGATATTAAGGAGTAGGAAGGTCCCATTCCTAGTCGCAGCGAATAAGATAGATAAGATACATGGTTGGAAGCCCTATCCTGGAGAGCCCTTCCTGATATCAATTAGGAAGCAACAGCAACAGGTTGTAGAAGAGTTAGATAGGAAGATCTACACGATTATCGGCGAATTAAGTAATTTAGGATTTAGTGCGGAGAGGTTTGATAGGATTAAAGACTTTACTAGGACGTTAGCTATAGTACCAGTATCAGCTAGGACTGGTGAGGGAATAGCAGAGCTATTGGCAGTGCTTGCTGGCCTAGCTCAAAGATACTTAACACATCAGTTAATGTTTACTGAAGGTCCGGCAAGCGGGGTCGTACTAGAGGTTAAGGAGGTAACTGGGTTGGGGACATGCATAGACGTTATAGTGTATAATGGTGTGTTGAAGAAGGGAGATGAAATAGTAGTTGGCGGTTTGAATAGGCCCATAGTTACTAAGGTTAGGGCGTTGTTAATGCCTAAACCATTAGATGAGATGAGAGCTCCTGAAAGTGCTTTCATCTCCGTGGATGAGGTCGTAGCTGCCAGCGGCGTTAGGATTAGTGCCCCAAACCTCGATGAAGCTATAGCGGGTGCCCCACTATATGTTATTCCGGAAGGCGGTCTAGTAGAAGATTACGTGAGGAAGGTTTCGGAGGAGGTAGCTCAGGTTAGGGTTAGAAAGGAAATAGACGGTGTCATAGTTAAGGCTGATGCCTTAGGCACTCTTGAAGCCATAGTAAGTTCGTTGGGGAGGAGGGGGGTGCCTGTAAGGATTGCTGATGTAGGCCCTCTAACTAAGAGGGAGGTAGTAGAGGCTTCAGTAGTTGCTAAGAAGAATAAATACTTAGGAGTGATCTTACTCTTCAATGTTAAGGCATTGCCGGATGCGGAAGAACTAGCACTTAAGGAGGGGGTTAAAATTCTGAGTGATAACCTCATATACAAGTTGATAGAGTCTTACGATAAGTGGGTTAGCGATTTAAGAGAGGAGGAGAGGAGGCGTGAACTACTTAAGGTTGTATTTCCAGGTAAGTTGAAAGTCCTACCCGGATGTATTTTTAGGAGGAGCGATCCTGCAATAGTTGGTGTGGAGGTCTTGGGAGGTATTATAAGACCAGGATTCCCTATTATGAGGTATGATGGAAGGGAGTTAGGGGTCGTAATGCAGATTCAGGACAGGGGTAAGAACTTATATGAAGTTATGAAGGGTTCTATGGTTGCTATCTCTATTAAGGGAAATGTAATGGTTGGAAGACACTTCGAGGAAAATGACATACTCTACACCAACCCAAGTGAGGATGATATAAAGACCATAATCACTAAATACCCTGAAACCTTAACCGAAGAGATTGTAGAGCTTATTAAGGAGATAATAAGGATTAAGCAGAAGGCTAATCCAGCATTTGGACTATCGATAATACAGTTATTGAAGAATCTCACAATAAAGTGAGGTTTTCAGCAAATTATCTAAATCATACCTACCTACGAGCTATTAACTTTCTAGCCTCTCTCTCAGTCTCTCTTAGAATGACGATATCGCCGACCCTAACTGGTCCCTTCACATTCCTCGTAATTATCCTGCCCTTATCCCTACCCTCTAAAACCCTAACGCGGACTTGAGTTATCTCACCAGTAACACCTGTACGTCCAATGATTTGGATAACCTCAGCTGGAAAGCCAAATTCTTCAACTACGTTAACCTCAGGCTGATTAATTACTATCTTCCCCTCCTCACTCATAGCGCGTACTCCTCTCTCAGATAGTTACATAAAGTCTTATAAGTTCTTCTGAGTTGGGTAGAATTTACAATCAAGCTTAGATCCTACTAGCATCATGTTTGGTTTGCGAATTACTTAGTTGCTACGTATTTTGAGGTCCACGGTAGCTTCCTAGGCTCCCTGCCAAGTTTGTAATTCTTTAAACACTTACTTGAGCAGAACCACATTATACTACCATCATTTCTTACGTACATTAACCCGCTTCCAACCTCTACTTCACCACCGCAGAACGAACACTTAACAGCCTTAGGCATGTTAACACCTACTAGATACGTAATGTAGGGTATATAAAAGTTATTAAGGTTATGCTTCCATAGGTAGTTACAATTCCGAAAGCCTCGCCCTTTAGAGGAGTTAAATATCAATGTAAGGGAAATACAGTAATAGGCTATTAGGGTTGATTAAGTTAAGTTTAAATTAACTGCTTCGTTAACAATGTAGCATGGGTGGTTAAATTGATTGAGAGAACTATAGTGATAGTAAAACCTGACGGCGTTCGTAGGGGGTTGATTGGTGAGGTCATCTCAAGGTTTGAGAGGAAGGGATTTAAGATTAAAGCACTTAAGATGGTTAAGTTGAGTAGAGAGCGTGCCATGAAGCTCTACGACATCCATATTGGTAAGCCGTTTTTCAATGACTTGATAGACTATATAACGTCAGGCCCTATCGTAGCTATGGTGCTTGAAGGAGATGAGGCAGTTAACGTTGTTAGGTTGATGGTTGGGCAGACAGATGGGCGTAGGGCTCAGCCGGGAACTATTAGAGGTGATTTCTCTTTATCAATTAGTGAGAATATAGTCCACGCAGCTGATAGTGCTGCAAGAGCTGAGTTTGAGATAGGGGTTATATTTACACCTGATGAACTTGTTGAGTAGTCTATGAAGAAAAACTAGTTTTTATAAAGTAAATAATTTATTTTTTAACGTATTTCTTTACGTATTTCCAACCTCATCAGCTATTCGGGCTTACTTTTTAGTAGCTCTGGATTTTAATTCTTGGAATGTCTTAGATAGCTCATCTATTAAGTCTTTAGCACCGCCTGGTTCGACTACTGCAACACTAGCTGCACTAACTTCGATACCTACACTCTCACCCAACCTCTTCTTACTTGGCACGTATAGATATGGGACTTTCTTCTCCTCACACAGTAGTGGTAGGTGCATAACAACCTCAGGTGGGTCTACATCCTCTGCAATTAAGACTAACTTAGCTATACCTCTCTCCACAGCCTTAGTGGTCTCATTCGTCCCCTTCTTTATCTTACCACCGGTCTCCCTAACCTTCTTTAAAGCTTCATACGCCTTCTCCGCTACTTCTGGAGGTACTTCAAACCTTACATAACTTGGTTTACTCATCCTCATTCACCTGTCGTCACTGGTTAGATATTTAGCAGTGTTTAAAAGCTTATGTATTCTTAGCGTTCAGCCTGCTTTCTGTAAGGACAGTCCGCCCATAACTGACTACATAGGCGGACTTCATAAATGTTTAAATACCTTTTCAATACGTCGCAGGCGGCTAGGTAATTACCGCTTTCATGGCTGATGAGTTTGAAGAACTTGCATTCTGATTTCTCAGGTCTGCTTAGTCCGTGGATCATGAGTATCGGCTTTCCATACTCCCTCCCAACTTGTTCGTGTATGACGCTCTTAATTGGTTGAGCCTCTCTGAAGAACTTACATGAAGCGTATTCCGATGGACTTAAACACCGACTCGTAAGAGTGACATCTGAAGTCGGCTTATCAAGCATTGTTGACGTACATAAGCCGTTTTTATACCAAGGGCAAGGCAGTTAAGTACCCTAGAATAACTTTAATGTTAATAAGCTTATAAGCGTTTGTAGAGTTTGTGAATATGAGGTCTAGAATAATGGTTTTAGAAGAGGAAGAATTTGAGGAAAGTTCGAGGAAATTAAAGCTTAGAGTTGTTTATGAAGATGCGGATGTGTTAGTGGTTACAGCACCTAATGAAGATGAGTTAGTTAAGATACTATTAGACTTGCTTAAGGATAAGCCTATGAGTGTTAAGGAGTTGCATACAATTCTATCAGGTCTGGCTAGCGAGGATAAGATAAGGAGGGCTTTAATACGTCTGGTTAATGAAGGTGTTGTTTACATGCAACCTGATGGAAGGTTCATAGTAGCGGGCATCTAAGACGTTTAGAATAGTAGCTACTTCCCTATCAAAAATAAACTTATAAGTAATGACGCGTAGAGAACTATAGGTGATGGTGATGTCCACAGTAACTGAAGATGAGTTGAAGAAAGCATTATCAACTACGGTCGTCGAGAGGAAAGACCCTAAGAAACGTTGGTTGGAGAGAATTATGAGGAGCGCGAAATCTTATCATAAGATATGTCCTTACTATGATAAGAGGTTGGGTAACTGTTTCCTGAGGCAGTTAAGTGAGAAGAAAGGTAAGTGTGAGAGGGAGGGTAAATTCGATGGGTGTCCGGTGTTCATCGGATTCCTCGAACAAAGTTATGATAGAATGGTGAGTGAGGGTAAGCAACCACCGATAGATTTTAGGGACCTCTCTTCCGGGGTTTACTGAGAAGGAATTCTCACATTAGTTACTTACCTTCTATGTTTGAGGGCTGGTTATGGATGTGTTAGACGACTTATACACGTATGCTGTTAATTCACTCGCAACATCGGTCTACACCGTAGTACGTAGGAGATGTGCGAATATTGGGTTAGATGACGTGTTAGCGATTGTGGAAGAGCCTGCTAGGAGGGATTACGGAGACTTATCACTACCCCTCTATAGGCTGTCAAGAATGTGTGGATTTAGTCTTAATGAATTGGAAATAGCCCTCAACGAGTTACAACTTAATGAGCTTTTTTCCAGGTTCCAAGTAGTTAACGGCTACTTAAATGCGTTCTTAGATGAGGTTAACTATGCTAGGTTGTTGGCTGAGGTCGTCAGGAATAAGGGTGGGAGGTACGGATATGTTGAGAATGAGAAGAAGTTAAATGTGATTGTTGAGTTCGTAAGTGCTAACCCAGTACATCCACTACACATAGGGTCTGGCAGGAACGCAGTTTTAGGTGACTTCCTCTCAAGGGTTTTTGAAGTTAGAGGACATAGGGTGCAGAGGAGGTACTACATAAATGACTTAGGGCGTCAGGTAGCTGTACTTGTTTACGGCTACATCAAATTAGGTAGGCCTAAAATACCTGATAACGTAAAACCTGATGAGTGGTTGGGATTTATTTACGCAGTTACGAATACTGTGATAGATATAATTGAGTTGAAGAAGGAGATTTTAAATGCTGGCATGGATAGAGATGTAATTATGGCTAAGCAATCCGAGTTAGATGAGTTGATGGCTATTCTCAGTGAGCTTAGGAGTAGGGATGAAGCAGTTGTTGATAGGTTATTAGACAGTATCGCTGAGGACGCAGATCCCGGTAAGAGTGTTGAAGAGTTGATGGCTAGGTATGAGAGAGGCGATCCAGACGTTAAGGAAGTTTTTAGATATGTTGTTAATATGGTCCTCACAGGTATAAACTTAACCTTAAATAGGTTAGGTATAACCTTCGATAAGTGGGATTGGGAGAGCGAGTTAGTCTTCTCAGGCCTTGTTAAGGAGGTCATCGAACGTGCTAGAAGGTGTGAGTACTTCACACTTCATAAGGGTGTGCCAGCATTAGAGTTTAAATCGTTGCAGGAAGATGAATCCATTAGGTCACTGCTCAGACTTCCTAAAAGTATTGAAATCCCACCACTAATCCTTATGAGGAGTGATGGAACAACACTATACGTTACTAAGGACATAGCGTACTCCATCATGAAGTTCAGGGACTTCAACGCAGATCTCGTCATAAACGTGGTTGGCAATGAGCAAACGCTTGCTCAGGCTCAGCTGAGGTTAGCTCTCTACGCATTAGGATTTAGAGATGAAGCGAGTAAATTACTTCACTATTCTTATGAGTTAGTCACGTTGCCCGGCATTAAGATGAGTGGTAGGAGGGGGAGGTACGTAAGTGTTGATCAAGTACTTAATGGATTGGAGGCTAGGGTTGAGAACATAATGAGGTCCAGAGGTACAGTTGTAGATGACCATGTTAAGAAGGTTATGGCTGTCGGCGCATTTAAGTATATGATGCTGGCAGCATCTCCTAGTAAGGTAATAAACTTTGACTCTGAGATAGCTCTAAACCTGAATAGGAATTCGGCACCATATCTCCAATACACCTATGCTAGGGCTTTTAACGTCTTAAGGAAGTATGGTAGGGAGTTGGAGTGGGGTCGAATAGACTTCACATCGGCTAGTAAGCCTCTGAGGAGGGAGTTAGCATACCATCTAAGTAAGTTCCCCTACATATTAACTAAGGTTTCTAAGGACTTAGACCCTGAATTACTTACTACTTACTTGAATAGGCTGGCAGACATTTTTAATTCGTGGTATGATGCTGAGCCAATAATTCATGAACCTGATGAAGGGGTGAGGAATTTCAAGCTCTTCCTAACCTACACTACAGGTATTGTGATTAAGAACGGCCTCTACGTGATGGGTATAGACGTACTGGAGAAGATTTGATTCCCGTTTGTCCCTAGATGTTCATTCCAATCATTTTTATTTTTGTTCATGGTTGCATCTAGGAACTTCTACCTTGTCCACGCGGATACCCAGATCTGCGTGGAGTCATGGGTGGCGGTCGAGCCCAACGACCGGGGCCCCATCTAATATAGAGTTCAGGCGGCTTGGAACAACGCTCCCATCGCCACCCAGGCTCATCACAAAAAGATGGAAACAAAGCTTATAAAACATTTCCTAAAATATCAAGAAGAAAACAGCCCTAATTAAATATTTAGGCTTCTACTCGGTAGTATTTTGGTGTAGGTTGTTGAGTAAGGAGAAGGTTATAGAGTTACGTGTTGATACAGCGAAGCAGAGGGATATTGCTAGGAAGATTGGGAGGATAAGTAGGAAGCATATGAAGTTACTTGAAGTTGAGGTAGGTGATTTCATCGAGGTTATAGGTCCTAAAGGATCTACAGTACTTCAGGTCTGGCAGGCGTATGATGAGGACGAGGGTAAGGACATAATTAGGATTGACGGCTACGTACGTGAGTCCTTAGGAGTTGCGGTAGGTGAGTATGTAAAGGTTAAGAAGGCGAAGGTCGAGAGGGGTAGTAAGGTGGTATTAGCTCCTACACACCCACTTAGATTCGGCGGTGACTTTGTACATTACGTAAAGAACCTACTCCTCTATAAAGCAGTTGTTAGGGGTGAGGCAATATTCATACAGATACCTTTCGGAGAGCCTATGAAGTTCATCGTAGTTGCTACTCAACCATCTCAGTCTGTATACGTTGATGAGGGTACTGAGGTAGTTATTAAGGAGGAACCAATTAGGGAGGAAGCACTTGCCAGGGGTATTCCAAGGGTTACATGGGAGGATATCGGAGATCTTGAAGAAGTGAAGGAGAGGATTAGGGAGATCGTTGAGATACCTATGAGGCATCCAGAACTCTTCAAGCATTTAGGTATTGAACCTCCTAAAGGTGTTTTACTTTACGGTCCGCCAGGCGTTGGTAAGACGTTACTCGCTAAGGCTTTAGCGAATGAGATAGGTGCTTACTTCATAGTTATTAACGGACCTGAAATTATGAGTAAGTTCTACGGGGAGAGTGAGGCTAGGTTGAGGGAGATTTTCCAGGAGGCTGAAAATAACGCACCTTCAATAATCTTTATTGATGAGATAGATGCTATAGCTCCTAAGAGGGAGGAAGTAGTCGGTGAGGTTGAGAAAAGAGTTGTAGCTCAGTTGCTAGCTTTGATGGACGGACTTAAAGAGAGAGGTAGGATCATAGTCATAGGCGCTACCAATAGGATCGACGCCATTGACCCAGCCCTTAGGAGGCCTGGTCGATTTGATAGGGAGATTGAGATTCCGCCGCCGGATAAGAGGGCTCGTAAGGAGATACTTTTAGTGCATACGAGGAACGTACCGCTTTCAGAAGACGTCAATATAGATGAGTTTGCTGAAATAACCCATGGTTATACCGGTGCTGACCTAGCCGCCTTAGTAAAGGAGGCAGCTATGTCAGCCCTTAGAAAATTCCTAAGGAATGAGAATATCGACTTAAATAAGCCGATCCCACCTGAAAAGCTGGCGAGTTTGAAGGTTACTAGAAGTGACTTCCTAGAAGCTCTGAAGCTCGTACATCCAACCCTCATGAGGGAGGTATTCGTCGAAGTACCTGAGGTTAGGTGGTCTGATATAGGGGGTTTGGAAGACGTCAAGCAGCAGTTGAGGGAAGCTGTCGAATGGCCCTTAAAGTATCCAACAATGTTTGAGAAAATGGGTATTAAACCTCCTAGGGGTATATTACTCTACGGCCCTCCTGGCTGTGGTAAGACGCTACTCGCTAAGGCAGTAGCTACTGAATCAGGGGCTAACTTCATAGCTATTAAAGGCCCTGAAATACTCAGCAAGTGGGTTGGTGAGTCTGAAAGGGCTGTGAGGGAGGTGTTTAGAAGGGCTAGGCAGGTAGCGCCTGCAGTCATATTCTTCGATGAAATAGACGCTATTACCCCAGCACGTGGCCATAGATACGATGCTGGAGTAACTGATAGAATCGTAAATCAGTTATTAGCTGAGATGGACGGTATTACAATGTTGAAAGGTGTGGTAGTTATAGGTGCTACTAATAGGGCTGATATAATAGACCCAGCATTACTGAGACCTGGACGCTTCGATAGGATAATATACGTACCACCGCCTGATAAGAAGGCTAGGCTGGAAATCCTTAAAGTTCATACGAGGAATGTACCATTAGCGGAGGATGTCAGTCTTGAGAAGTTAGCTGAGTTGACTGAAGGGTATTCAGGGGCTGATCTAGAAGCACTTGTAAGGGAGGCGGTTATGATTGCATTGAGGGAGAAGCTTGAGGCAAGGCCTGTGAGCATGGAGTACTTCATGAAGGCTTTAAAGATCGTTAAACCGTCGTTGAGTAAGGACATTACTGATAGGTATGCCAGACTTTATGAGGACTTAAAGAGGCTAGTTATTTAGGGTGTTCTAGATGTATAGGATTATATTAATTGTTGGGGACGGCATGGCTGATAGGCCTGTAAGGGAGTTAGGTGGTAAGACACCTTTAGAAGTAGCTGTAAAACCCAACATTAGTAAGTTGGCTGGGAGGTCAGTCCTAGGTATCTGGGACCCCATAGCCCCTGGTGTGAGACCTGGTAGTGATACTTCACATTTAGCGCTCTTCGGGTATGATCCGAGAAGGTATTACTCTGGCAGAGGCCCTTTTGAGGCATTAGGTGTTGGGGCTGATATAGGGCCTGGAGATGTTGCGTTGAGGGGTAATTTTGCAACCGTAAACGATGAGTTAGTCGTAGTGGATAGAAGAGCTGGTAGGGCATTACCTGAAAATCAGGAACTCGTTAAGTACTTAAACGAGAATATAGGTTTTATAGATGGTGTTGAGGTAAAGTTCTACTCAGCTACTGAGCATAGGGTAGCTGTGGTTCTGCGGGGTGTGGGGATTTCAGCCGATGTGAGTGATACAGACCCACATGCAGTAGGGGTTAAGGTACTTTCAAGCAATCCACTTACAAAGGATGAAAGCGCTATTAAGACGTCCGAGATCTTAAATAAGCTTACATTACTTACTTATAAATTACTTAAGGACCATCCCCTAAATAAGGCGAGAGTTGAGAGGGGCCTACCGCCGGCAAATATAGTCTTACTGAGAGGTGCTGGTATGATGACATATATTCCTAAACTTCAGGAGAGGGAGGACCTAATACTGAGTAAGTGCTTAGCTGTAAGTGCTACAGCTATGATTAAAGGTGTGTGTAAGTTAGTGGGATTTGACATTGTAACACCTCCCAGAGCTACTGGAGGGGTTGGGACCGATGTTATGTCTAAAGCTGAGGAAGTGGTTAAAGCATATGAAAGAGGTTACGAATTCATATACCTCCACGTAAAGGGTACTGATGCTGCCTCACATGATGGCGACGTAAATGCTAAGGTTAAGATTATAGAGGAGCTCGATAAAGCAGTAGGATATGTAATTAGTAATGTTGACTTAACGTCTACTGTAGTGGCTATAACTTCAGACCATACGACACCTCTCTCAGTTAAAGACCATACCGGAGATCCTGTACCGCTACTGATTTACTCGCCGGAATTAGTTGGTGATGGTATTAACGAGTTTGACGAACGTAGCGCGCGTAGAGGTTCTCTATGTAGATTGCGGGGAAGCGACTTAATGTACACTTTGTTAGACTATGCTGGTAGGGTGAAGAAGTTTGGGGCATGACTAGCGAGTCACAGCACACGTACTTAAATCATTCAGTAATACATGGTAATATTGTAGTTTTTACTTTAGGGTGAAGTACGTGGGAGAGCGTGAGCCAAAGCTACCTAAGTTAAGCTATGTTAGAGGGAGGTTGCGTGAAGTAGTTACCTTAGACTACAATAGGTTAGTAAACCTACTTGACGAAGCCTTCAAACATTCGTTCAGGTGTAGGCACAGATGCTTAGTAGTGTTATGTGGGAGTGATTACTTAAAGCTGGCTGGGGTTGCCTCACAGTTAATACTCAACTACGTAAGGCTTAGAAATAAGGTAGGGTTGACTGGGGATGTAGCAGTACTTCACACATATCATGACGAATTTGAAGATAGTAGGAAGATCGTCAGCATATTGGGGAAGGTGCTTAAGAGGTTTACGACTAGTATTAAATTTAAAGTACTTAAGTATGAGTTGTCTGAAAGGGTTTTAGGGACTACCCAGCAGATATTAATAATGGATTTAACCCACGATTTAAAGCCTAACGATGTTGGAAGGCTGCTAGGCATTGTAGAGGGTGGTGGGTTAATAATATTCTTAACCCCGAGGTTTGATGAGTGGGTTAATGCTAGGACGCTATTTAGGAGTAGTTTGACAGTTCCTCGCTACCCTGAGCCTAGGTCAGTCTTCATTAGATGGTTTATTAGGAATTTACTCAGCCACGATGGAATATACGTCTTTGATGTAGATTCTGGGAAGTTGGTGAAGACTTCAGGGTTAAGTAAATGTGTTGAGAGTGGCAGAAAGTTAGAACTACCAGAGAAAACCGTCTTCGATGTCAATCTATACCGGCTGGCCCTAACTCAGGATCAGGTAATGGTTATTAAGTTAATCGAGGAGAACTTTATCTCACGCCCTAGTAGGCATGAGAGGATTACAGCTATAATAACCGCAGATAGGGGTAGAGGAAAGTCATGTGTTGCTGGGATAGCTATAGTGGGAGTGATTAGAGAACTCCTTAAAGTTAAGAATAGGGTTAGAGTTGGCGTCACAGCTCAGAGCCCCTCAGCAATTCAGTCCCTCATGAAGTTAGCTACAGTTTCATTAGATGTTGTTGGTTTGAAGTATAGGACCATTAAGAAGGGTGGTAATGTAATTGAGATTAAGGGGGATAGATTCAGTATTGAGTACTGGCAACCTCTAGACATAATTAAGTTGAAGTTAGATGTCTTAGTAGTTGATGAGGCTTCAGGGATCGCTGTCCCCCTACTACATAAGCTATGGTATAAGTTTAAGAAGACTATATTTGCTACAACAATCCACGGTTATGAAGGAGCTGGTAGGGGTTTCTCAGTTAGGTTTCTTAAGAGGGTTAGAGAGGATCCTAATACCAAGTTATTAGAATATGAGATGAGGGAGCCTATCAGATATGCTGAGGGTGACCCTGTTGAGAGGTTTCAATTTGATGTGCTACTCCTCGATGCTGAGCCATGCAGTCTAGATGAGAATGACTTGAAATACGTTGAGGGTGGTGACTACGAGTACGTGGAATTAGATCCAGAGTATTTGTTTAGTGAGGAGGGTGAGGCCTTACTTAGGTCATTATTCGGTATTTACGTACTAGCACATTATAGGAATGAGCCAGACGATTTAGGCATTCTAGCTGATGCACCGCATCACTCCATACGTGCTATTAGGCTTAAGTCCGGTAAGATCGTTGCAGCATCGCAGCTAGCTGAGGAAGGCGATATTCCTGAGAGCTATATTAAGGACTTACTCTACGGTGGTAAAATAGCTGGTAATATAATCCCTGATAGGCTGTTAAAGCATTTGAGGCGGGAGGAGTTTGGTAGAGGGTTGGGTTGGAGGGTTGTGAGGATTGCTGTACATCCACAGCTGCAGGGCAGGGGTATAGGTTCCTACCTCCTCCGAAAGGTTATCGAGGAGGCAGGTAGGCGTGGCTACTGCTGGGTTGGCAGTGGTTACGGAGTTAATAAGGAATTACTTAGGTTTTGGTTAATTAATGGGTTTAAGGTAGTTCACATATCGCCTGATAGGAATCCGGTTAGTGGTGAGTATACAGTACTGGCTATATACCCGTTAAATGATTTGTGGAGAGAGTTGATAGAGCAGTCGCTTAAGGAATTCACAGTCAAGCTTACTGAATCGCTTCACGACGTTTATAGGGACCTTGAGCCAGATGTAGCATACCTCCTATTAACACAGCTTACATCTGAGATAGGTACTCACGTTTTAGACTTAACTAAGGTTCAGTTAGAGAGAGTTAAGGCTTATTGTATGGGTTTAATGACCTACGAGACTGTATGTGATGCTGTCTCAATACTTTTTAAGAGGTTAATCTACAGCGGGGGTCTAAGACAGTTAAGTGAGGAGGAAGGTTCTTTAATGATTTCTAAGGTACTTCAGGGCCTTCCATGGCAGTCTGTTGCTGAGCTTCTGAGAGGTGAGAAGTCTAGATATGCAAGTGCTGTTAGGAAGATCGTGGTTAAGTTGCTCTGGATTACCTATAATCTAAGGATTGAAAGTAGCTGATCTAAGGTTTATTTAATACTAGACAAGTGGCGAGTAGGTCTTTGAGCTACTGACTAGCTAAATACTTATTTACTTGCTAATAAGTGTCAAATTGGGAAATCACATGGATCCTGGTGTTTCAGCATTATTCAATCCGAAGAGCATAGCCGTAGTAGGGGCTTCAAGAACTCCTGGTAAGATAGGATATGAGATTATGGCTAACATCATCGGATATGGTTATAGTGGTAAGTTATACCCTGTGAACCCAGTTGCAGATGAGATTTTAGGCCTTAAATGCTATCCTAAGGTCTCCTCAATACCAGGCGGGGTTGACATGGTTGTTGTTTCCGTCCCCTCTAAGTCTGTTTTAGAGGTCGTCGAGGATGCTGGGAATGCCGGTGCTAAGGTAGCAGTAATAATTTCATCAGGGTTTAAGGAGGTTGGGAATGTAGCCCTTGAGGAGGAAGTTGTGAGGAAGGCTAGGAGTTATGGTATGAGGGTGTTGGGTCCAAATATCTTCGGCGTCGTGTACACACCTGCTAGGTTAAACGCGTCTTTCGGGCCGCGGAACGTCATCCCTGGGGGGATAGCCTTCATAACGCAGTCGGGTGCTTTAGGCATAGCTTTAATGGGTATGACGATAGTGGAGAGGATAGGTGTTTCATCAATAGTAAGTGTGGGTAATAAGGCTGATATCGATGATGCAGACCTCCTAGAGTACTTAGCTGAAGATCCTAACACTAAGGTCATCCTAATATACTTAGAGGGTGTTAACGATGGTAGGAGGTTCGTTAAGGTAGCTTCAGAAGTTGTGACTAAGAAGCCTATAGTAGTTATTAAGGCTGGTAGGACTGAAGTGGGTGCTAAAGCAGTTGCAAGTCATACAGGGTCGTTAGCTGGGAATGTAGTGGTGTATAAGGTGGCCTTCGAACAGGCAGGAATACTCGCAGCCCACAACGTTGAGGAGGCGTTTGATATTTCCAGAGCTTTTGCAAACCTGCCGCCACCGGCCAATGATATGTTAGTAGTAGTTACTAACGGAGGCGGTGCTGGTGTGTTAGTAACTGACACTCTAGCGGAGCACGGTATTAGCCTAACAACACCTCCTCAATCACTAGTGGAACAGATTAGGAAGTTAGTACCACCTTTCGCATCACTTGCTAACCCCATAGATGTTACCGGAATGATAAGTAATGAAAATTATGTGAATTCGTTATTACTAGCTTTAAACAATCCTGAAGTAGGAGCTGTTTTAGGAGTTTACTGTCAGACAGCAGTTACAGACCCAACAATGATTGCTGGGATGCTAATAAGTAAGGTCAGGGAGATGGGAGGTTTAAACAAACCTTTAGTCCTAGCTTTCATCGGTGGCGAGGAGACGTACATGGCTATAAAGAGATTAAACGACTTCGGCATACCAACATTCCCAATGCCTGAGAGAGCTGCAACAACTATAGCATCAATCTATAACTACATGAAAATGCGTAGTAAGGTTCTGCTGAGACTAAAAGAATTATCTTAAACGCTTAAATATCCTGCATAAGGATTAAGAGTTAGGTGTGTAGTAAGATGGAGTACATATACGCATCACTCCTACTGCACTCAGCCAAGAAGGAGATCAGCGAGGATAATCTTAAGAAGGTCTTAAGCGCGGCTGGACTTGAGGCAGATGATGTAAGGATTAAGATGGTTGTAGCAGCACTTAAGGAAGTAAATATTGATGAAGTGTTGAAGACAGCTGCGGTAACACCCATGGCTGTAGCACCAGCAACTACGCCGGCAGCTCAACCAGCACCTGAGAGTAAGGCAGTAGTAGCTGAGGAAAAGAAAGAAGAAGAGAAGAAGGAAGTTAGTGAGGAAGAATTAGCTGAAGGACTTTCCTCACTATTCGGTTAGTGGAGGAATCTCAGCATACAAAGCTATTAATGTAATATTTTAATTAGCTACACATAGCACTATCCTCGAGATTAACAGCTTAGGGGTTCAGCTCTCACGTAGGTTTATGTTAGGTGGTTTCATTGTCTCATTTCTTTTCCCCTGCATCGGTCTTGAGTCTGCATCACCCTTGGGGCTTTAGGATGACCTCAGGCACCCCACATCTTAAGTAACTTGGGGAGAGCCCCACTGGGCTCTCAACCCCTCATCGAATTACTTCTACGTACCACTACGCATGGAGTACTATAAGTGTTTTCATCCATATCAACCAATGTGAATAGATATGAAACTCGAAATAGCGCACGAAGCGAACTATGAAGCTGTGCTTTTGAATTTAACTTAGTTCCTATTGGTTGATTCGATTACCTCTCCTCTTCGCATTTCGCAGTAGGTTGTAGTTTATTGGCTTTCACGTTTTATTTAATCTAACTTCCTCGCACATCTAAGATGTGTTGACCGGTATGTGTTGAGCTCTATATCTTGATCTCTCCTATACTATTGAAGCGTATGAAGTATGAAAAAGATCTTCAAAACGTTTAAACAAGCTGGAAGAAATTAAACGGTCACACCTCTCTTAAGTTTCCAGTTTCCATAGGATTTAGGGTTCTAAAAACTGTGAGGGAGACTGGTTCCCTCCTTAACCATGTAGGTAGGAAGGGTGGAGCAGGCGTGAAGGGGTGTATGTATAGTAATAATAGCGGAAGTGTAAAAGTAAAGTGTCGGAAAAGATGTGGTGTGGAATACCTCAGGACGGGTACGACCCGGTTAAGATTTCATCAACTATCTACTCTAGGGTTTCTAAGCTTTCCGATAGTGTTGAGTTAAGGAAGTACTTCCGGTTTCGTGGGGGTAGGTGGTATGGTGGTAGTGCTACTGGGGATGTGATAGGGTGTAATCTAGCATGTAAGTTCTGCTGGTCTTGGAGGTTTAGAAATAACTTCTCTGCCGGTAGGTTCTACACCCCTGAGCAAGTCTATATGAAGTTAGTTGATATTGCAAGAAGTTCTGGTTACAGGTATGTAAGGTTGAGCGGTGCCGAGCCAACGATCTCTAGAAAGCACCTACTTCAACTGCTTAAATTCTTCGAAGATGGTAACTACGTCTTCATACTAGAGACCAACGGTATCTTAATAGGATATGATTCCAGCTATGCTAAGGAGTTAGCAAGGTATAATAGCTTAGTAGTTAGGGTTTCATTTAAGGGCACCTCCCCAGAGGAGTTTAACCTACTAACTGGGGCCGGCCCACAGTTCTTCGAACTACAGGTTAAAGCTATTGAGAACCTCATTTCAGCAGGCTTCGAAGCTGGTAAGAACGTCTACGCAGCAGCAATGATAGGCTTCAGTAGTGACGAATCAGTCGTGAGGTTTGTTAAGATGTTGAAGGACTTGAATAGTAGGTTAGTTGATGTTGACTGGGAATACGTGATAATGTATCCGCATGTGGAGGATTTACTGAGGAAACATAATCTAAGGCCTTTAAGGTATGTAAAACCTAATGGAATACCTAAGGAAATGATTTAACATGTTTTAAAATTCGAAGTACGTAGTTCTCACAGCAGGTAAATTACCTTCTAATGTACTTAATTCTCAGGAAGTGAGTTGCACATGATATGCATGGATCGTAATTCCTTATAATGTGTTCAGCAAGTCTTTGTGCTTCAGCAATATCAACCCTCAGCAGAAGATCGCCTAATGCCAGTATGTCTTGCTCTATGCTGGCTAAGTTTTGAGATGTTGGTGGTATTATGTTCGCATTTACTACATACCCCTTCTCATTTATTTCATATCTATGGTATAGTATCCCTCTAGGGGCTTCGGTTATCGCAGCACCTACACCCTCCCTAACAGTACCTTCCTCATAGGGTTTTACAGGTTCTTCATACGTTTTAAGTAGTTCTTCAAGTTCTAAGACCGCATGGTACGTTTCAGCCGCCCTAGCTATTATGCTTTGGAAGCTATTACGTAGTGGTGCTCCGTAGCCGTAGGCTTCTACAACTTCTCTGACCTCAGGTTTAAGTAGGTCGTAGTTATTGTTATACCTCGCTATAGGTCCTACTACGTAGTAGCCCCTACCCCTCATTCTATATCTAAGCGATGTTGAATACCTTACTTGCTCAACCTCTATGTACTCCTCGAACACATCTTCAACTACGTCTAAGCCCTTGTTTGAGACCACCCTGCCCTGAAGTATTGGGTATTCCTTCACACCTCTTAGAGATACGTACTCTACATCTGTTTTGACGTCAGGTATTGGTAGGTGTAACACCCATTCAAGTAATTGCTTAGCGTATTTCTTCATATCGTTGATGTGCTTGCTTAACGGCTCTAATTCCCCCTTCTTTATAATCCTGTGGAACCCACCAACTCTACATGATACTGGGTGGACTGAACGACCTCCGATAATTGTCATTACCTGATTGCCCCATCCCTTAAGTCTTAACCCGTTTTTCACTATTTCCGGGTTCTCCCTAGCAACGCCTAAAACTGATTCGTGGCCTAGGAAGTCAGGGGCATGTAGCATGAGTATGTGAAGTACGTGGCTTTCAATCCATTCTCCTAGGTAGATAATCCTTCGTAGGGTGTTGATGTTCTCCCCAACCTCTACATTTAGGATTTTCTCAATAGCCCTACTAGAACTCATTATGTATGCTATTGGGCATATACCGCAGATCCTAGCAGTTATATCTGGCACCTCACTATACTTCCTACCTCTTAAGAAGGCTTCGAAGAATCTAGGTGCTTCGAAGATCCCTACTTCAACTCTAGATAATTTACTGCCTTCAAGCTCTATGTATAAGTTCCCCTCACCTTCAACCCTACTTAGATAGTCAACCTTAATTACCCTACTCATAATCCTCCACCACCTCCTTAAACTCCTTCATCCAACCAGTAAACTGGTTGAATAGTAGCTGTATGTCCTTAGGCTTCAAACCTAACTCCTTGAAAAGCTTATTTAAAGTCTTCGACCGTGAGTCTACAGATGGTCCGTAACATCCGTAGCAACCTCTACCATATGAAGGGCAAAGAGCTCCACACCCAGCCATAGTGACTGGTCCAAGACATGGGATGCCTTTAGCAACTAGGACACATACGTTACCAGCTATCTTACACTCAATGCAGAGCGGGTTGATAGGTAGCGTAGGAATCTTACCCCTTATGTACTGAAGTATGAATCCTAGTAGTTGCTCCTTACTTACTGGGCATCCACGTATTTCATAGTCTACTTTAACGTACTTCGATATCGGTTCGGCATTCTTTAAGGCTTCAATCCATTCAGGTCTTGGATAGACGTATTGTTGGAATTCCTTTATATTAGCCCAGTTTCTCAGCGCTTGAATCCCTCCAGCAGTCGCGCAAGCACCTATAGCAACTACGACCTTCGACTCCTCTCTTATTTTCTTAATGAGGTGGACCTCATGAGGTGTTGAGATCGAACCCTCTACGAAGCTTATATCGTAGGGACCTGGCTCTACATGACTTCTAGCTTCGTAGAATAACGCAAATTCTACTAGGTCTGTAAGTTGTAGTAACTCGTCTTCCAAGTTAAGGAACTGTAATTGGCAGCCATCGCAGCTTGAGAATTTATGGACAGCTACTTTGAGCTTTCTCATATCTGATCAACCCAGAAGTACTTACTTATAAACCAGAGTGGGAATACAGGTCCATGCTCGCACACAAAATAGGGGCCCATCTGACAGTGGCCGCATAGGCCGACACCGCATTTCATCCTCCTCTCCAATGAGATGAATATCCTATTACTCTTAAATCCCTTACTAATTAGTTCTTTTATAGCGTACTTCATCATTATTTCAGGACCGCATATGAAGGCGTAAGTATTGCTCGGGTCTAAGTCGATCTTCCGTATTAGCTCAGTTACAACTCCTACGTTACCCCTCCACCCGCTGTCTGGGTTATCGACTGTTAGGTGTAGTTCTGTATTAGGGATTGATGCGTACTCGCCGTATTCATAGGTGTAAAGTAAGTCTCTAGGCGTTCTAGCCCCATACAGTATTACTAATCTACCATAGGCTTTCCTATTCTGTGCTACCTCCCTTATAACGGGTCTAAGCGGTGGTAAGCCTATGCCACCAGCGATTAGTAGTAGGTCCTTATTAATTACTAAGTCTAGAGGCCACCCAATACCGTAGGGCCCTCTAAAACCAATAATATCACCTTCCTTCAAAACCGAGAACGCAGTTGTAACCGATCCGACGAACCTGACCGTATGCGCAATGACTCTATCCCCTACTAGTACATCACTAACTGATATTGGGACCTCGCCAACCCCGTGGATGTACAGCATGTCGAATTGCCCGGGCTTAGGTAACTCAATACCTTCAGGCACCTTAATGTAGTATGTCCTCACATTCCAAGTCTCTGGCACTATCTTCGTTACTAAAGCCTTAACTGGGATTAAGGACTTCGTAGTAGCCTTCTTCATGCAGTAACACCTTTAAGCACCTGCACTATGGTTTCCCTAAGGTCTATCCCGGTGGGACACCATGTAATACATCGTCCACAGCCAACACATCCGTAGGTGCCGAACTGCTTTATCCAGTAGGTAAATTTATGGAGTATGAAGTGTCTATATCTAGCGCATAGGTCTGGTCTGAAATGCCCTCCAGCAACCTGGGCGTAAGTGTAGTTTAAACATCCATCCCAGACTCTAACCCTCTCAGCACTCCCATCTATCTTAGGTATGTCTAAGATATCGAAGCAGAAGCATGTAGGACATACCATATTACAGTTTGCACATCCTAAACACCTCTTAGACATATCTATGTAAACCTTACACCCTATGTTTAACTCGATTAGTTCTGGTAGGTTATCAACTTCGAAGTTCGCCCTAGCTTTTAGTGATGCCCTACGCATAGTTGCTTCGAAATCGGCATAGGTGGAATCGTCAATTGGTTCAACCTCAAGTTTATTGAGTAGCTTTAATCCTAACTCACTACCAGCTTCTATGACTAATTTATTATTAATCTTCGTGTAGGCTATGTCGAAGGAATTCCTAGCCCTCGGCCCCGTCCCCATAGTAGCGCAGAAGCACGTATTGCCAGGTATTGTGCAGTTCTCAACTATAACTGCCATATTAGCCCTAACACGTGTGTAGAATTCATCTACACCGCCTAAAACCCTATCAAGTACTTTAATAGATGCTAAGTCGCAGGGCTTCAAACCAAAGAAAGCCAGTCTAACATCGTTTAAACCTTCCTCCACTACCTCCCAGTTGGGTGTAACCTTAAATAAGGTCAGTCTAGGCGGGTAGAGGAATTTTTTAGGTGAGTCCGGACCATGCCTGTAAAAACCCCCAACAGTTAGTGTGTAGTTACCTGGGCTTTGAACATCTTCAACACCTGTAGGTATTTCTTCATAGCTGCCCAGCTCGCAGAGTCTTAAGACGTTGTCAACCACCTTATAGCCCACTACAGTGTAGTTAAGGTCTTTAAGTTGGGTGAAAATCACTGACAACGATTCTGTACTGCCTACGTACAGCCCGGTTAATGACAGAGTGCACACCATATAATCTTCAAGGTAGTAGTATTTATATATATTACCTCTTCATATCCAAACATGCTGTTTTTTAGGTAAACTATAACTATAATCTTGGATTATCCTCTGTGATGATTTACTCCTTAAAAGTTTAGATGTTAGTCGTATATGGGTGGTCTACTATGAGGTTAGAAGACCTTGAGAAACTCATGCTAAGTAATTTGGATGAATTCCTCAACTCATGTAGCGGTATTTGCAGGTCTGACATACCCTACTCACCCTCACTAAGCGAGCATAGCATCTTAGACGGATGTGGGCAGTGTTTGCTGAGGAATTTAATGGACTCTATAGATGTTGAGTCATTTAACATTATTTTAAGGGACGGTAATTACTTAGAGTTCTTCAGGTTGGATGACGTTATTGTGGAGATAGGAAATGATGTAGCGTTTATAATACCGTTGGATGAGTTTATCAGTAGGATTAGAGAGTTAAGGGAGTTTAACATAATTTCTGATGAAGATGTGGAATCGCTTACTAGTTGGTTTAGAGGTAGTGGTTAAGATAAGGTTAATATTTCAGGGAGTGTTAATTATGTATGGTGATGGTGATGAGGCTTTACATAGCGTCTGAGAGCGATATACTGAGTGGTAGGGTTACTGATGTGTATTTCATTAGGACTAAGGAGGTCTTAATTAAGAAGGGTCTGTCTGATGTTGAGGTTAGGTTGGAGTTCCACGTCAATGGAGCCCCTAGGGGTTATGAGTGGGTGGTTTACGCTGGTTTGGAGGAGGCTCTTAAGGTCCTCTCTCAAAGACCTGTAAGAGTTTACTCCATACCTGAGGGTACGTTAGTACCTCCCGACCCTGCTTTACCTATAATGGTTGTTGAGGGCAGGTACGTAGACTTTGTTGAGTTAGAGACCGCTGTATTAGGTATTATAAGACATTCAAGTAGCGTTGCTACAAAGGCAGCTAGAATTAAGAGGTTAGGCATTAATAATAGGTTTATTTTCTTTGGGTTGAGATCTGCGTACCCCGCACTTGCCCCAATGCTTGATAGATCCGCCTATATAGGGGGTTTTGAAGGGGTTTCAGGCATAATGAGTGAGGAGTTCCTAGGTATAAAGCCTTCAGGCACCATGCCCCACGCGTTAATAGTTGTTTTCGGTGATAATGTTAAGGCCTGGAAAGCCTTCGATGAGGTCATACCAGAGGACGTTCCGAGAATAGCATTAGTAGATACCTTCGAAGATGAGAGGATGGAAGCTGTTAAGGCTGCTAATACCTTGGGTAAGAAGTTATTCGGAGTTAGGTTAGATACGCCTAGCAGTAGGAGAGGGAACTTCAGAGAGATAATTAGGGAGGTGAGGTGGACCTTAGACCTACTCGGATATAATCATGTCAAGATAGTCGCTAGTGGTGGGATCAACGAGAAATCCGTACAGCAGCTAAGAGATATAGTAGACATATTCGGTGTTGGAACCTCAGTAGCCTTCCCACCACCAGTTGATGTAGGTGCGGACTTAGTCGAAGTTAAGAGAGGCGGTGTTTGGACACCGATATCAAAGAGGGGTAAGCTACCTGGTGCTAAGAAGCTATATAGGTGTTCAACACTAGAATACGAAGTTACCCCCTGGAACTCAACACCTAGGAAGTGCTACGAGGAAGTCCTGCATCTGTACCTTGATGAAGGAAAGCTTGTCAGACCGCTACCAAAGCCGCATGAAATAAGAGAGTACGTATTAAGCCAACTTAAGGAAGTTCCAGAACCAACACCGGTAGATTAAGAATTTAAGAACTTACACGTTAAACGAATAAATTTAAACCCTAGTATTATAAGTAACATATGGTGCGGGGGTGCCCGAGCTAGGTCAAAGGGGTCGGGCTTAAGACCTCTTCCAGCTATTAAGCGTTGGAGACCCGATGGCGTAGGCCTGCGTGGGTTCGAATCCCACCCCCCGCACTCTACTTAATGGAGTTCTACGATATCACACCTAAGATTAACTTAAACACCTACATTACTTCAAGACAGTCCCACTCATTATTAGGGTAGTATACTACGTAGTGAAGTAGCCTTAGTTTACGTAGTCATCCTGCCTGCTGAGCAAGTAAATATTGGAGATGATTAAAACACGATTCCATGGTTCCTCCTTTAAATAATGCTACTAGGGATTTTACGAATCTTCCTTTAAAATTTTATAGTTATTGAAACTTACTACTTTTGAGAAACCACTAGAACTAAGGAGGTACTGAGGGATACGTAGATTAGACTATAAATATGAGCATCTTCAAAGTACACAAACACTCCTAGAAACCATCAAAGAAAGAGCAACCAAACCTTTCGACCTACCACTCCTAACCCTTAACCATATCTAAAAAGTCAAATAAATATAAATAATCCAGTCATTAATCATCTCAGTTTCGTCTCCATCCAGCATTATCGAACTCGTCAGTAATCATAAACCTTGTAGCATTATTTAAAGAAGGTTACAATTCCGAAAGCCTCGTCCTTTAGGGCGGGGAGGAGGTCAGGGCTAATAATGCTATAAGTATTGCCGTGGTTATAGTCCTAGAGTTTATCTTATGATGAGGTTAAGAAAGTTAACACTCTATATAACGTCATGACCACTATTAACAGTCCGAAGAGCTTCTTTAACGTAGTACTTAATATGTACTTAGATGTTATTCTAGCCCCTGCGTATGATGCTGCTGTACTAGCAATAAGTAATGTAGCTACCATAGTTACGTCGAGTGACATACTGCCTAACCTAGGTATGAGTGCTGAGAATGAGGGAGGGCATACCGCAACTGCATTAATGCCTGCAGCCTTTTTAGGTTCGAAGCCGGCTACGATTAAAGTCGGCATTAGGAGGAATCCAGGACCCACACCTAGAAATCCTGAGAGTATCGATATTGGAATAGCGAGTAGTAATGCAATTAAGTACCTCTCATTCTTAGGTGCTGCCTTAACAGGTTTAAACAACCTATAAGCCAAATATGATACAGCTATGAAGTAACTAATCCACACATATACCTGCGGTACATACATAACTAGTAAAGAACCTATAGGTGCTGATGAAGTAGTAACCACAGCTAATAACAGCGCCTTCTTCCAATCAACAAACCCACTCCTAGAGAACCCGATAGCCGAAAATAATGCTGTAAATCCATTCAACAGCAGCGCCAACGGCTGTACCTCACGAACTAAATCAGTTAAGAAGATACTCAAAAAAGGAATTGCCGCAAATGCCACACCAAGACCAAGCATACCGGAGAGTAGCGATAAAACAATGAGGCCGCAATTCATTAACACTACCTCCTCTAACGACATACTACCCACCTAATGCAACCTCTTAAGCTATTGCTAAACTTGTAGCCCTCAAATTAAGAATGATACTCACCTTTATATCTGTAAGCTTTTAAATAACGAGCTTCAATTCATCCTCTAGGGACTACCGCAACTAGCACCGATCTCTTACGTAAGCCTCGTGCAACTGTTTTTGGGTTTTTTATATTTGATTTGGTTTTATATTGTCTGATGCTACTTTTCCGTTATGATTATTGTGTAGGCTTCTTTTCTGTGGGCTGTTTTTCTTTTTGATGTTTAATTGTGTTGTTTACGTGCTTTGTGATTGTTCATGGTCTTTTCGTCCTGGAGGTGTTTGAGTGCTATGAGGTATGCTGACGCTGTGTGCTTGTCTAAGCCGTGCTTCTCCGTTACGAAGCAGTGCTCATGCTTATAAATCTTTACTTAGATGATAATATTAGTAGGGATGAACTTGATGAGCATGGCGAGGGGGACTCCTAGTGAACTCTGCTTCGCCGAGGGGAGCCGGGTGAAC